>Ga0065711_1006945_pt1 | contig 17005 bp, 6 predicted proteins | sample Hoacrofraction12_FD_59098 | JGI IMG/M metagenome (GOLD analysis project Ga0065711, IMG submission 59098) | Hoatzin crop microbial communities from Cojedes, Venezuela - Epithelial fraction 12 v2 (version 2) | ecosystem: Host-associated > Birds > Digestive system > Esophagus > Crop | place... | reverse complement strand
GGAGTCTCCTTCTCTGGAGATATTCAAGACCCGCCTGGACAAGGTCCTGTGCAGCCTGCTGTAGGTGACCCTGCTTCGGCAGGAGGGTTGGACTAGATGACCCACAGAGGTCCCTTACAACCCCTACTATTCTGTGATTCTGTGAACCAAAATGATCTCCCTAGTGAGTTCCTCCTTTTGTGTTACCTTCGTCCCACACTCCCCTACGTAGCATACAAATCAGTTCCTATATAAGGTCTTCTCTGGACTGAACTCAAGGGTTCCTTGTTTGGGAACTCTGACATCTCTCCCATTACAAAAGGATTATCTCATGGATACTCACTAAACAAGTGCCTGAGCTGAAACGCGTATTTTCTCGCTCCCATGCCTCATGATCATAGATAGGGAATGACCTCAGTGATGCCTCCATGTTCTTTCATAAAAGACAGAATTAAGAAGGAGCAGTGACAATACCCTAACAAGAATACAGCCACCTTTCTGTCACCATCATTCTGTATAAACATGATGCCCAGCATTGTTAGGTCAATGGAGCACGGATTAGAAAGTAGGCAAACTAGGAAAATCCTATTGTGTCCAACATATGTATACAAAAAGCAGTTAATGTTCTTTATAGAGACTGGGTGTACAGCGTGGTAGATTCAAGTCCTTCTAAGTCTTATGGACAGAGGGAGTGGGAGTTTCACTACACTGAGCAACGTGTAGGGCCAGCCCTGACTTGCCTGGCTTGGAGGATGAGGGGGAGCGGAGAAGTTAGAGAGCATATATTAAGTTAACTAAACATGGTAGATGAAGACATATTCCTCTTTTCTATAACACTGATCAAGAACACAGCAGTGCTTTTTCTGATAAAGGCATATATTCAGTTGGAGATGGTCAATTTAAAAACAAATTGTCAGTCTGTGAAGGGCTCCTTAGCTGTGGAAAAACTAAGACCTTAATTTTTTTTTCAAATCAGACAGCTTTGTTTATGCAGCTCGATTTTATTACCACTGAAGTGACTTCCAGGGTCACTCTGAGAAAAAAACTAGCAATTATATTAAATAGGAGAGCAAAATGAAAAAACCTGACTGTTCTGTTTACTTGAATCCTGCCATTCTGTCATTCCAACATGAAAACTGTCCTTGAAGTCTAGTACAACCTACAAAGGCAAACAGTGGAGCTAGTTTATATAAATCAAATTGGTGTCATATGATCCCCAAGCCCTGATGTGTTTCTGTAAAGTTAGAAGCAAACTATTTTAAGCACTAAAGGACTATGTGCCATCCCTTCCCTTTGTTTTGTCATTCGCCAGGGGCATATATCTAAATAAAAAGAGTATCTTTATATCAATAAAGGCATTCTCCATATGGTGATGTACAGTCCAGGCTCAACTCTAGTAAATGACCTGCTCATAAGTCGTACGCAAGTGCAAAGCCTCAGTCATTCGGTTGTCACACCTGACTCTTACACTGAGTGATAATTCCAACCTAGAGAAAAACTACGCATGCATATAGTCTTGCAAAATACACAACCTAAAAATTCAGCAATGGAACTCATAGTGTTATTACTGGAAATGTGCTCGGACCACTCCTTGTATTCTTCATGCTTAGTGTGCAGAAAAAATACCAACAAACAGCCTAAAATGGGCACAGTTTTTATCCAGAGGGAAAGCACAGAGTGAGAACAGGGCAGCAGAGGGTTGTTTTGAAAGGGCTGAGAGACATCTAATCTGAGGTGAATGTTTCTTCCAATATTTCAGGAACCTAAGTTTAAGGTGGAAGAATTAATAATAATGAAAATAAAAGGAAAGGACAAACAAAAAATATTTTTATGGTCAGCTCCAGTTTTATCTCATTCTCTCTTGTGCTCTCCTTCATTATTCCCTCTTCCCTCTCAACCTTTTTTTAGACATAAAAATGTTATTTTAAGGTTTCAAATTTTTAAAAAAAGCATTAAGAAGCCTAAGTGCTTCTGAATCGTTATGTCCTTAGATATGGATTGAGAAGAAAGCCTTCCTAAGGAAAAAAAAAGTGCCTTTTTCTGTCAAAATTTATCAAACAAAATATCCAGTTTCCTGGCAAGAGAAGGGCAACCACTATACTTTAAATTTTTCTGACAAATAAACATTCTGAGCACAGCAGCCTATTATCTGCTTGGCACTAGTTTCATTATCTATAAAATTATGTGACCTTGGCTATAAAATACCTCTAATCTGGATTGCATTAAAAAAATCCCTTAAATAGGTTTTGTGTATTGTTCTTGTAGCTTATGCATTGGTACTTTCTATTTCAGCATCTCTGTAATGACTCCTTTGAGATGACACTGTTGTACACTGAATGCACTGGTTAAAATTCACGTTAGTTTTGGAAATGCTTAGAATTAAAATACATACACATATTCATAATATTTTAGGGGGTTTTTTTTCCCTTCAGGTAACATCAGATTCTGTCTCAGCTTCAATATAAATAGTCTTTGCTGGTAACCTTTCTGTTACAAAGAATTCAGCATTCAGACCTATCAATCTTTTAACACAGAGCTGCCAAATCTTGTAGCAAAGGAGTATTTTGTTTGAAGGGCAAACCAAATTGACTTGTGTATCCAATAACTGTAATGTCCAGCTTCTTATCACTATTAATAAGAAAATGCAAATTGCATTTCCATCAAGAAACTGAAAAAAAGTTGAAACGAACAGTACAAGCAGTAAATTGCTTGCAATATGCTATTATATTCAGATTCTTATTTTCAGCTATACAGTAGTTTACTTGAGGTGAGCAAAAAGAGCAATCAATACAAAAAAGGTTTCAAGTCTCACTTTTAAATACGAGCAAACAGAAAAACATAACATGTAATTGTACCAGAAACAAGAATACATATTAATATGTAGATCGTAATCAAGTAAAATCTTAATCTATTTATTGAGATTTTTATTTAAAATAAAAACAAAACTACTATTAAATATGCAAGGGTTTAGAAATTCTGAACTACCCTTAGAAAATGATCAACATTTAGTAAATCAATTTTCTGTCTGCTTTGTGAAAACAACTTCTGCTTTATTGCATTTTGGAAACAAAATTAAAGTGAAGCCTTAAAAAGCTATTTAAAGTGAGAACTTGTGGCTTGCAAAGTGTTGCCCCTCTGACTAAATTATATCATTTCTGCTCCTCGTTTGATTACCTAATGTTGTTCAGAAAGTGACAGATTTACTAATTTTTCGCTTGTTCAAATTAAATATCTGGTAGACTAAAATTCAGCTTTTTCTCTTGTGTGCTTGAAATGACAAGAAATCACAGTGCATCAATATTATGTGTAAGGGTCAACTACAGTCCAAGTGTAACTCTCACTAATGCGTGACAGGAACCTGGGGTTGTGTAATCAAAGGACAGGTTAGAGGTTAGCTTTAAAAAGTTTATTCTTTCAGTGAATAGATGGTGTTACATAAAATGTTCAATCTATTAGTTGTTTGCCTTCTTTCCAGGGTAATCTGCAATTTAATTTCCATTGGGCATGGCTATAATGGTTTGCAAATTAAGGACAGAATGAAACATCTCTGAAAAATCTTTCCGGTATCAACATTGCTTACTTCGGCAGATATAAACTGATCAAGGAGATCAGTGTTAGGCCGTGCTTTCTGTTACCTGTGTAGAAAAATATCTGGGTACATTAGAAGTAAACATGGAAATTGATAGAAATTTCTTATTTGAATGTGAGCACTTAAAATGACTTTTGAAGGTGTTACTATCCTCAAGAAGATACTGCTCAGGATGAGATGCAGCCTTTCTTAGAGGTAGATTTTGTGGCATTCAGGAATTAATAGATGACAAAACTCCACCCCTGATCCAAGCCAGAAGCTGTTAGAAAACCTCGTACAATGATGGTATCACTTAGGAGCACATGTGCCTTCTGCAACTCAATCGATTGCCAGGTAGACTGAAGGTGCATTTGCATGGGGACCACTTTGCAGGAATCTGATCTCAAAGTAACCGAGGCAGAGTAGTTGGAAACTACATTTTACCGTTTGCTAGTGAAATGCAGATGTGAAAAAACATAAATTCAGACCACAGAGGCAGCCTGATAATGTAAGGGCTCTTTAAATCATTAATCAGACAAATTCACTATTTAAATTCTGCTCAAGCTATGGTATAAACTATTCAAAATTCCCAGTATCACCTGTGATGTATATGTCATCAATGGTTTGGCATCACACAAAAAAAAAATTGTTAAAGAACAGTGCCTGTACTCCAAATGAGACTGGACTCATGCTGTCATCCTTCGCCACGAGTAGGAGAACAGAATAAAAGGAATTTTTGGCCAGACCACAGGTGGTGTCCTGTTTTGTTGATCTTCATATAGAAGCCATCCCATTTTATAAAAAATCTCTAGTCATCTTCAAACTCTTCCGTTCTGCTCTGCCTTTACAGTATTTGCTCAGGATGTGCAAGTGCCAAGGATTTGTGCAGTGACGCAACGCTGCATGACTTGGCTGTTTCTGTGCCTTCCCTAACACATTCTGGTGTTTTGTTTGCTTTTCTGACTTTGAGTCCTGAGCTTCCATAATACTTCTACACCTATAATTTCTTCAGCTATTTTATTGCTCAGTTACTCAACACTGTGAAATTCTTTCACTACTCCTTGCAGAAGGCACTCATATTGCTCAGGTTTACCCGACTGTGCTTTCACATTTAAACTGACAGAGTTCATAGTGTTTTCTATTATTTCCTTTATTTGGATTTGACTTTTTAAAAGGATGTCTTATTCTTTCTGATTATCTCCTATGCAGTGTTCTTTAACTAAGCTCCATGATTATTTTTTCTTGACCTTTCTAAAGATATTTTTGCTGAGAGTTTGCCTTAAGTCAAAAACAATTTTTTTTAATACAAAATGCTTTCAACCTACTGCAAATATTTCATCCCTTTGACTTCCCCTTTTAGCACCTTTATAAAAGTTTTTCTCAACTTTCTGTAGTTTTCCTTATGACATATATAAGTTTGAAAACTACTGTATAAAATTTAGGATGATTCATTAGTTCAGTAAAGTTGCTAGTGTGTTAGTACAACTAGACCTCTTATTACTTGGTGGCCTTTAGGACAAAGTCAGAGGTTGTTTCTTCCTAACTATCTAATCTAATAATTTATTTAATTTATCTAAACATTTAATCTGACCCTCACACTCAAATGAGATTAATTTATAGAATCATAGAATCATAGGTTGGAAAAGAGCTCTAAGATTATCAAGTCCCAACCATCCACACAACATCACCATGCCTACTAAACCATATCCTGAAGAGCCACATCCACACATTTTTTAAACACCTCCAGGGATGGTGACTCAACCACCTCCCTGAGCAGCCTGTTGCAATGTCTGACCACTCTCTCAGTGCAGAAATTTTTCCAAATATCTGATCTAAACCTCCTCTGACACAACATGTGAGGCCATTGCCTCTTGTCCTATCACTGGGAGGACTATCTCCCTGTTACCTGGGAGAAGAGACCAACACTTGCCTCACTACAGCCTCCTTTCATGTAGTTGTAGAGAGTGATAAGGTTCCTCCCTCAGCCTCCACTTCTCCAGACTAAACAGCCCCAGCTCCCTCAGCTGCTCCTCGTCAGACTTGTTCTCTAGACCCCTCACCAGCCTCTTTGTCCTTCTCTGGACACGCTCCAGCACCTCAATGTCTTTCCTGTAGTGAGGGGCCCAAAACTGAACACAGTACTCGAGGTGCAGCCTCACCAGTGCCGAGTACAGGGGCGCAATCACCTCCCTACTGCTGCTGGCCACACCATTCCTGACACAAGCCAGGATGCCATTGGCCTTCTTGGCCACTTGGGTACACTACTGGCTCATGTTCAGCCGGCTGTTGACCAACACTTCAAGGTCCTTTTCTGCCAGGCAGCTCTCCAGCCACTCCTCCCCAAGCCTGTAGCATTGCATGGGAACAGCTGAACGGTCCCATGCTTCTGCTTCCACTATCCTGGGTGATCTGCTCTGTGTTGTCAACCTGGAGGCAGAACTGCTCTGAAAGCTGGAGGCTCTGAAAGCCTGGTCAAGACTGTCTCTCTCTCCTTCCCCTGCTCAGTAGCACCGTGGCTGTCACTGCCACTGTCAGCAATTTGTCCCCTCCACATCTCCAGTTCATCTACAGTGGTCACTGAGTCTCTGAAGAGCACAAGCTGACTGTAGAATATGTTGGCAATCAGTTCAGAATTGGTTCAAAAAATGTCTTGCATTTCTTCCGGATTTTTTTTTGTTTTATAGAGATGTGCTCATTGCTTTTGATCCTTTACTTCCCAGCTGATCTGTTTAGTGTCTTTTTTTTGTGTGTGTTGTCTGAGGAGGATAGAGGGCTCATTCCTCCATCTGAAACATCTGACATATGTTTGAACTTGTGAGGCCAAAAGGACCTTGACTTTGGACGAATAAATTATGGGTGCTAATAACAAACCCACATTTTCCTTAACTGAGTAAAATGCTATGTGTTGTCATAAATACTTCTTTGAAACTGGAGTCTCCTATTTTGTTTGAATTATACTCCAGATAAGCTAATTTTTACTGGGTTTTTCTTCTGGAATACATCAATAAGGAATAAACTTCTAGAAATTCACACTGATCCAAATTAGAAGCAGCAACTTAATTGTTGCCCTAATTGCATCTGTAAAAGCAGATTAGAAATGTTGTCAGACTTCTGTACACACATGAACCCCAACCCTTATCCCATTCATCCACTGGCCGACTTTTACGTGTCTGATTCACCTAAGCATGGGACCTCTTAAAATCCATTCTGACTGAGCCCAGTTTCACCTCAGAAAGTAAACGCAGATGGAAATCTTGGGAAACTCTCTGAAACTAAATGAGTATTTGTGCAATTGAATAGCTGAACTGGAATTAATTAATTTATCCTTCACTTAACTTTATTTCTTTAAAAGTGTCAGAATATAGTTGAAAACTTGATGCTTTTGAAGTCAGTGAATTTAAATATGTTGAGGTTTTTATTTTATGTCTTTGTCAAAATAGCCTAATGTTAACTAAAGTGATTGAAAGAGTATCAGATAGTTATAAATAATTTAGCTAGACCAGCATTTTAATTCCTTATGTCCTGTGCCTTAAAGCCGTTTTTAATGAAGAAGATAGAACATTTTGATATATATTGTCACATTTCCTCACCTTTTGTATATTCATGACTATAAATGTTCAGATAATTCATTTCTCAGTAATCAAAAAGCCCATGAAAGTATCAGTAGAATTATTCAAATCTCCTGTAAAATTTCAAAAGTATTTCCATAGTAAATGCCAAAATTAATGGCAACACTTCACAAGAAGAGGTTAATCACAGTTCATTGTTTTGCTGTTCACTGCAATGACAATACTCATTATAAATGCATTTGGTATACATGTAGATGTAATCTGCAATTTTCATAAATCCACCACTCAAGTATTACAGCTAGACATTTGCAGTTCTTACTGTTAGCGACTGTTTGCAGAACAACCAGGTACTTCATGTGTCAAATGCTAGAAACCATAGCTACAATGGATCTCTGCACCCACTGAAATAATTTTTGAAGGCTAATTCCTGCAAAACTAGGCAGGGTGAAGTGTTAAGCATGACGCAGGAAGGGCCAAAATTCTCAATTCCATTTGATAATTGAAATTCATTGCTTGGAGGTTTGGCAATAGCTTTTAAGACCTGTGTGGACTGTTGTGGAGTCTTGCATTTGTGAACTTGTCAATATACTGAGTGCTTTGGATGCTTAAATATAGCTGCATGTCTGGGATTAGAAGGAATTTTATTTTATTCTTTAAAGGTAAAATTCTCTCTATTATGGCCCACACATAACATTATTATGCATTAATTTGCATCACTTATCGTCTGAGTAGTAAGCCCTGTACTTCTCTCAACATTGCAACAAAAGTTCTCCTTAGCAAACCTAAAAGAATTTATCACTCTCTGAATTCATCAAATGCACAAAAATCCTGACCTCACTTTGATTAACTCTGTCCACGTACATTAAAGAGACCAGTCCATCAGGACTATTTGCTGTGCTTGTTCACACATCAGCAAGTCTAGTTCCCTGCAGCCTTGAAAGTAAACTGAATTTTAATTTCAGATTTGATGTCTGGCCTCCTAGTTCTTGTTTTATGTGAGTCGTAGTTTATACTGGCCAAAATATCTTCTGCATTCCATTAATTCCATTGATGGGATCTCATGATATACACCGCAGTCACTGCTTCCACACTCAGAAAGAAAAGGTCAAAGATATTGCTTATCTTACAGGAAGCTAAAGCACAACCTACAGCTTCATGTGAAAAGTTCTAGTAGGACGTATTTTCACAGGGCACATAAACTTAGGACACAGTCATGAGTCAGGCCATGTGAGATTACTGCATGTCACACCTGCAGAGTGATTGTTTTAGCCAGTCTTTCTCATAAAAACAGCAGACAGACAAGAGCAGAGCATTGCTTTGACCCTTGGAGATATTTGTAAAGGAGACCCAACATCTTAAAAGGAAACAGTGCTTGATGCTTGTAAAGAAAATCCTGATTAATTCCAGTACAGCTCTCCACAGCTTTCCTTCTGCTTATATGCTGTGCAGTTCAAAAGGACGTCTCACCTGCTTTAGTGTCCTTCCTACTTCTGCCAAAATGCCCCTGTCAGCACAAATGGCAGCGGGCAGTCTGCCCTGACTATCCTGGTGACCAAGGGGAAGTGATTGATTACCTGGAAAGAGCACAACATTAGGCACCAGCCACAAATATCTGTTTCTCTATGTGTTGCATGGGACAGGAGAGAGAAGGTGCTCTTGGCAGAAGGGAGCTTCCCTGAAAAAAAAAAAAAAAACACACAGAAGAAATAAGGCTCGTTGGTACTGTTAAATTTTTTATGCAGTTGTCTTCCAGAATAAGTCTCAGATGTCCTCAAATATTAATAAGTGTAATGAAATGCTCAGATTAGCAATTGCATAAATTCTTTCCTCAGATGGAAGTTTCAGCCTGTGGGATTGCAGCCGATTAAAAAGATTGTTTCAGCCACAGTCACCTTTACTTAAGCTGATACCAATTGCCATCATCCAAGTTAGAAGTCAACACAGTGGGTGAAATATGCTTCTGTGGGGGCAAAATCTGACTCGTATTATTCTCAGCATACCGGCGTGGTGGGTGTGAAATGAGACACCGCGGGACAGGAGAATGAGGGCAGATTGTGGCAGGGAGGATAAAAGGACTTCATGAAACCTTTTAATACATTTTAGATAAGAGACTTGCGGCTGTATCTTGTTCTCAGTTTTGTATTGACCTTTATGGGGTTTTAAAGAAGAGCAGAATTTCCCTGTTCTTAATTTATGCCACTTACCAAAGATCCCTGGAGTCAAATCTGTGCGAATTTACACAGTGTGCAAATCCTCTAAAGTCAACAGGTTGCAGTGTAAATCAGAGCATAAATCAGGTCAGAATTTGGCCCCTGATGGAGAGCCAATGAAAAAATTTTGCCTTAAATGCTTCAAAAGAAGCAGCTAAGCCTATTGATTTTTATTTAAATTAATCATGTTTGGAGTAGACCTCAAAATGTTATTAAAAATGGATACAGAATGATCTTTATTCTAGAAGATGAAAGTATTCAGCATATCCACTCACTTGGGACCTGAAGGGAGAACCTGTACTGATAACAAGAACCAATTCCTAAACTGTCCCTGAAAATTAAAACATTCTGTCAATGACAGAATCAAAATTTGTTATGAAATATGTAGGTAACTTTGAAACAGCTAAGCAAAGGGGGGATAAAGAGCAATTATATTCTCTTATTCTCTCACTTTTTTTTTAATGCTAGGATCTTCATGATTTACTACAGTATTTGTTCCAGGGTCCTGAATATCTTTGATGTCTCCACGTATTCATAGTATATCATTTTGGATCAAATTCATGGTTAGCTTTCACAGGTGCAGTCACGTTAATTTCACACCTCTGCATTTAGCTCTTTGCTGTGTATCTAGAGACCATTCATCAATATTCTCTGGAAACCAGCTTGCTCCCTTCTCAACAAATAACCATATCAGCCTCTGATATTTTCAGCCAGAACAAATTCCACTTGGTGGCTTTCATTTATATACATATATTATTCTAAATATAAGAAATATTCTAGCAGATGGAAAGCAGGGTGTGTATGAGCTTCTATGGCAAACTTTAAATAAATTGGTTTTGTGAGGAGTCCTTCTCAGCTGGTTATTACATCAATAAATCAAGAAGTATCAAATGTGGAAACATTAATCAGATTTTGATAACGTCTTCTAGAGTCATTCAGAATGGCTGACATAAAATAGCTATAATTACACATTGTGGTATTGTATCATGTGTTTCATATTTCATAACATTTATTCTTAGTGAATGTCTCAACAGCCTCCTATTAGTGGAAGACCATTATCCTTTGACAATGGCCTATTTTTCTATTCTACTGACATTAACTCTTAATTATCTTTCTTTTTTTTTAACAATAATAAATTAAAGTCAATGAGGATTATGGAAATCTCTCTGACTAATATCCCATGACTGTTACCTTAAATGCTTAGGGCTACAAAATGAAATTTAGTGTGTACGAGCTCGAAGACGCTATTTACTACTTTAACATTTTACAAGTCATACATTAACATTTAGCAAGTCATAAAAAATTTACATCTTTAAGCGATTTGTACTTAATAGGTTAGTGATATGCATTTCATTCAGGATGCTAGGGCATGCATTTTGCATTGTCTGCAAATAGTTTATACTTCTGGTGCGTGTACCATCAAACCCACAGAAAGAGTTGGGTATGCTTCTCCTGCTTAGTTAGAAGCTGTTCTCCATGGGAATAATAATATGCCCGCTGTAGAAAACTAATACAAACTATCTTGAAGTTATTCAGCTGCTAGTAAATCAATTGCAATTAAAGGAAAAAGATTAATACAGCAACTACTATAACGAGGTGAGGGACATGGGTTATTGCGATTACATTGGAATAAATATTGCTATATACTGTCTGTGAATATCTACCCTATTTCTTTTCAGTAGGTTACTACAGTTATTTTTGGTCACTTTCTATATACACTGAAAAGACTGGTTATAAAGGACATAGGCTTCATCTCAGAATCATGGTAACCAAAGTCTGGGGTGCTCTGTAAATTAATTACATCCATCGTTTACCAAGTTGGTGCCACTAGGTGGTACCCAAGAATACGCAGCATAGACAGCCACTTTCACAGGATTTCCCTTGTTTAGCAAGGGAAGAAGCTTTCTTTGTGCTTCTGAAAGACTGTGGCACTCTCATTGTCTTTCAAGTGGATGCTAGAGACACAGAGAAGTTAAGGCCCAATCCCTCCCAGATGCCATCCTGTTCTCCCACTTCCCACGCAGCACCACTGAGCACTGGGGCAGCCTTCTTTTCAGGCATAGATTATTAAAACCTAATGAAGAAGCATTCAAGATGAGACTGCAAGCTAAAAATTCTTCATGCAAAAGCAGAATTAATTCCTGTAAATTATGAATTTCTTTCCAATGTACTCCTAATAGAAAAAAATAAAGGTAGGATTTCCAGATACGTAGTTCCTATTAAATTATTTACGCTCCTCTACTCACAATTATATAAGCTAATTTGGACATGCCGCTGTTTTGGTATTTGAATGCCTTTGGTGCTGAAAGCTGAAAAATGAATATCATGACAATACAGGATAAGACGTTCAGACAGCAAAAAACTGCAACAATAACAGGTAAAATGTTTCATTCGAAATAGCCATGTAAAATATTGCAAAAGAATAACATTCAGACATGAACCCTACTTCAGTAAAGTTTCTCTCTTTTGTGACACAATTATGTATTACTTATCCTTTAAATAAAACACATTTTGAATGCATGGAAAATCTTGAATTGGATTCCACAGGATAGTTTGGCTTTTCCTTTGGGACATCTCCCGGGAAGCAAATCGATGTTGCAAGAGCTCTTCAGCATTTACCCTTTGGAGTTTCTGTTGCATTGCACTGCCACGAGGGGATCTGCATAGCACATTTGGCACAGCCTTCAGCAGGTAAAGCTGTAAAGTTACTGTGAAAACAGGGAATACGTACTCCAATCCTGATGCTGTCTCAGTGAAGGCATTAAAAAACATTCCTGAAAGAAATATTAATATCTTCGTGTTATAGACTTTAAGAAGTGTTTTGTGGTTTGCTTAGTAATATTAATGCTTTTGAAAATGATTTTTTTTCAGTTGACCTTTAAAACAAAAATGTGGTTAGATCATCCCACATTTCCTCCAAAATATGTCACTTTTTGAGGCACTTTGATCAAATCCGTTCTTGTCCCTTATAACTTGTTTTTCATATGAGTCGTATCCTTCTGTCTATCTCATCTTTGGAGAGGAAAGGAAAAAGTTATTATAAATACTGTCAAATTTTTCTTGTACCTCTGCCTTCTTCTAGATTAAAAAGTACCCTATTCCATGAACATACAAACACAGAAGTATTTCTAAGGTCTTGAATACAAACAGTGCTGTTGATGCTTCAGCATCAACTTTGTCAGAAGTACTGGGTCCCTCGTATCTCCCCTCAGTCTTCCCCGCCTTTCACGGAATAGAATCATATAGTCATAGAATCATTTCAATTGGAAAGGACCTTTAAGACCATGGAGTCCAACCACTAACCTAACACGGCCCAGTTCACCACTAAACCATGTCCCTAAACGCCACATCTCCACGTCTTTTAAACACTTCCGGGGACGGTGACTCCACCACTTCCCTGGGCAGCCTGTTCCAATGCTTGACCACCCTTTCGGTGATGAAATTTTTCCTAATATCCAATCTAAACCTCCCCTGATACAACTTGAGGCAGTTTCCTCTAATCCTATTGCTTGTTACTTGGGAGAGGAGACCAACACCCACCTCGCTACAGCCTCCTTTCAGGCAGTTGTAGAGAGCGAGAAGGTCTCCCCTCAGCCTCCTTTTCTCCAGGCCAAACAACCCCAATTCCCTCAGCTGCTCTCATCATACTCATGCTCTAGACCCTTCACCAGCTTCATTGCTCTTCTTTGGACACACATGCCAGGGAACACAATGTCCAGCCTTTTTAAAACCATCCCTTTTATTAGAGGGGTAGTACTGCTGTTTCAGTGCTCTCAATAACTGAAACAAATACTGTTCTGAAATGTTTGAAAATAACTTCTTGTCCCCTACCAGTTAGAGAACAAGTAAGCATGCAGATGTTTTTATCGTGAGCTAGCTTTCCAACTGTTGAGTCAATGTATGTATGCATCAATAGCTGCACGAATTATTGTGATTAAAACAATTTTTTGCTCAATTGATCATTTTGAGCATGTCCGGAAACACATACAAACCCAGGAAAAAAATCCTGCAACTTCCTATTGCGAGCAGCGCTGCTGGTAGCACGCAGTGACAACCGCAGTGCCGTTGCTTCTCAGCTTTGCTTTTTTCCCCAGGGAGCTGTACTCTCTGCCTCCCGAGCGGATGACAGAGTTCAGACCTATCGCTCTTTCATCTCGCATAGGTAATTCAGCACCTGTAACTCCCAGTTTAAAGGACCGTGGGGACTCTGAGTAGCTCGCAGAGGAAGGAGAAGTATCACAGTTAATGTTCCAGCTGATTTCAAAGCACAGTAGGTTAAACCTGCTCATACGGGTAATGAAGCAGCTTGAAGACAGGTCAATGGAAGTTTAGCAGATCGAAAGCTGCACTTTTTGCCGGGTTTTTTACGGCAGAAACTCCTGTCACAGAGACCTTGGACATCTTTCATTAATCCCTGCTGGCACATTGGGTCTTTGAATTAAATGCTCAGCACATTTACTTTATTTTCACCTTAAATCCAAGAAGAAAAACAAAATAAAAATGAGTACGAAACGGTCATGTTACAATTCATAATTTTGTTGACTTTTCTTTATGCTTTTATGAAACTGAATATAATGTAAAATCTCAGAATAGTTCCTCTGGCACTGGGTGCCATCGACATTTCTCATATCTTTGTGAGAAATAGGGGGGGAAAGGAGGGCACAAAAATATTATATTTTGTTTATTCTTAGTAACACATTTTAGGATATCCTGATTGTGTAGTCTGAAAAGATTTTAGCTGGTGGGAGGTTCTGTAAAAGATCAGGTCTGAGGAGATAAATATAACTACCCTGCATGTCTGTCTTATTTTAACGACTGTAGTTGTAGAGAGAGAAAATAAACGAAATTGTTTTCTATAAATTTTACACATAACTTGACATTCAATCAAGTGCATCAACATTAGCAATCAATTAGTAACTCCCTGCATAGTTTTGAGTAGCTGTAAATTACTGTATACACGAACAGCTCTTAAGCAAGCCTCCAGAGCAGGTTCAGTTTTTTCACCAGTAAACCAGCTAACATCATAAAGCTGCACAAGGGAAAAATGTTCAAATTAACTTAATCTATTTTGATTTACAAATACACAAATCTTTCTTCGAGTCAAAATGGCAACAACAAAAGCAACACATTTCTTTCCAACTCTCTCCGGATCATTTAGAATATTTCTCATTCAGAGCTTTTCTCCATCTCTTTCTCTCTCTTTCATCTGAAATGTCTGTCACTCCAGTTTTGCCTGCAGATTTCTGTGGACTTTTTTCTGTTTGATTCTGTTTTCCCTTTGCAGTAAAACTGTAGCATATTTAAATAACAACTCCTTTACTTCCCCATTGCCATAAACTCGCCTCATTCTCACTGCAGTCCCTAAGAAAATATACTATGAAAAAAATGGCATTAAGCATTTTTCTTTATTGCCTTTAAGCAACTCTGAGGCACATGTGTTTTGGAGTCAAACATATATCTCACAGATTCCCGGTGATCATCAGGATCAGATCTGCTAAGTAAGAGAACACGAGTTTTTAAGACTGTTCTCTTAGCTTTATCATCATTAATGGTACATACTTCACTGAAATTTTCTTTAGAAGCGTTATGTCAAGTGCTGACTTCATTGCACATATGTCACACGCTGATATCATTATTATTACTCAAGCCTTACTGGAAAGAAGTTGAGGCCAAAGTACTTAATTTACTTAATTAATAGTTAACTGTTTGACCAAATATGTCTTCCACAGAGAAGATGGGAGTACAATGAAGTGAGTAAAATTTCACAGGGCTTTAGATCAGGCATTAAGTAAAGAAGTTATATCTTTTGGAAAAGGGAATGTCATCTAATACAGAACTTCTTTCTTTATTCAGAAAATTTGTTAATTTTCTTGCTTATGCCAGAACAGGAACAAAAGTTCTTCACGTGAACACTAAGCCTTCCTTTTCCCTGCATTTCTGCTATGCATAGTTCACCTTTAAAGTCAGGTCTTGTAGAAAAGGCATGGTGATACCGATAAAAATTCTGCTATCTTGTAGACTGAGATAGAGAAATCAAGAAGAGTACCCCTTGCTGTGGTCCTGAAGAGAAATATCAGGCGGCTGATATCCCTATTCTGCACATTTATATAGAGAAGATAATTCTACTTAGGAGTCCCAGTAAAGGCTGGCATTTATTCAGGCAGTTCTACTGATAAATAGTGAACTGTGATTGTGAATATGTGTTTATGTCTATTTCTCTCTCTTGTCCCTGTAAATAGCCATTATATCCATCTCTCTACCAGAGTCAATATTAGTTTACTCATATCTTCTTTAGTTAAAATTAGGAAGTGGAAGGGGACATTAGTCTTCATTATTACAATTTACAATGCTTAAAAATATAAAACTGTAGAAAGACAGAACATCCTAGAAAGACAAGAAAATAACCAAATGCTCCTTTTTCTTCTTTATTTGGAACACATATCCTACCTTCTCTTGCAGATTAGGAGCACAATGATGAGCGCCCACTTAGACTTCATTNCAGAAATGCAACTGCTGAGNCGCATTGGTTTGCTTATTTAGAAANGTTCAAAGGATCACCTGAGGACAACATGGGTTTATGTAGGTGATTTACANGACTTTTGAAATGCATTGAAAGCCAGTTCTACTTCTCAAGGNAGCAACAAAACTTTTTNTGCCCTTTAGCAAGCATCAATATGCAAAAATATGGAGATAAGCTGTTGAGTGTGTTTACCCTGGGACTTGCTTTCAGCTTCTCCAGCAGCTGCTTCTCTCCATGCCGCCCAGGAAGCCTGTGCCATTGGTGGTGTGGGGTGCTCCTCGACCGCCTGCCAGCATCTTCTCAGTGTTTCTCACTGCTTCTTTCCAGTTATTCTCCCAGAGATAAAGCTACATGAAAGCTGTATTTACCAAAATCTCCCATGCCTTTTCAGTTAAAGGATAGGAAGTTCACTCATATTGTACAGCCCCATTTAAGTCCTCTAATCTGAACTATGAAAAGGAAATTGAATTAAGAGCTGAGTCAGTCAGAAATATACATTACATTTACAAAAAATAAAACATCCCTAATCTCTATATTACATACCAAAAAAAAAAAAAATTAAAAAAATGTTGAGGTAGCAAAATCAAACACTTAGAAGCTTGGAAATGCTATAAAAATCATTGCTGCCTCATACCAGTTCAAACTAAGCCTCCTGTGTGTGAAATAAAATACCGCCTTTATTAACTGCTTTTCATACCTTTTTCCAGAAAACCTCTCCCTCGCTCCTTCGCAGTATTAGTCTCCCTTTGCCTTATCTCACCTGTCCTTAAATCTTCTTACTTCTTCATTCACCTCTACTTTTCTCTCTTTATTTCTTCCACATCCCTGAAACCATCAAAATCTTCTCTCCCTTGCTCCCATCCTTGCCACCCTCTCCACTTTCTCATCCTGCAGCCTGTGCCTCACCACGTCCAATAACTCACGGGCGTTTGCTGACTTCTCATGCTGTCGTATAATCTTCTCAAACCCTGCCTTGTCACTCTCATTAGACTTCTGCAGTATTTGTCTTTCTAATATGTAAGGTCCCTCCCACAGAACCCGTCAGTGTTTGGAAGAATCAATTCATAATGGATTAATTAATCCAGAGGGACCTGGACAAGCTGGAGAGGTGGGCCTGTGTGAACCTCATGAGGTTCAACAAGGCCAAGTGCAAGGTCCT
>Ga0065711_1040393_pt1 | contig 17008 bp, 10 predicted proteins | sample Hoacrofraction12_FD_59098 | JGI IMG/M metagenome (GOLD analysis project Ga0065711, IMG submission 59098) | Hoatzin crop microbial communities from Cojedes, Venezuela - Epithelial fraction 12 v2 (version 2) | ecosystem: Host-associated > Birds > Digestive system > Esophagus > Crop | place... | reverse complement strand
CCCCCTCCATTTTCTCCACCACAAGAGGCTACAGAGCAGAGTTCAACACTTTCGGTTTGCAAACAAAATTGCAGCATCTGTCTTGTCACTTTGACTGGGGTTCTTGCCCAATTTTTTTTTCTTGATTGTTACCGTAGTAGCAGTGTGGTGGCTTTTTGAACCATGAGAAAAAGACAAAGAGACACAGTAGTGTGTAAGTAGCTCCCAAGCTGAGGATTTGATTGATCTACTCTGTGCTGGAATTAATTCTTCCATTTATTAATGTTATCTGTTGAACTGAAACTCTGAAATCTGATGATCCTAAATTGATTCAGATTGAATGCAAGACATGATTAAAATTGTGACTTGAAGTCCAACAGAAAGAAAGTAGCAGCTCAAACTTCACTTGACAGGTCCATACGTATCAGATGATAAATATCGGAAAATTACTCAGGGAATAGACTGAGTTGGTTTTTTTTTTTTCACCTTCACATTATATATTAAAGAAATTGCACTAAGAGGAAGAACGGGATCCAATACATAAGATTTTCTTCAAAATGACTCACCAGGGAAAACCTTCTCTGTCATAGTGCAAAAAGTTGGAATACTGTTCAAAGTCAGAACACTACTCCCGGTATAGCCCTCTTCATTTGTTATTTTAAACCTGTCCCACCACTGTTTTGCATCTCTTCTCCAGTAGTTTCAGAGTTTCAAGCATTCAAACAAGTATTAAACTAATACTGTAGGGAACCTACTTGGTTTATCTCTTCTCTTGCTACCTGTTGTTCAGTACCAAGGGGTCAGCTCTTCTGATAGCTGCTCACAATCATCTACTTGCTAGATTTCAAAGACACAGTCCCTGACTACCTCTTCAGCTTGCGAAAAGTGCTTAATGGACAAAGCTGCTTTGTTATTCTCCTTTATATCCTATCTTACAACTTTCCTTTGTCACAATGGCTGCAGTGGTGCAGACTGCAGTCTCTGGGGCATAGCAGATATTTGTCTCAGTGATTAATACAGGCTGCCTTGGCTTGATTTTTGATGAAAAGTTTGGAAGCCCACATTTCCTGAAATGTATTTTGAAGTGTCCTTCATACACAAACAGTTCTTGCTGCTGTTAGAGAGGATTACTGTTTTGGGACTCTGGCTTTGGCATTCATCTGTATGTTGTATAAGTTACCCTGTTTCTAAGCCTTTGGGCCAGGTTCAAAATATTTGGAAGAAGCAGTCAACTTAATGGAGACTCCCAGACTCATTGACTTGCCAGCCTAGAGGTCCCAAACTTAAGCAGGTGTTACAAAAGGAGCATCAATGACATGTTCAGTTCAAGCAGTGATGTTGGACTTGGTCTCAGTTCCTTAGGACATACATGCTATTTCTGCTAATGAAAGAAAGTTACAGTTCTGTGCCGGGTTTCCAGCGACTAGAATCTCTTAAGATAATAATTGCATGGTTCAACTTTGTATGGTTCAACTTTTAGCTCACACTACTGCATTTCATGCTTATGAGGTAAGGGGCAAGATGGTTGCTATTTCCCTCCTCCCCTCTTGCAGATTTACTGTGCTAACCTTGGTACCAAACAGCCAATAATTCTTCAGCCTTCCTACATACCTGATTCTCAGGGTGGTCACTATGACGGTCACTTAGTAGCTGTGACATTGGCCTTTTAAGGGAGGTAAGCCCCATTTAAGCCATTTTAAGGTTTCTCATTAAACTTAATGGGTTTAATTATGGGAATCCATAATTATTTTCACATGTTAAAGAGATTTCCTTGAATTGTTTGTAAGGTATATATTTTTAGAGACAGATGTTTTCTGAGAAAACAGAGTGCAGAGTTGCTTAAGTGGGTGCCTCTCTGTCAAATCCTGGATTTTCATTATACTATTTACTCTAAAAGCATACCTTGGTAAGGGAAAAAATGATGTGAAGATTCAATACCACCTGCTGTAAGATTAAATAAAACAGCTCCTATGAAAAAAAATAACCTACCTTGCCAGAGCAGAAGGGGTCAAACAATAAAATACCTATTGTCTCCTGTCAAAGTAAATCATACTAACAGGTTGCTATGGCAGAGACATTATGAGATACTTGATAGCAATATTTTTAAGATGGGAACTCTATATTATCTAACAATAAAGGCGGCACAGTGAGAAATGTTTATCTCAGGTTATGAACACACATCTAGGAATGGGCAGGTGACATGTATTGCCTAGCACGTGACTTTAATTTCCTGGGATCAACGTTAGGCCATTTTTTTTGTTCTCAAACTCTCTAATAAAAGCACTGCTTGATAATGTTTTCCGCTTTGATCCATAAATTTAGGAAAGACTTCTGACTAGTTGATACAGGCGTTATGGTAACAAAAGGGTGGTCTGCATGGCGCCCTTCCAGAGCTGAACTGCCAGCTGGGCAACACCAATGAGACAACCACAGCCCTGTCAGTTTACTCTTGGTTTCTATGAAATCAGTGCTGAGTCATGAAAAATTCCTTCTCTCTTCTCCCTAACCTCTTCCATGTGATAGATACTCTCTGAAGATGTGAAGTAAACAGGCCCCATAGTCTCTATCACAGAGGGACCAATCTAAACCCTGATTCATGAAGCATGTTTGAGTAGGGGAAAGTAAAAATGTTATCCCGTTTCTTCTTTGTTCACTAGCAACGGGGCCTTGCGAAACCAAGCTCAGGAGACAAAATACCTTTCTGTGTGTGTAGTGGTGAAGGCACAGGAATAGGGATAGAACAGAATTTATGACTTCCTGGATTAGATTCAGTATCCTTGTACGTTGCTTCTAGGTAAGTACAATGTTCACGACTGACGTTGATTCACAAGGGACCCAGAGTGGTATTTCACTTCTGTGGAAGGCAAAGATTTGCAATATACTTCCTGCTCCATACAAGCCACACAGTCCCCTATCCCAAGTAGCTGTATTAGTCATTGACTGTCTCTCTGTTATGTTTCTACAAACTCAGCACATTCAGGATCTGATCTGGGTTTTTAGGCAATAATCTACTACAATTAATTATTAAAAATAAGTCTTTAGTACTCTGCTGCCAATTACCAAGCTGAGAACATCTTACAAGGAAGATGGTATGTAGGGAGGAAGAAATGACACACAGGGAATAGATCTGGTTAAATATACTGAACCACAATATCAGCTTTAGACCTGGACCATTTCATTATCTTGGTAGCTGCTTTTGGAAATTTAGGAGTATACTGATAGTAAGCAGGCAGTGATTTTGCATATCCAGTCAGATATGTAATTGCAAAATTATGCTCTTGAGATTTTGCTCTCTGCCTTTTTTTTCACACTTTCCACATTTTCACAATACATAATATCTTTCACTGTGTTTCTAAAACTTCACAGAAACTTCTGAGATCTCTATTCTCTCACTCCACGCCTCTTGGAATCTGTACGTCTGAGCAGAACTAGAGTTTGCATTGCCAATAGAGCAGACATGGAAATGAAACACTTCTGATTTCTCTCACCCAGAATTTTTTAGCTAAAGTCCATCTGCTCACCAGTGCCTATTTAGGAATGCACAACACCTTTTCCTTTTCCGTAGCAGCCAAACTGAACAAGAGTGGGTGGAAATATTAAAATGACACTTTTGAACCGAACTGTAACTTTTTATTAAATGAGAGGGAGAGAAAAAAAAAAAGTGACATATGTCCTTTATAGATTCTGAGCTGGAGCTGAAAAGGCAAAATCTATCTGTTTAAAAAATCGTGGTCAGATTTTCAGTAGTGAACAGAATTTTGCTTCAAATAGCAACCCTTTGAGTAAATAGCTCATATTGACCTGTAGTCCATCATAGGAAACAAAGGATCATTTAAAGACAAAAACTTTTACATGGATTGCAAAATTCTGCTTAAAGATGGAGGGCATGATGTGGTTCTGCTGAAGGATAGAAAGGTAGTACTTTTAAGAACTTGGTTTTCAAGTGATCCTCTGAAAATTATTGCATGTGATATTTCATCCACAGAAAAATGCAAATACAAAATTTGGCACTGATTATGAACTGGGAGTTAGAAGCAATAGACAATGAGCTTGAATTACAAACGCGAACATCTTGAACAAGGGAAACATTACTTCCTATCACCTTTCTTCCACCAGTCTACTGTAGCACAGGGTTCGAGCACTTCCCCGCATGCTATAGTGAACATTTTATTCCTCTTATCTAGCATAATGTAACTGGCATTACACAAAGCAGCTACTAAGCACATTGATTTGCTGTTGCTTTCGCCTCAAATTGCAAGCGCTGCTGTCACGCTCTGCTGTTTTTAAAGACATACCTGTACTGTACAGTTCTGCTGCTGCCATGCCTGTGTTTATCAGAAGAGATGTAAAACTATAAGCTCTGAGCTTGTGTGGTTATGATAAATCTTATACAATGGTATGCTTATATCCTTCAGCTGCTACTGCTAATGACAGAATAAAACTCTTATTGCTGTAAATACTTTCCAAGGCAGAACGAGGAAAAAATAAATTTTTACCCATCATCTGAAAATTTTATTCTTCAAATTATTATGAGCTACACATCTGAAGACCAATGCACACCAAATCAGTAATTATTTTGATGAAGGCTCTTGAAGTTCAACATTGACAGAAAAGCAAGCTAGATAAACCTACGGAGCACCTGTTAATGAGTACAACTGTTAATACAAATAGTAGCTTCGGGTACATACTACCACTTCAAATGAGACTCTTTATTTAGTTGGCTACTTTTGCAATTTTGTCTTGAAAATTATATCCAATTAATCTGTGTAGCTTTTCTGTAGACATCATAGCATCGTGCCTGAAGTTGGGAAAAAAAAAATGACTGCATCCAGTGACCAACACATCCTCATATAGCGATATATGCTGCATAAGGAAACAATGTCTGGAATCTGAATTTGAAAACACCTACAAAAAACCCTCAGGTTTTAAAGAATTCAAAGGACTATTATAAAGACATTTAATCTTAATACCCAAGTGTTTGGTTTGTATATCAAGAATTATGGTACTAGACATTTGTGCATAGCTAGGAAGTTCCATTTGTATAACTGATTTCCACACCTGAAGCAGTAACCCTAATCTGACCTTATAGATAGAATAGGTATTCAACACTGGAGAGACAGGTCATCTTGTAATGATTCTGGATGTGCTCATTTACCTCCACTGGTTGGAAAGGAACTGGAAAAAAAAAGGAGGAATTGGAAAAGAAGGCCAGCTTGACTCGTTCAGGTGATTATATCTGCAGCTGCTGATAGCAAAATTATGGAAGTCAACCCCATCCAGAATGCTCAGAGTTTCCATACACATAAAAATGGCCCTATTTAGCAAAGATTTTTGTCCAGAAGCATACCTGTTCTTTGAGAGGTGAACAGCAATCAGGTCTACCCAACACATGCCAAAATTTGTTTTTGTTTAATAGTTGTAGTTCTTCAGGTATGATTTATCTACTGACTCACCAGATATGTATGTGGTAAATTCTTACAATCACATAACAGCTCTTTTTAGCTCTGCTCTGAGCTCAATTTTACACCAAAAAAGGCCAAAAAGGTAGAAAGATTTCCTTTTGTTTCAGCCGATTTCAGACAGAGACCTCAAAGCATCCTGAAAAAAGCAGATACTTTCCTTGGTGTACCTGCATTACGTAAAGTGACAGTAGAATTGTTTGGAACGGCTTTCTTTATTCTATTATAACCATTCCTTTTATGTGCTTTTCTGCATCAACTGCCAGGTGACAACAAGCTGACATGCTTAACATTAATGACTAACTGATAAATAATGGAAGTCAAGTGATCTGGAATCTTTGATTATACTTATGGTAACTCTTCGAATAGGATGTTTTGCATAAGTTGCTCCTGAAAGTGTCAGCTTGCCTTTTTTCTGGCAGGCAGGACATAGTCCAAGTAATTCACGTGCCTCTTGGGCATATGATTCAAGGAGTGGCTGACGGGTTTTTTTTCTATATATAATGATACATTATCATTGTGCTGTTGTTGAAAGGCTTGAAAAAAAAGTTCTTCATACGGCTGTCACACTTGATTGCTACTGTAGGTAGCACTGAGACTCAAAACCACCATAGTGTGTCGGGTCAGAAATGCAAATGTGCTACTTTGGGTTTAGTTGCTAAACATTTTTGTATAGAAGAAGTTTCTGACTCCTTGCCTTGCAGATGTTGCACCTCAAGCTGTATCCTTGAATCATGAGCTGACTAGTGGACTACACTTGCTGGAAAATCTGTCTAATTTTTCCGCTCTATGAGGTTTTTCAATCCCCAATATTTCAGAGCCATGCAGTGACAGGCCTTTAAACATCTACACTACCGAGCAGAAATTCCTGTTGCTGAAACCTTCAATCAGCTATAACACTATATACTAATACATTAAAAGAGCAGAATAGCTAGATTTAAATATCAGTATTTACCAGATGGTGCAAGGATTCATGAGCTTTGCTTCTGTACCATTAATAGTAGCAGCGGTGGTGCTGGTTATTCGGAACCAGGACAACTTCAGGTACCAACAGCAACAGAAACATGAGGAACAGACAGTATCTACTCAGGTACTGGCTCTTTGCTTTCAAGTGCCCAGGAGATTTGCCTCAATCCCCTCTTTGAGTGAGGGTTTCAGCAACTGAGTTCCCTCACTTTACCTCTTTGCTCTTGTTTCTGTGATTGACACTTCCTCACTGACCAACAACCCCCACATCATGAGTAGCTGTTTGCTCTGAAACAAGTGCACGCAGGCTGTCAGGAACGGATTTCTTCTATTCTGTAGAAGTGGTTATTGTGCCACAGCTCAGGACTCATTTCCGCTGAGTTCTTTCTTAGAAGTCTGTTACGTTACGACTTACCTTGAGACCTACTTGAAGATGGTTGTAACAGGGCATTTGGCAAAGGGGTTCTCCTGGCCTCTGTTAAGCCCATTCTTTGTGGGACATACACACAGAAGCTTGTGCAGACAGTCCGTTATCTGATTTGCAACCATTTTGGCCCAGTGTTATCTTGTGCTATGGAGTTTTGGATAAAGGCTTGTGTTCGACCCTCCCAGAAGACAAGCAGAGTAACTTGGGTGAGAAAAAAAGGGACTATCTACATGTGCGTTTAGGGGCTTAATGCTCTCCACGTATTTAATAAATAATGTAAGAACACAGTGTGGGGTGGATGGTTTCTCTAGGTGACCAAGGTCAAGATTTGTGAAGACACGTATTAAGTACCTTGCATTTGGAACTCTCAGGACAGTTACCTGAGACAAGACACAGACAAGCTAAGACACCCCACTTGTCTCCTGTCTGATACTTTGATTTCTATATACTCTGATGGGTCCCTTATCTTGCTAATATGGGAACAAATCAAATTACATGTGCTGTGGCACACCTTCACAGATCAGTTTAGATGCAGTCCATGCGATTTCAGCACTTATGTCACTCCTTGATTTCTTACCTACCATTTTGGGTGTGATTAAACTCAATTTATATACCTAAAATCTAGAAGTCTAAATCTGAGCTAGTCACCCTACACTATCCCTGTAACCACTGGGAAAAAATAGCTCCAATGCACAAGCCATCTGATCCTAGGAAATATGGCTAAAATAGGTAAGATTAACTACCCTCTGGAGGATCTCATTTCTCTGCACTGACTATTAAAAAGTCTGACAATGACTTGTTGAAATTCAGTTACCATTTGCATGCCTGAAATTAATTGCGATGAATTCCACTGTTTATGTCTCTTATCCAGCCCTGACACCCAAGTCAGACAAAATCTGGAATCGGTGTTTTTTTAGGAGCTGTTTTGTCAGAAATACATCTTAAATTCTAAGGACCACTGCACTCTTCAGAGCCCTACCTCACCTCTGAGTTCCCAGCTGTCATTCTCCTGCTGTAGATTTTTGGTGGTGCATATTTCACATCTTCAAGATCAGAAGGCAACAAACAACAAATGAAGATAGGATGGTTTTGAAACAGCTTTGCTCTATTAGGTCAAATAACTCAGTGGCTACTGTGTTCATCTACAGGATGGAAAACTTAGTTTTGTTTCCTCATTTGAAAGAAATGCTTGAATCGGAAGCTGTTCCTATTCTGTGGCAGGTTATGGTATTTTCTTAAAGGTTTTTCTATTTAGTAAAAAAATCTGCCTGAAACAGGTCTTTTGTGTCCTAGGTTAGTATTTTACTCAATAACTTATTGATTTCAGATGAAAAATGGCTGGCATATCTTACTGACTAGTTTCAGGGAGCACTCACAGTTAATGTATTTTCAAACTGCTGTAGTAGTTAGATACCCACAAAAAGTGTGTAAAGTTTTACTTAAGCTGCAGAGATAAAAATACTCTGTTAGAAATTTCAGTTAGTTAAAATAACAAAAACATGTTTTGGCAAAACAAATAAAATAAAAAAAAAACATGAGAAACTCTTTCAGTTAATTTGAGATTATCCTGTCCAGTAGTCCTGTTGCCTTTTCTAATGTAGGTCTTCCTTCAACAAAAATGACGTTTTAAGAAGAAAAAATTTACAAAGTTTTGTTAAAAATGCTAAAATGAGATGTTACGGCGTTTTGAGAATGAAGCATTTCATTGAAAAGACATGTAAGTAAAATATTTTGACTTCAAAAAATCCCTCTTTTTGTCCAAAATTACTCACTTGAGCTGATAATCCTTTATGCAGAGAATTTACTATTCATAGAAAAAAGTGACACTCAGTTCTACAACAACACCTCCGAGGGAATAGGCGTAGGCCCCATCTTTCTTTTTTGCTAGTTTTCTCCTTGTTAGCCTTGGTGTTTCCCCGCTTATCCCAGTGCTTTCTGCAAATCCTAGTCTTCTCTGCCTAACTTACCCATCTGTCAGGAGTGTTGCGATAACTGAGAGATGATACAGTACTTGGCAACAGGGTGCTTAAAAATGAGAGTAGCACTCTCCCTCATTTCATTTATAGTCAGCTTTTTGTGAAATAAGTTAAGAAAAACATTGCCATTATTTCATTGAGTGGATACAGTTAAAAAAATTCAGCTAACGAAGAAACTAAAGTTATTTGGGTTTACAGTGCTGAGAATCTTGCCCATAATTTCCACTGTGAGAAGTCAAACTTAGAAATAAATATGGACTTTTCCACACTTGTCCCTGTAATGAAAATGTTGCTATTCTACTGGCAATCACTTTCAAATCTTCCTCTTTTTTGACAGGCAGCATTTGGAAGGCTGGACCCAAATTTTTCATAGAGCATTTCTTGAAATAATCCATTCTTTTTTCAGTTCACTGGGTGGTGGAGAATTCTATGTGAAAGATGACATTTTGTTTTTCTCAAGAGCCAACAGATTTTTGTTCTTGTATTAGTCCTGTGAACTTTTAGTTCCTTGTCCTCATGGAATGAGCTGCCACTCGTATTTTTAAATGACACTGTATAATAGACTCATTCTCTCCGTAGGTGAACTGGTCTATTTCTTATGCTGCTTGATGCATTATAAGAATACAGACCCTTTCTTGTAGCTACATGCTATTTACCCTTCACAGAAGTCTTAGTTCCCTGGTTTCTTTTAGCAAGAAAATTCATTACTTTCTCCATATAAAAGACCATTGCTCTCTCCCAGGCACATTATCACTGAGTTTATACCTGGCATTAGATCCGAGGATATTACGGATATGTATCCAGTTACAAGAAGATCATCAGATAATTTTGATTCTTTAATAAAATAGGCCCAGTTTGTGGTTAGGTGAGTTTTTGAATTACTTCTTTCCTTTTGTGAATGCTGTATATTATTCATGCAGTAAATATCTGCAAGATGAAATAAGATAGCTGCCCACACTGTTTATATAACACACCTCTTCTTCCTGGGCTACTCTAGTACACTTGAAAGGAGTAAGAATGTGTGATTGATGTTTCCAGCATTTGTTCCTTATGGAGTATATACCAATAGCATTATATTTATAATAACAAATGTGTTCTACTTTGCAGTCTCCTGGTGTAAACTTAGTGCTTATTAGATAAGTTATACAGCTATACTCTGGCTAATGGTATCTTCATAATGTAAAATGCTAACAAAAGCTATAAATTAATCATTAAATTTATATGATAATAACATAAATACTAGGAAAACTGATGGCAACCAGGATAAAAGGAGGTCAAAAACTAAAAAGAAATGTTGAAAACTTTGTCTGTCTAGTCTAGACTTTCACCTTACTCATTCAGAGAATAAGGAGGGAAGTTATAGTTACCCTCCCTGCTCCAAAAAACACCTTTAGAGAACATGAAGACATTTCTGTCAGGCGCTGCTCTTTGAGAAAAGGAATAATTTCCTCTAGGCATCACAGATATTTGTTAGTTGAGCAGCCAGTAACGGGCAGGGACAAAGGAAAGACTGGCCTTTCTCATCATCAGTCCTAGTAACAACATGAATTTGCTTAGGCAATGCTGCCTAGTCCTGTCCAGACCACTCAGGTAGAGGGTCTCCTCCGGGATGTGGGTCTTATGACACAAATGTGTAGACTAAACAAAAATTGAAGGAATACTACATTTTAAATTGTATATAATTATTTGATCTAATCTACAGAAGAATGCGGAAAGCTATCTGCATCGCTGTACTATGTCCTATGGATCATACTGATTTTCAGTTGTTCACAGACAGAATACATTATTATTAGGTAAGAAGACATTTGGGACCCCTAGATTTAGGCAGAAGCTAAAGTGTTTTTGAGGTTTGACATTTTAGACTCTGATACCTATATCAATTTGTGATACTAGCCCTATATCTATATCTATATGAATCCTGCCACTGTGACCCCAGGTCTTGGCAGAGAACCACTGGTCTGATTTCAGGTGGGTAAAAACATTAGGAGTTGAAAAATACCTGGTGTTCATCAAGAATTCGGAGAAGGGCAGCAGAAACAGCAAAACAAATGTAGTAAAAATAGCTAAAATAAACATAAAGGCAGGCTGTTAGGCATGCAACACTGAAAGGACTTCAAATTTGGATTCTCCATTTGACAGCATCAGGTGTATTTCTTTTCCTGTCTTGCTCAAAAGATGCTGGAGATGTGGAGACTATAGATAACTCGTTAGGACTGCTTCAATGGAAATTCAATCACCTGTAGTCAACAAGATGCTCAGGTTTAGAATCTTCACTGATTTAATATTTTTGTTGAAGAGAATATGAATCCCTGGTGTGCCTATCATTAATTTGAGATGTGTAACTAATCCCATTCATTCCAAAAGATGTATTTTTAATTTTTTTGTAACTACTAGCTTCCATGGGACTAAGAACCTGCTTAAAATTAAGCACATGCTTCTGTGCTTTGCTGGATTTGAGCTTTGGATTTAGTAAAAGCTTAAAGACTGACAATAATAATAAAAATAAAACTGCTATATTTAAGACAATGACACTAAGATGGTTACTGCTGTGGCTACACTGAGCCATATATACCGTAACATACAGCATAGTAACAGTAATTACACACTTCACTAGTTTTTATTGTAATGTATGCTGTAGTGTGACTTAATTTCCATCTTGTGCATATTAACCCAAGATACATTTGGAGTGTTTACTACCTGGGTTGTTTTAACAAAAAAGAGGATTATGTGTTTAATGTGCATGTAGAATAAAAATAACATTTGCATTACTTATAAGGAACCAGGAGTTATAACGAAGCCTTGCATCTTCTAACCACAGGACTTAAGAATATTAACTTATTAAAACAGCCTGTTTTGAGACTGTATTCAAGCAAAATTTTTGCTTTACAACCCTACAGCCCTACATTCCTATAATATTGCTTTTGTTGTCAGGCCCCTTCAGGGAAGAGCTCATTATATTCAAAGTCTAATCAATGTATATAATTGCAAGGCAAACAATGCTGAGCTACAGCATTGTCAAATTAAACCAAATTTCACATACTGTAACTAGTTAAGTACTTCAGTGCTTCAGCAATTTATGTTACGTGGGGCACCCAAGCAACTTGGCTGTATTTAATAGAATATCATTACTGTAGCCCCCTTTTTCATCTGTGGGGTTTACAACTCAGCTGTTTTAATTTGCTTTGAGCTGAGCAAAGGCGGTATATAAGCTCTTCAGCCAGATGCTGTAATTCTCCCCCCTTTATACACTGCAAAAATAAAATGCTGCGGGTTGGGCTGCTTTTGAACAGTTTTTCCTTACAGAATAGGAATGGATCCTAGTTGCTAGTTTGAGAGGTTTCATTCATACCCATCAAATGAGAAAGTGCACTTCTTTTTCACAGTACTGTTTTGCAACTCACCAGTCCCACTTAGTACTTAGTGCAATAATTAGGATCACAAAACACGTAAACCAAGCTCTTTGCTGATACCGATGGCGGGAGCTGAGTTTCCAGCTGAATTTTACCCACAATCACATATAAAATAAATGCTTGTCCATCTTATTTCTTCAGTCTCCTCTGCTTCCACTTTCCCATACCGTTCATTCCTTTATTTCAGAAGAGTCTGACTATGGGTTTGTGTCAGGTATTTACAGCCTTCCCTTTGTTCTCAAATCTCTTCCCTGTTGTGTGTACAGATTAGAAACTATGAATCAGACCTTCCCAATAAGGACCCGCGTATTTTTGCATGTGCAACCTGATGACTGAAAAATCAATTTTTTTCTGGGATTGATGATCAATGAACTTTTCTTCGCTCAGTCATTTGGGAGACTGATATTCCCCATACTCTTGACAAGTAACATGCTTTTATTTTTTGTCACAGACATAGAATTTAAGGCCAAAAGTGACCATTAGGTCTTCTAGCATTATCTCCAAATATATAAATTCTAACCACATATATTTAATTTTCAAGAACCCCAGTGAAAAGGGCAGATTTCTGCCTCTTTCGACTCTGTTTTGGTTTCGGCTGCCGCCGGCAACAAAAGAGCCACGCGGCTGCGCCTCCCCCTGCCGGCGTGCGGAGGAGAATGGAAAGAAACAGGCAGAAACTGGTGGGTCGGGATAAGGGCAGTTTAACAGAACAGCAAACAGAGGGAAACAGGAACAACAATGGTACAAATAAGAAAACACAACAACGAACCGCACGACCCAGACAGCCACTCTCCCAAACAGGACGGGTGCCGCGCCCCCCCAAATCGCGAGTGAGTTCCCGCCGCGCCCCTCCCCCCTGGAACCCAGCGTGACGGCACGTGGTATGGAATACCCGGCTCTGTTTGGCCAGGTGGGCTCAGCCCCCACCCCCCGGCTGTGCCCCTTCCTGGAATTCGGTGAAAATTAACCCTGTCCTGGCCAAACCCAGGACAGACTCCTTTTCAGACTATTTCTTTCTGGGAGCTATGAGGATTCACATTCTTGTGGATTTTTTATTTATTTACTTTTGAACACCTTCTGATTGGTTCATTATAAATAATGGAGTAGTTCCTATACACACACTTACATGCAGCTATAGTGTAGCATGTTATCTGGAACAAATGCTCTGGTATGGACAGCTTACTTGGCAATAAATCACTTTCACCTATACTTATGTAGGCTTAGAAGGGGTTTTTTTTTTGGTGTCAACAAAAAAATCAATTTCTAAGCCAATTGCCATTTTCCCCATTTCTTTCAAGTCTATATCAGGGCTCAGTTTACCACTTTTACCCATGCTGAGAAGATCTGACTATAGCAGCCTTTGACGTCATTGGACTTATGAGATAGAGAGAAAATTCTTCACTTGATCTGTGATCCCACGTTTGAATCCATACAATTATTTACATTTATATGAGAGAGGCTGTCCTCACTTTGACTTAAAACAATATACAACCATTTAAGGCTGTTTAATCTTAGGAAGAACTAACACTGTTTTGACTAATCATGTTCTTAAACGGTCATAATAGATTATGTATTCATTATATATGTCTTAAAAGTGTAAAGCACAATTTTGGTTTGGGATTTATGGTACTAAATTCAATGGTAAATGTGCTCTTTTTTTCTCTTCCATTTCTTCCTCCTCCCCAGAAACCTGATAACAATCTGGCTCCATTTATTCCAAGATTTTTAAGGAAATACCTATTTTAATTCTGGTTTGCCTTTCACCACAACATCTTCATCCTATTTCTATAGAAACCATCTTTCTCTGTGTGCGATATATGGCCCCAGAACTGACTGATCTAGCTGTGGGGCTGAGAACAACGTAGTCTTTGTGAAGCAGAACTAATTAGCACAGATATAAAATAGTATTGAGATTTTCAGGACCCATAAGACTGGCTTTGTAGACTGCTGCCCTGTGCCATGAAGTCATTCATGGTCAGGGAGTCCCTAATGTGGTGCCGCACTGCACCAGGTAAGCACATGCATTCTGCTGAATTTGGGGTTTGCAAAAGGTTTTTTATGTTTTGGCATTCATCTCTATTTTAGTCTAGTACAGTAAAAATAATGTTAGGGCTGCAGGCAAATGACTAGGTCTCTGACTTTACCCTGGCTTGAGGTTAAACTAGCTGAACAGGAGGAGTAAAACTATTTGGGGGTGACATGGATGGGGAAAAGTAGACACATGGGAAGTGAAAAAGATTGTTGAGAAACGGAAAAACCAGGTTTGCAAAGCGTGTGTTTGGTGCTGCCCAAGGGTGGTGCTGGGCAGCCCTGCCCTTTGTCAATGGGGGACAAGAAAGAAAACCTGTACCACACAAGTCAAATTTGCTTCAGTGGCCACAATTACGGAAGGGGAATGCTTTTCCTGGATGGATGGAAAACACTGGTCTTCAATCTCAATTCACAGAATTGCCTATTCTTGTAAAAAAAATGCATAAGGCCCAGTAGTGTTGATGTAGGTTGACAGAGTGGTAATACACTTACACTGACAGCAAATTTGATCCTTAAGTTTCCAAATACTAGGGGTGAAGTAAGCTTGACTTATGTCTGAAGTTTCAAAACCACCTCTGTTCTTTTTTTCTCTCTCATGTATCTGACACCTTATTCATTCTTGGTAAGTCTTATTTTGCCTGTGTAGACCAATTCCGTAGTCTTTCTACGTGCTCTCTTGCATTCTATCCTAGCTTCTTCTGTGGAATTAACTAATCATATTTCTCTTTTGCTAGGGGTAAGGGCTTGTTCTCTGAAACGGCAATCTTGTAATTAAAGAAAGCTTACAATGCCAGTGTCGATCACACTGCTCTGAAAGTGGATAGCAATGACCTCAGTTATGTTCCATTATACAGCACCTTTCAGACTATGATCAGGAAAGTAATACTTTCGGGACATGAATCTGACTCAACCTGTAACTAAGGGTTTAAATGATGCTCAGACTTCTGCTCCTGACCCATTCTTTTCTGTGCTTTACAAGATAATAACCACATATGAAGAATGTATGAAAGACTTGATTTTCTATTTTTACTGAAAACATTCTGTGCTAAAAACGCCCCTGTTCAGAGCCTCATTTCATTACTTCATTTTTCAGTTTGCTTGTTCACGATGAATACAACTTTTTTTTATCTTAACAGCAAGATTTAATTTTTTTTTCTGTGTTTGACTTTATTCATAATGTAAAAAAGCATAATAACAGGATTCATTATAAAGTCTTCTCCAAATGGTTAACTATATTTCATTGTGTAATAGTTCCAGACGACTTTCAGCAGAATGAGGACCATAATGCAGTATGTAGTGTGGCCTAAGTTCATCCTACTTAACTTGAATCATGAAGTAACCTTGTAGTTATTAGACATATAAAAGCTTTTTATAGGAAATGAAACAGGATATTTAGGTAGTATATTAGGACTGGTTGTAGCGTGACACTTCCTATTAGAAGACTTTCAGTCACACACAGCTTTATCTAACAATTCAGGCTGAAATTTCTTGCTCCTGTTGAGTCCCTCTAGTTGATTTTCTTGGAAAGAACCTTTAAAGATCAGCTAGTCCAACCACCCTGTGATGAGCAGGGACATCTTCAACTAGATCAGATTACTCAAAGCCCCATCCAACCTGGGATTGAATGTTTCCAGGGATGGGGCATCTAGCACCTCCTGTGCAACATGTGCCAGTGTTTCACCAGTCTCACTGTAAAAAATTTCTTCCTTATATCCAGTCTAAATCTATCCTCTTTTAGTTTAAAGCCACTACTCTTTGTCGTATTGTAGTAGACCCAGCTCAAAAGCCTGTTCCCGTTTTTCTTGTAAACCCTCTCTAAGTATTGAATGGCCACAGTAAGATCTCCTTGGAGCCTTCTCTTCTTCAGACGGAACAATTCCAACTGTCTCAGCCTTTCTTCAAAGGACAGGTGTTGCAACCCTCTGATCTTTTTCATGGCCCTCCTCTGCACCCGCTCTGACAGGTCCATGTCTTTCCTGTTCTGAGGGCTCCAGAGCTGGACACAGGTCTCCCAGTGGGGTCTCACCAGAGCAGAATAGAGTGGCAGAATCACCTCTCTCGACCTGCTGGCCACGCTTCTCTTGATGCAGCCCAGGACAAGGTTGGCCCTCTGGGCTGCCAGCGCACATTGCCGGCTCATGTCCAGCCTTTCGTCTTTCAGTACCCTGAAGTCCCTCTCAGCAGGGCTGCTCTCGATCCTTTCATCCCCCAGCCTGCACTGATACTGGGGATTACCCTGACGCAGGTGTAGGACCTTGCACTTGGCCTCGTTGAACCTCATGAGGTTCACAGAGGCCCACCTCTTCAGCTTGTCCAGGTCCCTCTGGTTGGCATCCCGTCCTTCTGGTGTCTCGACCGTACCACTCAGCTTGGTGTCATCTGTAAACTTGCGGAGGGTACACTCGATGTCGCTGTCCATGTCATTGATAAATATATTGAACAGCACCAGTCCCAGTACGGACCCCTGAGGGACTCCACTCGTCACTGGTCTCCATCCAGACATTGAGCCATTTATCACTACCCTTTGGCTGCGACCATCCAACCAATTCCTTATCCACCGAACAGTCCACCCATCAAATCCATGGCTTTTCAGTTTAGAGAGAAGGATGTTGTGGGGGACCGTGTCAAAGGCTTTACAAAAATGCAGATAGATGACGTCCATTGGTTTTCCCTTGTCCACTCTTGTTGTTACACCATCATAGAAAGCCACTAGGTTGGTGAGGCAGGACTTGCCCTTGGTGAAGCCATGCTGGCTGTCTT
>Ga0065711_1040392_pt1 | contig 17008 bp, 7 predicted proteins | sample Hoacrofraction12_FD_59098 | JGI IMG/M metagenome (GOLD analysis project Ga0065711, IMG submission 59098) | Hoatzin crop microbial communities from Cojedes, Venezuela - Epithelial fraction 12 v2 (version 2) | ecosystem: Host-associated > Birds > Digestive system > Esophagus > Crop | place... | reverse complement strand
CTCCAGAGAAGGAGACTCCACAACCTCCCTGGGCAGCCTGTTCCAGTGCTCCGTCACCCTCAGAGAGAAGAAGTTCCTCCTCATGTTCAGACGGAACTTCCTGTGCCTCAGTTTGTGCCCAATCTTATCAACACAGGCAAAAGCTCTTCACATGAAATGTCTTTCCAGTTGCAGGTCATGTGCAGCATATGTATGCTTTATTGTGCTGATTTGTTTTTGCATGTTAACCCTTCTGCCTATAACAGCTATCGTTTCTCTTGTTTAAACAGCCCAAATACTGCACACCATTGTGGCTTAATAATTAACATTAACACACAGCTAATTCAGTTTCTCTGTCCTTTTCAGCTACTCCTCTGGCACAGTTTGTTTTAGACACTCTGCTCTTTGACAGTAATGGCTTAAGCACAAACTGCTGTGACTGAATAATTTTATGCTAATTTACAAATGTTGTAGGAAGAACAATTCAAGGTGTTTTAAAAAAATCTGTGAATCACAATGAGTATTTTTTTATTGTTGTATAGTGTAAAGTTTCCATCAAGTTATGCTATATCTAGTTTTATTTATTAAGATGTGGGGTTTTTTTCAAACAAGGTGTCTCTGTAACAGGTTTTTAATATGACATGTGGATAGGGACTAATAGTGTGAAGTGGTGATAGATGAGGAAAGAGTTGTATTTTCAGGGCAAAATTTATATTCTCAGAGCTACTCTGTATTGGTCTGCTGTAGGTTGAAGAGACTTAAAAACTGATAACATACACCAATCTACATATGGACGTGTTTACTGCTCTTTATGCATAATTCTACACAGCTTTGTACCACATGTTCAGCAGGACTGATGAAAGGCGGTTCTTTTCCAATCCTGAATAACAAGAATAGGTAGCAGATCTACAACAGAAAGAAAATATGTTACTTGGGGAAACTGACAAACTTCAGCATCTCTAGTAGCGTTAAAAAAATCTTTAGAGGAAATTATTCATTATTCTTTGTGAAGTGCTATGGTTAATATGAGTAAATATAGCCTCTCACATCCTCTCTAAATAAGAAAGCCTGAAAACAGATACAACACCAAATAAAGAAAAGATTAGGTCAGTGTAGTTTTTGGATCAGGGAGCAAAACTGCATATCTACTTTAATTGCATGACATTGCATTTAACTGCAGTAGCAACAGAAGACAAGAACACTGAAGGGGAACACAAGTGTGTTTGGGATGCTGGGTTTGTGTGTGTTGTTGATAGGTAGTGGAGTCATTCTCAAACACTAAGCTGTACTGTACATCATTTATTTATTACTAATTTTGGAGACTACTAAGTAGCTAAACAACTATAAACTTCAGAAATCATAAAGGGAGATTTCTTTACAGGGGCCACTATGCTTAAAAGAATAGCAAAGCACACTCAGGATATGATGAATGATGATCACTGAGGGGAAGCATGAAGAAGGTAGGGCATTTATACTCTTTTGGAACCATTAATTTTAATTTGAAGCTTGGGTCCAAATGGCAAATTCAAATGAGCATACAGGACTTTGCAAAACGCTCTCTTGGAGCTTGAATCTACTCGGAACAATGAAGAAGGCTGAAATGCTGAACATTAAATAACTTGGAGATTTCAGCTGATACAACCCCCTGCCATTCAGCTATATCCTGCCCTGCTCTTTCCATTAAGTTCTTGGGAACACCATTGCTTGCTGTGATGCTTTAGGAGAAATGAAATACATTCTATGCTATATTAGCGGGAAGCTCTGGGGCCAGGAATGTCACCACCTTTCTTAGAAGCACTGCGTGAGAGTAAAATTGTATTAGTGTGTGAATTCAATTATTGGACTTTGCTAGGTGTAGCCCCTAAAGCTAATGAAGCTGTGCCTACATGTTCCTAATCAGTTTCTTCCTGCCTTCAACGCTTCAGTGGACAGTAAGGATCCAACAACTTATCCAGCCCTATAATAATCCATGTGGATAATTTCATGTACCTGGACATTACCACATGAATTTTCTCAACTGCTAGCACATGACGCTAAGGTGACTTATATATCAGCACTTTTATAACAAGAACTTAGACTTCTAGGATTTCGTTTTCCTGCCCTGTGAAAGAAGAAAGATGAATCTTGACAGTTTCGACTGATGAGTGAAATAACTCTAATGAATCAAAGTATATTTCAGCTGCCAGCTATAATGTGCTAGCTATAATGTTACTGAACAAAACTATTTTGCTGAAATACTAGCAAACAAGGAACTGGGGCCTCTCTTTTTACTTCTTTGGGCCTACCATCATGGAGAAAGACACAGCCTGTCCCAACCAACTCCAGCCGACCACACCACAGGGCATGGCCAAGCCCCTTGGCCATGCTGGTGGTCTCCCCTGGCATAACAAATTTGAAGAAGGGAAGAAAATACTTAACAGGGAAGGGAAGAGGGAGCAAAAAAGAGTGAGAAACAGCAGAGGAAACAGCAAGGTCAGAGGAGAAGGAGGGGAGGAGGTGCTCCAGGCATCGGATCAGAGATTCCCTGCAGCCCATGGAAGAAACCATGCAGAGCAGAGGGAAGATGTGAGGAAGAAGGAGCAGCAGAGGGAAACTTTTGCATACTGACCTTAAGCCCCATTCCCAACCTCCCTGTGTTCCTTGGGGCGGCGAGGGGAGTCAGGAGTGAAGTTAGGTCTGGAAAAGGAGGAAGGAAAGGTGTTGGTTTAATATTTGTCTTTTTGTTGCTCACTGCCTGAGTTAGTACCTATATTTCCATTTTAACTGGCAATAAATTAATTTTCCCAAGCTGAGTCTTTTTCTTCCTGTGATGGTAACTGGTAACTGATCTCTGGGTCTTTGCTTCAACCCATGAACTTTCTTGCTGCGGTTCTTCCTGTTTTATCCCCACTTTCTGCTAGGAAGAAAGTGAGTGAGTGGCTGCCTGGGCATTTAGTTGATAGCCAAGGCTAACCCACCACAACAATATTCTCTAAAATATAATTTTATAGAGCTAATGTAATACTGAAAAAAAGATACATAATCTTACATATCTTCAGATCCTGGGAATCCCAAAATGAGCAGTATCAGACGGGCCTCCCAGCAGGGCATGGCATACAGTACAGACCCAATCCGTGGAGAGGTTTGCCAGCATTTAGAGCTCTAATAGGATTTCCTTAGAAGAAAACATCTCTATTCATCATTTCTACTGTCAGACAAAAAGATGTTTGCATGAGAACATGCTACTTCACTTTTAGATATAGCCAAGGACTCTTATGTGGTGTCATCGGTGGTGCCAAGTGAGAGCTGTCTACAGGCTCTTCCATTACAGTTAGCCTTCTGAGTTTATCTTGCGGACAAGGGCTAAGTGCGGCACAGCACAGGCCTGAAGGCACAGCTATATGTGCAGGACAGCACAGCAAAGCATAGGCCTGCACCTACTCAAATTAACTGTTACGTGAATCACAAACTTATGGTGTACAGTGGTCCAGATCACTACTGCTGGTCACTCAAAAAAGGCTGTTCTGAATGCAGGATGCACGTGAGTGATGGAGTGTGGCGGGTCAGCCTCAGCTGACAGCCAAACCCAGCCAGCAACTCACTCACTCCCCCTCCTCAGCATGAAAGGGGGAAGAAAATAGGATGAGAAAGTTCATGGTTCAAGATAAAGACAGGAAGATTGCTTAATAATTACTGTCATGGGCAAAACTAGCTCAAATTCGGGAAAATTAAGTTCTTGCTAATTCAGGTAGATTTACATAGTGTGAAGCAAAGGTAAATATTAAAATAACACCTTCGCTCCTTCCTGTCCCAGGCTCAACTTCACTCCCTCACTCTCCTCGCTCGTCTCTCCCCATGAGTGGTTCAGGAGAGGATGAGGGCTACAGATGGTGATTAAGCGGTGGTTTCTTTCTGCCACTCCTTTCTTCTCACACTTTTCCTCTCCTCCAGCATAAGTTCCCCATTGGAGCCAGCTGGAATCGGCTGTATCCAGCCTGGGGCTGCCCCTGGCCTCTTCTCACAGAGGCCACCACTATCAACACCTGTCTACCATCACCCAATACAAAGATAGACCCTGAAGATGCATCTGAGTGTGTTCTCTAGTAGGACTCTGGCTTTGCCATCACACTGCAGCACATTGGTCTTGTGCCTGTCTACGGGTGCATCAGGACAGACAGTTGTTTCCAGTGCATGGGACTGCAGCATGTAAGAAAGGCTCTATCTCAACCTTGCCAACGGTGAAATGCCACCACACAGATGACTGGCTGCTCTTCTGTTCCTGCTTGTCAATGTGGATTGTACTTCAACTCTGAATTTCTCTTTGCACTTGCTTTACAGAATTTTTTCTTGATTTGTCACAGGTCTACATCAAAATAACTTATGATCCTAGCCCTTTTCCATTCACCATATCTGCTTGTAATGTTATTTATTTTCTGAGAAAATGTGTGAACACACATCAGATTGTTTTCTGAAACAAAAAGCTTTTCTCAGTTCATATCATGCGTAGACTTAATACACTCTCCAGCAATAAAGTAGCTGTTGATTATTGCCCTGCACAGTTGCAGCAGCCTCATTAGTTTCACTATGTAGCTTGCAGTCGTTTCATGCCAAATTAAAAATACAGGTCATTCAAAGGACTAATGTGAGATCAGCCTGCAGAAATTTGAAGCTCACCTTAATCCAGCAATTTATAAACATACAAAGCCACTTCATATTCCATCCAAAACCAAAAATTCACAATGGGTATAATTAGGAGTGTTGTTCTGTCATATCAATTAGGCTGTGGCTGATACGTACATGATTATCAAAATGAGAATGATGTTCTTTATTGTTTGCATGCTATTTAAATACTGAATGCTTATCCAGGGTTCCCTGGGTCATGAGAAATGTTGAGCTAATGAAAAAACTTACACTTGTAAAACTATTACTTACTGGGCATTGAGCCTGATTTGAAGACCACTGAAGTCAAGGAGTTCTTTTCATTGTATGGAATATATTATCGGACATGCTCGGTGTCTAGCTTTGGGTGGGACGGTACAAACAGGCACCCTCACTGTGGTGAAATTTTGATGGAATAAAATGGGTTGTTCCTATATCCAGAACATGTTAGGACAGTGTTAAAATTATGAAATCAGGTGTTGATGAGGGTCCCTTTGGAGAACAAATAGTGTGATGAGGAGCAGAGAGGCCCTTGTGTGGACAGGGTGAAAGAGCTTGGCCTGTTCAGCCTAGTGACAGCTCTCAGAGGACATTATTCTTCTCTACAAGTAGAAGAAAAGTATGTAAGGTAGGTGGCCACTTGTGAATACCATTGAAGTCTCCTTTCACACAAGTTATGTGCTGTAGGGAGGTGGAGGGAGGAGGCGTGAGCAGAAGAGATAATAAGCCCCATTTCCTCCTTCCTTTGCATGAGAGAGTTGCCTGTATGTCAGCACCACTTCTTCCTGGCTTGTAAACCTGGCATACGGGATTAGGGACATGAGAAGCAGCATCCTGGAGACAGGAGCTAATGGAAAGCTAAAGTTCCTATAATCTTCATTGATTAATCATCACCTGGGTAAACACCAAGGAAGGAGACCATCTGCTTATGAAAATGAAAAATGTTGGCTGTGGAAAATGTGCGAGAACTGATGAGAAATGTTGAAAATCAGAGTAAGGTTGTTAGCAAGCTGAAAAGTGAAGTTTCTGAGCACTCTGTTGTTAACACAGTTTCATATTTAACTGGTTTAAGGAGGGATCTTAATGAAATTATGAAGAGGATTGCATGACTTGGCTGCAGGGAACTCGTTTCAATAGCTCAATATGGTCTTTCCAAGATTTCACAATCTGTTTCTAAGTCATTTTTCTTCTGATGATTGCAGATTGCCAGTTTTCAAAATTGTATCCTGGTTGATGTAACTACACAAGCTATTTTTGCATAGCTGTTTACAGTTTTCTTCTGTGTTATTACTCTTTATCCTCACTTTACTCTTTATCTTCTTTTATCTGACTGAGTCTGCTTTTTCCTCTGTCATTTATACGAAGAATGTTCTCCAGCATGCAAACACCTACCATCAAAAGTCTTAAACAAGCTGTTTTTCCAGTGATTACCCACTACTGGAAAATTCTTTATACATGTAAAAAGCCTAAGGATATTCAAATAATTAAATAATGGAAATGTAATAATTTTGATTTAACAATACTTTTAATACAGTGCAGTGTTTTTTCTGGTTGCAGACAATAATAGGTTTTCAAGAATTTCACCTGTCCTTTGTATGGATGAATGTCTCAGAATGCATTATCTTCCTAAAATTTTGTTGCCCTTACAAGAATGTGATGTTTTTCCCCATTTGAAATCCAGGTATAAATATTCTGCTCCACCAACAACTAAAATGCTAGAACACAAAGGAGTCATTTAGATTTTAATGTGGTCAGATATATGCAAACAGTACACCAGCCTTACCATCAAGGAATATTGATAGAAATAAAGGCAAATTTGCATCAAATTCATGATGAATAAATTGTAAACAACAGTTGCAAAGTCATTAATTAGCAGATTCATAATAAAAGGTTTTAATGGACACTACATTTCTGAAGCTATGTGAAATAGAAAGTACTTACCAGAGGTAACAACTATTTTAATTTCCTTCCATAAGTGTAAAGAATATTCTTTGAAATTATTGTGCTTAGGAGCTGTGAAATGAGAACATCGAAAGAAAGTCTCTCTTCAGTTTGGAAAGCACGTATATGAAAATATAATTCTGTCCAGGTGTGACCCCAGCTCACTAAGATTAACAAGGATGTCCTCATTGACTTCGGTTGCAATGGTCCTCTCCATGAATACTTGTAGTGTTTAATTACATTAAAGACATAGCACAACATTAAAAAGTGGTAATAATTCTCATCACCATCACAGTAAAATAGTAAAGTACTGAAATAAAACAGTATAAGACTCCATAAAAAAATCTAAGCATTGAACATTTCAATAATGTTATCATATTCATATGCATGAGTCCTCTTCAATAGCATTGCATGAAGAGTGTCCACAGTGTCATAAGGCAGAAACATATATTTCTCACCTGTTAGAGAGACTGTATGATTCCATAGGTGTTAAGTTTTTTAGTGGGGTTACAAAAATTTGCTTGAGGTCATTATACATTTGAAACATCAGGTAATAGGGAAAGTATTGTTAATTACTGGAGCACACAACTGTAGAAACCCACTTCAATAAGTTTTAAACAGCTATATTTAATAAGCATATATTCATGAGCTCAAATTACTACACAGTAATTAGAAGGAAAAAACGTCTTAAATGGGAGGAAAATGACTGATTTCTATATCAACATCCATATTAGAATTCCTTGTAATCTCAGTATATACAAGACTTTAAAACTGGAATGAAATACATATGTCACATCTATTATAAATCAAAAGTAATGGAAAGAGCAATGCATTGTAGAAGGTCTCTTCCTAAGAAATCTAGAAGTACTAAGGTAGTTACAGTGCAATGGGAAAGCCAGATAACAGTTTTGGACATATATTTAAAGTTTTACTCTAATAGAGAGAGTTTAGCAAAGGAGAATTTGAACTTCTCTCAGCATCTCTAAATACGACATTCTAATGAGCAAAAGGCGTGATTCAGTTACAATGATTGTGTGAGTGTGATTGTGTTTACAATTTCCTTCCTCAAGTGATAGATAAGTAGACTGATTGGACATCTAGACAAAAGGAGTTATCAGAGTGAAGGATTTAGTGGCTTTGATGATTTGTTTCTATGTTCCAGGAAAACGATAATTGGGAACTAAGGGATACAGGAATTTTCACTTGCAGACTGCTGACAAGTATTAGAATTTCAGGTAATAAAAGGGAATCAGAAAATCTGCCAGGAGCTGAAAGAATGGGGCAGTCCTTAGAGTGACTGGAATGACTGGACAAACAAATTCTGGATGTTCATTTAGACTAAAACACACTGCTGCCACTGAGTCATGTGTTTAAAATGCCCACCGCTTCTCTTCTGCTTAATTCTGCCCTCAGGATCTTCTATTTCTAGGCAAGGGGACAGGGTGCAGATATCGCTTTCTGTGACTGCAGGTTAGAGTGGACTACATCAAGACTTCTCTCATTCTTCATGATGCCCACAGAAACAGAGACTCTGAGATACCACAGTAAGGAATTCGGTGTAAGAACACAGACAGGAGAAAGCTTTAGGAAAGAACATGTCAACGTGCAGATGAACTGAAAACAGCCTACAGCCCTCCAAACCTCCTTCGCTCACCACACTTTTCCATATCTCTTTCAGCTGAGCACTTGAATATTTTTTACTTACATTTTAAATGATGTGAGAAGCTGAAGTAGTAAGTTTGTTGTTGATAAGCATCTTGAATATTCAGAGGCAAGAGGCCAGTGAGAACTGAAATTTCAACAGAATGAATTAGTTTAGATGCAGTAGAAGGACTAGTGAGAGCTATCTTCACCACGAATTTCCAGTTCCTCTACTATTGCTAATGAATTGTTCACCAGTAGTGAGGACAGCAAATTCCATTCCATCAGAGTATTAAAAAATTATGTAAATGAGTCATGGAGACCTAATTAGAGTGTAGGAATTGCATGGTTCAAGGAAAAGTTCAGTTATGTATCGGTAATTACACAACAACCCTTTTTCCTAACAAGCTAAAACAACTCCATTTCAGTATAATAAGTATTATAATTAAAAATTCTTTTCAAATTAATGATGCATGAAATACATAATAAAAAATGTAAAGTTCAAACATCTATAATATTTTTTTAAAGACCCAGGAAGCATGCAAAATAGGAAAAGCATTATTTTGATACAGAGAATACAACAGCCTTTCATTTTTAGCAATAGAACGTTAAAGGCAAGTGCAAAATATTCAGTGTCAAGGAAGATTCATACTCAGCTACAATATAAATGTAAAATTTTAACTTTGTTCTTGTGCTTAGAAGTAAGGCAGAATGATTTACATAGGTATAGATACTGAAGCAGGGGCCTGGGCAGTTGCAGCAGATGTTCAGAATGAAAGGTTTGCAAGGATTAATTAAATTTAATGGACCAGTTCAGTCTGTTCAATCATACTATTAAAGCTACGTATTGAAATGCACATTTTCTCCTAGGAATTGTTGTTCATTTTGTATTTTCCTGACTTCTGCTTCACTTCTTGGAAGATTTTTTTTCTTCTCTAAAGGATGAAATTGTGGCAGCCTAACAAATTGTAACAAAGCAAAAAGAATTGTGCTTCCTAAAAAAGAAAAGTGACTGAACAGCAGGGATATAAAATTCTGGGTGTTGAATTATTTTTACATATATTTAAATGATACTTTTGGATCACAGAAGTTCAGTATCCTCCACCCAACTCAGAACCGAATGAAAGCTTGATTCTGAGAAGTTAAAAAATGAAGTTTTTTCTTAGCTTGCAGTGCACCTGGCAGGACTAGGCCCTGAAGCTATACCACATTTTCTTTCTGTGTTTTTTTTTTTTTTCTTGCAAAGCTTTCTTTGTTGATCAACCACTGATACAGAAGAGCTAAAATGTGTTATGTTGTATTGATTTTTTTCAGAGAGGAGAATGCCCTCTGACAGAAGAAAAGAGGAAAAAAAACAAAAATACCAAGAAAAATGCTTATAAAAGTAGTTTTATTCATGGTGGTACATGCTGGGGAAGAAAATTGGGAGACTAGTTAAAAGTTCAAGATAATATACATGTTACTAGATCTTGAGGGAATTTTTGTGTTCTTGGTTTTTTTTCCCCATAAAATTTGTTCTGACTTTCCTGGAGCTTTTACTTCAAATCTGACAAGTTCAGGCTGCCTGTATAACACACAGAGTAAATCTTTAGGGAAAAACATAGCATTAGACCTCAACACAAACCTTTGCTCTCAAAGGTTGGTGTAAATATTGTGCACGACACATCAGCATTTTGAGCTTTTTGTACTTCTGAGATATCATTAACTCTGCTGAGCAATTATTTGAATTATAATTCTTCAATTATTCCTATGTCTAGGATTATGCATATGAACCTTAAAGGAGTAAAAAGGACTGTTTTCTTCCCCTAATACCAATTAATTGTGTTGATGTTGAAGATACGGACAATTGAATTATATTTATTACGAGGAGATGAAAGAAACTTGTAAATAAAATTACTTATGGATCATAACTGGTGAGGCCAAATAATTCTATAGCAAATTCAGCTTTTTTTTTTTTCTGAGCTGTTTATCATGGGAACTGAACCTCAATGTTACATACTGCATTCCTTTCCATTTTATTCCTCTTTTAAAGACGTGTAGTTTGAACTTCCAAAGATCGCTAGGTGTGTAATGCAATGCATCCATCTACTGTAGTTGTACACCATCACATCTTCACAGCACGTAAATAACAAAACCTAACTTCACTAATTTTCTTAAAAAATTAGTGCTTTTATAATACTGTATGATGATAATTTCCACTCCCCAAATGACTGTGAACTGGAGGCTTAGGATAGCAGATGACAGAGTTTATTTCAGTAATTTACTGGAGCCATGAGTAGTGTTTGAGACCATGCCATTTCCCTAACACTTCAGACATAAAAAGTCAGTTATGCTGCACGAGTGCTATACATTTTGGCATAAAGGAGTTTGTTTTTCCAGGACTATTAAATCCCCAGCTACCAGACTTGGAAGAAGGAGCAAAGAAGTCTCTATTACACATTTTTCACAGAACCTATTTGTACTTCAGCTACCAAAATATATCTGTAAAATTCTCTTTGGAATAGTTTCAAATAAAATGTTTGAAAATAAATGTATTTCATTTCAACAGAAAATTAATATACATGCATATGATTCACAAAGATCTCTATTTCTGTCTGCACTAATGTATCAATGCACATTTAAAGGAGTGCCCATCCAGGGCTCTTTCTGAAGATACAGTGCTAAACATGCAACAGAAATGTATGACTGGCTTTCAAGAAGCTGAATCTATGCTTTTCTTAGTGCTCTCTGTACTTTTTGTCTCTGTGTGCTAAAGCATCAGTTGCACGTAGCTTGAACTGCTGCCAGAAAGGAAAGGATATGTGGAGTGGTTTTAGATGTAGTTACACCTTTGCAGAGAGGAAAAGTGTTCTATGCCACGCTGTTAATGATTCTGTTTCTCAGATAGTGATTCTTGGTCACTACTCATGAACCTTTAATCCAATTCAGCCTTTAGACACTAATGGAATCTCCTGTTATTTGACATTGAAGGTGGTGGTTATTCACATATTTTTCAGGATATTTATGTAAAGAAAGTGTCAAAGATCTCTTTAGACTAAGAAGCTGAAGAATTAGGAGCTGTTGCCCAATGCATATGGTAGGTCATCTATAGTCATGATTTCTATTCCTGAAAACAATGGAAAACCACTGTTCTTTGTGCTCTCAGATTATTTTTGTCTCTCTTAAAATCCACACTGAAAAGTGATCTGCAAGGTAAATTTCTCAAACAACTTGGGTTTCTCTATCTGAGCTTTCCTGGTCATCCATGAAATCAGGATGGCATGATTTTCTTTCTCCTACCCTCCAGATATTGTATCCATTCAGGTCAAAGGGATGGTTTTATGTTTGAAATCTTGTAGTACCTTCTATGTAGCTTACCTTTATGTTTAACCTCTTCATCTCCGGCTCTCACAAATTTTATTTGGTGAAAAAGCTCTTCAAGTTTTGGGGTTTTTTTTTATGAGAAGAGCATTTTCAGATGCCTCCTCATCTCATGTGTTTTCTTTCTAAACTCATAACATTTCTTTGCTGGTATGGTGCGATCTTTGGCTTTTACCTTTTTATTTACTTTTCCTGTATAACTTCTATCAAGAAGTCTGAAATCTTGTACATTATCTACATTATGCTGTCTTTTCTCAATTTTTCCTTCCCACATTCTAACATTTTATCCTCAGCAAATGTATGTTTTAAGTGAAAATTTCTTAAGTAAAAATAGGCAACTGGTCATTCCTTACGTCTTAAAGTTGTATTCTAAACTGCATCCTTTGATTTTTTAAGTTCTTATATGATAGTTTTGTCGTGTCTTCCACACTCACTGTGTTTTTCATCTTTGTTTCTTCTCTTTGCTCATGGTCACCAGCCTTCTCACACACACAGAGCACTGCTGACACATTTCTCAGATACACCTTCCTAAATTTAGTGGGATCTTTTCTCCTTCTGTAACAAAACATGCTCCACCATTCTCTGACATTATTTACTGTTTCCTTAAAACCTATCCAGACCTGTAGTCTGTGTGAAAGATGTGCAGAAAATGAAGGTAAATCACACTTTATTTTAGCCCCACTGAAAATGTACTTGTCAAATACAGTAGAGGCTTTTTCCTAGTGTGTTCAGCCACATGGATATATTATAAAATGTCAAATACAAACGAAAGAAAGCAGAAGAAAAAAATTCGAACAAGAAGTGACTGTTTGTTTTGTATTCTTCTTAACGGATGCTTTCAGTGATTTTCTTCAAATATTGCAGTGAGATTATAGCGGGAAATCCAGCATAAGAAAGCCATAGGACATGGCTGTGTTAGTTTAAGAGCAAACCAAGAGCCAGAATGGGACCTTGGGTCACAGCCTGGATCTGGGTCCTCTCTTGCCCATGACAGGAAACTCTTGCTGTAAAACCCTCAGCTAGTACAGATAATATCTTCGTCCTTGTTTCTGCTGTATAACAGCTGGTGGTGACTACAGAATGAATGTTTCCATGCCTATCACAGTCTGTTTTGCTTCATGAGCAGAGGTGTAGCTACTCTGGACTATTTCAGTTTAAATGCTTTTAATGTGTGGACGTGCAGCTGTCTGTCACAAGTGGCTTAGCTGTGTGAATGCTGTTCCAAAAATCTTTTTAGAAGGTGTCTGCTTCTAAGACCCTATTGCTGTCCTCTGGAGACAATTAGGAGGGATTCCAACACCATTCTGATTCAGAAAGAATCTAACAGGCCCCAAAGGATACATACTCTTGTCACATCTGCACATTTAAATAGCACCCTCTGTTAACATATTGATTGCATGTTGCATATGTCAATTAGTGCATTTCTTCAGCACACCGATCAGAGTATGGTGAAGCCAGAATGTGTCATTTTGCTATATTTAATGGGTTAAGCCTACAGCTTCTCCTTTTGCTCTGGCAGTTCAGTGGAAATGATTGAACAGAAAAGGCATGATCGCTTCTAAAAAAGGAACATTTGAATACCGGAATTGGTGTGGGTGTCTGCTAGAGCTCACCCGATCAGAAAGAAGAAGAGGCCACCTTTGGTGCTGTTGAGACATTTCTGTGAGTGCTGAAAGCGCTGACCAATGTCATTGTGAGGTACTCTGAATTATCTTGGAAAGTTTGTGCTGGAGGTTCCTGAGGACTGGAAGGCAGCAAATGTCTCTCCTATGTTCAAGAAGAAGGAGGATCTGGGGAACTACAGGCCAATCAGCTTCACCTCGCTCCCTGGGAAGGTATTGGAGCAAACCTTGCAGGAAGCTGTTTCCAAAGTTGTTTAGGACAAGAAGGTGACTGGAAGCAGTCAGCACAGATTAATGAAGGGTATAAAACACTTAACAAGCCTGATATCCTTTTCCAACAAGTCGATTGGCTTGGAGGATCATGGGAAAGTAATGGCAGTTTATTATCTTTAGTGGGGCTATCAACACTGTTTTGCATAATGTCCTCATAGAAAAGCTGGTGAACTACAGGCTAGATAAGCATACATCAAGGTGGACTGAAAAGTGGCTGAACTCCTTGATTTGAAGGGTTGTGATCAGCAGAACACAGTCTAGTTGGAGGCCAGTCACTAGTGGTGTACCTGAGAGGTTGATAGTGCTGCCATTACTGTTAAACACCTTTTTTAATCACCTTGATGATGGGATAGAGTGCATCCTCAGCAAGTCTGCAGACCACACAGACTCAGGAGAGGTTATTGATACACCAGAGCAGGCTGCATGAATGGGCAAACAGGAATCTCGTGAACTCCAACAAAAAGAAAAGCCAAATCCTGCATCTGGGAATGAATAACTGCATGCACTGGTACAGGCTGCGGGCTGACTGGAAAGCACCTTTGCAGAGAAGGATCTGGGAGTCCTGGTGGACAAGGAGTTGAATTTGAGTGAGCAATGTGCACCAGAGACAAAAATGATGAAGGTTGCATTAGGAGGGATGCTACCAGCAGGTTGACGGTGTGATCCTTCCCCGATATTTGTTACCAGAGAGACCACAGCTGGACCACTGCCTACAGTCCTGGGCTCCCCTGTAGAAGAGGAACAGAGACATAATGAAGCCAGTATAGCAAAGGGTCACATACATGAGGAAGGGCTTGGAGCATGTGACCTCCATGGTTGCCTGGAGAGCCTCCATCTTTGGAAATACTCAAAACCCAAATGAATGCAACCCTGAGATAGTTGCCCTTGGTGACCCTGCTTTGAGTAGGGGGGTTGGACTAGACTATCTCCAGATGTTCTTTTTAGCTGCACTGGCTCTGTAATTTTCTGACAAATACTTAAGTCCCAGAAAAGCACTGGTAGGAGGTTTGTGTTTGTGTGTGCATGTGTATGTGTGTGTGTTTTCAACAGGAGAGAGTGAAAAAGCATGTGTGTGTGTGTGGATATGGGAGAAGAAATAAAGCAAGCAACACACTTTCATTGCTTAAATATCACCTAATTCTTCCAGGGCTCTTCTTGTCTCCTCTGGAAAGTGCCAACAACCACTCAGTTTAATGTCACATTTCCACTTCTCTCCCACTTTTGTGGGTAACTGAGATTAAAAGAACTCTGTGGAAAACAAAAGAGAATAAACCTGTGCAGGATATTTTAACATGCTGAGCAGCTGCTACTTAAAATACAGATCAGAACTTGTTCTTTTGGGAGAGTATCCAGTGACGGTTTTCCAGAAGCACAAGCAATACGTTTACTAATCTCTGTTGGCTGGCCGCAGTATGTTTAGCTTCCATAAGCCTGGAGGCCAGTAGTCCTGTGAGAGCCTACAGTTGCAGCATTTCAAGCATAATAATTTTGACTTCGAATGACGCAGTAATTTCTCATCTTCTATATGGTTCCAGCTGCACACATCAGCTCTACAAGGAATACAAAAGAAGTGACATCATGACTACCTACACAATATTTTTAGCTCATGCTGGAATCTAATACTGTTAAGAGACTCAAAAAAGAAGCCAAGTTCTAAATCCTTCAAAATATCAGGCATGAGGCAATCACATCTGCAGTGTCCCATTAACTTGTGCTGGATTTCAATGAAACTTCAGCAGGCATTTTTGTATCTGACAGTCTTTTTTAACATCTACTGACTATAAAGATTACAAGCATAGGAAAAAAAAAATGATTAAAATACATTGAAGGCAGAATCTTTCAGCTCCTTTTAACTTTTTCTGGCAGTTTTTTGACCAGTATAAGTTGACTTGATTTTGTTCATTTAGAGTGTTGCATTTCTGTAGACACAAATATATACAAAATATATCAACTTGTATTATATATTCACACACGCACTTTCCCCCTGTACTAACATACCGCTCTTATTTCTGAAGTTGCACTGGGCGTCCATGGCAAGATGCTGGCAGTGGGGGATGCCGGGCAGCCTCTGTGAGGAGAGGCTAGGACTGCTGCATTCTGGACATGGACAATTCCCGCCAGCTCCGACAGACCCACCACAGGGCACAGCTGAGCCCCTCAGCCAAGATGGTGGCAACGCTGGGAAAATAGAGTTAAGAAAGGGGAGAAAATGCTGGACAGGCAGAGAAGGGAGAAAAAAGGGTGTGAAATAGCAGAGTTAACACCAAGGTCAGAGGAGGAGAAGGAAGAGTGGAGCAGGTGTTGCTGAAGCACTACAGCTGGTGGAGGACCCATGGTGGAGCAGAGGAAAAGAGTGAGGAGGAAGAAGTGGCAGAAGAAAACCCATGTGCAACGGCCATAATATCCCCAACCTTGCCATTCCTTGTGCCACACATAGCCTCACTGAAGCGACTGAGTGTAACCTGCAGCAATAAGAAGAGCGGAGGAGAGGAGTTTGGGGTGAAGTTGGACAGGTAATTTGGGGAAGGAAAGGTGTTTCTCCTGAGTATGTTTTCCCCAGATATTCGTATGCTGAGTTTTTTTGTTTGGTTTTCTTTCCCAATACCTGAATCAGTGATTAAATATATATATCTTAACTGGCAATGAATTAATTTTCCCCAAGCTGAGCCTGTTTTTCCTGATGGTAATCAGTAAGGGATCTCCTTGTCTTCACCTTGACCCATGAGATTTTTTGTTCCTGTTCTACGTATTTTCTCCTCCTGTTCTACTGAGGGGGGGCAACAAGTGAGCGAGTGGCTGGATGGGATTTTGACTGCCAGCTGGGGCCAACCCAACATGCAATTTTATGTTACTACTCATACACATATAGTAGAAGTTACATGGGGTTTCTTGGCGTACTTTGGAGTAATTTGACTAACATACTTACTATCCTAAAAGAAACATCCCCACAAATAAATTACCAAAAAAGTTACTTTTTGTGGGGGTGTGCGATTAATTTTGTAATGTTTCAAATGGAGGAGTTAATATGCACTCAGATTTCCAAATTATTTTAATTCTAGCCAGGCCCCTCCAGTCACGCCATGTTCCTTAGGCCTCCCACTCCTTTTCTCAGCTTCAGTGCATTCCCCAGGAGCAATTCCTGACCAAGGTTCTAGTTATTAAATTTATGTTGGGATTTTTTGTGTTTCCAAACCTCTTCCTATGTGCCTCATGTTTGATTCCTGTCCTAAGCTTAATTTTTTTGAGTCTTTTTCCTTGTCAGTCTACCTACATTTTCTTTTGCAACTTACAGTCATCTGCTTTTAAGTTCCTTCTCTCCAGACAGATACTGTGCAGCAGAGAGAGATATTGTGATAGATGATCATCAGGAGTGTTCATTAATATTTCTCAGATCTATCAGTTTCTTTTTGGTATGATTGTGAAATTTCTAGCCATGGTTACCACCCGTGGTAAAGGTGTTGCTCGAAGGAGTGTGGGGACCCAGACGGAGGCCCCACGCAAGAACGCGGGTGTCCAGGTCTCTGGCTGCAGGGAGTGCCTGAGCCTGGCACTCG
>Ga0065711_1040391_pt1 | contig 17008 bp, 16 predicted proteins | sample Hoacrofraction12_FD_59098 | JGI IMG/M metagenome (GOLD analysis project Ga0065711, IMG submission 59098) | Hoatzin crop microbial communities from Cojedes, Venezuela - Epithelial fraction 12 v2 (version 2) | ecosystem: Host-associated > Birds > Digestive system > Esophagus > Crop | place... | reverse complement strand
GGGAGGCCCCCGCGGCTGGGGGCGGGCGCGGGGCTGCTGCGGGGCCCAGTAGGCCTCCGAGAGGCCTGGCGGGGAGTGGCGGGTCTTCTGGTAAGTTCTGGGGCCTGTGGGCTGGGGTGCGGCTGGCGGTGGGGCCGAGGGGGGGGCTTGGTTTCCTCCCCCACCCCTGGCGCGGTGGGACGGGGAGCGGCTTCGGAGGCGGAGGGATGCGGGCTGGCGTGCGGTTTGGGGCTGTGTTTGGCGGCTGCTTCTCCCGTCGGCCGGTAACGTGTGGGGATGGTCTGGAGAGCCCTAAAGCCGCGGTAGGAAGCGCCGGGCCGGGAGGGGAGGCGGGCACGGAGCGGGACCTGGGGCCGGGCTCGGGAGAAGCAGAAGCCTCTGGAAAGGGGGAGCTCGGGGCGCGGAGCTGGAGGCCCGGCGGGTGGGGAAGATGCGGTGATGGAGCAGCGAGGGAGGCCGGAGGTGGGGAGCGGAGGAGGAGACTGCAGCAGCAGGGCCGGAGAGTTTGGGGGAATTCAGACACGTGCTTTGGTTTTTACCGCCCGCATATCACTGAGATTGAGTGTTTTCAGAATGACATCTCGGTTGCCGTTTTTGGCTGAGGATGGTATTGCGTGCTTTTCAAACAGAAAACCCGATATCCTTGGATTAAAGCACGCATAGGCTTCTACTTTCTTGTCTGTACCAATTCTTAAGAGTGAATTTTCACATGCAGTTTTGTGGTTAAGAACTTTCTAGGCTGTAGAAAGAGAAATGCAGCAGGTGGTTTGGTTGTGAAGGGAAGCAAACATGTAGCGGTAATGGTAAAGGTCCGGACTTTATTATTAGTGTTAACTTAATTAACGCTGCAGGGTTTCTGCAGAGCAGTGTGGAAGACTCTTTCTGGAACTTATTTAGATATGTTAGATATCTGAAAACTCATCTCTGGGAATGTAGTGTTTTCCTTAATGCAGTATGTTTACCTAACACTGTCAAACAAGTGTGGCCAACATACAGGTTTTATGGGACACTTCACCCACTGTGGTTTGGGTTGTTGCTAAAATGTTGCAAGGAGACAGTGGGACTATAATAATGTATGAGATAATACGGATAAAATACTCGTTAAATACAGTTAAAATATGTTACTCTAGGTTCACTCTGATGTACTTGAAATGACTTTAAAAAGTCCCAAACCATCATTGTTGGTTTGGACATGTTACGTACGCTTATCCAAAACACTTAACAAAACTAGGAGAAGCTTTGAGTTAAACTTTGTCTTAAGTCTCAGTATTTCTAGTTTAAAAAAAAAAAATACTGTGAAGGGAATACTGGTACAGTTCACAGACAACGTCACAGGCTGAGTGTAAGATGTAAACTGCTTCTGGCTATCAGCTGCCCTCCTAGGAAGGGAGGCCCAATGCCAAACAGTAAGAAAGCTTGCAGCTTCCGTTAGATCACCCTCATTTGATGTGCTGCAGCACTTCCCCCTGAGTAAATGAGTAAATCCTTTACTGAGAATACACTGTGACTTGTACTTAGCCCTGCCTTTTACTTCCTTTTCTGGCCTTTCATTTTTCTGCCTCTAGCTGTGATCACGATGGCAGCCTGTTCTTGCTGGAATCCATTCTGTAGCAGGGCAAACTTGAATTGATTTCTAGACACGGTGGTCTGAAAGATCTTGGGGCACCTCCAGACCTCCCCCCACCTAATGTAATTTCCCTAACAGCCCATCTGCTTTATAGTCAAAAAGCCTTGCAGTTCTGTCTGTGCCCTCCAAGGACTTCCAGTTCTGCGGGAATGATCTTTTTGCTGACAAGTGGTACATGGTGTTTTCTCCCTTACTGTATCTGCACTGTTGTCCATTATTTTTAGAAACTGGTGTATTTGAAATGCTTATTAAAAGCAAGCTTTGTTGCTGTCACCTTTCACACGTAATCTCTTGCCTGGTTTGTGCTCCTTACAACCCAGAGGGCAGCTTTTTCTGTGGGGCTGTCGAGCTCTCCAGGAGAGGTTTGGCTAATCCTTTCCAGGAGACCACCTTCTAACCTTATGTAGCAGTGTATCCTAGCCACCCCCTCCTTTAAAACAAAGGTGAGGGGGAGCCACCCCCACACCGAGCTCCTGCCTCTGGCCTGTTGTAAGCAAGGCTGTTCTAGTTCAGCCTTGTCTGCTTGTCATCAAGTTGTGATGTTAAAGGCAGAATTGTCACAATGCTGGAAGTTGTCTAGCTGCAAAACTAAGTTTTTAACGGGGGAAAAAACAGTTGTTTGCATCATACGAATTGCTGCGTACATATGAGCGTAATATTATTGTATCCCGTTCAGAGGAGTAGTGAGGTAATGTACTGGTTGCTGAAATTGTAGTGTTTGGCCACACAATTAGTTGTTCAGCTTTGCCATAGAGTGTATGTCTCCCAAATCTGCCTAAGGACAGGTCTGCCTTGGAGAAGTGTGAGGGATGGAACTGGATGTAAAACTGTGGCATGAAGCTGACTCTGCTGCCAGCAGCTTAATTGCCTTTATCCTTGGCTGCTTACTTCATCTCACAGTACTTTCCCTTGTCCTCCTACAGCTCTTTCTGTCGTCGTGTGCTGGATTGGACAGGGTATTGATTCAGGGTTAAAATAATATGGCAGAACGGCTTCAAGCAGTCTTAAACCAGCTGGTAGTTCATCGTGAGGCTGTGTAAACAGTTACCTTGGCACCACAGATGAGCCGGGGTGTGGAAGGTGGAGGACTGTGAGGTGGAGAAAAGATTTCCTCTGCTATGTGGTAGTTCCGACTTTAAGAAATTAGTGGACTGTGAGGTAGGGTAGCCAAGCCTTTGCTCAGAAACAATAAAAATCTCATTTGAGAGGGGAAAATGAGTATCTGTGTCTCAGCCTTTCTGTTCTTTGGTCCTTGCGTTTTTTTGTGTTGCGATGAATTTCTTTACTTTTGTACCTTTAATTTTTAGTTCCATAGCTCTTGCCTTGCATGAGGACACATTGTGCTTGTTTTTACTGGTGTGCTTCCATTGTAAATACCATACTGAAATCCGGTGTTTGGAACACAGGGCCTTGGTAGCAAGTTTTGCTCTTCCTTTATGTAAGTCATTCAGCTGTCACTTCAGATGCTGCTGAAATAGAAACCACTGATGCTCGTCCAGTTAAATTGCTGAGGTGTAGTTCATAGTAAGTGACTTATTTTTAAGACCATTTCATCTGACTTAATTATTCTAAAAAAAGTAAGTAGTAAACTAGGTAGCCAGTAGCAATTCAAATATAGTTACACATTCTGAAATATGCAGTGTTAAGAGCTGGCTTGATGAACCACTGAACTAGATTAATAACCAGGGAGGTGATTAAACTGGTTTTGCAGGCTCTGTTTGACCTGACAGGGAAGTTACTTTCTAAATAATATGTTCTGAAAGTATGATAGCAAAGGACTTAAAACATCCTTTGTGTGGGCCCTTTCACTGTCTATCCTTCCCTGGGACATGTGCATTAGAGAGAGTGGTGACAATGGTCTGCTGTGTGGGTCAAGTGTTTCCAGTGTCGTGTCAGTAATTAAAAACTTTCCCCTTTATGTCCAGTGAGAGGGGAATTCTAAATAAAAATAAATCTCCGAAGCTGGATGACTTCCTTGAAAGCCTTGAAATCCAAAGGTAGCAATCACTTAGCCCTGCATTTTAACAGTGCCACTTCAATGGCAAGAAGCTGATCCTGTCTCTGCGTCTCACTCCAATTTAGTTTAGTTCTTGCTTTGTAAAAAATGACGTCTGCGTAGTGCAACTGTTCCAGGTGTCCATTTTCAGTGCTCTGCTATACCTCCCATGAATTCCAGGGGAAAATCCTTCAGCCTTTTGACAGTCAGGGGCTGTGAACAGTGCTTAAATGTCACATACAATTTTCCTAGTGTGGAAGCTGGCAGTGGATGAACACGCAGGCATAGAACAAGTGATTTGTTAGCCTTGCAGTCTCCAACTCTCTTCCTAGTTAGTACATTGGTATTGTACTGCAGTAGTTTTCCCTTCTATCCAGGTGGTGTGCTGATGTCTGTAAGTGTCTCAAGACCTTACTAAAAAAAAAAATAGATGAAGTTTTAGTCATCTCTGATTTGCAGCAGTGTTGTGGTGAAAATGGGGGTTGCACTGAAGTAGAATGGAGACATCAGAAGCTCTTGCTGGTTATGAAAGGGTTCCTTTGTTAAAGACTTTTGGCAGTTACATGATCCGAAATATGCTAACATTCAGAAATATTACACAGCTAAACCTAAAGAAGGGAAGTGCAGGCAGAGTAAAAAAAAATGGCTAATGGTGATGATTGCTTGGAAATTGGGCACTTCTTGAAGGGAGATTTCTGATCAGAGCAGAGTAGGTGGCTGTGCATCTGGAGGTTAGCCTGTGTTTTAGGTGACTAATTGAACACCTGTAGCTGCTATCAACTTAAAGCTCCACAGAAAAATTGGTTTATGCCTGTTTTGTATAAAACCTGAGTTTCTTCTCTTCCCCTTCTGCCCTCCCTTTCTATCTTCTGTTCAGGAATAACCTAATTTACTAGAGCATAATCATGTTTGTTTTGTCCCTAAGGATTGTGTGAAGTTGAAATTTTCTCCTGTAGCCATACATCCATGATGGGTATAAGTAACTTTTTAAATATTGAAAGTGTTTGCTTCACTTAAATTACTCTTCTGAGAACATAGTGTCTTTTATTTCTTATAATGTAGTTAGTTTGTATATTGTTACAGATTAGCAGAGTGAGGAATTTGGCATGACAACTGGCAGTTGCAGGAGATGCTACCAGTCTGTACTCAAGGTGTATGAACAGTAGCTTGTGTTGAATTTGAATTTGGGACTGATTTAATATGTAGGAGGTGTCCTAAACAGCTTTCTGTAGGGGTATAAACTTGTGAATACTGCTTGGCAATGATTATAAAGAGGCAAGGACATGAAACTGGATTGGCTTCTCTTCATGCATGTACCTTTATTTTTTGCGGGAGGAAAAAAGCTTGCTTGGGAACTGGAACTGATAATACTTCTACTCTGAGACGAGGTCAGTGAGGCCTTATATTCAGACAGAGCATAACTGATAAATGCACACCTGCAGGGTAGATGCTTATGGTTGTATCGGGAGCACAGATGTGCACAGTGGCATAGCTTTTGCCCCTGCTGTATGGGTCACTGGTAGAGTTGTCCGATTTCACTAGGATGCTTTGACACCGGAATTTCTGGAGCAACCTTACCTGCAGTATGAGGCTGTGCAGCTTTGCCACTTAGCCAGGCAAGAAGTGCTGGCATTTCCCTAAGTCTGTTTGCTGCTGGCAGGCATTTCCCAAGGGTTGTAGTTGGGGTGGGATTGTGAAGTAGGTAATTATTATGTGTGGACGCGGTACTGGCACAAACGTTAGGGGGAATGATTTAGTTCTTTCACCAAAACTTTGTTGCTGGTTGGCTGGTGGTGAGATTACTTAAGGGATTACTTGCATGCGAAATTGTTAATACCCTTTGCACAAGCTTGGGAGGAGGTCTGGAGAAACTCCTTCCTCTTAGAAGCAGAGGAGAGAGTATTGGCTTATCTTTAACCTTGCTATATTTTTAAGATCAATTTCCTTGTATCACTTTCCAAATCATGAACTGATTGTTCTATCTGCGTGATGTAATTTGAAAGCAGTTATAAAACTTGAGGTAAAATCTTCCTGAATTTAGCTTTGGTGGGGCCCTGCTGGGAAGGTAAGACAAAATTCAGCCCTGCCCTTGGACAGGTGTCCTTGTGCCATCTCATCTGTAGTTGCTTCAGTTGCACAGGACACATCCAGAGTTCTAAAGATTGCTTTTTCAAATGAAGTTTCAGGCTCTTGTTTTCCGTACTTTTCTTACACTGGTGGGCATGAGTTTAGAGAACATGGTCTCTATGCAAGAGGAACTTGAACTTTCAAGGGTACCGATGGTTGCTTGACAGTTTGCATTCCATGGGTTTGTATTGTAGTTCCCACATGAGCAGTAAGATCAAGGAGCTGTGAGGTCTGTAACTGTCTTCAATTCTGGCTATACACTGTGCATGAAGCAAGCATGCTTTGCTCGTATGTAGCAACACTTGAAAGTTTTTTTTTGTCAGGTGTTGGTGCTGCGAATGGTGCCCTTTGGCTCGGAGGTGTTTCAGTGCAGTTGCCTGTACGGCGAGGGGGAGGGTTGTGCGTTTAGACCATAATCCGTGAGGCCATCGCTATTGTTAGAAAACTGGCTGCAATTGCATGTTGCTGTAGTGACAAGCTGGACATGGCTTCAGCACAAGTCTTTAAAACACAACGTTTTGTTGTGGTTTATAAAACATCCCATCTGTCATTAGAAGTAAGTTAAAGAATAATCTGAGAATGGTAGATCTGGTATGCAACATAGTTCTGGAGTATTGGATAGTGTTGATAAGCCTTTAAGACTGTAAACTCTTTTAGTTGCCTAAACATGCTTTGGAAAGTTGAAAGCTTGTTTTCCAGGCTGAACTTATGTCCCTACAGGCACGAATGACTCTGCTTGAGTCATGTTTGTAAGTCTACGGTGCTACAGTCTGAGGCAGGAGTTTAAGGGAAGGAGAGGATGTTGGGGTTTTATACTTGCTTTTGAAGAAGTATTAGTCTGTTACAGCTCTGGGTTTTTGAAGAAAAATTTGGAATGTGATTCAAAGGAGAAAAGGTGAGCAAGGCACCAGTTGTTCTACTGGGGTTTATTTTTTTAGCGGATAAAACTGAGCAGTGTGCTAGAAGTGTTGCCTTCTGCATGAACATAAAGGTGGAGTGATCTTGGTAGTTTTTCCAGCAAGAAAGTAAAATTCAAACTCTTTTTACTTAGAAGATCTTTTGAGCTACAGCTTGCCAAGGTCTAACATATTTTAGGTGTGGCAGCATGCTGGGCACCTTATAAATTAGTTGAAGTGTGATATTTTAATTCTGTGAAGCCTCTGTTAACAGATACTCTTCTTTGGTCATCCTGTTAAATTAGTGATTGAAAGAGGGGAATCTTATTGACTGTCTGTTAACATAGTAAGAAATTTTCTTCTGGGTCTGCCTTAGTAGCCTCAGCTGCTTATAAACATCTGCCAGCAGTTTCAATGGCTATTGGCAGTAATTTCAGAGTAAAACCTGGAAAATGGGGCTGATGAATGAAAATGGCAGTGTCCCACAGCTGAAGGGACAAAAAATATTGAATAGGAGATGGAGGATTTATTACTCCATAGATTGCTCTCTGCTTGAAAGAGCTAGCTAGTTGTATTTCAATTCCCGAACTGAATGGAAATTTGAGTTTCGGCATGAAGCATGTGAAGTCCTTCATAAGCAAAAAATAGGTTTTCTGTTTAGGCTTTTGCAGTTACAGAGGTTGGGGTGGTGTATACATGTCTGCTGTTCTGCTCGTGAGCTGTGGCAGTGCAAGAGCAAAGTTAGGACACTTCTGCAGCGTGACCTGCAGAACTTGCACATGTGGTCCTTCACTCAGTTAATGTCTGTTTTGTGTTAAGCATTTTAGGTTTATGTTGTATTCCTCTCCAGCTTGTAGAGCTGCCTCAACATTCCAGATACAGTAAATAACAGAGGTGAAAAGAGAAGTGTGCGCTTCTTTCAGTGGTATGGGTAGGCACTTCACCTGTTGTCTCAGATGCTTGGTTTTGTACTGAGAAGCGATGCTTGGTGCTCTGCATGCAGTGCTGGCTTGACCTCTTTGTCTTGTCTCATTTATTCAGATCATGGAGCTGAAATGGCTACTGTGTGTGACCCTGCTAGCTCTTGGGACTCTTGCTGTCCAGGCACATGATATGGGTGATGACAATGATGGTGATGATGTTGTTGATATTGAGGATGACTTGGATGATGGCATTGAGGATGTAGAAGATTCGAAGCCTGACACAAGCACTCCTCCTCCAACTCCAAAGGTTTGGCATGGAACAGCTTCTAAAAATTGAATTACTGTTTGTGTTGTGGTTAATGTGAGTCTGATCAGAGTTGTCTTTACTTTGCTAACATTTAATATGTTGTGATGTTATTAAAGATGTTATCTGGGAATAGGGCTTGGAATTAGCTTACCTGCTTTGTTCCTATTCTCATGTCCCCCACGTTCTTCCTGAAGACTTCGTTCCACCCTTGAAATCTGTGATGTGATTATCAGGAGTTAATGTTTCTAGTTAGATACATACTTTACTTTTAGTTGCAGACAAGAGCACAATGGCTTGGCAACAAGCTGCACTATTTACGTAACTTCTATATTTATACTGCAAGGGCGTTCCAGGTAAGCTATACTTGAGTGTTAGAGGGGGAATGTGAGCTGTGTATGCCAGTATTTCTTTAGAGTGGAGAATGTGCTTGGAAAGGTGCATAAATACTTCCTTTCTCCAATAGGTCACCTACAGACCCCCAGTCCCAACCGGTGAGGTGTATTTTGCGGAGTCCTTTGATAAAGGAACTCTGGATGGGTGAGTATAATCTGAAGGATGCTTTGGTATAGCAAATAACTAAGAACTTTGGTGAAGGCAATGAAACAGTCTCTAGAGCCTGTGTTATTCAAAGTTGAATCAAGAGGCAGTGGCTGGTGAGGATTACAGCAGTGACTGTCTGAGGCTGGCTATTAAGTGCTGAGCTAAACTAGTATTTCCTCAAGTTCTAGTAGCAAGAGGGAGGTGTTTTAATCCTCATCTGACTTTTTACTTTCTTCAGGTAATGTGAGGATGGTGAGGTACTACTTCTATTTTTTTTTACAAGAGCAAGACACTGAGGCCATGATCCTACTTTGGGGGTGGGATGGGAAGTGGCAAACGCAGAATACTTTGCAGGCTTGGGGACAGAACTCTTCTGGGGATCAAGACATGGGTTTAGTCATAGGACAGCAAGGGATGTCTTAAGGACAGGATTTTTAATGCGGAAAAAAGTGTGATTTTCCAACCATTGGATGTCTTGTCTTCTAGATGGATCCTTTCCAGAGCTAAAAAAGATGATACAGATGATGAGATTGCTAAATATGATGGTGAGTCCAACACATGTTTTGGATGATGGATGTTACTGATGTCTTTTGTCATAGTTGAAGAGGTGCAAGTCTTTGTTTGCGGTTTCCCAGTTAAAATTATATTCACTGAAGAAAGTGGGAGGGGTGTTTTTATGACTAGCTGACAATATAAAGTGTAGTTCTAATTTAAACCAAATATCCACTTGGAGATTTAAAAACAATTTTTAGTGAAGATGTTATGTTAATAATGTGATAAAGTACCCTATAGGGTGTTATTGCAGAATGCTGACTGTCTTGTTCAAAACTGGGCTAAGCAAAGACTGTCTTGGAAAAGTTTCTATAATGTGGTTAATTTCTCTCCAGGGAGATGGGAAGTCCAAGACATGAAGGACACTAAGCTTCCAGGAGACAAAGGGCTTGTGTTGGTAACCCGAGCCAAGCATCATGCAATTTCATCCAAACTTTCAAAGCCTTTTGTATTTGATACCAAACCTCTTATCGTACAGTAAGTAAAGGATAACTTAGTGTTCTGTTATGTCAAGGGTGACATGATAGCAGGCTGGGCTTAATTCTGTAACTGAGCTTTTGTTGAGTGGGGGTCTAGATGACACAAGATGCTGTAATCCATTATTACACCGTTAAAGTAAAATAGCAACCCAGATTCCCAAAGTGGGAAGTTAGGAACTGCATGGGTCCCTCTGAAGTCTGAAAAGGAAAGAAGTCTGTGAAAACTAGACTTGTTAACCTGTCTTGGGACTTCAATTTACTTGATTTAATGGTACTAACAAGATCAAGCAACTGTTGTACTGCTAATTGTGAAAGTCCTTGTCCTTTTGGACAAAAGCTGGTCTTGTGTGTAGGTCTGTGCTGACCTATGCAGTAAACTGCCCCCCCTTTCCAAGGTGGAGTGGACAGAGGGGTAAAGACACAATCGTTTCCTCCTTCTGTTGTCTTTATCTGTCGTGGAAGATTAACAGTTTGCTGGCACTGCTGGGCCATGACTGATGTAGAAGAATCTACTTGCATGTATGTTAGACTAGCAAGTTGGGAGAAAAAAAAAATTGTTTAGTGAGAACAGTTGAATTGTGGATTATTACCTACTTTATCAGTTTTAAACAAAGAATAAGCTAATTCATACTGGCACAAGGTAATGAGTTGGTTGCTTTCCTTTGCATGACTGTTTAGTTTTGGCTCAAAATACAAGGCTAAAAATAAATCCCAGTGGTCATCCACTCCAGCTGCTGGCATTGAGGGGGGATTGAGCGTACTTAGCCTGTTCCTGACAGAGATGTTTGCCTTTTTCAGACTCCTTGGCATCCCTACATATACTGTTGTATGCTTATAACCCTAAAGGGGCTTCTCCTTGGATCCAGTTGTTGTCACTTTGATAGTCCTGTAAATTGAGTTGTCTGTCTGCCATAGCAGTTGTGGGGAAACAATTGGCTTGCCTTAATCTCTGTTGAGGTGTCTTGCATATTGGAAAGCTTTTTCTTCCTTTTCTCTACTTGTAGATCATAATCTTCTAGACCAGCACTCAGTTCCTGTAAGCTTTTCTGTCAAGTCTTCTAAATCCTCAATTTTTCTTGTTTCTCAGGCCCTTATGAATATTTGCTTAGTCCTTAGAGTGCAGCATGTATTTTTAATATTCGCTGGGCACATGATACAAAGCAAGCTACAACAAAACAATCTTGCTCTTAATTTTCACTTGAAAATTGTAACTGTGTATTACAGAAGTAATTATTCCTTGTGTATAACACGTGCTTTCCTTCTCTGTCCAAAACTAAAATTAGGTATGAAGTAAACTTCCAAAATGGAATAGAATGTGGTGGGGCCTATGTGAAATTGCTTTCAAAAACGCCTGAATTGAACCTGGTGAGTAATGCTGCTGAGTATTAGACATGAAAGAAAGCTTTTTCATTTTGTTTATTCCTCAAGAAACCTCTTCAGTAAAGGCAGTGGGGCATATTTAGGGCCTGATCAACAAAGTACTTTGCACTCAGCAGTTTCCCCACTATTGTCAGTTGGAAAGGATAAATACTGCAATTTTCTGGCCTATTGAGTGAAAGTTCTAGAGTTGAGCTGTTCTAGACCTTTGCTAAAGTCTACAACACTTCAGGTTTCCCTAGGATCTAGGACCAAAGAGCAGGTATCTCTTAGGGTAGCCAGTGTATGAGGAGAAACCTTCTCAGGAAGCTGTTGCGCAGAAGGAAGATTCCGTATTTCATCTTTGTAACCCGGCTGATGCACATAACTAGAAATACGCCTTGCATTTATTGCTTTGCCTTTGACATGTGAACCCACTTGTGAGTTACTGGGTATATTTAAAAAAGGTCTTGAGAAGTTGGACTGGATACAACCTTACATGGTTCAGCTGCATGTGCTAGCTATATAGAACGATTTGCTTCATAAATCACCCTTGAATGCATTGTCTTAAAAGTGTCATCAATGGAAGAGACCGTGCTACAATTCTGAAGGATTAGGAGTCATTTTCTCTACTCCTAGGTAGAGTGGTTTAGCCTATTCAGACTAAGCTTAACTGCTGGGTCACCTTGCGTAGGCCTTTGTAGCCTATGGGTTTTCTTTAGCCATCTTCCTAGGCTTTATAGAAAGTACATTTTATGACTTGTTACCCATCTTTCTTCTTTCCTTCTGCAGTCTCATTGGAGTTGTATTATTAATACAGATTCCAAAGTATTAGAAAGAAAGGACACCCAGAGGACTACTTGGCTGTCTAAGCAGTTTCAGATGTGCATTGAATTTTAAGATAACATTAGCAAGAATAAGTAGATGTGCTTGCAGTGTTCAGTGGTGAGATTATTATATCCAGTTAGCTCTCAGATTGAGACAGTACACCAGTTTAGAAGTGTGTAAACTAAAGGCAGCTTGGCTTTGCTTTCTATGCTGCTTATCACTTTGTGTGAAAAAGGCTCACTGGAGTAGCTGATACTTCTATATTGATAGCTTTTAAAATCCTTTGTTGTGATGTAGAGATATACTTAAACATTGTTTTTGTCACTTATACTTACCTTTTTGATAACACTTGAAGAGCTGTTGTTTTCCATCTGGAAAGTAGAGACCAAAGGTGCAAATCAAGTAGCTGGGATAATTCTGGTGTGTTTTGTAGAGGTCTGTATTCCTCTTAAAAGCTTTAATGTGGGTACTTCATTGGCTTGATATCCAAGTTGCAGAATAATTTCCCATAAATTGGTAGTTCTTATGCCAGGCAGTGACTTAAGTTGCATTTCAAAATAATAGCATGAAACTTTGCATTGTTTTTAAAGGATCAGTTCCATGACAAAACTCCATATACAATCATGTTTGGGCCTGATAAATGTGGAGAGGACTATAAATTGCACTTCATCTTCCGGCACAAAAACCCAAAGACTGGCAAGTATGAGGAGAAGCACGCAAAGCGTCCAGATGCAGACCTGAAGACGTACTTTACTGATAAGAAGACCCATCTTTATACTCTAGGTACAATGACTGTTAATTATGTGTGTCAATAGCTACTACTATGTTTCCTGAGTCAAAAGCTCAGAAAGGAGCCAGATGAACAACTGAATATCTGTGTCAACACATCATACAACTGAAAACCACTTGAAAGCTCTGAATGCAAAAACTTGTCTTGTTATGTAAAGGTCTTTTTTCTTGCTGCGTTTATAGTACCAGAAAAACTCCGTGGTACTTAATATACCAGACCAGACACTGTACTTTAGCTATGACTAAAATCTTTCAGGGAATACTCAGGATGATCTCTCTAGCTTTTCCTTCTACAGAGACAGCAGTGGGTAAAGGAGTGAGATTAAAATCCTGTGAGTCAGTATTAGGGAGTCTTAATCTTGAGTAGAAAGTGAATACATACATTTTTACTATAAAAGCAATATTATTGTGCCAAAGTCAGCTTGCTGTGATAACGGGTAAATCCCTCTACAAGCTTCTTTCTGCCTTTAGTGTATTTAAAGTAGGACTCCTGCAAGGAGTAGTCTTCTCTCACAAGGTGAGATGTGGTACATCATCACTAGTTAGGCTTTGCCATAAGGAGAGAGGTTCATAACAATTCTTTAAAACAGTTGCTGGGTAGGTGGTAGCTTGGATTGCTGAAGTCTTAACTGTACAGTGGGGGTGATGCTTTATAGTGCACACTTTGTGTCATATGTAATGGCTACATCAACTTTTTTCCTTACAGTCTTGAATCCTGATAATAGTTTTGAAATACTGGTTGATCAAACAGTTGTCAACAGTGGGAATTTGCTAAATGATACGTCTCCTCCTGTGAATCCACCCCGAGAGATTGAGGACCCGAATGACCAGAAGCCTGAGGACTGGGATGAGAGACCAAAAATCCCAGACCCAGATGCTGTTAAACCAGATGACTGGTAAGCCCTCGGAGGGGTGGAACTGACGGAGGCCTTAGCCTGATAGTTCGGTCCTGATCAAAAAGTCTTTCTCGGATGACTTACAGAAGGTTTTGAGACTCAGCTTTGTAAACAAAACATGATCAGTTTAGGCATCTGGGCAGCAGTTGAGTAGACAAAAGCAGACAGGATCCATGTCCTCTGGAAATTACTGTTTAGTGCCCTTGGTACTGTGCTGGCCGCAGATGAAGGTTTTACTCAAACAGCTATGCTAGCTGATGCTTTCATCCTTGATGAGATCAAAAGATGAGCTGCAGAAGGTAGAACTGCAGGATGTTTGTAGTTGCTTGTGTAATGCATAGTTACAAGTGACTGAAATATCTGACGACCTAAATCAGAAACTGATACTGGGTTTCTGTCTTTGAACTATGCTTTATGAACCATAGACTCAATTTCAAGCTCAAATGAGTGTTTGCAACAACTACTAAGTTACAGGATTTGCTGTAATGTGCCCTTTCTAGGTTGGTTTTAACAAGTAAGTGGTATTACTGGACAGCTGGAATCAGGATTGTACCATGAGGATTGTGCCTTGAGCATTGCAAGGCAATTCCATTCTGAAATCATGGTGTTACACTTACCCTGTTAGAAGTGAAGCTGGCTGGTTGTCTAGAGCAGTGGGCTTGTTCAGACGCTGTAGAATCATGCCTTGGGGTTAAGAACTTTGCTGTGGTGTCTGTTAATACATAATATTCTCTTCTCAAGGGATGAGGATGCTCCTGCAAAGATTGCAGATGAAAATGCTGTGAAACCAGAGGGCTGGCTGGATGATGAGCCAGAATATGTAGCGGACCCTGATGCTGAGAAGCCCGAAGATTGGTATGTTTGCTGCCTGTTGGCAAATGACAGCAAGTATTTCATGGCTTTGTTACTGGCTTTTACAAGTGTAAAGATAGCTAGTTCATAGCTGCTCGCTAACGAAGCTGTCAATTCAGGCTATCTTACTTCAAAAGTAGAAGGCAGAGTCGGTCGGAGGGCTCTTGTCTTGCATTCACCTGCGCACATTCCAGCTGTTCTGTGATTGTAAGCTGAACAGGGAAGGGATGGTAATCTTGCAGTTATACCATGCTTGGAAGGGGTAGCAGGGGAGGCTGTGCTCAGGGTCTGGCTTTTGTTGAGCTTCTGTGCGCCCAAGCTACTTCTTGAAATCCTCATTCCTTCTACGGTGTCTATATCTACAGATCTGTGCTATACAAAGTTTTGGCATCTCCATTTTATGGTAGGAATTTTTAATTTTCCCAGGAATCAGATATTGTCTAGGGCTTATTCTGTATAAAGGCAAGAGGCTGACTACAAAACTGAATTTCGCTTTACAGGGATGAGGATATGGATGGTGAATGGGAGGCACCTCAGATTGCAAATCCTAAATGCGAGACAGCCCCTGGCTGTGGTACCTGGCAGCGACCAATGATTGACAATCCAAACTACAAAGGCAAATGGAAGCCTCCTATGATTGATAATGTGAACTATCAGGTTGGTGTTTTTCATTGCTTGAACTACAGGCCAATGCAGAGTTTCTCTTACAAAAGGCTGAATGATTTAGATTCAGCAGGTGTAATTAAAAATACAAATACAGTCATGATAGTACTGTTTCAAGTGGACAGATGCAAAGTACTTTATTACTTGGCTTCACTACTCTGTAGCACAAATGAAAATCGATTCCCAAAGCCTGACAAATTGCACCCATAGACATTGTGATTAAGTGCAATAGATTTGTCTTTCTCTCCGTTCAGAATGGGCTGAAATCTAAAAACTGAATTTGTAGCAGGTGAGGGTGAATGTCTTTTGTCATTCCTAGGGTATATGGAAACCTAGGAAGATCCCAAACCCAGATTTCTTTGAAGATTTGGAACCTTTCAAGATGACTCCCTTCACTGCAGTGGGCCTTGAGTTATGGTCAATGACTTCCGACATCTTTTTTGACAACTTTATAATCTGTACTGAAAGAGCTGTGGCTGATGATTGGGCCAGTGATGGATGGGGATTGAAGAAGGCAGCTGATGGTGCTGCAGAGGTGAGAAATAAAGGTTGAATTATGTGCTTCTGACAAACAGTAGGAGCATTGCTGCTGTTCTCTCCCAGTCTTTATCAGTATATCTTTGAGCAGCCTGGTCTAGTGGAAGGTGTCCCTGCCCGTGGCCGGGGAGGTGGAACTAGATGTTGTTTAAGGTCCCTTCCAACCCAAACACATTCTATGATACCTGTATGTACCAAGGCTAGGGGTTTTGCTAAACTAGATTGGAATCTCAATTCCTAATTATAATATGGTAACGGTTGCTATAAGTAGCAATGAGTACTCATTTGTGAGAGTGTTTTTGTAATACCCTCTTCTGTGAGGTTTTTGCTCTGACAATTGGACTGTTAACTTTAGCCTAATTCTTATTTGTAAACTATGGAAAAAGTACTTGTGCCTGTTAGCTTTACATTTTTTTGAGGTGTGAAATACATTGTTCAAAGTTGCAAAAAGCCTATTTGAATATTCTGTAGCTTAAACTTCACTGCTACAACTTGCTGTGTGGGATGAAATTTGACAGTTCTTTTTATCTTACAGCCTGGTGTTGTGGGCCAGATGATGGCAGCTGCTGAAGAGCGTCCCTGGCTTTGGGTAGTCTACATCCTCACTGTGGCTTTGCCAGTGTTCCTTGTTGTCCTTTTCTGCTGTTCTGGGAAGGTATATGTTTCCTCTGATAATAAGTAGTACAATGTTTAAAAAGAGATTGAGAAAAAAAAAGAGTGCCTTAACATCACAAATAATTGCTTGGTTTTGACGTTTTTTTTTTTAGAAACAGCCAAGTGCTGCAGAATACAAGAAGACTGATACTCCTCAGCCTGATGTGATGGATGAGGAGAAAGAGGAAGAAAAAGACAAAGGGGACAAGGAAGAGGAGGAGGAGGAAGAAGCAAATGAGGAAAAGCCAGGTAAGTAAACTAGATAGTCTCAAAATAGTTTGTTTTCTCTTTGATAGAATAAAACAGTGGGATTGGCAGAGATAAGAGTAAAGCTAATGGTGAACTGAAGATAAGTCAGAAATGAGAATGAGATTTTTTTTTTTTATTTCCCGTAGAAGAGAAGCAGAGAAGTGATGCTGATATAGGAAGTGCTAGTCAAGAGGAGGAGGAAGAGGAGGAGGAGGAAGAAGACAGGAAACCTGCATCAGAGGTAAGAGTGCTTAATGCTTGAGGGAAGTCTTGTGCATTTTTTTCATGAAGTAATGTGGAACAAGCCTTACTCAAGTGTTAAAAGTTAACCTGGCTCATGTGATACTCCCTCCTGGTGTCAGAACTTTGGCAAACTTAATCACCCTGCAGAGCAGGAATTGCTGTGGGCAGCTGGAGCGGAGCTGGGCACCTTGCTTTTATGCATTGCCGTAGACCCTGTGTTGAGACAAGTGGGATTGTGTGGAATGCATCTTCTCGAGGCAAAAGGCTTACTCGGCTTTGTATGCAGTCAGGATGTGACCTCTGAAGTGCTCCACACTGACATAATGGCTGACTTAAAAATAGGTGGAGTTTGTCTTGAATTTAAAGGGATTCTCGCAGCAGCAGCAGCTGTTGAGTACTCTCAGCAAATAGTGTACATCCACAGTGAAATCAAGAGGATTTGTGTGCTTGCCGTGTATAGAAAGGAAGGAAAAATTAAATCCAAACGTAGAGCT
>Ga0065711_1040389_pt1 | contig 17008 bp, 10 predicted proteins | sample Hoacrofraction12_FD_59098 | JGI IMG/M metagenome (GOLD analysis project Ga0065711, IMG submission 59098) | Hoatzin crop microbial communities from Cojedes, Venezuela - Epithelial fraction 12 v2 (version 2) | ecosystem: Host-associated > Birds > Digestive system > Esophagus > Crop | place... | reverse complement strand
GGGGGGGGGGCGGACTAGATGACCTCGAGGGGTCCCTTCCAACCCAAAACTTTCTATGATTCTATGATATTCCGTTGTTCCTTTACTTTGATTAGATCACTAAAATATTTATAAATCTGTAAAAAGATAATCAAAGATTTTCTAGTGCTGAGTTCTTGAGGCTGTCACTGAGACACAGAGACTAACAAATCCATCCATTAATGAAAAATAAATTTGATTAGCAAATTTTTAACAAGTGTCATTGACAATAATTTAACCTTTCCCTTTTGACAGGAAAGGGTGCCTCTATTAGACACAAAGTTATTTTTATAACATTTCAAATAGTTTAAAGGGAGATACTGACACTGGACTGCACTGCAGTATATTTTTTTGTCGCTCAGCTGCTGTAAAGAGATTACAAAATAAACTCCATCTGCTCCAAGGGATAGCTTTAAAGTATGTTCAGAAGCGAATAAGTACTTTACACATCTTCCAAGGCTTGGTTTTCCAGGCTCAGATTAGAGGTGAAGGTGGTCATAGCCAGAGTGATTTTACAGGCATAGGGGTCATGGTTCAGCCTACGCAGAGGTTTTTAGCAGCTGTCTAATTTAGATGAGGAGCATGGACTCTTCTCAAGGACTGAATTCTCCCCCTGAAGAAGGGTGCCACTGGCTCAAAGGTCCTTATCTCTAAGTGCTGCTCCCGGCCCCTCTTGCTGGTACCACTCTTTCCACAGCTTAGTAGTGAACTGGACAGGGGAACCAATTCCTTAAAAGAACCCAAAAAGTATTTTTTTCTTTTTTTTTGGGGGGGATCACTTACTACTTTTTAACTAAGTGTTTCTGTATTTTCTGCCATATTATCTTAAAAAAAAATTAAAATAATGGATGCACATATTAAATTCCTATTTTTAGGACAAATTGTGTAGTTTTTAGATGTAATCATATTTCCATTGTCATACGCTTTAAGATAGATGTGCAAAATATTTTCTAACTGTAGCCAAATCTTCTTTTGAAATAAGGTTCAGATCATTTTCTTATTTAATTATTCTTAGTTTAATTGAAATGTTTGGTATAATTATGTAGATCAAATAATGACTGTGAACCTGTGAAGTGATGGATTCTGAATTCCAACATCAGATATGTCTATTGTTTTATTATTTTCCATTCATGATGTGCAACTTCAGAGGGGAGCCATCGATTATGCAGCTCTTTCAGTTCTCCATGTACTTGAAAGATGCTCATCCCTTTTGCTCTCTGAAGAAGCTGTAACTTAGACCCAAAGTTCAATTTATGCAGTTGTCATATTCCCTGCATGGGAATACAGAGCATTGCAGGTAAGTTCTTTATAATGATTATCATTTTGTTGGTATGGAAGATGATGCGTATAGACCTCATTTTATTAGATACTGTCCTTATTTATCACCTTCTTTAAAGAATGATAGCGGAGGGTTCAGGGGAAGTTAAGCTAGTGAAAGGTCACTATGGGGTGGAACTAATTTTATTTTCCTACTGGGAAATGAAAGGCTCTTGCTTTTTCCTGATGGTGCTAGCAAAAAAATCATTTTTGTGATGCATTCATTACCTGCATATAAATCACCTTGGGTAAGTATACACAAATTCATTTTCTTTTTTTTTTTTAACTTAAGCATCTTTACTCCTTAAATTCATAGAAGTCCATAGTACAGACTCAAATATCTGACTCTTTTTGAGTCATATTTTGCCGTATTTGGTTTCATCTTGGCAAGAAATGTTACAATGCCAGCCTATTTTCCATTGTTTTTGTAACTTTATTTCTTAATCATGTCTCAACCACAAACTTGACCAAAGCAGAAATGTTAAATGGACAACTATGAATTGAAAGTTTAGGTCTGCTGCACTGGAGGACTGGACAGAAGTCAGGAATCCCTTCAATGATTACTTAATGTTATGGGCAGTAAAATATTAGCCTGCGAGTTTGGAAGCTCAGAAGAATAATATGATCTCAGTGTCTGTTCTTTAGCATGGCTTAGAAAATGAAACCTTTTGTCTTTGCTCTGTAGAACTGGCTCTTACTTTACTCCAGCCAGGTTTCCCCATAAACTGTGTTTTGAACACGAGAACCAGAAGGCTGCTGAACTTTCTGTCGCTCTATTTCTTTACTGCATCTTTTTAAATTGTTTCCAGAAATACTTGAGGTGCCATTTTGGTTAATTCATAACCTTAGAGATACATATTATCTTGCCTATACATCCATTCAGTTTTAATTCCAAATAAACAAAAGGTATGCATCCAAACATTTGTAGAAGTGTAGTTATTTCAGCAGACTTGGATACAACTCTTCAAAATACAGGATATTCTTTTAGTGAAGAAGTCAGTGGATCCAATAGTGAGCTACACTGGCACTGCTTCATCCCCCTCCCAACAGTGGCATTTTCAGCACAATAGTTCTGCAGTAGAAGTATTTCTGGAGAAAGTTTGATGGCACAGAACTGTCATAATAACTCTTAAAAAAGAAAAACCCTTCTCCATAAAGCTGATAGGTCTACCTGGACAATCTCAATCTGCTGTTGGCAACTCAAAAATGAGTAGGAACAACTTTTGTGTTTCTCTGGCATTTAACCATTGGATCAGGGGGCATCAAACATTGCCAGAATCCAAGGTCACCTTCTCACTGCGCTTTTCATCTGAGCAAACTTGGCTATGACGGGTGAGAGCCCCGACCAATATATACTGATATGAGAAATCAATCCTTAATTCAGCAATAATAGTCAATTAAACATTGGTAATTTAAATAGATAGTCATAAGGAATATTTTCCTAATTAATGTACTGGCAAGAAAACTCTCTCAAGGAATGCTAGATTTATGTATTTTGAAAGCACGTTATATATATGTAATTTGTTAATGTGACTCTGGAGAAACTTGACATCAGAAACTCTAGAAAAGCAGTCTGTACTTTAAAATCTTTAGCCTAATGGAAATTGGAGCACTTAAAAAAACAGACGGAGAAAACTGAAGGGAAACCATGAAGAAAAGTACATTTAATTTTGAAGGTTCCAGCAATTTAGAAATATTGGAACACACACTGAAATCTTCATAGTCTTAAAATCCAACAATCCAACAATCCCAATATAACTGCTCGTTAAAACCCAAATTTATTTAACATTAAATTTACTAAAAAGAAAAAAAAGAAAGAAAACCTACTGTGATGTTTACATATTGCCATGGTTGTAGAAAGGTTAGTATGTCAGAAAAGAGATACTAAGTGTAATGATCTTCTAAGTGTTACAAAGCACCATCATTTTGTATTTTTTTATTAAGTCAATAAGTGTATTACTATGTAAGCAATTTTCTTGACGCAAATTCAATATTTCTTTGTGTAACCTGGATTTTCCAGTGAGGGTGTCTGAACCATAAAGCGTATCTAGTGCAACAGCAGAATATAATGGTATTTGAGTATTCATCATCATCATCAATATTATTATTATTACTATTAGGAGTAGATTAAAAAGCCCGTATGCTCAATTTTTGTCATTATCAATAGTTACTAAACAACATACTTAGCAGTAAGGTTCTGCTGTGTTTTATCTTTTTAAACAGTATCTGATCTTTACGTGTGTTTTCCTGAAAAGAATATATGGGTGTATTCTAATGGTTGCAGTGGTCTGGTCATTCATACAAATTTGGAAGCAACATTCTTTCCAAATTCAGAGTTATGACACAAAAATAAAGTCTACTTGTCTGCTCCTCCACAGACAGGTGGACTTTTTGGCTAATGTTGCTGTTATTCTGTGCTTCCCAAAGGATTTTTCTTTAGAAGTCAGGTTTGTGGAGTGATAGTTAGCCATGACAGCTACAGAGTGTTCTTGGATAACTCGGGTTTTTGTAGGAAGACCTGTCAGAAGCCAGACAGTTTGAAGTATTTCACAAGCTGTCCATTTTTAGTAGACAACTCGGGAAGTAGTGGTGATAAAATTTATAGATGAAAAAGAGCAACCTGCTGTGTAGTCTCTTGGCATTTTAGATCTAATAATAGAAGAAAGACATTCTTTTCAGTTGTATTTTTAAGAGATCAAAACCCAATACAATGAGCAGACAATAACTTCCTTTTACGCTGTAAATTACCTTTTTTTTTTTTTTGAGGGGGATGTAAGAGGGAGAATGTATGGCTCTTTTGTGCACTTTCAAATTTTGAGCACTGCTGTAGCTCTTTCAGGCACCACGCTAAAAGAAACCGTGCTGAGATAGAGACACAGGAAATCTTTTTTCTGAAAAGACTTCTGGCGATGTCTGATCCTGCACCCGACTCAAAGCAGCTTCAACCCTGAAGTCAGATTCCACTCTGGAGTTCAATGAGGTTGCACAGGGCCTGGCTCAATCAAAACTTCAGTGTCATCGCAGATGCATATTCCAGTCTCTCTAGACAACCCAACGGCTTTCTTCTTCATCAGCAACCAGACCGCTCAGGTGCGTGGGGATACTGCGTCCCAGGAGCAAGGCTCTGTGTTTTCCTTTATTGACCTTCATGAGCTTTTTCCAGCTTGTCAAGTTCCCTTTGAATGGCAGCTTTACCCTACAGCTTTTCAGCCTTTCTTCTGATTTAAATAATTTTATATTTCACGTTTCATTTAAAGTTTTCATAGAATATTTTGTGAAGAAGGGTATCGTAAAGAGCATTCAGGAAATAAAGAAACTGTAGCACAGAGACATACCATGAAATGTCCAGGATGACTAAACTTTGGTAATTGTACTGTGCAGTTAAAATGGAAAAGAAAAACAGTTTTTTATGTCTTTTCTGGTCATAGAATGTACTAACATGAGCATATAGTGTCTGAACTTAGACAAAAACTCCATTTATGTACCACTGCAAAACAGTCTGTTCCAAAATGTGATAGCAAGGTAAAAGGAATGCAGGATGCAGAGCTAGAATGGAAATCTGGGGAGGAACATCATGACTGAGTGGCTTAGAAACTGTGTATTTACTACCTTCTTAGATATTTATTCTCTTAGTGGCTTATTAATGTTTATCTTGTGTGTGTCAATACCAGTACAGACTCCACTGATAAGAACTTTTATATAATAGAAAATATTTTCAAATGTATCTACTTGTTTTCTTTTAGATGCCTGAGTTTAAGTGCCTGAACTGCAGCAATTTCAAAAGAGGTAATTTTCAGTGGGTGGGTGGCAAGTTTTTTCAGTATATCAGACCTTTTGACATTTCCCCTTAGGCTGAGCAAAGCAAATGACTCTTTTTTTACTAAAAATCTAACTTTGTATTTAGTCAAGTACATATATTTATCAACATAGTTCTATTTCTACATAGACCTTTGGGAAAGTTGGTTCTTTTTAGATTTGATTTTTAAAGCAACTGAAAATGCTTCTGTTCAGATGCTCTTTTATACAGGAATGTTGGAATGTTTACTGGTAATCCAGTTAAAAGACAATTAACAAACAGTGAGTAACAAGCAACAGTAATAACAGACTAATAATAACCTAGTTACATTCATGCTGAAAAAATTAGAAGTGAAATCCTGCCAATCTGATTACTGGATATTGAATAACTTTATATAGAATCCTCCAGTGATAGGTTTGAAAGAAATGCATTGAACACTTAAACCTAAAATTTAAGGTGAAAACCACAGCAATCAAAATTGTCATGAAGCTTAACTTTTATGGAACCTGAAGTAATCTTTTATTCTCTATAGACTTGTATACAAATAAATTCTGTATATCTGTACTGGTAAGAGAAGGAAACGTACTATGTTCCATAGTTACGGTGCTTATGCAAATATATTCCATCTGGGAGACATGATATTACTGCAGTACTCCTCATATATCATACTAACACACATGGATGTACACAAAACATATTCACAAAAAATGTGTCATTAAAACATAAAAATGCTGTTAGTTTAAAATGATGCATTAATACACTCTTCAAAAGTAAGAATACATAGATTCATGCACATAAAAGCTAGAAGGGGAGCATTAGATAATTTAGTTTGAACTCTTCTGTACCAAAGGTGTTACATTTCACCTAATCCCAGGTATCTTGCCCAAAGAAACAGAGAACCTCTATTTTAATTTACCTTATAGTTAATCATCGTCACTCCTTACAAATGTATATATATGTGAGTATATCCTTACAGTCTCCAACAACTCAGTCTTAAATCATTAGAATAAAATCATCTCACCTAGTCCAGTTGTATGAGCAATTATACTTTTGTTTGTATGGTACTCAGGTGTTTGATATACCTTTCCCCAAGAGATAAAAAAGAACCTTTCAGAATTCAGTATTTTCTTGTCCCTCACATATAATTCTGCAATCAGATTTTCCCCAATGCTTTTTCTAGAAAGACAAAGAGACTGAGATATATTTTTCTGATTATAAAAATTCTGTCTAGTATTTGTGACTTTTTCTTTCTTCTCATTTTCATAATTTTTCAGATTTTCTTTCTTAATGTGGACATGCGATCAGGATAAAACATTTGAGCATTGGGATCTTCGGTGCTCCCTGGAAGGGTTAATACTACCTAACTGCTCCTGTCCATTTTTTCCAAATTTAAAAGACAGTAAGATAGCTTTATTGTAATTTCATTTTTCCATACCTAAATTTGTTTACCCAATATAATCCCCATAATAGACTTCTGTCCTTGGAAACCATAGCTCAGTCCCCTGTGCTATAGGTAGGACTCAGATTCCTTTTAATTAGATGAAAAACATTGCATTTTTTTCTTTTAAAACTCATTTTGCTAGAATGAGCCCAGAGTATCAAGGTTTGAAGGGAATTTTAAGGAAGACACAAACGCATTCTACTAATAATCCAAACCCAGACAGCAGCAAAACGCAAGCTGTGCAGTCACGAGTAGCAGGACCGTGTGCTCAATAAGCTAATGAAGACTGCTGAGAGTTCAAACACACTTGTTAGGCTGACTGCATCTGCATACCTTTTGAATCAGAGCTAGCATGCGTCTGGCTGCCTCAGAGCAGAGCCAAAACCAACAGCAACCAAACAAATATAACTATTGTAATTCAGATCATTCCAGATGAATGCGAGGCCTGATTGTAATTATTTACCACTGAACCAAGCCTTGCACCAGCCATAAATTGTATCAGCAGTGATTTTGTGCTTACTTCCAAATCATTGCTCAAAATATTGAGAAGCATTTATCCTAGAGACCTGTAGGGGAGTCCTGTATCACTCCACTACAAACAGTGCCGTATGTTTAAAGTATTTGACTCAAATGACTTCAGAAATATGGACCTATAGATGTATACACATTGGAAGCATACATATGTATATGTGGTTGGAAGCGTTCTCTAACAGCAAGAGATGCTCCTAGACAACCACTTATAATTCGCCTATTGATAAATTTAGACAAATCACATCTAGTAACAATATACAAACCTTACAAAAAATGCGTCTCATTTTTTATCACTAAAAGGCTGTGAAAACAGCTTGCCACACATAGGAGTGACAAAGGAAAAAGACACATGCTCATACTACAGAGTTATAGTTCTTGCCCTGAAAGTAAGGAAGTCCGCATACCTGTTTATTTAAAACTAGTAGCCTGGATTCTGGCATCCATGTGGAAGTGCAAAATGGAAAACATAAGTGATTTTATATTCTTTAGGATTGCTCTTATTTATAGTCTCTAACAATGACTGGATCCTTAGAAGACTGCCAGAACACCATGCACTCTGGTCACTCCTCCCCTCTCACCCTGGACACTCTTTTCTTTGAGATAATTAAAATACTTGTTTACCACTCAGGTCTTCAATTACACGGTCAGTATCCCCAGCTGGCCACTTAATCCAGTTTTAGGTTTGTTTTTACCAGTAGTACAGCATAAAAGTACCTTTTATGCAGCTAGATCTTGACTATACTTTTCAGAAAATCAATTAAGTATTATTTGCTAATTTCATTACTGCTAACTGATGACTTTGCAGTCTTGCTCTTTATGGTATATTAGGAATATGCACCAAAATCAAATCTCTGTCTGCATAAAAAAAGCACTGGCCCAAAATGTAGGTGGAACAGTGGTATGAAATAATGGCTGTTTTGTTTATTTTTTGCTCTAGACGTTTTTGGCTTTAAATATCTGCTTAAGAAGAATGTATTGTCTTCAGAGGTAGCACCAATACAGAAGTATAGAGTGGTTTTCCCAGGTTAGATCTTCCAACTTAAGTTTTCTTGAACAGGTTTGGTTTTTCAGTGGCAGTGCCTAGAGGACATAGAGGGATAAGAATATCATTAACTCAGTAATTCAGAGCACATTAGAGTGACCTGGTTGTCCTAATTTTAAAGGTTATTTTAATTTTATGTAAATCTGTAACTGCCATTCACAAAAAAAAATCTGTATAATATGCCTTGCATTTTAGTTTTACTTGTCATCCACTTTTGTACGTGAACATGAGTTAACTTATTTTTTTGTGTTTTCTGGTACACTAATGTCTTCTCAAGTGAAACTTGAAGAACTTAATTAAAACTGAAGAGGCTTTTCTCCCCCCTCCTTATGAAATGCAAACTTTTAACTTTCCATTCTTATTTTCTTTTGTTCACCAAACAATTTTCAAAATTATGTGCAGATAGAACAGAAAAAGCTGACTGTTTCATATCTGTGAAAAGAGTAATCTGAAACAAGGAAAATATTCAAATACTTAGGCTAGACTCTGACCCCAATATTCATACTAGTGAAGGGTTATTCACCTTATTAAAATTAATCCCATGTTCATGTCACTACCTGCCCCAGAAGGCACTTCTTTATTTTAATATTTATTATATGTCATATTCTGTACTTTAATTTTATCTTTCATAAATCCCGTTTTGCTTTGTTTCACCTCCTTGTGTGATTCACTGGAGAAGTTGCATGACAGGGACTCTGATTTCCTGATTGGTTAAGCCCTTTTCTGGAACAAAGCTATAAAACTGCATGACCACGTTCTATATGCTATCAGACAGTCAAAATGAAAAGAATCGATGTAAGAAAATGCTCCCTCCTCAACACCAGAAGATGATACACATACTCTGTTGGTACTTTCAAGTGATTTTTTTACTGATTAAGGTTGCCACTGGCCCTGGCTGAAAGAAATTTCAGAGCAGATTCTTTGAAAATCACCTACGGACTTTTCCTCTGTTTGGTAAACTAAAGACATTGCATGGGAAGACATGCAAATATATAAAAAAGCATATGCTTTTTGGTTTTAAACAGAGGACATGAATGAAAGGAGGCATGAATTTGGCACACAGCAACATGTATGAAATTCATGACATCCAGCCTCAGCTATATAAGAACTACACATCTACTAGGGTCTCCTAGAGTGGATCTCCTAGGCCCTCTATTCAATGCATAGAGGGTCATAAAGGGTAATTTATTAAGGCTGGAAGCCTCTATAAGATAATGGGGAGAATCACCCTTTGTAAAAATCTGTCTACCTTCAGTAACGCTAATAGTCAAAATATTTTCTGAAGTGGTAAAAATCTGTAGATTTCTGAAGAACAGATAGACAATTAAATAAAGATCATTACTTTCTGTTATTAAAACAGTAAAATCAAGTAATACCACAGCATCTTTTCAAAATCCTGAGCTTCCAGGTGAGGAGATGCACCTCAGATACTAACACCAGTAAATTTACCTTTCTATCCATAGACTAGAATTATTTCAGTTAGTTTTGAAGTATTTGAATAATCTAGATTTTATTTGTTCCCGGATTTTAAATGTCATGAAGCCTACAGCAACTCAGGGTGGGCTGTATCTCATTTATTTTCATATCATACTCCAAATTTGTTAAACCTTCCTGTCCTTTCACACCTTTGTTCTGAATAGGAACATGGTGATAATGAAGTCCTCACAACAGCAGCATCATGTTAATCTTTTATCTGTTGCTGTTGATTCTGGACTTTACCATTTTATAGTTCTTTTTAGTTTAACTCTCACAATGACTTTGTTCATTGTTCTCATTTTATGTTAGCAAGGCTTGTCAGGAGATGAATAAAAGCTTGAAGCATAAGAAACATCACAGAGACTGTCAATTAATATCTCATTAATAAAGAAAACAACAACAAAATGAACAAATAAACAAGGAAAATAGGCTAAGCGGAAAGGTGTTAATTGAGAAAGATCTGAAAGGCTTGAAAGATCTGAACATAAAGAAGTAAGGAAAGAGTTTTTCACATGAATTCATCTGCTTGGAGGTTTGAGGAACTGGTCCTGCACAGCTGCGATGCTGTGAAACAACATGAAGAATACAGGCATAAGCAAAAGCAACAGAACTGGGAAACAGAGTACATGGACAGTCAGGATTCTGGGTTAGTGTAGATGGAACAAACACTCAGTCGAAAACTTTGCAGGTATCATTGGAAAAAAATATTCCAGTCATTTTTACTAACTGAACACTAAGCCAGTGACCTGAAGTAAAGGAAAAAAATAGTCATCATCCAAGACTCCTGCTTTCCTTGAACGGCTTGGTGTGAGGGATGTACAGCACGTCTCATGTCCTTGGAACCCAGGCTCCCATATTAGTCACTCTAAAAATTTTACATTGTTCTCTTAACCTAGCTATATTAAATGCCAAAATAGATGAATGAAATTTGAAGGCTAATTTAGTTTCGTGGGTTTTTCTGGTTGTTTTTTTTGAGAATGACTAGGAGAGTTGAGAAAATTGGAAAAAAGGGAAGGAAAAAAAGAGGGAGAGATAGAATCCTTCCCATGTATGCCACATCTATTTAAAATCCAGCTAGGACAACCAATGATAAAAATGAATTCCTGTGTGGTAACTTTCAAGAAACAAGTTGGTATCTCCAATGGAGATTACAGACAAAAATAGTCAAAATAGACCTCTGACCATGGCATTATAGGCCCTGCTGAGTATTCTAATTAATTAAAAGAATTCATTTTGTTAAGGAACTTTTTTCACACGGTTGTGTAGGTCTAGCTATGATTAAATAATAAAATATGTAAACAAAATATGAAGGTAATTTTGATGCATTATTTTTAAGACAAATTTTAATTTCAGTCTTCTGTATGATTCCTATTATTCGCATAATCATCTAGTATTGTGTGTTATTTTTCCTCTTTCTTATTTTCACTAAGACAAAAAAAGTACAAAGATCTTGGGATATTAGTATTTTTAAAGCTTTTTTTTTAAATCTTAAAGACTTTTATAACATGGACAAAACTAGCTGAAAATGGCACAGAAAGAAAAAAAATATAAAAAGCATGATTATTTCTAGAGCTAGCCTCTTGGGCTGGGTATGGGCATTTCAGCTGAATGAAAAAAATCTTGCAGTTCCAGTGTCATACTTTCTCTCTTTGCATATTTTAATTTCTAATGCTGTCAAGTTAAACCATTTTATCAAAACTAAATTGCCTGAACTAAAAAAATGAAAACAAAACAGCAAAACCTAACCTTCTTCATTAACCACAGTGAAAAAGGTGTACAGTATTTTTTCCCCAAGACCAATTTATTCTGTGAACCATGCATGCAAGCTATCAAAAGCTGTAAATTAGTGGTCACCTCAGGCATTAGAAATAAAAGCTCCTTTACAGGAGCTCCCATTGAGTCAGTCTTTTTCATCTTTGCTAATTAACACTTTTTTACCATTGCCTTATAATAAATAATTGAAACTATCATGTAGGACATGATTCAGAAAAGAGAGGGCAAAAACTTTAAACTAGATCATTTTCAAAGAAATCTTTCTCTGATTGGGTTCTTCAGAAAACCCTGAATTAGAAAATAAACTGTTTTCTAGCTTTAAAAAGTCTCTGAAACACTCTACTACCTGAACAACTTTAATTTATGTCCATATAGAACATATTACTGATGATGAAAACCAAACATTTCATTCCCTGAAAAATCCAAGTAAGCCATAAAATACTTCGCAGTAGCACAAGGATCACAGCTGTCTACTCTGTAGCTTGTAAGAATGCTGCAGTATCACAGGATCTTCTAAAATTAGGAAGCAACTTTTAGTACGAAAAGGAGAAAGTTAATCTGAAAGCTTTTGGATTGTGTGTCTTTGATCCTGACTGTAGGATTTGCAGCTAACTAAAACTTCTTCAAAGTATGTGAACACGGCCTCCCAGTAGTCTCTTAAAGTCCTATCAGCTCCTGTCCCATGTTCAGGGGCAGCATGATGTAGTCCTGTTAGATAGCACAGGGAGAACGTACTTAGCTTATGATCTAGGAAACGGGCAGAACATCCAGCCAACCACGCGTGCAAGGCTTTGGCCATATTTCTCAGTAGCTTTTAAAGCATCCCAACTCTGTACTAATTCTGAGCTGGTATTAGCTCTTGAGTACTACCAAAGGCAGTAGTTATGTGCATAATTTGAGCTACCTGAGGTAACATGGTCACAAAAGAACATTTTTACAGTCCCAGCTCTCACCTGCGTTTTTGTGTGCTCCAAGCAATTCTGTACTAATTACACAGTGTCTGCACAGCCCTCATTTGCAAGGAGGACATTTCTGCCATACTGCGATTGTCAATATGAAGACTGGTTTGATTAAGCTGTGCTAAGCAAATGGTGAGCGTGCCTTTTTCAGGATTGGTCCACAGAGCTTCACTGCAAGGAAATGCTGTATGAATAAATATAATTACGGAAAAAGAAAACTTAAAGGTAATTTGATAACCCTCTGCAGAATTTAGCAAGGTGTCTAAGAATGAAATGTTGACATTTCTATGGTTACTTTACATATAAAAGAGGTACCTTTCATAAAAAGCAAAGCACTTACTTAACATTCCTCAAAGGTGGATCTAGTATTCTTCATTAGCTAAGTTTCAATTGCCTTTGTCAAGCTCATCTTCCTGGCAAATGTCTCTGTCAACTGTGAAATCCACTTAAGGTAATTAGTATTCTGTTGGATTTGACAGAGTCTGTGAATTAAAACTGTAACAAAAGAGAACCGTCTACTTGTTTCTTCATCATCAAACAAGTGGAGCTTCCAGCAGCTGAATCTGACTCTTTTTCATGTCATACAGGCCACGCTTAGAGTAAGGAATAATAGCCCTGCTCAAAAATTTGATTTTCCATTTTACCAGAAAAGACGACATTTCAAAACGTTTCTATTCTGATTCATAACAATAGTTAATCCCAAACTCTCCACAAGCGGGAAACGGTGTCCCCCAAACATGTGTGGCATTTTAAAATGCTCTAAAGATGTTTAGATTTTGTTTTAAGAATTTTGACATTTTGAGTTTTATTTGTAACCTATAGTCGTATTTTTATTTTTATATTTGGTTATGTCACAGAAGCAGCAACCGTGTGCAAATGTACAACTGTTACAGACCTCTGAAACTCTGATATGAGATAACATTTGAAGTATTCTAATGCTTACTTTATTTTTAACATCTCTCACTGAATATTTGCCACTTGTTGACTGGAATTTTTTTCTCATTTCTAAGCTAGAGAGTTTTTTCAATCAAAAAAAAGCATGCTGGAATAAAACAGAAAGCTTTGCTAGCATCAAGCCTGCAGAGACTTAGAAACAAAAGGTCCCAAGAAAGCAGATATAAAATCTGGGCAAGGATGTAAAAACTGGGAAAAGACTGGTTTATTCATTGTAAGGTCAAAGAATAGACAAGGAGGAAGACAGTGGATCAACTGGCTGAAAATCACACTGTCTGATACCAGTGCCAGAAATGTGGTGAACAAGTAAGAGAAACAAGGAAATCTTAATAGTTTATGAAAATATAAGTTTTAGTCTAAATTTACAATTTTGCTAGCATATCAGAATTTTCATTTGAATTTGATAGAGAAGTCTTCTGTCTGGAATATATTAATATTTTAAAAATATATATAATCACAAAAAATGGACATAATATGAATGAAAATGTGTTGCTAATATTACACATGCACCCTTTGAACTGCAGACTATAAAATAAGACGGTTCTCTTAGTAATCTGTTAGCCACAAAGAATGGCTCCTTTTTATTAATTTAGCAGCCCAAGGGAGTGTCCCCATCAGGTTTCTACTAGTTTATACTGAGACATGCAGGCTCTTAACATTACCTATGCTAGATAAATTCAAACTAGAATGGATGTCTGTACTGCCATCATGCTTTCAGTACATTGTGTAGACATACTTTGAGATCAAAGTGTTTTCTGTTTGTTTTATACTGACACAGTTTGACACTTTGAAGTATGAAACCTCTTCATTACAACGCAAGAGACATTTTTGATGCAGAAAATCTGTTTCAGTCAGTAGGAAGGGTTTGTCTACATGAAGACACTCATGAGAAACTGGGAAGCGTGTGAATGGAACTGTTGCAGACTAACTCTGTTTGGGCAGTCTTAGTCAGTACTGACAGCCTTTCTGTGATATAGCTAAAACCATTTAGAAAATGTTTTTAGTAAGAAATAGTAGCAGCCACACCAGGGACTAGAATACAGTAATGACCCAAGTCATGTCAGAAACCAGAGTTTAAGCAGAAAATTTTCCTCTTGCCACGAATTAAGCTGACAAAAACATGAACACATGACAGAGTTCTGTACTTTTGAGTTTGAAATTCTGAATTTTTGAGTTTTTCTTAAAATTTCACATACTATAGCAGCCCGTGCTCCTCCAGGTGGAGCTTTCACATTCCCAGTTGTCCTGTGTATGTCCTCCATATTGCTCAGTCACGCTCTCTCAGGGTAATGCTCAGGGAAGGAATTATTCTGGTCCATCTCGTTTGTGTGTTCATGCAGCTGCCCTGTGGAACACTTACTGCTGATAGAATTCTTCAAACAGCTTTCATATCTCTGCTGACATATGCATATATCTTGCCTTACATTCTTATTTATGTATATATTTTAGTTTTAGATATACCGATACTTTTTCCTAAGTGCCTGCTATCATTATGAATTGTCCACGTGGCTTTTGAGAGCTGTGCTAATGCATAAACAAGCGGTAGGAGAGAAAGAAAAAGGGAGTCCAGCTTGCCATCTTATTTATGTATTTTTTTCCGTGTAAACATACCTATATTTTTCCCTAAGTGCCTGGAACAATATATGCAATAAACAATATTAATCAATAACAATGCTCAAATCATTCAGTTCCTTCAGTTCAGTGCTGTGAAACAAATGTGAGAAACTAAATAGACCTTGGTATAGTGCCCTGTAGTTCAATAAATCCAAGGTCTGTCTGATCATGGAGACAAGGTAATTTTAGCAATTGACATCTCATCTGCAGTACTCTCCCTCTGTTTCCCTTCAGCTTCAACTGGAGAATTATGAACCTTTTTTTTTTCCACTTTCAATTTATTTTAACTGTTATGGCATGAAATAGGAGGAGAAATAGTTAAAAAGAAGTAAGTGGGAAGTTTCACAACTGATAGAGCACCACAAATAGGTTGATTTTTACTCAGGAAAAAAGTCTTGGACAAAGAGGAGAAGAAAGAAGAAACTCTTAATGGTCATCTCAGGAAAATACTGAAATCCAGAAAAAAATTGAGAGAGAGGAGAGTTCGAGGAAGAAAGAAGAAAAAAGTGCCAGGCAGTAAGTACGGCTGCGTGTCTGAAGTTTTAGTTGTATCTCTGGGTGTGTTTTCAGTTCTTCTATACACTTTGAACAGTTAATACTGTATTCGGTTTTACTCCATATTAGCTCCTATTCCCATAAATATCTGGGAAATAATATGAAAGCAGTTTCTTCTCATCGAAAATTGTTTTTTAAAAACATGATCATACCAAGCACTACTTATTATAAAAATAGATTACGCTCAGCATTTTCACCTTTGTGTTTTACAAACTTTTCAGTTGCTGAAGTTTCAGACTATTAAATGGCAAAATGCAAACATTAAGAGATTCTTGTCATAGCATAATTAAGAAATTTACACAGCTATTGTATATTTAGCATATAAATGCATTAATAGAATAGGCCTGATACAATGGAGAAAATTTATCAAATCTATATGATAAAAACTAAAAAGTGACCGCTAACAAGTGTTTATCAAGTTTAATTTTATTACTCTTTTTTTTTTATAGCAACTCTAAGATATCTTTAAAGAGTTCAAAGCTGAAATTACATGAACCCTCATAGCCCTTGAAATATAGTTCCTTTGACAGTGGTCTTTAACTGAGTAACAGAAAGTAAAGACAACCGCTTCCCCTCTCTCAAAACACGTATCTATGCCAGCAGTATGTCTGTGAATTTATGAGACACATGTCTTTCTGTTGTACTTATGAATTTATTTTCACTTTAAACATGCATATATTTTTCTCTGTGTGTCAACTATGGATATGAAATGTTCAGATTGGTTTTAAGTCTATGTTAATAATTTTGTATTTTCTTCATGTGTTTGTACTGCAATAATGCTTAGGAGACTCAATCATGGATGAGGTCTCTTTGAGCTGTGAAGAGTGTACAAACCCAGAACAAATTATTGGTGATCCAAATAATCTGATTTTGTCCACATTTTCTTCTGTCCTGTAGTAAGAGTATCTTTAAAAACCGCTTCTCATCATTAGGTTTGGAGTTAGGCTAATCCTTTTCTTTGTGATGGGCTGATGATTTATTTAGCTTAGGTAAACTCTGCAATTTCAAAATACATTTATTATTACATACTTTTTTATATTTCAAGGTGCTTGTTTGCAGAGGTTTTACTGGTAACTGAGTAATTATACCAGAGACAATATGTTGCATTGGCAAATCCATCTCCAGTTTGTATGCACACAGCTTGATAGTCTTCTACAAGGTTCGTATTTTAAGCACTGCAGTCTAGATGATCAGGTTGATATCAGTCAAACAAAATGAAAAACTGAGAACGAAAATGCCTGCTTATCCTCAGGGATGCCTTAACAAATTAGTAAGGTGATCTCATATTACAACAATGCTTTCTGTTGTTATGACAGTTGTCATATTTTAATTCTTTATGAGCTTTAATTCAGGCACTATCATCAAAATTCTTTGTACTAGCTGATTTGCTTTTGAGGTAAACCTCCCTTATGTCCCAGTTCTTTCAAGTCTCTGCAGCTGATCCAGAAGATCCTGCCATTGCTTTGAAATGCTGTTTTGCCTACAAAGGAAGGGAGAGAAATGACCAATTTGGACCAAAGACTTTGGGCAGC
>Ga0065711_1010519_pt1 | contig 17008 bp, 13 predicted proteins | sample Hoacrofraction12_FD_59098 | JGI IMG/M metagenome (GOLD analysis project Ga0065711, IMG submission 59098) | Hoatzin crop microbial communities from Cojedes, Venezuela - Epithelial fraction 12 v2 (version 2) | ecosystem: Host-associated > Birds > Digestive system > Esophagus > Crop | place... | reverse complement strand
AGGAAGATAACCCGCTCCACCTGTTTCCAGCTTCCACATTCACTTCAATGCCTGAAGAACTGTATAACTCTCATAGCTCCCTAGAACAATTACTGCTTGGTAATCTAAATTACTGTTTTGAAACCACATGCCCCAAAAGTGGGTTTTTCCCCTAATCTCCTAATATTTAGAGGAACAGGTTTCCCTCTTTTCAGGTTTTTCTACTATCCTGGTAAGAAACATTTACAAATAGGAATCAATAGTCCTGCTGCAGACACAATCAATGAGATCAAGAACTATAATTTATCTACCTGCAAATTACCTTCTATACCTGGCAGCCTGCACATAATTACCCACTTGTTGTTTGAAACAAATACAGCCTTACTGTAATGGATGTCATCAATCAGCATACAACCTCTGCCTATGCAAATCAGCCCCAGCTGACTTCTACATATTATAGACACATTATTTACAATAATTTTTATTAAGGATTTAATGGTATTTATAATGCACTATACCAACAAACCAGCACAACTAATATAGTTGGAAATACCGCTATAAACTGTACTAAATTTTTCTGGCAGCAAAATGCAGCTGAGCTGGTAATGTCAATGTAAAAACCCAGCCTTAATTCACCACTATTCTCAGGAGAACATATTGTTATGACTAGCTTGCTGTACATTTTAAAGCAACAGAAAACACCCCACAGAAAACAGCAAGCATTTTAGTGCAGCCCTATTGACGCACCAAAGAGCCTGTCAATGTACTCTGGAATTTCATTAAAATTTATGCTAAAACAAAAGGTCTCTCTTCTCATCTCATTTTGTGCAAGAAGGATAGCCACCTAATTTAACTTTATAATCCAAAACTCTATTAAGAATTTAAGTATTACTACGCACCAAACATGATCTGAATGTTCTTATTCATCTCTTCCTCCCTCACATGAATGGAAACAAGGGTAAATGTTTCCATTTGTCTTCTACAATACATTTTTAAAAGAACTTAATTTTTTTTCACTTTTCCTGGGCAAATCAATTGTTAATGTGTCAGCAGGAAACACTGATATTCTACCTCTTAAATTGAAAGGAATTCTAGATTTTATATGTCACAGAAAAAAAAGAGATAAAGTTGCAACAGGAGTCGGGGTAATACTCATCTATTTGCAGCAAATATTCAGAGTAATTGTTTCATAAATATGTTCAAACCCAAGCACTTCGTCACTGACCAAGCAGTTCCCTACCAGGAATTTCCTGTCCACCGCTGCAATAAAACGGTATTTATAGCTATAAACTGGAGTTCTCTCTTCCTTATTTTCCGTTACGTTTTTTATTTTTCCAGAGATAACTTCAATGATTCTTTCAAGAGTTGTTTTGTTTCCCTTGTGTAATACTGTTTTCACCAACAGATGCATCAGAGGTGTTCCTGTGTTACAGATGGGATGGGGACTCTTTTCAAAATACCTTCCCTGGAGATCAAGGGAATCAGTTCACATGATATTAAAACCAATAGTAATATTAATGTCATACCTAAAGGAAATGCAGAAAAATATTTTAAAAGATTCAGCAAGCTTCCTCCAAGGGAGGTAAAGCATCCTGAGGTCAGCGACATTCCCATTACTAATATATTAAAGGTGAAGATGAAAACAAAAGCATTGTCCTACAAGCGCAGACACTATTTGCATCGGGCTATTTCCAGACTTTTTGTATCTTTATTCTTGTAACCAGATGTCGAGGGCCATTCTTTGCTATTGTTACACTAAATCGGATGAAAACAGAGTTACAGTTGATTGCAAGTACAGAGGAAAACCTGAGTTAAGTAAAGTATGCATTAGAACATCTTCAGGATCACCAGCAGCAGTAATGAATAACAAAATACATTTACTATCCAGATGAACATACAGCACTCAGCAGCATACTTTTACAGGTCAATGGGTTTTCTAAGGAGCTAGTGCTGAGAAATATTTCTAAAGCACCTTCTCAAATACGCTTGTCAAAACCTGTATGTCCAACTGCACAAGTAAGCTGTCAGGCCATAAATAAAGCAGACTATCTGGCAAGCTATTTATTTATTTCCTCAGATGCTGTTTATACTGTTCCATTTCCTTTTAAAGTGCTGTATCTGTAAAGGTATTTCAGGTTATGTATGTAAGGAAGTACTACTCAAAGTATCAACAGTTAAACTGGCCGTTTTCTTCATTTCATGGAAGTCACAGTATTCACAGACCTTACAAAGTTTTAAAGCCTGAAAAAAGACTGATGCTTGGTTTGAGGGTCGGGGGGGGGACAGCATGGTGTGATATCAAGTGTGCTTAAAGAATCCATGAATACCATTTTCAGCAGCTGCAAATTCCAGATACAATCTTTATACTCATCTATTTTTATTGCTGTCATAACTGAAGCCTTATTTATTAATAAGTGCAGAACTTCAAATATTTTCAGAGGCTTAAAAATAGTACAATTCTAATCATAAGTAACTGCAAGAGACACTACCAGTTGCACGATGCAAAAAACAAGAACTAAAGAAAATCTGCTGAAGCTAGAAAAATGTCAGATGGGAGGGATCTCAGTAAGCAAGGAGGCTAAAAAAAATTACTAATCCACATAGACAGCTCAGATCAATGCATCACGACTTGGAAATGGTAACATTCAGGCTCTCATGAAAACCAGAAAGGCCTTAATTGACCAGGCTGCTAGTCTGTCCAGACATGTATCAATATATGCCCCATAAAGTCAGTCTTTGGGTATATGAAATGTCAGATAATCAAATACGAAGCAATTCCAAGAGTAAACCTGTGAATAATGCAAAATATAGAGCATGTTAGGCTAGCAAGCCCAATTATAAGCAGTTTCATGTGGAAATGCTGATTAGAGGAAAATGTCAGGTATAAAGTACGCAAAGAAAATGTGTGCTACAGTAATCAAGTCTAAAGATGACACAGATGGATACCTGCAGTTTTGTTCAAATCCTCAAAGAAAAGCTGCAGTCACTTGGCCAGCTGGAGACAAATATATTTTCCTGGTTATCCAGGCTATGCAAAGAACAAGCAGTAAATCTCTCACAACTCAAGACTGCAGTTCACCTTCACTACTGAAGGCCTTACGCCTTCAAATCAAACTGCATTTACCAGTGCAGCTACTTTCTAAAACCACTGCATCTTCTGCCCAAAACCATCATTGCCTTTAATGAAACTTAAGCGCATGTCAGCTAGCTTTCTGGCTCCCTATCTTTTTCTGATACTTGGAAGACAATGTTCAATGAACAGATGGAGAAGAAAGTATTAGTACTGACTTCCCAAGGAACCGTTACCATGGAAGATGCAGCTGAAACAGGGACTATGCAATAACATATATCTAATGCTGAAGTGAAAATGTTGTAGAACAATTAAGACTCTTTCCTGAGTCCTGAACTGCAATTTTCCATCTTTTATGAAGTCTTGATTCCAGCAACTTACAACATGCCAACCTAAGACATGGGAAAACTAGAAAAAAACATAAGTCCTTGTTACTTTTCTGTCCTCTTTACCCACCATTCTTTACTGTTCATAAGCTCCTATACAATGGGCTAAAACACACCTTCAAGCATGCTTTCATAAATAGTTTAAATGTACAGAGTGGTGAGGGGGCATCTATTCTTACAGAGCATACATACTTCAACTGTTACTTTCAGGGTGTATTTTTTCATCTTCTTCTCGTTACTCCTGCTCTGAAATCAACTTTGTAATTTCCTGTTCCAATGTCTGGCAGCAGTACCTCGGCAGCTAGCTTCTCTCTATGTCAAAGTACCTATTTTCAGAGAAATAAAGGAGAGAAACAGAAAAAAACCCCAACAATATACAGATATTTAAGCAATATCTACATTCTCCGCTGGTCTTTCTTATGCCTCCCAGTACCACTTTTGCTACATGGTAAACCAAGTCGCTGTTTTAGTTTACCTCTGTGCCCCACAAATATCATACAGAATTTGGAACATGCAGCAAGGGAAGGAGGAGTGGGGTATGCCTAAGTTATCATTGCTGCCAGAAATAATGCATGTCAAAGTACATCCCTAAGACATCTAGAACATTGAGGAATGAATAAATAATTTGTCTGGATTTTAGACTGCCTTTCAGAAAAGCAACATTCTTCTCAAAGCCTCCTTGCCCTCAGTGTAACATTAAATATAACTTACGGGATACCTGAAAACAGAATGTAACAAAAGTTGTCTTTAAAAAGCTAATTTAAAAAAAAAACACCAAACAGCAAAACAAAAACCAAACCCACACGATTTTCCAACAAGATCGTCTACATTTCAGTGTAGTATGACTCAACTTTCAGAAAAAACCTAACCAAAAACTAACAGTTACTTCATGACATGTGACAAACATTTTAATGGAAAAGTAAGCAAATCTTAAGTTGTGTATTTCAAGATGTTTGTTGTATTACTTCCTAAAATTAGAAATTCTAAGCCAGTGACATATAGCTAAAGCAATTTTGCAAGCTACACTTACTTATCCTAGTAGAAAAAAAGCTCTGCTTGGTGTTCCAGAAGGGGAGGAGAGCCCAGTTAGACAGCACATTCACCAACAATGTGCCCCAGGAGTTTAATTCTTGGACTTCTGTATGTAAGTGAGATAAACATCTAATCCTGTACTGGTTGAAGATACTGCTAATAGCTCAGTTTCCAGTTCAACAAGATAATTAAGCACATGAGTATTTCCACTCAATCGTACAGGACTAGTCACATCTTAAATGATTTGTTATTAGAAATCTTAGGTTTCTGAGGCTTTGTTTTTCATTTGCTTTTTGGGGATGCTATCTTTTTTTTAATTTTTATTCTTGTATGATGGAGTTATTCACATAACCTGTGCATCAAAGAAGTGTTCATAATAACACCAAAAATGTTTTAGGATATCTCTACGAATACACTGTATAATAGTTGAACACTTTGGTTTTAAAATCAGTATCATTTTGTCCATCACTACCAAAGCAGAGACTGATCTGTGATGTGTTTGTTCAAAACAAACAAAGCCATCATTCTGCTTTCATAAATATTGCTTATGTAAAGAGCAAGGCCAAAATTCACAATCATAAAACCCAGAAGTGTTATGCCTGTGTCTATTAAACATGCAGGGCAGCATCTACTGACTCACTGAAGTTAAAACAATTATAGATTTGAGAAATCATGTAAATTAACTCCTATCTAATTAAGAAAATAATCAAGTTATAGCTGCACAATCCTAATATGAAAGTACCTATTTCTACAGAAGTTTCTTAGGGTTGTTTTCCTCAGGTCATAGACCGACGCTGACCTAAAAAACCCTCTACCTTACCATTCTTGACTGCTGACCTCTACCAGCTGTTACTCACTTCCTTTTCTCTCAAAAAATCTGTTTAAATTACCAGCCTAAATCAGAGGAGGAAGCATGTACATAATCCGTTTCTTCCCAGCAAAACAGTGAGGGCAGCAACCTCCAGCTGGGCAGCAGCAACATCTTCCATAAGCACAGCTAGATCCAGATAAGGGCCTCTGTCCCAGGCCTTAGACGTCTTCTCCATTAGCTACATAAGCACCCAAGACTTAAGTTTTACAGTGCAAAAAGTCCTGGCTGGGAGTCTCAGTACTGATAAAAAAGTTTGAAAGGTTGTCAAAGTCCATGAAGAAAAGCAATGTGCGTCCTTGCTTAAAGAAGAGTGCATCTTTTCAGTACTCATCTATTCCTTCTGAGCATCGCTATTGATTGTATGCATTCAGCTACTAACATTCTCAGGGCAGAGCTTACATTCCCCTTTTTTCTAAATCAGCGCTATAAAGCTGTGACTGCCTTGTGATTTACTCCATATTCCAGCAGACTTTGTATTCTGCTTTTAATGGCAGAGCTTCTCAGTGACATCTACTGACACACACAAAGCCCTAGACTCTATCCCTGTGTGAAAACACTGACAATTTGAAATAGCAATGCAGTTCAAAGTAAATAGCATCTGGTTAATTTATATGCGTAATGCACTTGTGAGGACCACATACCTACGTACCTCCTATTGCTTCCTCTCCTCCGCCTCCACATCATTATGTGTCATTGAAATAGGAAAACCACTTTCATGGCAGGGTTCTAGTTCTTTTGACTAGTTGCCCACATAAGGACATCTATCCCTGTTTCAGTAACTGCAGCTAGAACGTATGCTCTACCCTATACAAACACACCATGGAGTCTTAAATACAGTACCATGGGTATCAATCAATGTTACAGTCAGTGATACTCCACATGTTGCTTACCACTGTGTCACGTCATACACAATTAAGAAAATTACACTAAGCTTTAAACTAGACTTAAAAAAATCTACCTGACAAGTGCCTTTATGTTATACTAACACTCCCAATATTTAAGCTATTTTCCTGCACCTATTATTCTGTATTACCTATTAAATAGTTTCTCCTCCATATATTAAAAGTAACTTCCAGATCTCAAATTCCTTTTCTTCCGTCACCTTTTCCGCTCACAAAGATTTTCTATATCCTCAGCCACTGTAAAGGAATGTTACAGATGTTTAATAATCAAACTAATACTAATGGAAGAGTGTTACATTAATGAATTGTTTTCCATATTATTCTGTTTTAAATCTAGACTGTACAGAATCTAGACATTTAAACCATGAGAAACAGATCTAACCTCCATGGAAACACCTGCACAATCTGAAAAGGTCATTAGGGAAATACATTCTGAATGTATTTATGAACTCAATTAAGTTAAAAAGATATTTCTTACTATTTCTAAAGTAAAAAAGCCACCCAAAACTAACTGAACAAATCACAGTAGGCAAGAAACTGTTTCATATTCACCCGAACTCCCGTTCACTAAATTGCATCAAGGGAGAAAATATAATCACAGTGAATTGATTATGCAATTATGATATGATTATGTTGCGTTTTCCCTCTTGGTACAATTTCGTAAATGTCTGTTTATGCAAATGTTAAGCAATATTCTACAGGTAATGCAAGTTACACATTTTTATATCTTTAGTAGAAGTACCACCAAAAAACCAGGAGTCACAAGAGCACATTTAATGCCTTACTGTAGTAGATTATTTCAAATATACATGACTGTGAGAAGGACTAAACTGTCTAGATCATTACTATTACATCTTAGTAAATTTCTGCTTGTTTCAATTTATGTGTGTGGCACAAAAAAAGCTGAAATTCAGAAGTCTGCTGTAAACTTTATAGTCAGAAATATAACAACAAAGGAAGACCACAACAGCGGAGGTGAGGGGATGAAGTGGTTTCGGTTTTTTTTTTACTAGTAACAAATACCCAAAACTGTTCTTGCTAGTAAGTCTGTCTGGTCTGTAGGCAGGCTTAATTGCCTATTTTCCTCATCTATTTGCTTCTAAAAGCACAGATTTGTGAAGTCCTAAAACAGAAATAAAAGAGCTATATAACACAAAGTTGGACACCATAGAATAGTATGAAACATAATAAAGTATTTTCAAAGGTCTGAAAAGCACACTTCACATTTCCAATTTCTGCTCTTAAAAGAAAGGAGAAAATAATGTGGCAGAGAGTTTTCAGGATAACTATTTTGCACTATCCTCCTTTCCAAATACCATTAATAAATACTTGGTCTTTGCTCACAAGTCTTTCTTTCCTGTACTAATTAAAACCACTTTCTAGACTACTCAGGGAATGCTTAAACAGTTTTCAGCTGAATTGTGATCATTTTCACTTCATTCCTTTCCTTGCACAACCCTTATTTAAACTGACACAACATAATACCAGAGCTATGAAGCATTAAGCTTTTTATAAAGGAGATCCTAAGTCACAGTACGATGGGTTCTTACATGATCCTAACATAACACATAGCACAATTAGTTGTAATGGTTTAACTAGTAGTTTGAGTTTCTGACCAGAAAGTGGGAAGCTTCATTCAGTGTCCTCCCCAGGACAGAAGCTCAGATGGGCTAAGGGTACAGTCAAGTTAGTGCATTATTTAGATCACCATTAAAAACAACTCACAAAGCATAAAGTTGATCTTGATCGACCCTGACCGTCATTAGAAACCTCCTAACTTGTCACTGCATTAAATATTTAATTATTCAGGCTCAGACAGAGGAAGCCCCACACTAATCTTGCCAAGATCAAATTTCTATTTAAAACCAGCATTAGATCATATAAGTATTCTAAGATGTTTCAAAGTATCTGTCCCTTGCAGACTTTGAAATTCCAAAATACAGAGGGCAAGCTTATAGTGATTATACCAGATAATAACGAAGCAGTTAACCTACATCTGTACAAAGAATTTTATTTAGCAAAAAGCCAAAGACTACATCAATTTATTTTTTTCCACCAACTTGCATCAACATGTAGCATTCACTATATAAGTCAGGGAGGTTGTGGAGTCTCCTTCTCTGGAGATATTCAAGACTCACCTGGACAAGGTCCTGTGCAGCCTGCTGTAGGCAACCCTGCTTCGGCAGGAGGGTTGGACTAGATGACCCACAGAGGTCCCTTCCAACCCTGAACATTCTGTGATTTGTGTTTTAGTAATTTATTTTTCAATGATTGATAGAATCATGGAATCATAGGTTGGAAAAGACCTCTAAGGTCATCAAGTCCAACCTTCCACCCAACACCACCACGCCTACTAAACCATATCCCAAAGTGCCATATCTACACGTTTTTTGAACACCTCCAGGGATGGTGACTCAACCACCTCTTTGGGCAGCCTGTTCCAATGCCTGACCACTCTTTCAGTAAAGAAAAATCTCCCAATATCTAAACTACACCTCCCCTGATGGAACTTGAGGCCATTACCTCTTGTCCTATCGCTAGCCATCTGGGAGAAGGGACCAACACCTGCCTCACTACAACCTCCTTTCAGGTAGTTGTAGAGAGCAATAAGGTCCCCCTCCTCAGCCTCTTCTTCTCCAGACTAAACAGCCCCAGCTCCCTCAGCCGCTCCTCATAAAACTTGTGCTCCAGACCCCTCACCAGCCTCGTTGCTCTTCTCTGGACATGCTCCAGCACCTCAGTGTCTTTCCTGTAGTGAGGGGCCCAAAACTGAACCCAGTACTCCAGGTGCAGCCTCACCAGGGCCAAGTACAGGGGCACGACCACCTCCCTACTCCTGCTGGCCACACTATTCCTGACACAAGCCAGGATGCCGTTGGCCTTTGTGGCTACCTGGGCACACTGCTGGCTGATGTTCAGCTGGCTGTTGACCAACACCCCCAGGTCCTTTTCTGCCAGGCAGCTTTCCAGCCACTCCTCCCCAAGCCTGTAGTGTTGCATGGGGTTGTTGTGACCCAAGTGCAGGACCCCAGCATTTGGCCTTGGTGAAACTCATACAGTTGGCCTCGGCCCATTGATCCAGTCTGTCCAGATCCCTCTTCCTACCCTCAAGCAGATCGACACTCCCACCCAGTTTGGTGTCATCTGCAAAATTCCTGAGGGACCACTCAGTGCCTCCATCCAGATCATTAATAAAGATGTTAAACAAGACCGGACCCAAAACTGAGCCCTGGGGGACACCACTCATGACTGGCCACCAGCTGATTTAACTCCATTCACCACCACTCTCTGCGCTCGGTCACTCCGCCAGTTCTTTATCCAGCAGAGAGTACACCCATCCAAACCATGGGCAGCTAGTTTCTTCAGGAGGATGCTGTGGGGAACAGTGCCAAAGGCCTTACTAAAGTGCAGGTAAGATGACATCCACAGCCTTTCCCTCATCCACTAGGCGGGTCACCTGGTCATAGAAGGAGATCAGGTTGGTCAAGTGGGTCACCTAATCTTGACTTGCTTTAAAAGTAATGAACCACATTATCTCCAGATCTCTGCTCAGGACTGAAGCTTTATGGACTTTACAGAAAGAACCCTTGTAAATAAAAAAAATTTCTATTCCTAGTACTGATCTACCAAGCACCATGATCCCACTCTACAACGTGCTGGTCGGCAGAACTGTGTCAATACCAGCAACATGCTGTATAAATATCAGTTCTAAATAAAATTTTAAGTTGCAACTACTTAGCTAACCAAGAAGTAAGTTCATATTACAATTTAACACTATAGAAAAGAAAACTTTTATATTCTACTTATCTTTCAGTTTATAATGTAGAAGACATGTTTGGAATCCAGACTGAATTTGGAATCATGCACTTTTAAACCTCTATCAAGCAAAAATATACCTTGATTTTAAATATTTTGGCCAGCCTTCACTAATACTAATTAGAAAGATATGGATTCTGAATGATAAAATGATTCCTCATGTGTTTAGTAACACCCAAACGAGGACGTGCAAGGTTTAAGAGCCATTCTCATTTACATTCTCCCCCAGGCAAAAATCACTCTTTAGGAAATGCCTGAAAGCAACTGTAATTGAACACTGGAGTTGTTAAACAGTTTTATTTCCATAATTGAAAAACAAAATAAAAATAACAGGAGGATATGGAAGCCTTAAAGGTACAAAGGGGCATGGGATACATAAAGAAAAATTTTCTCAGGGCAGAAAATCTGATATGCCAGAGCAGCAGCTTGTTAAGAAAGACCTCAGAAAAGCAAACAAGCTGCATGTACAAAACTTCAGGGATAGAAGGTTCAACCCAATACAGTAACTGAAGCCCATCTATGCTTCCAGTACTCAAATATAATGCCAACAGTCTTGTCAATGGCAATTAATTCTCTCTCATAACCCTCCTCAATTGTGAATTAGGCTGGGTAAGACAGGGCTTGTCTCTTGCTAATCAATGTTTAACCATTTTAACAGAGACACTTGAATTCTATGTTTAAAGATTAATTTCAAAGGACGTTTATCAATTATATATACTTTGCTAAAGCAAAAGATCATAAGCTATTCTCAAAAGACTTTTCATCAACATGATGGAGCCTGGGAAACCAGTCCTGAGAAGTCCATTTTGAAATCTAGCAAAACGTAATGATTTTTTGCTGTTAAATGAAAATAAAGAAAATTATGCACTTCTATACAAGTATCTGCAGAATTATGACAGATGACAGAGTTTGCACAATCTAAAACCCTATGTTGCCCAGAAAATCTACATCTTTGCTGTGATGTGGTCTTATGTACTTTATAAAAATTGCGGAATATCACCTGAGCTTGGAGGTATAGAAAAATTGAAGTGAAAGGTCATATTTTCCAGTGTACTGCTTCTGAAAATAGTATTTAAGAATTCTGGTTCAGTGGCATCCATGTTCAGTCTGTGATACATCTGTAGTGTTTACCAGAAGAAAAATATTTCATTTGGGTGGCACTTTTTCCAAGAATGCAATCTACAAATTCAATTTCAAAACCTCAGGCATGAGCCAAGACTTCAACGACAGAAGTTAAAGAATATTTGGTTATTTCAAGTAATAACAAGAAAATTTAACTGTAAAACTATTTGTCAAGAAATACAGCTTCATTTCTAAATATGTCCCCAAAAATCAATGCCACTTAAAAAGTCTATTGCAATCTTTATCTATAACATATTAAATTAAGAGGGTGCTCTCACTGGTAACACGAAGCACTGACTTAAGGAGAATAGGGGTAGGTGGCGTTGTCCACAAACCTTTTCCAAATTGTGGAAAGCAGGAGAGAATCTGTTGCTAGGCATTCGTTAATATTTGTAATGCTCTTCCAGTTATTTATTAATAGGGCTTTAATAATGCATTCATACTGTATTTGGAAATTTCTGACCAGTGAATCTAGTCATACACTTCACATGCCCATGCCCTGACTGTGAAGCCTTTTTTTACTGTCACCCCTAATCACCCAAACAAGTAATTAGTGATAAAATCACTCAAACCTATTCGAGCTTTCCCACGCGCACCCAGTCCAAAGCCCAATGCACGTGTACGATGCTGTTCCTTCAGCCAAGTGACTCTGCTTGTGGTCTAGCCTAGAGTTCACATCTAACCTTGAGGGATATCGGTGTAAATGGGTCCATGAGCTTCTGCAAAGCCGCTTCTACCCTCTCTGCCAAGGAGCGCTACTGTTGGCAGATGGGAGGATCAGGCCCATGGGGCAGAGACTCACTTAAACCAAGACGGCAAAAATCCATCTGAGAATACAAATCAGAGCTCTTGTATGACGGAGGGGCAGCAGATTTCAAAACACTTAGCTGCCATCTACTGTGGTAACATTGATTGCCCAACCCCCACCAGCTCAGTTCTCACATGGATTTGTAACAATACATTTGGAAAGGCTAACTCATATCACCAGGGGATTAAATTTTCTCGAATTACTATTCCAGAAACATGAGGATCAAATTTGATTACTGCCACTGAGATACGTTAATATACAGGAGTCAGAGCAGAAAAAAATGAACAATTCAATTATTATACAGGCTGTCCCAGTAGAAAAGGTTTGAACTCTTCAAATCAAAGTAAAGTCATCCAGTTACAGTAATGGGGTTATTGAAAGTTCAATTACATTTTTAAGAGTTTTCATGAATTGAAAGTGTTAGTTCTTAATTGGGAAACAATTACAATATATTATTATTTTTATTTCCTCCCTTTTGAAGTAACAGGGCTTTTGTTCACCAAAATTAAAACGTCCAGATTACCCAATTCAAACTAAAGATGTTTAGATGAAACTGGTGACTAGCCAAATAAATGAAATATTTGCTTCAGTTGAGTAAAATAAAGCTCCTCTGCTGGGTTGCCTGGATGAAGGAAAATGATTTGCAGACACATTTGGTTAATCCACCCTTGATTTATCTCTATGTCTGGATACTCAAAAAAGGGTACATAGTAACCAATCTCATAAAATTTCTGTTCCAGTATCAATCTAAAGTCCAAATTAACTGGAGTTAAGCACAATAAATACACTAACGCAACCTACGGTTACACAGAACTGGCCATACTCCGGATTATTGGTGCATTCGCTTCACTGTCTTGACCAACTATGGCCAAGACTCACTTCTATTTTGTGAAGTCATGAACAACTAGCATCAGAGGGAAGGAAAAAGTAAATCTCCACCTGACATGACTGAAATATAGGGGCACTACAGCAGAAAAGTTGAGTAGCCTAATTTTTCCTGTAATAAAGATCAGACAGTCTTTGCACAGAATCTGATTATGAGTATTCATATAAACAATTCAGACTAGCAAAAGCTGCAGATCAAAGCCCTCATCATCCTCCACCCCTAAAATTAAAGATAGAAATGTTCCTATTTTCCATTTAATACTCCTCTTTGCTAAGGTGGTATTACTTCTTAGTTTGCTATTCCCATCTGCGACATGTCAGACATATCAATTAGATATGAAACCACTCTACTCCCATCAGTGTGTTTTGTAGGCAGTAGCTGGGAACAAGTGACACTCGAAGTTACAAATGGATACAAACATAAATAGCACCTCCCTGGAGATCTATATGTGGACCCTAAAGCATCCTAGGAATCAGGTTCCCAGACTCTGAACTTTAGCTGTGCACGGCTGCTGTCTTTATGAAAAGAACTCTTTGGCTCGGCTACAGTTGTCATGGAAACAGCAACTTTGATTTTTACATCTTTGGTATACGTGATATTTCAGCCATATGTTGCATGCATTTAAGTTCTCTACATATTCATCCTCTTTAAAACCGAGAGAAGTTAGGGAAACAATGATTCCAACACGCAAGAAAATGTACACACTTCTCAACGTGGAGAAACATGCTTGCAATCCAGAATAATCACAAATTTAAGCTACTACGAGCATACTTGATCGTCAGTTCTGTGTTTTTTCCTCTCTCCCAAATGGTTTTTGTGACAAGTCTGCACTTGAAAAATTAAGTCTGTTTTTTCTGATAAAGCCATGAGATGGGCTTAAGCTTGCTTCTCACCACAGCAAACCACCTGTTATCCATTACTCCTGTGCTAACTATGTCTGAGAGAGGTTCCAATACCAATCACATAAGGGGGGCTGCTGGGCAGAAAACAAGCTCACCAGTATCCCGATCGGTTTGTCTGTCTCTCTCCAAACTGGGACCAGCATGGTACTTCACAGCACCTTAGGAGGCACAGTAAATATAGTCTTGGCCTGACACCATGCTTATGCTATAGTAAGCATCATGTACACATACTCATCCAAAAAATATCTGCAATATCCAGTGACATACAAGACTGAGCTACGGTCTTGATTCCAGGAAAAAACAAAAAAACCCAACGAAAACCAAAGGTAGCAAAATATTGCTTAGCTTTTACAAAACAATTAAATAAATAAAACAGTGCAACTGCTCACACACTTGGCATTAAAATCACGATTGCCTGTGCTTCCATATTTTCAGCTTTAAAAAAATGAACAGAACTATTATAGCTGCTGTATTCCTTCATCATCCAAAAAATCTGGATAGGCGTCCAGAGAGACAGAGAGTGCCCACTCCTCTGTCACTCAGAGTGCCCAGCACAGAGCCCCAGCCTCAGTCCAAGCAAAGGGCACTCTTAAAAGCATTTCTTTACTAAACAGAGGTCACTTATAACAAATTGGCAATCATTTTCTCAGCTACATTAAAACTCTTCACTTCAGAAGCCAGGAATGTAGATATCTGACCAGTGATTCCAAAAGAAACACTAATTAATTTAGGACTAGTGAGAACCAGGTGAATACTAATGGTCAGTATGGGTGAAATCCTTTGCAACAGTTGACTTGAACATTGTACTGCATCACTCACAGCTTGCTAGATTAAATACTAATCCTACTCTTGCAATGTATATATTTGAACTTTAAAGAGATGTTCTTGTTTTATTTTGCACATTTTCATTAATGAGGCTCAGTTCTAATTAAAACTACATAAATAAACCAGACCCAGAGGACTCTGGTCTTTTGAACTCAAATGCTATCAGGAAGCACTCGACACACTCCTAAACAAAGGCTTTTTCACTCTAAATTTCTTCCTCTCCACTCCTGGGGATAAGTAAGCAAATGGATCAATCAATGCTGAAGAAAAAGACAAGACAGCAAGTTACTTTGCCATCGGAACAACTCCTAAAATTCAAAACAAATCACTTTCTCCTATTTAAATATAAATGCAGTGTAAAGCAGCTGCTACAATGAATGACGTGTTCTCAATATAGAGCTACTACCACAAGGGTATCCAACCTCTAATGTGTGACAATATCAGCTACGGAACAGAAATACAAGCTTCAAACCACTTCAGCTCTGGATTAAGCACACCACAAACAGAAATCAGAACACTCAGGCAGGAAAGTAACGCAGAAGAAATTAACTTTCAAATATTTAAGGTGGTTAAACAACAGAAGTACCACTTCATTATGAAATCCAAAAAGCCTAACTACTTTCTCAAGAAAAAACACAGGTATTTTCCTTAAGGAAATATACCCGAGAGATAAAAGTGTGAGCTGCTTTTTCCTTCACCATACTGTTACAAGTAATAAAGAAGAAACACATTATCTTAAGATCTGTTACTTATTCCACCAACACACTCAGAATGTAATACATCACTCATCCTTTATCATGTTCTATCATGTTTCATACTGTTATAACACTGAAAATTATGCAGTGTTTCAAATAAATACTAAACTCACACACATTTAAACACTCTCTAAATGCTACTTAGACCTTTAAAATTAAGATCTGGGTTTTTTTTCCCTGATTTGCTTTTTATAAAGAAATCCTGCTGAATTCCTGAGTATCATACGGACAAACCTGAAACCAGCTCAAAAATAAAAGCAGCACAGTTGCACAAATATGGCTCCATGCAAGCTCAACTATAGTGGTTTTGGACTGGAACTAGAAACTCCACCGTACATATATTCACAGTATTTGATAGATGGTAGATGATAGATTTTCCTATCAGTAAACCAAACCAGTAAATACTGCAAGTATCAACCCTTCAAAGGAGTTTGAGGAAGTTTTACCTATACTTTCATCTCCACACTGTAAAAGCTCTGTATTTTGATTTACAAATGAAGTTGCTAGTATCTAGCAAATAAACTGAAACTGAATATTTATTGGCATTTTTAGTTTGGAGATAGTATGATAAATTCTCTGCCTTCATCCTCGTATAATGCTGCTGTTAATCAGTGTTCTATCTACTCTTTGATTTCAGTAAAATTTGAGAGGTATCAGGTTAACACAAGCAGCCACTTCGGCCATACATGCAGCTGCGTAATGCTGCCACTAATCCCCCCCCCAAACGACAGCTACAGATGGGTCAGGAGGGCAGAACAGAGGAAAAACAACAGAGTGCATGGCAGGGAGGAGGCTGCTACTGAAACGCTGCACAGTATTTTTGTCCACATTTTGAAGTGGTTGGTGGAAAACTAGAGAGGGTGCAGAAGTGCCATAAAAACGATTCAAGGATCAGAAAGCTACCTTACAATGACAGGCTTAGCGAATTCAATGTGTTTAGTTTTTCAGAGAGATTGAGAAGTGAGATGATTACGGGATATAAGTACTTTCACGGGGAAAAATACCACACGGGGGAGGGGAGGGGAGTACCGAGAACATAATAACAAGATCCAGTAGCTGTAATGCGAGACCAGCCATGTCTGGATTTTGAGAAATTGAGGCCTTATTTCAAAACACGGAAAGGCTCGAAACATTATTCATAAATAAGGAAAGGAAATATTCCATTTCCTGATGATATTTTCAAAGCAAGATTGGACCCCTTCCTGGAAGAAACAGATTAGCAAAACTTTTGCTAGGTATCACTTGAAATTTAAGTGACTAATGACAAATGAAAGGTCAGTCCAAGTCTTTAATTGCCTTCTGAAGAGGCAAAAGCTATGAACCTACGCAATGCTGAAGAAGCATCAGGCACCTCCTTGCGTGAAAAGGATGAATAGGATGCATCAAGGTACATGCAGTACGTCAGGAAAGTGGCCTGGTGCACACATTACCTAACAGGCTTCATTGGTTCAGACCAAAGCTCCAGTGTCCTGTTTCTGACAAAGGCCAATAGATGTCACTCCAATCTTCAAAAAGGGCAAGAAGGAGGATCCAGGGAACTACAGGCCGGTCAGCCTCACCTCCATCCCGGGAAAGGTGATGGAGCAGCTTATCCTGGAGGTCATCAACAAACAAGTGGAGGAAAAGAAGGTTATCAGGAGTAGTCAGCATGGAT
>Ga0065711_1040390_pt1 | contig 17010 bp, 7 predicted proteins | sample Hoacrofraction12_FD_59098 | JGI IMG/M metagenome (GOLD analysis project Ga0065711, IMG submission 59098) | Hoatzin crop microbial communities from Cojedes, Venezuela - Epithelial fraction 12 v2 (version 2) | ecosystem: Host-associated > Birds > Digestive system > Esophagus > Crop | place... | reverse complement strand
TACACAAATAAGGTCTGATCCTTGGCTTCTGCTGAAGTCTCTCTGTGATAAGAATGCTTACATGAGTCATTAGCAGGCATAAAGCCAGAATTATTTAGTGCATCCTCCAGGCTGTTCGAAGGCATGCCAGGAGTAGGTTTGGCTTTCAGCTCTGGAAGCAGAACACTGACTTCAAGCCACATTTCTCACCCCCTCCCCTCGTTAAGTCTGGTAAAGGACTTGTCCTTAACTGCAGCTTCTTGCTCTTCCAGATGGTAACTTCCAAAGCACAAAATAGCAAAGTGGGAATGTAATTCTCACATCTTCACTGATGTTGTAAGATTAAAAATCTTCACACTTATGAGACATAGAACTGCCAGCTCAAGGACAGTAGCAAGCTTTGAATGGATAATACACTTTTAAAATATTACATATTTCCTATTATAATTCTATTTATATTCTATAAATAGAATTGTAATACAACTCTAAAGCTGTACAGTGGCTCAGGGCCAGATTCTCAGACAAAGGCAAACAGCATAGACTATGACTCAAGAGCATATATGACTTGCTTTACATTTCTCGTACACCTTTTCAGAACTTCTCCTTTTCTAGTCAACAGGGAGTATCAGTCAGGATTACAGTACCGAATCAGTCAGAGTGCAGCTGAATGAAGTCCACATTAAACACAAGGAATGATTGCTTTTACAGAAAATATTCAAAAATATTGAGCTAATGTAAAAATGAGAGAAATTAAGCAGATATTGCATCACCACCTTGTTTTCAGCTGTACAACAGTACAGGGAAATCAGATGTGACAATTCTGCCCAGTTAGAGACTCCAAGACTGTGAAAAGGCCTTGAACCTGGAGACTGCAAATGCAAACAAAGTTGCATGTTTTTGCTTTAAACCACGGTATTCAGTTTGTCACAGACTTCTTTGGCAGGCCTGAAAGTACAGACTATTGAGAAATGTTCGTAATATGTCACTGCACAGTGTACTCATAGCAAGTTTTCCCTATTTGGAAGATTTTAACCTACATTAGCATATGATGCCCTAAATATGCAAGGAAAAAGTACACATCAGCATAGAAAGAGGTCTATATTACATTGCTTTCTCCTGCTCCCTTTTTCCCAGTTTGGGAGACAGCCCGAGCAAGGCAGGTTACACAGATGTCCTAGACTAGAAAGGCCAGTTTCTTTGCACTTCAAGTGGTCGTCTTCTTGTCACTGCCTGCCATTTCTTAAAATTGTGTTCACAGGGCTTCTTCTGGATGCAGAACACATCAAATGCTATTTGTCTGTGATTGATTATCCATCTTGTATTTCCGCTTTGTAGAGTCACTAATGTTTCGCTATATTTCATTAGGGATTCACAAAGCTAATTTCTTCTTAGTATTGTCTTTTTTCAATTTGCCCTATATAGCTATCAATATTTTTGTTGTGCTAGAAATTCACTGAGGACAGTGAAGATGTCTGGAAACTGGAAGAGGACATCAAAGTATCCAACTTTTTTAAAGAAAGGAAAAAGAAATAGCCAGAGGAAGTACAGCCCAACTTCAGAAAGAATCCAGAATGGAAAAAAAAAAAAGCTAACAATCTGTAAATACATCAAAAATAAATCATAGTCAAAATAAATTGCTTCATAAAATGTCTTGCTAAATCAGTGTAATCTCTTTCTTTGGCAGGGTAGGTGGCTAGGTGACTAGGGGAAGTTAGTAGATCTCAATATTCATAAGAACTCTCACACTGTCCTGCATGACTACCTTATAAGGTGGCTAAGGAAATATGATCTAGATGATAGAATAACATGGAAATGGGTATAAAACTATGGAAAATTTATCTCAAAAATAGTCATCAAATAGAAGAACATTTTCTTCAAGACTTGTCAAAGATTTGCTCGCATGTCATCCAGTCAGTATTTTAATTAGATACTTGGATTTGGAGTAGAAATTGTACTGATAAAATTCGTGAATGATACAAGAGTGGGAAAATTTGTAAGCACATTACAATTGAAAATAATGCTGAAATGAAGAAATTGTCTGTAGAGGCTGATATAATGGAAGTGGGAGTGAAAAAATTTCTGAAAAGTAAAAGTAGTAGAGACTGGTAGAGCAAGATCCCGAGGCCTTAGTGGTTCACAAAGGCAATATAAGGCAGCAATAACAATGAAGTTCCTCAAGAAAGCAATTCCTAAGTTCTGGTAACAAAACGTCCAACACAGGGCACAGCAGGTGAATAATTAAGTGTACATGCAGAAGGAAAGCTTCTGCTGGGTCCAGGCCAGGGATAATCCTTCAAGACAAATGAGGACAATTTGGGACAACCCGGATGAGAGTAGCAAGAACACCGAGAGCTTTAGAAGATATGATTAATGAAGAAATTAGCTTTGATTACTCTAAAAAGACAGAGAAAAAACAGGATAACTTTTTTCCAGGGCATAAGAAATTGCTATAGAATTGTAACCAGCTGTTTTCCATGGCAAATCAGCTGTTCTCATTCAGACTCTATAGCTATGCAGAATAAATTGATATAATTTCCAAAGAGGAAGATATGGTGTTGAACATGAAGCAAAAACTCCAGCCAGCAGGTTGATAAAATGATTTTGAAAGGCTTCTAGACTGCTTTATAAAATCTTCAGAGAGTTCTAGCAGGTTCACTTTACATTTGTTCAGAATCTCTCTGTGCAGACCTCTGATCTACACCGTCTTCTGATGTCCTCTGAACTACTTCTCTCAACCTCAAACTTGCCAACAGTGACTGTCAATCTCTAGGCAAGGCTATGAAATCAGCTGAATATTAATTTTATTTGTGAAAGATGATCGACTTTGGTACTGAAGTATATAATGTGTAAAAGAGTAGATATCAATTATGCATAAAAACTATTTTTCTCAATAGATCCTGTCTTCATTCAGCTCAAGCTGGCCTAAAATATTTCTATATTCAAATACATTATCCGTTCCCTTTGTCTGCAGTTTGTTGCACTTGAAATCATTCTATATAAATGAGGAAATATTTATACACAAAAAACTTTTTTGTAAAGGACATATGAAATCCATGAGCAGTTTTTCATTTGCAGATGATGAAATTCAGAATCCTTCAGGAACTGGGATAGTGTTATATTCTTAAACATATTAGGATTTGTCTGTAACAATTACTATATGTTGATGGTAAAGTTAAAATCTTGAAAATAAGTAAGAAATAGCATTGCGCCCTGTGCTAATTAATTAATGGATGCACAGCAAACCAAATTCCATTACTTAGGAAATGAATTTATTTTACTATTGGTCTGAGTAGCATAAATAATTTTGAATTTTGTGTGATCTAGGAATTTGGAAACAATTTTTTGGTTTTCACATGTAACATATTGTACTACTTAACATATTAATGAGCTTATCAATGTACATAAAACATCTTTATTTTACAACCATATGCTGTATTCTCCTGACCCTTAGCTGTATTTGAGCCAATTTAAAATCAAACACGAACGGATGATCATTTCAAAATACAATTCCACCTATTATCTGGGGGGTTATGCCTTTTTTTTGATGCATATTCAACTCTGCAAACCTTCTGTGTTTTTAAAATTCCAGCTGGGGTTTGTCAATTTTTCCTATTTACTTGATCTCAATAACAGAAATCTTTAAATGCAGCAGGAGCTTCAGATAAAATTGGCATTGCCATTGCTCCTGAAAATTAAAGCGGTCAGAATTTTCTTTTCCCAGATTTGTTATATGTATCTGTTCAATAGGATTTCTTAAGTCATCATGATGGCATTCCTCATCTTCGGTGTAAAAGCTTATACATGTCCCGGCGTTTGACAGAAGTGGAACAATATTTAAATAGAGTATTTGCTTTTAATGAGAGGTTGAAACCTTTGGAGAGACCTTAACGTAATTTATGCTATGTCAAGAAAGGGTACTCAGCAAGTTGTATCTAGGGGTGTGCTGGTTTTGGCTGGAGTAGAGTTAATTTTCTTCACAGTAACTTGTTTTCCCTAATTCCTAGAGCAATGCTGTTAGAGCAGCACTACCTAAAATGCCAGATGGTAATATTTAAAATACTCAAGAAAAGGTTTCAGACTGTTTTGCTTTGGTTCCTTCCTATGAAGAAAGATGTCTTTCTGACTCTAGCTGGAACATGTAGTTATTGAGAAGGATAAGGAGAAGACAGGAATTGCTGTGATGCCTTCCTACAGACAGCCAGGAGCAAGGCAGCCAGGGGTACTGGGGGCAGGGAAGGGCCAAGGCTGGGATGGGAGAATGGAGACCGTCCCTTCTACAGCACGGCTGCGGCAGGGGCTGATGGCCCCAGGGGGATTGACATGGGGTCCTGAGCCATGGGCTTGGAAGATAAAGAAGATAATGTAAGCAGACAAAGTACAGCCATGTCAGCCAGTCCACCCCTATGTCCTGTCCCTCACTGCAGCCATCAGCCTCATCAGGGCCTGGGAAGTGGTGCACATCTAGGCAGGCAGCATGGTGTCACAGTTCATGTTGTATGTCAACATTTTGCATCCTGTGTATACCAACCGCATATGCTGTATTGCTATCGTTGCACATAGACAGCAGTTATATCACTCTATACCTGTTACCTTTGTAAATTAATAAACTATCTCTATCAGAATTTTTATATCTTTATAAATCACCACCATCTAAATATTAAATTAAAAAAAAATAGCTTAAGAAGCATAACTTTTACTGTCTTAATGGCACTATTTGTCAGTGTGCTCAAGTTAGACATCCTGGCTACATTTATACAAGAAAGATGAGTGGTGCCAAGGAACATTTCCAGACACAAGAACTCGATCTTCTACAAAGTTCTCAGCATGGTTTTGGCCAGACAGACAGATTAGTACTGGGCGTGGCCGGAGAGCTGGCTTGGGCCAGGGCTCATTCTCAGCAAACACCTGGGCACAGCTACCTGCTTTGCAGGGTAAGACAGATTGAAGAGAAGAGAGATGACCAGACTGTGCCAGATAGCCTAATGGCAGTGGACTGGCCTTGGTGAGCACTACCTCACTAATATAAATTTAGTCAATATTTATTTAACGTCACAAATATTTAACCTATACAGCAAGATCACTTTAATAGAAGTGCTGGCTTTTTGTCAGGAAACAAAGAAATTATAAGTAGTCTACATCAGATTTTGCAGGCAACTTTCCTAACAAAGAAGTGTCCATATATGATGTGACGAAAAAGGAATTTAGACAGACAAATTATCACAGAGGAAAGAACTTTGGTTTGAAAATAAGGGCAACCAACCTTACTTTAAGATACAGTCAAATAAAATATTTCTTTCTTTGTCTCACATCAGACATACTATTTTGCATATACGATTCTCTAATATTTATCATTACATGTGGGTAAATACGTGCTTACGAAACTACGAAAAATGAGTATTAGAGGGGTTAAGTTTAAGATACTCTTTCCTGTAGACGGAATTTCAGAAACTCTGATGTAGTTGTAGTAAATCAGGACACATTTAATGCCTCACAGTAGACTTGCAAATATCTACCCTTTTCTCTTACTGCGGCAACAGGCCTTCGCTGTCCTCCAGGGCTAAGGGGAAACCACCTTTTCCACAGGACTGGAACACAGCTAGCACTTGCTATACTACTACAATGTTCTTGGGAAAGAAACAAGAAATCTTTTGCAGGATAAAATCAGCCAAGATTGTGTTTTTCATATATTGAGGAATATTCTGTGCTGCTTCTAGAAGACAGACCACAAATATCCACAATGATTTAATCAGATATTGCAGATGTTACAAGAATAGTTTTCAGAGTGCTGTCTGGTTTATTACAAGGGTTTATTTGATCGTTATGTGTTTTAAAAGGTCAAAATAAATATGTAATTCCATTTCACTTCAGGGCAGCTTAATTTTCTTCAGAAATGTGCATATAAGGTATCTCAAAACACTTTGCAAATAAAAAGAATACTGTATGGAAACCAAGCTTTTGCAACAAATACCGTATAATTCATGAATGTGAAATACAGTGTGAACATAAATGTTCAACTCTTGACATTCGTTTGAACAAAATCTAGTTTATTTGCAGAGATATATTGGCAACTATTATTGCGGACCATTCATTGCTTTATTTTCCTAAATTGTCACTGTATTGCCCTTCAAATTGATGGAAACAAAGATTGTACTGAAGTACAGGAAACCTACTCTTAGGGAAATGCTTCTCCATTGTCTCTGCACACGCCAAGTACAATACATCTTCGCCTTTCACTGGTTTAAAAACAAGTCCTTTAAAATGAGAGCATGCAGGGGCTAAGCCGGTGGTCTCATTTTTTAGTGATTTCCATTGATCTTTTGAGGGGAGGAAAAGAGAAAGAAAGGTTCATTTTCTAAATAGCTCCCTAAGTGAGACAGATTTGGAAGTGTCACAAAAAAGGAAATAGAGGAGTGAGTGTGAGGTAACCATCTCCTCCATACAAGAAGCACACTTCACTTTAGTAAAAAGAACTCGTGAAAATGCATAGCCAAAAATAGTAGTCACAGGAAAGTGCTTTCCACAGACATATTTAAGTATGATCTCATGAAGACCACTACGTCAACATGACTAAAAAAAGGTCATGCAGAGACCACTTTAAGTAGCATTATTTGCTGTAATTTTAGGATATAATCTTCATACAGTACTTGTATGAATAACATGGCATTTTTGTGTTTCAGATCGATCAAAACTTCTCTAAGTGATGCTGGGGATAGGAGAACACATACATAACATATATCTCAGCTTTAGTAATAAATTTGGCATTGCCTTCCTGAAGTGAAATAGGGGAATAGCTTTGGCAATGAAATAGGGGAATGTGGCCTAGATGAAAACATTATAGGGTAGTGCAAAACTTATCTGAAAACAGTATTCAGACAGAAGATTTAAAACGTTCAGTATCAAAACAGAAGCACATATTCAGTGGGATTATGTTATGGTTTCAGTCTCGATCAGTATCTTCATCTTAACAATGGGAAAAAGTGTAAATAGCATCAACAGCAAAGACAGTATTGAATGACAGGATACGAATTTAAAATTCTCTCCGCACATTGGATAAGTGGTCTGCACAAAGTAAGATGCAATTTAACAAAAACAAGTGCAAGCTTCAACATTTTTGTAGCAGTGAGCAACTGGGTGGGGGACATCTAGCTTAACAGCAGCCTAAATAGGCATGATCTAAAAGTAACTTAATGTCACGCTGCTGCAAAAAGGGCAAACAATATTAGGGGATACTTGAGCAGGAGTCAATGGTAACACATATGAAGTAAACCTTCTGTTACACTCAGGACTGATGTGGTTATTGTGCTCATTTTTTTCTCTGACCATAGAACAATTGGACAGACATAAGAAAATATATACTAGGAGGAAAGCTTGAAAGAAATGGAATTATTTATCTCAAAGAAAAGAAGGTTGAAGCAAAACTTCCTAACAGTCTTGAAATCTGCAAAATATTGTTGCAAAGAAACATGTATCTTAGGATATTAAAATTGAATGAATCTCCCTTTAAGCGCTGTCTCTCTGTCCGTTGGCAATAAAGGAAGTCTAATTTAAATTGGGATGCTAACATTCCCATGCAGAAATTGCATTAAGAAAAGCAAGGATACTTCCAGGTCCCACAGACCAAGATTCATGCAATACACTTCTTTTCCTCAGTGGTAATTGATGTAATTACTCATTTACTTCAAGTGGTGGTATTTACGACATTTTAAGGCACGTGGATGCGTAAAATGAAATGGATGAGTTCTTGGCTTTGACATTTTGTTAAATGCACACCACTTACTACTGGAAACAGATTTAAAAGTCCTGATACCTTATACATAAAATCAATGTGTAAGTCCAGTTTCACTCATATCCTAGCTGAGATCTCACAGAAGAGCATACCTGAAAACAACTTATGTACTAGGACAGAGTTCTTCTTATAGAGATCCCTCCTCAAAAGAGCTCAGACGAATTGCATCACCCTCCTTCAGAAAACCTCACCAGAAGCCACCACATGTACTTTTCTTCTCAAGCCCGCTGCCTCTACCTGTCTTAAGGCAGTTCCACTTTAGTCGGTTATCCTTCCGCTGGCTCTGGAGAAGTTTTAGACAGTTTGTCCAAACAAATTTGTCCATTTGTCTAACAGAAATGGCATTTGTATAATAACCAACAAAAACTCAGGCTACACACATTTACCTTATTGGTTTGCTATCTCATAAATTATAAAATTCCCCATTAACTTTTATCTGCTGGCCCAAAGGAACGGTTTAGTTGAAAGTTTAATTTCCTCTGAATGAAATGTCAGCTGCATTGCAAATTTAACTAAGATATCCACATGGGCTATTTGTATCCCCCTGCAAGCCAGGTCAAAGGCTGCCACAACTACTTGGGTGTAACTGCTCAGAAGACTTTTCATTTTTCATACAACTCTCTGGATAACAGTTAGCCTTTCCTCCACCCCTCCTCTTTCTGATCTAGAAGATTTTATATTTGCAAGTTAGGAGGCAAGCCCCTAGGCTGATTCTCACCACCTGTATTTTTCCTTTCCTTTCATGCACTTAGATCCACAGGGTCAAGACTGAAAAACTGCAGATGCATATAGTTGCAGTGCTAGTTGCATTAACAAGCCTGTCAAGACTACAATCATCAAAAATCCACTTGAAAAATGCAAGTAAAGCCCTAAAATGTTTACATCTGTCTATTAGAACTAAAACTCCCATTCCCCAGAGTACTCTCCTAGTGCTTCATTTCAATGCTTTCACTGAAACATTTAGCCAAGTTGGCCATAAGAACTGTTGTCCTAAGGAGCTCCAGGTCTTCTTCTGCTTTATGTCAGTTCTCTGACCATAGGATACACAGAATAAATCATCGACATTCTTTGTTATGAATATAACTTATGAATATATAAGCCTTTTCATATACGAACACAGTCTTCAGGGATTTTTATCATTTAACCAGACTGTGGTGCCAGACATCAAATCTAATTTACGTATTGCACTTGGCCTCTTTTTTGACATGTTCTCCTCAGGTTAGTCCATGCCATCTCCTGGGTTCACAAGTATCATCTAATCTCAGTTAAAAATTGTTAGAGTACATGGGGAAAGTCCAACACATCAAAATACACGACCTATATCATTTATTGGGAAATTACCTTTCGCTTACCTTATGTAGGTCTCTCTAACTCAGGAGATCAAGCAAAATTACAGAATCAGAAAAATACCTTTTCCCTCCTATTATACACAAGGAGAATATTCTTTAAATGACATAGCTTAGCACCCATTTTCAAAACACCATAATCAGAGGCTTTTACAAACTACAGTGCTATGCATTTGGATGACTAGTCATTTGGAAGTGTTGAAAGTTGCTATTATCACTTAATAAACCAACTTCTTGGTATACTTGACAGATCTCATGAAAGATCCCACTCATAGCAGGATAAGCAGGATGAAAGCCTATGACAAAAGTCTAAACATCCTTGAAGAATGTCTTCCAAAAAGACTGTCTAAACAACAGGCATGGTGAAAGTGGACTTTAGAGCCATGTTGTAAGAGTAGGGAGGGAAATCTTGTTTTGAAGTAGAAACTCTTGCAAGGAAGAAAGCATATTCTGGAAAAAAAAAAAAAGCATTACTAAAAAAAATTTTTAAAAATTGCATAACACTTAAATAGGCAATAACATTACTGAAAAAGTCTTTTCTTGAGAGCAAGTTGTAAAAAAACACACCTATCCTGCAAGGCATAAGTACAGTGGAAAACACTGTCAATTTAATTATAATGTTGCAGCCAGCACTGCTGCCAGCTATATTCCAAGTGCAGCATAGAGAGAAAACACAGACTTTAATGAAATAACCTGTGTCACTGTCAGCCTGGAGATCTGGGGTGGGAAGGGAAGATGTGGAAACTTTAAAATCAAGAGAGACTCCATAGACTCTCCATCACTATTGTTGTGCAAGTGCAGCCAGAGAGATGCTAAATACATTAGTCGGAGCAAACCTGTCTACCCCAGCCCCATAGAAAAGAGGCAGGGTATGAGAGGGCAGCCGGAGCTGATGCCTCTGAGCAAGTGCCTCCAGCTCTGCAGCCCACCACCTTCCACACTCCCCAGGTTCTGCCACAGCTTCACAGAGACACAAGCTTCTCCCAGTCTTAGGAGGTAATTATATACAAGAAAAAGAAATCTGTCAGCAGCAGCAATGCATCAGAAACTGGTTCAATCTTCAGTGTACGAGCGCAGGCTTGTGTTTCAACCACTGCCTTAAAAGTGGAGATCCCACCACAACTGTAACACCTGTACATACGTGCAAAACCAATTTCACTTCCATTGGACCAATGAATTGTGAACTGTGACTGAACTTTTAGTTTATGGAACTGATACTCTTCTTCTTTCACTGTGAAACACAAGAAGGTCGTTTTGGAAAATAAAGAAATCAAGTTATTCCTTTTCTCTTGTAAACAAGACAAAAACCTGTCAGAACTCGCCTAAGCAGTGAGTGATTGTATGTCTAACAACCACACTTTCATTTGTCCTCTAACTAAATTTGTTAGCCTTTAGGAACCACAAACATTATATTATAGATGTGTCTTTACACAGGAGTTTCCAAGACACTTCATATTAAAATAAGCATTGAAATATCAAATACCATCTTCATTTTCATAGATAAGACTGAGTTCTGATGCTTTTCTATAAGACATTCCAAAAATCTACAGGCTGTGTCAGGTGAAACAAACTAGACATACTGGTGTCTCCCGAGCTCCTGTGCTATGAATCTACACGACTTCTTCCTCTGCAACTGCATTCCTGCAAATATGAAAGTGCTTCTTTTGTCTTCAATGCCAGTGATTTTATCTATTTACCTTCCTAATACCTGGTGTTCGGAGGAAGCTAAGCCAATGAACACCGTGATCTGAAACAAATGATCACCAGCAAAAAGTCTGAATCATAGAACAGCAGCCAACAGTAAGGAAATAACATAATGGAAGCAACAACTGCTTAAAAAGTACTGTTGCACGCTGGTAGTCCAAGCAAAACATTTGACCAACACTAATGACTATGACAAATAGCTAATGAGGCATTCATGAATGGGCAGCCAGTTCCAAAGTCTTCAAGGGATGTGGGCATTTGAATGATGGTGGAAAGTACAGGGGTGAAGGTGGAAAGAAATAATTTTCCTATAGTTAATCCACTTATTTTAAATAAAGCCAAAATGAGAATTATTTTCCTTTAGCAGTGTTTTATACTATGTTGGTAACATCTTTGGACTGCTTTGACCTAGAGTTTTGCCATTGACTTCATTGACATACAAATTTGGCATTTAATTGAATATCTTTATCTGAAAGTTGGTCATATACAAAATTTTTTTATAAATAATCATATTTTAACCTGAAAATGCCATTGTATGGGCAAGAGACACAGCCAGAAAGTAGTCCAATGAGAGTTAGAGTCTGAAGAGATGCCAGTAATCTGGGGTGGCTTCTGTGATTTAGCTGGAGAGTATTTGTATCTCGATCATCTAGTGCATATCATTAAAGGAGAATCGAAAGGACCATCTGATGATTAAAGCAGGCTCAGAAGGGCTGTCCAAACTGTCATCCAGAGGCCAGGCATGAGAACGCTCTTCCTAGAGACCACAGTTGCAAAATATAAACACTAGTAAGAACCATGGCCATTGCATTCATTGTGTAACTGTGGCATCTGCTGGCAAATACGGATGAGAATGTGCCCGAGATCCCACCACTAAGAAAGGATATGGCAAAATGACAGTTAAACTTACTTCCTTGTTGCATGGCAGAACCAATAGGAAATTTGATTAAGTCAGAAAAGGGAGAAGTTATGACCTCAGGAACTGGTCCAACGTCCTGTAGACTGTAGCCTGGATAGTTTCAGTGGTCTGGTCTATCACCCACTGAAAAGATCTGTATTCCAGGAAGGCCAGATCAGTCCTGACTCACAGTGCATGACTTGTATGTACTATACGAGTGAGGTTGAGCTGAGGACACAGCAGACACTTGATTGTGCTCACATCTTGTGTTTTCTTCCACAGACTCATGCTGAAAAACTGAAGCTGGGCATTGTATGGCAACTGTGTTCCCCCAATGTGTTCCAGACTCCCTGTTTTTGCTTCATTGTCTGGTATAGCTCTTTATCCTGTGGTCCTGCCCAGCCTTCCTTCTCACTCTTAAGGAGAGTCCTTTTGACCTCCTTGCCCTATCTGAGGGGCTTCCCTTATACCCCTAGTTCTTCTATTGTTCCTAAGCTTTTCTCATAGTGTCTTAGTAACCTTTCAGTAATGTCTCTTGTTACCGTAGCACCAGAATTTCTGAAAGTCTTTTCAGGGTTTACTTTACCCAGTAATATCAGAAGACACATTCAGGATAGTAAATTTGTCTCTGTCTTGTTTCTGGATTCCAGCGATGGTTAGATGGAGAGTAGGCATCTAGCTATCAGGTTAAATATTGGGAGTTTTCAGGATTAAAAGAGCATTCTTACTGATATTTAAAAACCTCAGGATGAGAGAACTGTTAGGTAAGAAGTAGTCAGACTACATATTTGAACAAGGCAACAGAAGGCTGCCTATATCTTCTTATTCAGGCCTGTAGTCTTTTTTAGAGCTGGCTCCTATTCTAAACCTTTGTCACAATATGGTCCGTGGTTATCTGGAATCTGATCCAGAAAGACTAGCAATGACTTTTTTTAAAATCATCCTGAAATTGTAATATTATTTTGAAGTCATGTATTTAATTGATAGGAGAAACATTGATTCTCCACAGTAGAATTGATTATCTTGATATATTAGAAAAGAACAGAGATGAGAATATATCTCATTTTCAGACGCTTACTACTTAAATTTCACTTAAACTTGAATTGACATATTTTAATATCCTGACACTATAAAGCTATCTTGTACTTTTGTTGGTCTTTTTTTGTCATTGTCGTGACAATAACTCATAAAAACATATCCATAGTCTTGAATTTATATTAAGATTATACTAAATCTTAGACACCTCCAAACTGGAAAAAATGATGAGGTCACCCCATTGAAGTGTCTGCCAAGGAAGGAATATTTTCTGCAGTGTAGTCTCCACTGATTTATAGCCACACTGGACAAATGACTTAAGCCATGGTTTCACTTCTGAGAGGTACTTCAAGAGAACAGCAATACAAAATGTATCATGGAAACTAACCAATGGACTTCTTCCAGAAGCTATTTCATATCAGAAATATCTGGTCAATCATATTTGTAATACATTGAGCAAATATATTGCTTAACATATTGAAAGTAAAACAAGCTGACACTTACAAGGACAAATAAAAAAATTACTACAGCTTTGATTGAACCTGAGGCAACTCTTTTCCACTTGGTATATTGTGGAACAGAACTGTAAATCAGTTCTATCTCCCAGTCGTCTGGAATCAATCTAATAATTTCTAGTAGTTTTGTAATGCAAGAGGGGAGATGGAAATTACAATACTTACACAAAACATTCCTGGTCTGAAGATGACGTTGTGTCTGCATTACCAGTATCCAGTTCTTTGATGCGATTTTAAACGCTGCTCTCCCTATTCATTTTAAAGTCCCACACACTCTCTCCTACACACTGTAGTCCCTCCAGGGGATGGTTTCACAGTTAAAGACATCTACAATCATACTGCCACTGGAAGGGTCAGTGCACCCTCCTCCTTCACCCACCCCAGAAGCACATTCCTGAATGTCACCTCTTGGCAGCCATGTCAGTTTAGGCTGGTTTAAGATCATTGCTAAATATCACAGCCTCAAAGTGAACAGAAAAACTGCAACAGACTCACCTCTCAAGCCTGTCAAGGTCCCTCTGGATGGCACCCCTTCCCTCCAGCCTGTCAGCCACACCACACAGCTTGGTGTCAACAATAAATTTGCTGAAGGTGCTCTCAATCCCACTGTCCATGTGGCTAACAAACATTCTAAACACTACCAGTCCCGACACCAACCCCTGAGGAACACCACTGGTCTCCACTTGGACATTGAGCCATTGACTGCAACTCTTGGAGTGTGACCATCCAGCCAATTCCTTATCCATCAAGTGGTCCATGCACTGAATCCACCTCTCTCCAATTTAGAGACAAGGATGTTGTGTGGGACAGTGTCAAATTCTTTGCACGAGTCCAGGCAGATGACATCAGCTGCTCTTCTTTTCTCCACCAGTGCTGTAATCCCGTCACTGAAGGCCACCAAATTTGTCAGGCATGATTTGTCCTTAGCATAGCCATGTTGGCTGTCACCAGTAACCTCCTTATTTTCCATGTGCCTTAGCACAGTTTCCAGGAGGACCTGCACCACGATCTTGCTGGGCACAGAGGTGAGACTGACTGGCCTGTAGTTCCCTGGGTCTTTCTTGTTAACCTTTTGGAAAAAGATAGTCAAATTTCCCCTTTTCCAGTCAATGGGAACTTCACTGGACTACCACTGCTTCTCAAATATGACAGAAAGTGGCTTAGCAACTTAATCTGTCAAAAGTAGGACATCAGCTTGCCTTTGAGGATTTTACGATTGACAGAGGAAGGCCACGAAGGTGGTATTTGGCTGATGGAATACAGACCAGATAAGTAGACAATGAGGTGGACTGAAAGCTGGCTAACAGATCGACAGTGTTGAAAACCTCACTAAAGTCAGGGTAAATTACATCCGCTTGTCTCCAGTTCTGTACTGAACTAGTCATCTCATCATCATAGAAGACTATCAAGCTAGTCAAGCATGGTATGATCCCATAGAGCAAAAGTGGAAAAAAGAAAAATAAAAATAATATTCCTTAAAACCTAGTAAATTTACCAAATGAGTTGTGCCTAATGCAGTCTGATAGTGGAACCCATGCACTTCCCGTATTTTCTTCAAATCTATTATTCATAGTCTTTTTGGCACAATTTTACATACTTCTGCTTACAGTGCTTTGGAAAACTTACATTACAGCTAGCTAGTTCTAGTGCATTAAAATGAAAACCAATAGATGTTATCATCATTTGTTTTTAAACAAAGAACAGGGGCCAAGTACATGGTAAATTACAGGAGTCTAACTTAGGACCACAAGTTGCACGTTCGGCTCTGAGACCAGCACTCTGTGGATGCCATTTTTGTATGAAGCTACAAACAAAAGGGGTAAAAAATGCAGAATAAACTTTTAAAATTAGTCATAATGAATCTTTAAGCACAATTATCTGGAATACAGAGTCAGCTCCATGAACTGAACTTTGGGTATCAGGTGTACCCAATTTAGTCATAACGGATCTTTAAGCACAGTTAGCTAGAATACAGACTCAGCTCCATGAACTGAACTTTGGGTATCAGCTATACGTAAAGGAAGCTGATTCAAGTGAAAATCAATCTGCTATTTTCACAAAAATCATGGGATACTTAACCTAACCACTATGAACAGTACTTTTCTCCTCCTCCGGATCAAAACCAACTTCCCACAAATCAGGGCCTTCTGGACATTTTTAAAACTATAACTAATAAATTCCATACTCAACATGATGGTACTTTTTCCTAATTGTCCAAAAGTTGGGGATAGCATGCTCTATTTATTTTTTAGTAGGGCTCTGCTGAGCTGCTGTTTATATTACTGCTCCCAGACCACGAACTTTCAAAACAGACCCAGCTGCTCAGTGTCAGCCGTGACCTTCCACCACTCATGAACATGTTCCCGAGCCCGAAAGCGTAGAGGTCCTGGAAAGTCATTTTTTTCAGGCTTAGCAATCAGCTGCACGCATTAAACTTTCACATCTCGCTCATTTGTTGGAGGCAAGCAAAATCTAATGGAAATCCTGTTATTTTCATGTCTCCAAACAACTCCAAGTCCCTCACCTCCCTAAGAAACACAAAGCTTTATGTGGGGAACCAGTGGAAAAGCATCGCCAAGCATTATCCAAGGATTCACCCTGACAGAAAAGCATTTGGGCAGACACCATTCTGCATGAGCACAGTTATTTTGTTACAGACTACACCCTATGTTATTGCTACTGTTATTACTATTTATCATCATATCTTCAGTTTTCAGAATAGGAAAGAGAAAGATACAAAATTCAAATCTGCAGATGTAATTTTGCCAAACTTCAGTTTTCTTTTCTAGAATATCTGTGTAAAAGCTTAAATTTATTCCATTTTATGAGAATTTTCTGTTCAGTGTTCTGAATCATGAAGCTCCTTCTAAACAGAAGTGTTGTGACGCAAGATGACAAATGGACATTCAGAACTAACATCATTTCTCTGCTGAAAACTAAAGCAAACATAAGGCTTGCAAAGGCAAAAACAAGTAAAGCTTATCGGGCACTCTTTTTTCATCATGTGGAGGGGATGTTACCCTTGTAGCCTGCATGCTAGATGCTAACATTTAATATTTGATGCAGATTGCTTATAAGTATTCAACAGCAACTGTTGTCCCTGGATTTCTATTGACTTCTTCAGATGCCAGTTCACTCCATTGCTATGCAGTATTTCAAAGTAGAAAATTTTTAATTCTGTGCTACACATGTCAGCTTATGCGATGAAAAGCTCAACTCCACGGACATGCAAAGGAGCACAGAGGAACAACAACAGACGGGGGAACTCAAACAACAGCCAGTCCCAGCTCCTCCCAGGCCCATCACAGGAGAGCACGCAGCCCAGCGGCTAAGCCCAGCTGCAGGGGGTACCCACACTGTATGTATATATGTATATATATACAAACATATTTCCTGCGGGGGCATCCACAGCTTCTCTGGGCAACTTGCTCCAGTGTTTCCTCACCCTCATGGTGAAGAATTTCTTCCTAATATCTATTCTAAATCTGCCCTTTTTTAGCTTAGAGCTGTTCCCCCTTGTCCTGTCACTACACATCCTTGTGAAAAGTCCCTCTCCATCCTTCCTGTAGGCCCTCTTCAGGTACTGGAAGGCTGCTAGAAGGTCACCCTGGAGCCTTCTCTTCTCTAGGTTGAACAGCCCCAACTCTCTTAGCCTGTCCTTGTAGGAGAGGTACTCCAGCCCTCTGATCATCTTTGTGGCCCTCCTCTGGACCCGCTCCAACACATCCATGTCCTTCTTATGTTGGG
>Ga0065711_1040388_pt1 | contig 17014 bp, 9 predicted proteins | sample Hoacrofraction12_FD_59098 | JGI IMG/M metagenome (GOLD analysis project Ga0065711, IMG submission 59098) | Hoatzin crop microbial communities from Cojedes, Venezuela - Epithelial fraction 12 v2 (version 2) | ecosystem: Host-associated > Birds > Digestive system > Esophagus > Crop | place... | reverse complement strand
CACATCCCACCCCGCTGCGATTTGTCTTGGTAGTCACGGCCAAGGAGAAAATTTGAGGCACTAAGAGGCAACATTTTTTCTTTTCTTATATAGGCTCCTTTACAGCACTGTGTGTTGTTAGTTTCTTGTCTGCTGGTAAATTTATCACACTGCATAGGCCTGAGGTATACTGTTCAGGACCCTGACTGGTTTAATTTGTATAATATGCCCTACTTTATTTGTACTGCAATTAGTGTTAACATAGTCAATATCGTGTCACCAAAAGTGACACCTGTACTCTTCAACTTCCTTTAAGGCTTCTAGGGAGGCATTTACTTAGGCCAAATAAGTGCTGCTTCATCACATCACATCTGACATACTTTAAATTTGTTCACCTTAACATTATTGCTTCTATGTGGGTGCAAGAAATTATTATTCCATGCAAATTCTTGAAAAGCCCATGGAGACCAGTATGTTCTGGTTACTCGTACCTTGAGCACCTCCCCTCTCTCTCCCTCTGTCCTTTTGCTAGCATTTTACTTGTCCTTTAACTGAATTGAAATGATGTCGTGAAAAGCCGGAGTTGAAGACTCTGTAGTTGGCAGACTATTAAGCAGGTATTCTTTATTACGGTGCCGGGCACACAGGGGATCTCTCCTCCAAACGTGCGCGCCAAACACCCTGTCGTTTCAGGTTAATTACAATCACAATATTCATATTCATTATATTTCTGAGAAATGCTTAGCATACTTATTACTTTTCCAAGACCTAATTAGCATATGTCAATGTCTGTCACGCATGTCTGTTAGCATGCTCAGGTGGTCTTTTGAGGGTCTTAAGATGAGGGCTTATACTCCTCATCACAGTGTCCGCTCGTTGACCTTTGTTTCTGCGCAAACTCAGTGGTAAGATCACATATACCATGTCCTTTCAGGTTGTTTTGCTCTGGTCTCGTTGCCCTCTTGGTGCCTTTTTATCTCTGTAGCTCGGTGCATCTGCCCTCCCAAGGCTGAGCTGTCCAAATAGCATTATTTAGGAGTCTCTCTGTCTTAGCACTTTCCTATCCGCCCCGCCCCTCCAAACAGCAAGTCAAGTTTGTCTAAGTAGCGTTATTTAGCAGCCTCTTTATCTTAGAGCTTTCCTGTCTTCTCAGAACAGCAAGGATCTACTTTAGTTTAGTTACAATCACTCTAGTAAGTGGAAATTTTCCATTTACGGGTATCAGAACTAATATACTCCACTAATATTGTATAGATTTTATTTGCAGAAAGGAGAGGTTATTTCCATTGTTCAGAGTTCACATTACAGAAAGAGTCTAGTTGACCGAGAATATATATTTGTGGACTTGTGTGCCATTAAAAGTATTTGAAGCTTGATAATACAAGTATGGATATTTCTAGAAACTCTGATGAAAACTGAAATTCTGCTATGCATTCGTCACCTGCTTCCTACTGTTCAGAAACAAGAACAGGTGCAGGAAGTGCAATATATGCTCATATGTACAAAGTTCTATATTTCTGTCAATCAAAGCAATGATGAGATAAGCATCCACTGTCAGTTTGGTCTACTGAACTTACCACTTAGAAAGTTGTTACATCAGCATTCGGATTTTTCTTATTGTTGATGTGAAATGTAACAGATTACATTGATCTGCCACAATTTGTCATGTAGAAACAGCTTTTTCCAATCACCAAGGTGTTAGAAGGTAAGCAATACCAGGAGCTTTAGGGCTTTCTTCTCATGAAGCAGAAAAATTGATCTGAAGACATCAACACCCAAACTCTTTTCCCATTAATTAAATGGGAATTTTTTGTACTGCCTAGTGTTTGTGATTGGACAAAGAAATCATTCTCCACAGACTTTGTACACGGAGTGGGAAAGGGCATAAGTCTGCTGTAGGTGTAGGTTACTCAGAACAGTGGACTCATCACCTTCTTTCTATTTGCCACATAGGGATCTCAGTTTCCTATCTTTAGTATATGATGTCCTTCAAGCGAGATAGTTTTGTTTTGGAAAATAGACAAGTGAAGGAAATTCCTTTGTGAGTAAATCAAAGACTGTTGAGCAACTAGCATGCTGCTTCAGTGAAGCATGCTGTTTTTCAGCTCTTCTTATACCAGTTATTGGAACCTTGCTTTAGTGGCTCTTCTACAGAGTACAAGTTAATGTTCATTTATCAACACTCCCTTGCTTCTGTTGCCATGCTGGAAGGGACTGGTTCCTGTTCCTGAATGATATAAAGGGGTTCATTAAATGGACATTAGAACCATGTTTTTGCTGTGACAGCTGCTGGGCGTGGTGGCTGTTGAGTCATCCTTCTCAGGCAATTTCAGTCATTTTGGAGACCAGATTATGCTCAGAGCGTTGTCTATTTATACTTCTCTGAAATTCATGGAGCGATCTGTTTTTCATTGACTTTTTTGAGTCTATGTTTACTTGATTAAACTTGTTCAAAACCCTGATGATCTCTTGTTTTGCATGTCACACATAATTCCACTTTCATCGTTTTCCAAGCAGAGTTATTTTCAGCATTTTTTGAGAAATGGAAGAAGTCTTTTACCTTTCTGCTTTTTTGCTTATTACTTGATTCACCAGGGTTATCAGAGGTGTGAACAAGTAACTCTGGCTTGTGCCTCACACTGCATTTCTTGTGAATGCATTTTTCTTTTTTGTTTAGCAAACTATCAGATGTGGTGTTGATCTTCATAATCTATGGTGTTTTCTCAGGAAATCAACGTTAATGCAGTCATGCTATTTGCTTTGTCTATTTAGGAAGGTGATTAATGAGTGCGACATTTACCCTGATTGTTATACTCTTTAAAGGTCTTCTCAATAATGAACTTCATTTTTGAAGACTCCAGCTGGAACTAGCAGTATTAGGGAGCAAATTAAGTAGACTCCAGTTTTCCTGAGAGGTTTCTCAACCTGTCACTACTGATATTATCAAGGTCTTAAAGAAGCTACAAACATGCTTTGAAGCACACTAGCTCCATGAGTGCTGAGAGCTACGTGACTGTTTTTGAGTTCATTGAAGATGCTAATATTCTGCCTCAAATTATTGGAAACATTCTAGGAAACCATTGCTGGAGCAGCTTCAACAGTTGAAATGTGGCTGAAGTTAGCCAAGATAAGAATTTCTGAAGACAGACTCATCTGCCCCACAAAGATGCCTACCGTATCACCTTCTAGAAACAGCATGCACTACCTGGGAAGAGGTTTCTCCAGAGAATCTTGGCAGCAGACACTGTGATGTTGCTCTTGAGCCACTTTGTTATTCAACAAAACTAGAAGCTGGATTATGGCAGAGCTACCGTTATTTATACTATTGGTTAACAGTGCAATGTTTAAGGGCATTTCAAGGTAGTCACAATAGTCTTTTTAAAAAAATGTACCTTGAGGGGTCCTGGCTTGAGAGGTTTCACTTTTGAAAAAGAGTCATGTCCTGGTTTCCATTTAGTACAAGCATTACAGAAGCTGAGAGAGAACTAGGTGCTCCTCCTGCGCATCCTTCCTTGATAGCCATCTCATGTGTGGAAGTGAGGTGAAGTTTTACATGACATCTAAACCCCTGGATCAGCAATATGGTAAATCTAGCTTTGGGGCAGCTAACACAGGATCAAACGTGCACAACTCAAAATACTGATGTATAACTTCTGCTCAATTTTTTTTCTCTTTTTTTTTTTGACAAGTCAGCATTTATTATGGAGTGGCGTTGTCTGTCTATTCCACTCTATTCTGGATGAGAAACTGGCCAGAATATGCTCTGTTTAGTTGTATGAAAATATGATCCAGTATCAAGGTTCAATTTGTACTTTTAAGTACACAAACCTAGTATAAGCAGTTTTGAAAATACAGATTCAGCTAGGATATATCTAGGGTATAATGCTCTTCACACACTATGATAATAGCATCTGATTATTTCTCTACTCTAGGCTTAGGGAAATCTTAAAAAAAAAGACCAAGAAAATCATACTATGCTAATAGTAATAATTAGATATTAGGTCATTTCAGGTTTCTCTATAGTTGGCTACTAGTAGCAAAGTTTCTTTCCTAATCCTTCAGGTTGGCAACAGGCTAATATGTTCAAAATATCCTCCCAATGTTCCCACTATGAGTATGCAATAGTGCTTTTAAGTTGAAATCTTTATGAAGAAGAAAGAACAAGAGTTGCAGGAGTTGTTCCTTCCTCCCTTCCTTCTCAATATTCATATCAGATCGGGAAAAACTCCACTGAAATCAGTTTAGTCAACAGTCAGGTGACAATAAGAAATGTCAGACTACAACAGAATATGTGTTCATGCTACTGACGATGACTGTAGGTGCTAGGTTACTTAGCCTGGTGCTGGAAATTCGTTTTGTGTTGCTGGAGCATTGCAAAGGAGATTGGTGGGGGCACCTCTGAAATCCCTTAACTATTCCACTGAAAAAATCCCCTCAAATATTCATAGCAGTTTTAGACTCTCAAACTTTTTGTTCAGTCTGTTTCCACATTTTGAGATAAATAAATGTGTGTTCCCTAAAATTACAGGTGCGTGCAGCAATATATTACCTAGTTTGCAAAAACACTTAAAAAGAGCTTCCCTACAGCAAATAGACACACAAAATATAGCACCAACAGGTAGGATAAAATACTGAATTTTTAAAATTTATTTAATTTCTAACAATTTAAGTTAGGCAGCTTCCAAACGGTGCTGGTCTATTGTTAAAGGCATGGGAAGTCTTTCAAACTACTTAACTGGTGCAGAGCAGGGAGCTTCTAGCTATTTGTTGCTGCAGCTGATGTTTAAAAAAATGTCTGCAGTCCCCTTGAATATACTTTACTGACTGCAACTAAAAGAATAAGAACTTTTATCATAAAAGATCTATTTTCCAAGTGGTTTATATGCTAAAAAAATACCGTATGTTTTATGCTCTATATTAGCCATGATGTTGGGCTGTTTTGTAGCCTCTTTTCTTTCTGAAAACTTGCAAATGGAGTCCATAACTACCCATGCTTTGATGACTGCTTCTTCCAAAGTGTTTCTGATGACATCCTCATTTTTTATTTTCTTCTTATGCATTTCTTTTTTTCCTAGTCTATCATCTTCACTTCCTTATCTTACTCATCTGCCCATGTAAATAAAATCTGGAGGCAGCATTTACTGCAACAGGATCCCACTTTTACTTACCTCTCTCTTCCAGTCACTTGGGCAGTTTCTAGGCTCTCCTCCACCTAAGAATTTGGCTTTTTTTGAGGGGTTTGGAGACAGTTAAAAACCTACTGCGTAAGAATTTTAAGTGTTAATATTTCAGCTGTTTTCATTAAAGTAAACAAAAAAGGAACATCCACTCAGATTGTTAAAATAGGCTAAAACATCTGCCAAGAGCCGATGATATAATTTTTCCCATTTTGTTTCTATTAGTAATTCTTATTAACAGACAGTAAAACTAACAGACTGAATTTTAGCTATAAACCAATAAATGACTGTATATGAATGTAGATCTTATTTTCCAACCATTTAGTACACATGAATGAGCATTTGCAATTGTCCTAAATATGACAGCACAGAAATCTTCATTCTGCTTACTCTGTATATCTCATTACAGAAATAATAAGAAAAACGAGACAAGGAAAAACATAGAAATAAGGGGACTATAGCTTTGGAGTAACTATAGAATTCCCATCACAGGGATGAATATCAGCTTCACTTGTTTTAACTAGTTTTTAATGTAGTTAAAAAACATGGATTAGTGACTAAAACAGTTAAAATGACATGTCGTGTAGGCTCTAGACATGGAGAAAAGAAACAGTGCAAATGGATATAACAGAAGCAGCTTTTTAATACAGTGGCTTTTTCTGTTTTGGTTTGGAATTTTTCTCAGCAGAGGATCTTTTTCTTTGTTCTATCTTCTCTTTAGCTGGTTTTGAGACAGAAGGCTATAAAAGAGTACAAAAATGCTGTACAGCTGTAAATTGACCGAATACATTTGGGGTAGAGGGAAGCTGCACACATTATTAGCTTTCAGATGCAAGAGCCAAAGTGGTCAAAGAAAGTTTATCGTTCTATAAAAGATGATAACTTATTCCAGTGTAAACAGTGTATACCCACTTACCCTTAAGAAGAGCTGCTTCTCTGAAGTTTTCCCTGGAATGTCATGTAGATGTATGTATTAGGGACACTTCTGTTTTTGATGATCTAATCTGCCAGCTGGAAAATAATTTTATCGGTTTGTATGGCTCAAAAAATATTTCCCTGATCAGGGTCAGTGGAGTTTGTATAATAAGTAGTACAACGGAGACACTATCTAAGCATATTAAACTGCTTAAACTGGTAATGACTGCGTCTTCCCATGTAATATGTTGCTTTGTTATGTTTATTTATATTTTCCATAAACCATTGTGGAGAACATGTTTCTTAACTGAGGACATTGTCACTAGCTAGTGTTTATGATTCCTCAAATCTATGTCAATGCTGCCACCCATCTCACAGTTCCAAGTGTCAAGTAAAGAAGACAAGCAAAAGCATTTGGGTTTTCCTAATCATAAAAATCAGATCCTTTAGGGGAAAAAACCAAAACAAAACCACAAACCTAAACAATTTTTCAGTGAATTTGAAGTGAAATGCTTTTCAAAAGGAAAACAATTAAGGCTATGATGTCTGCAACAATCAACTTTTGGTCCTTGCTCAACTGTCTTCAGGGGTATTCAGGAGTAGGATTTTAAGGTGCTTCTTATTTAAAACAGTTCTGTAATAATCTGTGGAAGTCTTTGCAATGAAGCAATCTCTTGTAAATGCTACTATGAAATTATAAGATTTAGAGTAAAATCTGTGCCTACTGAGGATGTAAATATTTATACTTCTCATTCTTGATGTTAAATGCAAATATATGAATATTGCACTTCCTGGCAAAAGCAGATTTAATTAGATCTAACAAAAGTCTTTCTCAGCATTCTCATGTGTCTGAATGACAAAAACATTCCTTCCAGAGTCTTAGAAAAGAGTAGATTTTAAGTGGAAGTTATATAGCTTAAAGCTGATTTTTTTTTTCCTTATAGGCTGTATGTAGTAGCAGTAAGACCAATAATTTCTTAGCCGTATTCTTGATAATAAAATAATCAGTAGTGTTCCAGGATCTCTTGTCTTAGCTATGGTGCAAGTCTTTTTCAAAGAGAACCCTTTGGGCATGAGAGGGATTAATACTGGAAGCATATCTTTGTGGGACACTGTGAATTTCCATAACTGGCATGAAAAAAAAAAAGAAAGAAAAAAGAATGGATGAGCAGTGGACCTAAATAAGTCTGTTCTGCAGAATTTGGCTGAAAATTGCATGGCAGTTCTTACCTGGGGATGCACAAGTAAGCAGCTGAGTAGGCAGATACAGAGTGCTTTCAGAAGTCTTGCTTTAAAAGGAACTGATCTTAAAAAAATAGATTAAAAGCTACTATAGATAATAAAAGAAACAGGTCTGGTACTTCCATTGGCATCTGCAATTTTCAGGAATACTTACCATTTTCCAAATTATCCACAAGATTCGATTTCCAGCTGCGTATATTTTATTTTTATTGCACCTCTAGTACCCAATAGTTTTTTTGGTGTTTTGTTGTGTTTTGGTTTTTTTTTACTGCCCTGGCTTTCCTTACTACATCAGATGCATGTGAGAATGAGCAACCTGCAGTCCTTGTGAGCAGACAGGAGTACCTCTCCAGGGGAACTGGACTCTTGTAAACTGCAGTAACCTGTATGCTCAAAAGAATGGATTTGGCAGAGTGCGGAGGGACGCTTCACGATGCGCATGCAAAATGGTTAGATCTAATTGTACAGGCACTTCAGAAGCGCTCTTTGAAAAATGGTGCTGTTTTATTTGTTTATGAGAAAACTGAACATTTATAGCCAAAGATTTAAGGTGGGCTTGGGTTTCTACTTCTTGTAGTTACCATTTGAATACAGAAGGGCTATTAGTTTCTCCGAGTTCTGCCATGTAAGCACTGGCTGTGGTCTGACAAGTATAACCTCTTAACGGTTTGATATTGAAATCAGGGGATTTAGTCTCTGGAATTAGCAATTTATATTCTGTGTGGCTGCTACAGTAGTTGCTGCATTTAAATTATTTATGTAAAGAAAGAGTACTGTTGTGTTCTTTATTACAAATCACATCGACTGTATACTCAACAAGGGTAGAGTTTTCCCTCTGAAATTCTGCTCCTTTTTCAAGAGTATATCTTGTCACTGGCTGCGTACTGTGATGAAGATGAATTAAGATCACACAGCACTGTACCTTTCATTGACTCTGGAAACAGCATCAGCTTTGTGCGGATAGGAGCATCTACCAGCAGCGAAGAATTCCACTTCAATCAGTCATTAGTATTTCTTGTAGACCATAGAACCAAATCCTTCAGGGAATGAAATCAAGTTCAGAGCATGGTGTGTGCCTGGCAACACAAATCTGGTTTTAAGAGGAAGAGAAGTTCAGAAAAGGAATCCTTGTAGTTTCCCGTGAAAAAAGAAACAAAATATCAACACTGACAGCTCTTTAAGAACAAGTTGAATAGAAGTAATGCTTGTGGAAGTAAGCAAACAACAAATAGAGCCTCAGTTTTTCAGAATGGTTACTCCGTTTGGCATGCTAAATTCTTCAGAGAAAACTCACTGTGATCTGTAGATCAGTCACTCCCGCAGTTTCATACATATCCACTTACAATTCTTTTTATTTCTAAAAGCTTTAAATACAGTCCTTCCTGGATAAATGGCATCAACTGTGTATAAATAGGAACAAAATTTCTCTCACAAAAGTACAGATTCTTTATACATTTTCCCACACCCTTTCCTCTAGGCTGCTCAGTTAGTAATGATTTACATTATTTTTAGATTTTTTTTTTAGATCAACTCTAAGTAAAATTTTGACATGCATGATTAGTTTGATTTTTCATGTATGGTCTGACACAAAATTAGCTTTTAAACTTCACTAATTTGAAATTAGCCCTTAAATTTGCACAGGCTATGCTGTCATCTCTTTTGCACAGTCTCTTTTGAAATGTTTTCTCCCTCTTCATTTAGAGAAAAGTGCCATCTTCTTTAAAAAAAAACTGCTTAAGTTCTTGCTTTCCTTCAGTGGGATCTATTCTAGGATAGAAGCATCATAAGGATAAGAATAAGAATAAATGTTCTGGGCCAAGCTTATGTTGCCAAATCTCTCTACTCTGGTCTGGTCCTCTCCAGCTATGTCCCACTCCAAAGAGCAAGCAAGACCTGAGGGAGAACAAATCAAAGCCTGCTCAGCTGTCACTGATACGTGTTTGGTACCTGATGCTTTGCTACTGTTCCTAATAACATGGATCTAGTTATTCTGCCAAATTTATTTGACTCTTGTAAATCTCTTTCCTCAATTTTTTTCTCTATTTTATTTCCCTTAGCTTATCAAAGTTTTATCTATGTGACTAGAAATACCAAGCTGTAGTAGTCTCTGTTGGTAAAGCTATGTTACCAGACTCTAGATCAAGAAAAAAAGGTGGGGGGGTGGGCTCATGGCAGGGGGTTTGGAAGCAGATGATATTTAAGGTTCCTTCCAACCCTTACCATTCTATGATTCTTTGAAAGGGGAGGGAATAATTTGAGTGCTCACTGGTAAGTGTGGTCAGAGAGACCACAAAAATCTAACCAGACTAATAGCAGTGAAATTCAGCTATCCACTTGTACAACGTACAAATGTACACTGTTTGTGAAAACTATTTCTTGACACTTCAAGTGGTTGCTGCTTAGAATAGATAGTTGCAGAGAATGGCAACTGAGGCTATTCTTGCTTAGTCTGGAGTTACTCACCAGAAAGCTCATTCAAGTCACAGCAGTAACTGAACACCTTAATAAAGTTCAACATCTAAAGAACAGCAAGTGGCACAAGCAGAAAATATGTTATAAAAGGAGATTTCAGTTAAAGGAGGAGTTTAGTAAAAACAAACAAACCCGATGTGTATAAGTAAATCAAGTAAAGTCTTCAGAAGTTGTTACAATTTTGTGAAGAAAAATAACAACTGTTTATGAAGATATGTAAATAGCAAGAATCACTGCTTGTGGAAACAGTCACGTCAAGGTTGTGCTTTGTCCAAGCTGAGGAGTGGGGCTTACTGTCTTAGATGTAGCATGTCACCAGTGCAGTTGAACTGTTTCTAGATGCGGCCCAATATCTCAGTTTTCAAGGCTAGGTTGGACGGAGCTTTGAGCAACCTGATCTAGTGGAAGGTGTCCCTGCCCATGGCAGGGGGATTGGAACTAGATGATCCTTAAGGTCCTTTCCAGCCCAAACCATTCTGTGATTCTGTGATGCTATGATTCTATGATGCTGAGCCCTGCTGTGTTAGCAAACCAGTCTCTGCAGGCTGAGCTCAAGAGCTTTTGCATAACACACAGTTTTAGCACAGTTTAGACAGGTCATGAAAAGATTTGCATTGTCCTGGGCGTGTGGGGGAGAAATTAAAAAGTAAAGATTATTTGCTTTCAAGAATAGGTACCTGAGATGGGATGTGACAAAATGAATAGATGTTTGATTGTGTTTCCCTTTGAAGACAACAGCTAAGTGCCAACAACTAGGTTGAGATCTAATGAGGAAAATGGATCCTGAGATAATTTGACAGTGTTTCTGATGTATTCTTTTGCAGTCCTCCATAAAAGTAACTGTGAGAAGTATAGTATGGTGCCGGTTAGCAGGACCATACATATTTTTTAGCCATTTCTATGTTGCTGTACCAATATTCTCTCTAATTAGGTAAGCCTCTGAGTGGCATAACAATGGTATTACTGGATGTAGGCCACTCACTGCTAGCCTTTTGGTGTAGAGGATTTGCCAGGTCAGAAGGGAAAGGACCCCAAAATGTTTTGGGCTCTTAAGCCAGGAGAATGTCCCAAGGGGACTATTCTGGCAGGTGCAAGAAAGAATAGACAAATCAGATGTAGCTTAAGGGGAAAACAGCATTCTGAAATAGTCAAGAGGCAAGACAAAATTTTGTTTTTTTTTTTTTCCTCCTCTCTTTACCGGAATTTTGGAGAACTAGCCAAGAAAAACGGAAATGTTGCCAAGAAACAAAGCAGCCAAAGAGGAAGCTAAAGTTTAGGCAGATTCTTGTGACACTTTTATATTCTTGGTCTTAAGGGAAAACCTGGCTAGTGGAAGCCAAAAGGAGAACTGCCTTAGATTTCCTCAGGGCAAGGCTTGCATACCTTGACCTGCTCTAAACTAGTTTTATAAATATGCATGACAAACTGTGTCCTTGGGCACAGGGACAAAAACTGCTCTTATCATGACTTGAATTCATGTCTTCAGAGGTTAAAGGTTAGACCACTGATAGCTGGTGCCGAAGAGTACCTTCAACCCCTCAGTTCCCCAAGGAAACATGATATAATTATGTAATCGGTGACTCCTTTCACATGTTTTAATATTGTTTACCTTTCATGTAATAATACAATTTTAAGCCAAGAGTGAGCACCATGTCCATCTTCTCTGTGGAATGAGCTGCAAAGGATGAATTCCCACAGTATGGGTGAATGTCTTGCAGTTTGTGCAGACAGGGAAGTCAATGTTTGTTTGTGTGTGTGTACTGCTGCTCCACAGTTGACAGAGATACTTCACTATATTTTCACATCCATTCTCTTTTGAGAAAGGAGAAATAAACCTTAATGAGTTTTTTGTTTCTGAAGGCCAGATTTTTGACTCCTTATTCACCCATCAAATCACTTAATGATATGAGCAATCTCAACGAACACAAAAGGATTTTATTATGCAAATTGCATTTGTTATTCACTGTTTTAAAGAATTTGAGGTTTAGCAGCTGGAGTTCTGCATGGTGCCAGTGAAACTGCTGTGGAGTTCTTGTTCTTGCTCAAGTACACTGAATAATCATCATCTGAAAAAAGAGGATACCCACATCTATATTTAATTTTAACTAAAAGCAGAAGAACAATTTTAATACCAATGGGGTTTAAGAAATTTGTGGCAATTTTCTGAATTTTGGATTAAGGGTTTGTCCAGTTATGAAAAGAAATGGATATTAAATTATTAATCCTAGTGAGAGATTAGTATGTAATAAGGTTTTTTTCTATTAATGTTATTTGTTTAAACTAAATCGCTTCATTTGTTCTAATAGTCATTGACCTAAGTTAACCTCTAGTTGTATAAGTGTGTTTTTAATTATTTAATATACTACTGCAGCCTGGTATGTGAAAAGTATTTGTAATACACTTTTTAATCATTTATGAATATTCTTTGCAAGTAGATAATGTTATCAAAAAGGAGACACAAAATACTATTTTAAAGGAACAAGCACAGGTGAGAAGTTATTCACCCTACAGCATGATTATGGCATGATTATTAATTTTTTAAGTGGTAAAAATATGTAGCTACTTATGTTAACATCTGTTATTGGTTTGTTGTCTCAGAAATGTATATGACTGGGATTCCCTATCCAAGTCAGAATCCTTATGCTTTGTTGAATTTTCTGCTTATAAGCAACAATTACTTAAAATAGAAATCCTTTTTCAGCTATAAAACACCAGTAAATAAATCTGGTAATAGTTATTTTTATATAACCATATAACAATTTTCTTCAGATAGCAAATCTTTTAATTTCAACCACGTGATTTAGTTATGTTTTTGAGCACTTGTGAGAAACTACATTCCCGTAAGGGAGAAAAGTGGGATAGCAGATCACAGGTGTGTGTGCAAGAGTGTCTGGAGGTCTAATTCAAGTTTTGTCAATTACTTTATTTTCTCTTGGCATTTTACTTCAAATCCACCATCTGTGCAAAGGTGATAACAGTTCCTGCATCTTATGGGAGCTATGAAACTTTATCAGAGCTTGATAACACAAGAAATTAGCCAGTCCTGAATAATTGCATGTAAGAACACATTTGCAAAGTTCATTATGTTGAAAGTGACATGCATTTCAAAGAGCAATAGCTACTGAATTTAAAAACCGCTTTTCCTTAATCCAAGTAAATTTTTAACTGGGACAACAAATTAATTCATTAAGGTTATTTTAAAGTGTTGAAAATCAAATTCAGGAGATCACAGAAACACATCTTATTCTTGTTTTTTCAAAATACCATGTATGAAATCATTAAGGATACCCAGCTGATGTCTACAGGATCTTCTAAAAATGTATACATGAATATTGTCTTAAATAGTGGTGTTCCACTGAAGCAAGACATGTATTTGGCAGTTATTATTATTCAATTTCCAACAAGGAAGCTTTGTGACAACTTTAAAAGAAATCTTATCACGTTAATGAATATTCTTGTGATATTATCTTAGTAATTTTAAAACAATTCTCTAGTAGCTTTATGATGTGGTTTTGATGGAGCTCTTGATGAGAAAACAACTTCTTGTCAATTCTGTGGAGACAGTCTTGAGAAAAATGCAGATGTCACCGGCAGTTATACTGCAATAAAGTCAATGACATTTTAAGTGCTTTATTTTCACTGCATTTCTGATAAAGCTTAAAAAAGCAAAACTCTTTCCCAAAGAGGCTATTGAGGTCTCCATTAATACAAGGTGCTACTGCCTTGGCATTACCACACATGTGGTACCGCATGGGCCTGCGTGAGAAGGTTACATAACCCTGCACTAAAACCACATTGCCAGGAAAGTATTTAATAAATTAATGGAAGCTAAGATTTCAGCTGAATAAAAATATTTTAAATACCTTCTACTTTCCATTTATAAATAAGATTAACCCAATGATATGCAGTAGCAAATAACCACATGTACAAAGTATCTGGACTCTTCAACAGACTTTTATTTCCAGATTTCTATTGTTGCTGCAAGACAACGTAGATTTAGAGGGCCCTTGTCCATAAGGGGCTTCTCCGTATGGAAGCTGCTGTGGATTTGACTGGTATGGATTTAAAGCACAATGACTATTCTGAAATAGTTACTCGTACAGACTCTGAAATTAAAGCTTTTGTCCAGTTAATCTTAATGAGATCAGTAAGAAAATGGAGTTTTAATCTAGAATAATTGCATACCGATTTAAATTGTACCTGAGTGAGAACTGGCAAGTGAAAGATCAACAGTCTTCTCATAGCTAGTGGTGGCTTTCCTGCAAGCAAATCGTTACGAGTTCAGGACTCCTGACTTCCCCATTTCTCCTCACTGGCACAAAATTTTATCCACACAGTTTCACAACAAATACCTATCCAACGCTACTTCATGATGCTACTTGGTGACAAATTGATCTAGAAATGGTCCTGGTACCTCCCGTTACCAAGGCAGTGCTCTGTGGTGTGCACCTGGGACTGTGGTCCCCGGGCTGGTCTGCTGGCGAATATGGCTGGACTGGGCTGGGCCAGACTTCCAGCTCCATGATGGGCTCTCCTGCCCAGGCAGTTAGAGCATGTGTGGAAAAATGGTGGGTTCTTAAGTTTCCCTCTGAGGCAAGGAGCTGGAGAGCATTCTCAGATCTTGTAAAGGTGCAAGGCTATTTCAAAGTCAGTAGTATTTGTGGCTTGAAGTCACTCAGGGGTTTGTGAAAACTTATCTTCTTCCCCCTGTTCCAGTGTGTGAGACAGTCTACTCTGGGTCAAACCTCACCATTGCCTGCCCCTGCCCATCAGGTCACAGGTAGGAAGCCTGCAGGGATTTGTGCATTGGATTGCATGCCAAGAGTGTCTGGCACAGTGAGAAGCACAGCTTTTCATGGCTGTGCGGTGTCCTGGTCTCTCTTCTTGCTGGAGTTCACAGGTCATGTGCAAGTAATTGACAGTTTGAACAGGACAAAAGAAAAAGCTACCCAGTTTGTGAGTTGCAGGTACTGCAGCAGGCAACCTGAGATGGAGAAAAAATTAATTGGTCAGACACAAAGCGAGAGACTTCTCACAGCTGCGATTGCCTGGAGTCTGTTTCCCATGTTACTGCAAGAGAAGGGAAACCTCTACATCTTGAACCTGTGCACTTTGTATCCTAGTAGCTTATTTCTTCCCTAGTGACTAAGCAGGCAAAATAGGAGCATTATGGGTTTTCTTCAGGTGTGTTCTTCACTGTCCCTTCCCTTTTATGGGGTCCTACCCTACTAGATTTTTATATTTGAATTTTTTAATTCCCTGGGAGAAATAGGGATGGCAACTTTAGTTTCAGGTGAACAGTTACGTAAGAATAGGGCTTCAGTGAATAATAACCTCTGTGGGAGGTTGTTCAGGAGGCTTTAGAGGATTTTGAACCAAATGGAACATTTGGTAGGTGACAGATGAGTTAGGAGTTCACAGCAGCTTTGATTAGGGGATTCAGTGGTGTGACAGACCGAATTTGAACGAAACAGATAGGAAATTACACCTGGCTGCTTGAGAATGTTCTTTGAAACAGAAGGCTCAGGATTGCACTTAATTTTAGGTGGCGTATAAGAGGACAGGCCTATGAGCTTGGCCAGGCTTGAGTAGGCCTAGGTCTGGAATGAGAAGCTTCAAGAAGAAAGTGGAAAGGAGACAAAGATTATTTGGTGGACTGCTGATAGAGAAAAGTTGGGAGTTTTGGCAGGGTGAGGCATTTTCAGCCCTGAAATTAATGGTAGGATGGGTGTTTAGAGGTGTGAGGGCATGGTATCTTTATTCTCTCAGGGATCCAGTGATGTAGTGCTTTGAAGACACAGTGATGTCACAGGAGATTTTCTAGAGTCATTCTAAACCACTCAGGGATGAGGAGTCATCCACTGGGAGAAAAGAGACAGGGCCTTGGATAAATTGTAAGGACTGAGAAACCAGGAACAGTGGATGGGAGAGGGGGCTCACGGGAATAAGTTGAGGGATAGGAGATAGAGGACAATCCCCAAGGTTTCACAACAGGGGATGATCCTAAAGACTTTCATGTTCCCTCTCTCTTTCCCTACCAGCCTTTTCTGTAGACTACTGCCAGTAAGAATTACCAAGAAGATCAAAACCTGGAATGAAATTTTAAGTGTAGGGAGATAGAGAAAGTTCAGGGTTAAGAGCTTCTGCAGGAGGATTATGGGATTTGAAAGTCTTCTGGTTTGCCCTTCCCTGACCAGGAATCCATACAGCATTTAGTTTGTGTGTGGACAGAGAAAGTGGGACTGTTGCCCTTTCTTGTTCCTCTCTCTGCTTTCTAAAACACGGCAGCCTCAAGCTGTTTTGCAGAAAATTTGTTCCCCTCGCAGGCTCTAATTTATAGCTTGAAAAGTAATCAGGTGAAATACAAACCAAACATCCTCCAACATCCGTCTGTTTCTTTAGGTCAATATTTAAACAAGGAAAGCCTTGAAACATCACAGTTCTACTTTGATTTGTAATTTGTATGCCTTAGACTTCATGTCTTTTGGACTCCAAGGGCTCAGAAGTCAGACTGGACTCAGTGGACCTCCTGCTGCTGAATCTGTACACTGAAGTGCTGCCTCAGAGGAATTTGCTGCGTTTGCTAGTGCTGGTTTGAGATTAGTAGTTCAGTAACTCAGCAAACAGGCTGTGCTGTAAGTGTGTTCAGCATTCTTTGTTCTTCGCTTCAGAGAAACGAGATGAGCAGCAGTTAAGCATGCAACCATTTGCTGCTAACATTTTTATTGGACTCCACCTTGACATTTAAAATATCAACACACAGACCACAGAACTGATTCTCCCTCTGCCCCACAACCACCCACATGCACATATTACCTCCAGCACTAAAATATTAAAAGGACAGAATCCCATTCAGAGGCCCTGGCTCTGGAAACACTGAAGTTGTGCAAACAGAGCATTTGCTTGATAGCAACGACAGAGTGGGTGTTTGCAAAAGCACATCATGAAAGTTGAAGTGCAGTCTTATCTTTTACCACAGGCACTTGGGTAGTTCTTGCTGTTGTGTAGAAGAGCTTTTTTCAAGGCACTTAGTACCTTAGTAAAATGTTTGGACAATGAGCTTCTAGAAACTGAAGCGTAGAATGCACTGTTTTTATATAGAAACCTGATTAGTATTCTTTGGACACCATCCATTCCACTGGATCTTATTGCAGAGCTGTTGACAGGATGTATTCCTGCGATCAGGCAGGTCTAAGGTGATTTTTTTTTTTTTTTTTTTTTTTTTTTTT
>Ga0065711_1040387_pt1 | contig 17014 bp, 16 predicted proteins | sample Hoacrofraction12_FD_59098 | JGI IMG/M metagenome (GOLD analysis project Ga0065711, IMG submission 59098) | Hoatzin crop microbial communities from Cojedes, Venezuela - Epithelial fraction 12 v2 (version 2) | ecosystem: Host-associated > Birds > Digestive system > Esophagus > Crop | place... | reverse complement strand
GAGGTTGTGGAGTCTCCTTCTCTGGAGATATTCAAGACCCGCCTGGACAAGGTCCTGTGCAGCCTGCTGTAGGTGACCCTGTTTCAGCAGGAGGGTTGGACTAGATGACCCACAGAGGTCCCTTCCAACCCCTACTATTCTGTGATTCTGTGAACACCAAAGAGTTCTTTTCCAGTATGTTGTTCAGATGCAACTGTATGTGGTGAAGCACTGCTTCTAATCCCTTGGATATTTGCCAGCCAACTTCAGAAGCCCTGAAATTTGCATCTTGTCTTGGATCTGTGAGGACAGCAGGCTATCCTGTTGTTCTCTTGTCTCCCTGAAGAACGGTTTCCATCCAAGGTTCAAAAGCTGTTGGTGTAGAGTTCTTGTGGGGATGAAAATCCCTCCCAATTGCATGCAGTATGAAAGCACCATTCATAGTTAATAGCTACAACCAAAATTTTTATCACTTTCACAAGGACAGAATAGTGTATTCTTCTCAAAATGTGGAGCTTGAGCTCAGCTGTATGCATAAGTTAGTGTGGTGCATGGTGCAAAAATCAGCTAGTCCATAGCATCTACCAAGTGCTCAGCCTTTGGGGGCAGAGGGGCAAATGCAAAGCAAGTCAAGCAAGCTCAGCCTTCTTTCACTGAAAGCTGAACTCATTCAAGTTGTCTTGTATTGGGCTTGAGCTCAGGGGTTTCCTCAGCTCCATGTAAGCAGGGTTCCTTGGTTATCTTGCTGCCTCGTTGTGCCTTATTTGTCTTGGTCTTATTCTTTGAGAAGAGAAGAAATTCTTTGATGGTTTGTGTGACACTCAATTAGAGGGATTTTTATAAACAAGAATCATCTAATTTGTAGAAACAAATAGAGAAAATATTTTTAAAGGGTTCCTTTGAGAAAACAGTATCTGAGTGTTATGAATGACCTTGATATCAAAACAACAGATACATCACACAGCTTCTAAGCTAGCCTTTCTGAAATCTCATCTGTACTCTGCATTTGAAGTAGCTCTTCTTAGGATTATCTCCTCTACCCTTGGCCTCTCCCCTTCATAATTGAAAGTTTATACAGCAGCCATGTGATTTCAATATGGGTAGCTGGTGAAAGCGACATCTTTAATTCTCTCCCTGTGCTGTGATATGGTGGGAATGAAGCTGTGTGTTGTTACACCAGATAATAACTGTGTGAAGACTGTTAATGTGGAACAGTGTTGTTGCCATATGAAACAAGTGTTCGAAGTTGCATGATATTTTTCTTATTATTTTGACCCTCCCACCTGAAATGGGCAGAGTTGAGATGAGCTCAGTGATTAGGTGTATCTGGTTTAACCCACTCAGTGTTGCAGAAGGTTAGCTTAAAGTCTGAACGACCCAGGCTTGGAAATTCGAGTGCTTGCATGTGACAACTGGCAGGTCTCTGTGAGGTGGTTAGTTATGTATCGTTGGTATATGCTTTCAGCCTGGACTCTGCTGTATTGTAGCTTTTAATCAGTAAATACATATGGAATGAAATATGACTCTTGTCAATGCTGCTAGTAAGGTGCACTTCCAAGTCGGAACCCTTGAGAGTAACTGCAGGTGTCACCAAGCACGTGCTGTACCTGCAAAAGGGAAGATGTCCTCTGGAAAACAGTCTCCGATTATGGGTGGTTAGGAACTGATGTGTTACATTGTAGTTTAGTGCAGATGGGAGTCACAAACAGCATTTTTCTCCCCTTTTGCTTTTTACTGCTTTTCTGTGCTGTACGTCTGCTTCATCTGAATGTGCCCTAAACATCCAAAGCAGTAGTGGAGAGGGTAGTTTACAGCTGTTCTGTCTCATAGCCATGGACTGGAGGTACTGAGTCTTCATTAATTAGAGCGGTGTGGCAGGATCTGTTCTTTCCCTGAACAGTAGCATGCACAGTAGTATGCCGCTGGAATCTTTTCTTCTACCAAAGACATAGCTGCAAGCTTTAAACTTCATGTAGCAAACCCAAGACTTCAAAGATTCCTTGGAGGTCTCATTTGTTGTTGAAGATGCTGCCTCTGGTGTATAGTGGTTTCTGAGATGGCTGCAGTCTGCTTTGGCAGAAGCGCCCTGTGCCCATGAGCAAGTCTCTCTGACACCCTGTTAGCAGTGGAGTATGAATTCATTACAGGGCAGATGTTGTTTGAGTCATCTCAGAAATGACTTATGGTAAATGATCTTGACTCACCATTGCCTTCAATAGCAGTATTTTTGCCATGCTTTATACTATGTTTGAAATCAGATTTTTAGGATGGTTCCTGCTGGAGCTGAGAGCTGCCCCTGTGAGCAGGATGGAGGCTGAGTGTTGTGCACAAGACGTGCCAGCTGGCACAGGGCTGCTGCCTGCCTTCACCAGGGATCAGGAATGCTTGTTCTTGGGGTTCAGGCTCAAAGTTGTTTGGTGCCACAATGCTGCCCAATGGTGAGCGTCAAAGGACTCTGTTGCTGGAGCAGCTATTGGGTCCAAGGATGTGTGTCCTGTCAGCAGAGCAGCTGGCACTGGGAGTGATGCGGGTTTGCAAACCCCTGGATGAAGCAGGTGTCTCTGAGCAACGTCAGGGCTCTTGCTGCAGACCTGTGTCAACTACGGCCAGGATGCTTTACTCCTGGGTCCCCAGTCTCCACTGTGCTGCTAAATCATTGACACTGTAGGGTGACGTTGGAGCTGAGATCCTGTTCTGAGGTGGTTCTGGGAACTGGCTCAGAAGGGAGGTTGAGGCATACCCCTGAGCTCCTCCGCAGAGGGGTGCGGGCTCGTCCCTGGGATGTGACACAGTGGGGGCTGCGTCTGTCCCAGGCCAGCTGCGCTTCTTGAGGGAGATGCGGGTGGGCTCAACGAACACTGTGGGTCCCTGAATTCTGAGTGTTGTTTAATAGTAATCACCAGTCCAGGAAACCCTGAAAAGTGGAAGATGATCAGTGAATATGAGAATATTACGGGCGAGTTGTTATCATTTACAGTGTGTACCTAGATTCCTTTTGCTGAAGCTCTGCTAATACCCTGTAGGAGACGGGATACTGATCTATGCAGCCCATCTTTGTATTGAGAATGGAGAAATCTAAAACTGGAGTTCTTTGTGACAGTTCACACTTTTTGTTAAGCTTCATGTTGCTGATGTAGTAATCATTAAATCAAATACCATGATGCCAGCTGTGTATTCTTAAGTATACCAACATCTCAGTTCCTTCTTAGTGCCTCTCCTCTTTTGTTCAGAAAGATGTTTCTTGGCATAAAAGATAAAATGTATTTTCTCTCACTGTTAATAAACATCCAGTTATGGTCAATGACAGGAAAATGAATCAGTGCAGCAACACACTTGAGCGTGCTAAGGCAACTTCTCAGATAAGTGATGCTGCAGTTCACTGTGGACTGAGCACAAGTTTCTCATGGGTGTATTGTTTTCTGCTGTCCGGCTCGGTGAAAGAAGATGATAAAGGGAACTTTTTTGCAAGCTACGTGTGCTGTGAGCAAAGATGAATAGAAAAAGGATTTTTAAAATACCTGAGTCCTCATTTTCGAAAAGGTGGAAAAATTATGTTGGTTAATTCATCCCTGGTGGAATTCTGCTGCTACGGAGTTAATCACAAGACAAATTTGTCCTTATAATGTGATATTTCTGTAACAGTGCAGACTTGCTTGTTTGGTGGATAGAAAAGGTTTTTACAGCTCAGCTATTAAAGAGGTGAGAACCAGCCTGACTACATTATGAAAGAGATGTGCTAATGCGATTTCAGTGTGATGTGGTCTCAGACACAGTGCTCCATGAAAATATTTTAATGTTTTGAAACACTTTCTAGTTTTAGGATTTATTGCAAAAAAACGAATTTCTTTTCTTCTAGGTTCCCCTTTCTTTCCTTTTTCACTTTTCACTTGATCTAGACTGTAGAATAAATCAAACTGTTTTGCTGTAATTGACAGAGGCAGAACTCTCATTCAGTTTTGTAACAGACTTTTTCCTCTGTGCTACATTGATACACACACACACACAGCCGTGGTATCCAGGGTTCACCTCCCTGATAAAGTGGAGCTTCTCTCTTCACATAAAAGAATCCAGAGAATTGCGCATACTATGGAAATAAATTCAGTGTGGAGTTTCATGTCTGATTTCTTTCAGCTGTGCAAATTGTTATCCTAGCAAAATTGAAGTGAATATAATTTGTCCTTAAAAACAATTACTTTAATTATTTTTTGCTCTGCTGCACTCTGCTGATAGCATACGTGGCCAGTGCGACTTACTTAAAATGTGTGCTCTTAATATCAGCTCAAAAAGAAAACTATCTCAGCTGGAAAAAAATTAATGTCACGTAAAAAATTAGATTATTTTTTTCCATCTGACCTTGCCTCTGTTTAGTTATCTCCGCTTTTGATGTTGAAATTTATAGATTAATAATTGTAGCTGCTTAAGCAAAGTCAGGGCACAGCACAATTAGCAACTGCAAACAAATCCCTCTTCTGCTTTGCCTTGCCCTCCATCAGAGCGAAAGAACTGTACACGTGATTACTCACGTTCCGAATAACTTGGGGAAAACGAATTACTCTTTCAGGGCTGCTTGCTGCCAAAGGAAGGTTTCCTGTTACCTGGCGTAGCTGAGGTCTGCAGGGTGTGCTCACACTGCATCACTGTGATGCCAGGCCCCAGTTTCTTTTCTGGGAGCTGTCTCCGGTGAGAGCAGCAGCCCAGCCCAAGCAGCGCAGAGGGCTGGTTAAGGCTACACAGGTTTTTCGGGCTGGTTTGGTAGTACATGCTGAATTTTACTCAGTCCTTGCTAACCTGCTGTCTGTCCCTAGCTCAGTGCTTTGGAGCTACCTTCTCTTGCTCTGATACATTGCAGTTGGGCTTTCAGTGCTGTGTGAGGGCACATCCTCACTGTGGCTGTGTGATAGTGTGCTGTGACAATACCAGTGATGCCACGCCTGCTTTGTCCTAAGAGGCGTGTGCTGTGTTGTCGAGAGCTCTCAACTCATCCCTGCTGGGCTAAGTTTGCCAAATAGTTTTGTATCTCCTTGGTTCAGGAACACTGACCATAAGATGTCCCAGTTCATATGAACAAGAGTCACCGTTGCAGGTGCTGGCATGCTGTGGCTGAGCTATGCTTTGGGTACTGCACAGATGATGGTTAGAGGCTGAAGACCGGAGAGACTGCAGTTATTGAGGCCATGGCAGAGCTATAGAGGTCAAGTCCATCAGACCCGTAACAGCTGATTGCATGTGACTGTAGGCGTGACTTCTTTAATGTGGTGTTGCAGACAGACCTTGCAGCGTGCAGCATGTTTGCAGAGTACATGCTGTTCTTGGAAACTAGACCTGAAACTGGCTTTGCCTTTAGGGCTTTGTAGTGCAACAGTCTGTTGCAGTGTAACTACCTGAATTTTGGACTTGGAAAGGCTCTTAATCATCTCATAAATCTAATCAGCACTGTAATTTTCTGAAAACTTAGGTTTCAGTTTGGAGCTGAAGCCAAGTGTTCTTGGAGAAGATCTAAATTTGTTGGAGAAGGCAGATCCTTGAGCTAGGCGGGTGCTGTGGAAGAAATACTGTCTTCACTGTCACTGACAAATTGAAGAGCTGTTCCCCCAACTAAGCTATTTCTGTTTTGTGTCTGTACGTATGAGGGCGCTTTTAACCTAGCGTGCTGCTCACCAGGTCAAAAGCATGACTGGGAAATTAGATGTTTAATTATTGCCTCATTAGATATATGGGGACCTGCTGTACAGAGTCTCCCTTCCCTGCCCTCAAAGTTTCTCTAAAGCTCAAACCTTTATATATATAGATCCCCTGGCTACTTAAGGCATTTTTAGGAATTAAAGACCAACTGATTTGTCTGTGCAATTTGCAGCCCAGCCCTCTGTTCAAAGCTAGTGGGGTTTGAGAACTGACTTTGTGCTCTATCCAAGCACAAGTGAAACCCTTTCTGAAGAAGGGGAGTTCTCCTGAGTCTATCATGCCTGCCTCACTTCATCTCTCCTTTGATTTCCACGGCTGTGAAATGACTGATAAATTGTGGAGTTGTGACAGTGTAGGTGCGAATAACTGGTGTGCTCTCTGAGAATCTTTTCTGTGAAGTGGTAGTGAAAAGCAGTTAGATGGCTATTGCTGCTTTGTGCACACCAGCTAAAATTACCACTACGCCACAGTAATTACTCACTGTGATAAAATGGTGACATAAAATGATAGAATGCTTTGGGTTGGAAGGGACCTTTAGAGGTCATTTAGCTCAACTTCCTTCCAGTGAGCAGGAATATCTTTAACTAGACCAGGTTGCTCAGAGCCCCATCCAACCTGGCCTTGAATGTTTCCAGGGATGGGGCCTCCACTACCTCTCTGGGCAATCTGTGCCAGTGTTTCACCACCCTCACAGTAAAAAATTTCGTCCTTATATCTACTCTAAATGTACTGTCTCTCAGTTTAAAGCCATTACTCTTTGTCCTATCACAACAAGCCCTGGTGAAAATATTTTCTGCATCTTTCCTTAGGCCCCCTTCAGGTACTGAAAGGCTGCTATAAGGTCTCCCTGCAGCCTTCTCTTCTTCAGGCGGAGCAGCCCCAACTTGCTCAGCCTTTCTTCATAGGAGAGGTGCTCCAACCCTCGGACCATCTTTGTGGTCCTCCTCTGGACCCGTTCCAACAGCTCCGTGTCCTTCTTATGCTGGGGGCTACAGAGCTGGATGCAGGACTCCAGGTGAGGTCTCACCAGAGCGGAGTGGAGGGGCAGAATCACTTCTCTTGACCTGCTGGCCATGCTTCTCTTGATGCAGCCCGGGATATGGTTGGCCTTCTGGGCTGCAAGCACACATTGGTGGCTCATGTCAAGCTTTTCATCCACCAGTACCCCCAAGTCCTTCTTGGCAGGGCTGCTTGCAATCCTTTCATCCCTCAGCCTGTATTGGTAGCAAGGGTTGCCCCAACCCAGATGCAGGTCCTTGCACTTGGCCTTGTTGAACCTCGTGAGGTTCACATAGGTCCACTTCTCGAGCTTGTCCAGGTCCCTCTGGATGACATCCCGTCCTTCTGGTGTGTCAGCTGCACCACTCAGCTTGGTGTCATCTGCAAACTTGCTAAGGGTGCACATGATCTCGTTAAGTCATTGATGAAAATGTTAAACAGCACTGGTCCCAGTACAGACCCCTGAGGGACACCACTAGTCACTGATATCCATTTGGACATTGAGCTGTTGACCACTACCCTCTGGATGCAACCTTCTAACTAATTCCTTAGCCACCAAACAGTCCACCCATCAAATTCATATTTCTCCCATTTAGAGAGAAGGATATTGTGAAGGACTGTGTGGAAGGCTTTATGGAAGTCCAGCTAGATCACATCCATAGCTCTTGCCTCGTCCACTGATCTAGTCATGCCATCATAGAAGGTCACTAGGTTGGTCAGGCAGGCCTTGCCCTTGGTGAAGCCATGCTGGCTGTCTTGAATCACCTTCCTGTCCTCCATGTGCCTTAGCTTAGCTTCTAGGAGGACCTGTTGCATGATTGTCCCAGGCACAGAGGTGAGGCTGACAGGTTGGTAGTTCCCAGGGTCCTCCTTTCTAAGCTTTTAAAAATGGGCACAATGTTTCCCTTCCAGTCACCAGGGACTTTGTCTGACTGCCGTGACCTTTAAAAGTATCATGGAAAGTGACTTGGCAATGATATCAGCCAGTTTCCTCAGGACTCTGGGATGCGTCTCAGCAGGTCCCACAGATTTATGTATGTTCGGGTTCCTCAGGTGGTCCCGAACTTGGTCTTCTGTTACAGTGGGAAGGGATTTGCCCCTCTGGACCTCACCTTGCAGTCCAACTGGGGAGGGGCGAGGAGAGAGGTTGCCAGTGAAGACTGAGGCAAAAAACTTGTTTAGTACCTCAGCCTTCTCCTCATCTGTTGATACGAGGTTGTCATTCTTGTTCATCAGGGCAGGTACACTTTCTTTAACCTTCTTTTTCTGGCTGACATACCTGTAGAAGCCCTTCTTGTTATCCTTAGCATCCTTTGCCAAGTTCATCTCCAGCTGCGCCTTGGCCCTCCTAACCTCACCCTACACAACTGACCAGCATCCCTATACTGTTCCCAAAATACCTGTCCCTGCTTCCACTGTCTGTGCAGTTCCCTCTTGCCCTTTAGTTTGTCCAGCAGGTCTCGGCTCAGCCATGCTGGCCTCTTCCCTTCCTTGCCTGACTTCTTACACCTGGGGACTTGAGAGCTCTTGCGCTCTATGGAAAGTGTCCTTAAAGATCTGCCGGTTCTGTTCTGCCCTCCTGTCCCTGAGGACCGTTTCCCAGGGGCCCCTACTGACTAACTCCTTGAAGAGCTGGAATTTGACTTTCCTAAAATTTAGGGTCCTGACTGTACTCCTTACCTTTCCCTCACACCTTAGGACTGTGAACTCCACCAATGCATGATCACTGCAGCCCAGGCTGGCTCCAGTCTTGATGCCACCAATGAGCTCACTTGTATTGGTGAGCATCAGGTCCAGTATTGCATACCCTCAGGTAGGGGTGTCAATTACCTGGCTTAAAAAGGTATCCTCAGTGCACTCTAGGAGTCTCCTGGATTGCCTACTGCTTGCCGTGCTGCTTTTCTAGCAGATGTCAGGGTGGTTGAAGTCCCCCAGCAGGACGAGAGACTGCGAGTGCAAAGCTTCCTGGAGCTGGAGAAAGAAGGCTTTGTCAGTAAGTTCCCCTTGATTAGGCAGCCTGTAGTAGACACCCATGACTAGGTTCTATTTGTTGCCTCGGTCTCTAATTCTTATCCATAGGCTTTCGAGCTGCTCGTGGCTGTTCTTCAGGGACAGCTCTTCACACTGTATTGATTTCTTGATGTAGAGGGCAATGCCTCCACCCCTCTTTCCCCACCTGTCCCTTCTAAACAGCCTGTAGCCATCAATGGCCATGCTCCATTCATGGGATTCATCCCACCAAGTTTCAGTAAGGGCATTAGATCGTAGCTTTCTAGCAGCACAGTATCTTCCAGCTCTTCCTGTTTGTTTCCCATGCTGCGTGCGTTCGTGTAGAGGCACTTCATCTGGGCTGTTGGCCGTGTCGCCTTCACAGAGGATCACCCATTGTTTCCCTTGGGGGAAACAGGTGAAATAAACTTTCCTTGGGAATCTACCAGCTACTAATCTAAACACATATTGCCTTTTAAAAGACATCCTAAAAGACATCAGTCACAACTAGCACTATTTTACATGTTCTGTATGTGAAAGAATTTCAATTTTCTAGTCTAGTGATATGGCCAACTAGCCACCTTGCTAATAGAGCAGAATGGAGTTAAACGAGCAAATTTAAAATATCCTTTAAAATTATTTTTGTCTGAAGTCATTCCAGGAGCTGGATTTTGCCATATGCCTGTGTTCCTGTTCCTGCCAGCAGCCTTCTGGATCTCGCATAGATGTGGTTTTGCGTCACATCAGGTCCTGTCACAGCGTATGACCCTTCTCTCTACCCAGTCCTATCACTGCCTTCAATGTTGCTTATTTTTCATACAAGTGTGAATGGAGGAAGTTTTGGAGATGGGCACAAAGCCTAAACAGAGGGATGCCCCCTCTCCTCAGCTGCCGTCAGCCAAGCCATTAGAGGAGATAGAACCATTTTTCTTTGAGCCTCTGTTTTCTGAGTTTGCCTGCACTATTTTGGTGCAGCTGATCACTGTGCAGAGCACGTAGCACCATCCTGCCCGCATCTTGCCTTGTGCTATTGCCTGTGCAGGGTTTTGGGGCTATGGGAATGACCGAGTTTTGATGCTGGAGGGAGACATGAGTGCTGGCTTGGGGACTGTGCGTGACTTGTGGAAGGCTGCTGGTTTGTGAGGATAGAAGGGTATTGTCTGCCCTGAGCATTGCAGCACCGTGCTTCCTAGGGCCTGGGAGGATTCCCCATAGTCCTGCACCACCTACCTTGCTCAACTGAAGTGGGCCCTGGACACGAGCAGCAGGAGCTCTGCCTGCCCTTTGACTGGGTCTCTGAGGGCAGAAGTAAGCTTGGGCACACGACTTGGGTAGGAAGTTCCAGAAGTGCTCACAGGGCAGTTAGCATGGCTACCTGCACCCCAAAAATACATGGTATTTGCTTTAATCTGCTTCAAAGGGTGTTTCTTTTTGAAGAGATGAACATGTGCAAAACATCGCTGTCCTGGTCAGAGGTTCCTTGTGTGCAATCAGGACATAACACCATAGACGGGGAACAAATCCCATCTCTGTCAGGAGCTGCTCAGTTCTTAGATCTGTATTACACCCCCCTGTTTCTGTAACTTCCACAAGCCCAGCAGGAACTGGGGGATGCAGAGGTGCTTGTGTTGGGAGGCTGGTAAAATACTTGAATAAACACTTGTTCCTTTGTGTGGTTCAGGAGAATCTCTAATTTAAATGCTAGTGGCTGCAGAAAAGATGCTAATGAAGCGAACCTAGCAGCCTCATTTACCGATCTAAAATCATTACCAGTGGATAATTCATTCTCCTGGAAAATACAGTAATAGTAATGTAATATACAGAACACAAAGCTACCCCCTAATAAGTCTGACAGGAAGATTGCAGTGTCTATTTAGACTGTATTAGCCAGACAGCATTTTCAAATGCTTTTATGTGCAGACCCTTGTTGCTCCACTCCTGCTCTTTGCTGGTTGAGCTAAACTAAAGAAAAATGTACTCTATCTGGGAAGTCATAAAAAGCTAAAAACAACTTTTCTAAACAGAAGAACCCTCCCAAATGAAAAATTTTCAGCTGTTACTGCAGAAATGAAAGTTGGTTTTTTTTTCTTCTGGAATGAACAGGGCAATTATGTTTAATTTTGTTCAGGATCTTGGGTTCATAAACGTGCACCTCTATTGCAGTCTGCAAGCACTGAAGACGACTTGTATTATCTGGCTGTCTTGCTCTTACAGCATAAGATGACGGTTCTGTTAAGGCAAATGCTACTAGCTATTTAATGTGTGATGTATGGACCGTAGCCTCTGAGCACCAGCACTCCTGACATGTGTTTAAGGCTAATTGTGGCTGAATGTTGCAGTGCCTGAGGGTTGCCTCGACAGACTTCTCGGACCAGGTAACCTATGGAGGACAGTCGTGCTTCTCCTTTGACATGCGTGCAAAATGCTGCCCTTCTGTTTCAGCTGACACAAGCTGCCAGGCAGAGGACATCTTTGTCTTTGATGGCTGTGGTGGGAATATATCCCATTTCAGGTGCTGGAGTGCTGCTCAGGATCTGCTTTGTTCCAGGCCAGCAAACATGTAAGGGCTTTTGCGAGGAGTGTGTTGCAGTAGAAGTAACCCAGTTATTGAGAGCTGTATTTCATAGAATCACTAAGGTTGGAAAAGACCTCTAAGATTATGAAGTCCAACCATGTCCCAAAGTGCCATAGCTACATGTTTTTTGAACACCTTCAGTGATGGTGACTCCATCTCCCTGGGCAGCCTGTTCCAATGCATGATCACTCGTTCAGTAAAGAAATTTTTCCGAACATCCAATCTAAACCTCCCCTGATGCAACTTGAGGCCATTGCCTCTTGTCCTATTGCTCGTTAGTTGGGAGAAGAGGCCGACACCTACCTCACTGCAACTTCCTTTCAGGTAGTTGTAGAGAGCAATAAGGTCTCCCCTCAGCCTTCTCTCCTCCAGACTAAGCAATCTCAGTTCCTTCAGTCACTCCTCAGAAGACTTGTTTTCTAGACCCCTCACCAGCCTCATTGCTCTTCTCTGGACATGCTCCAGCACCTCAATGTCCTGCTTGTAGTGAGGGACCTAAAACTGAACAAAGTATTTGAGGTGCGGCCTTACCAGTGCTGAGCACAGGGGCACAATCCCTGCGCTACTCCTGCTGGCCACACCATTCTTGATAGAAGCAATTACAGGCTGCCAATCAGTTTGAAGCCTTTACAGCTATGGGAGATAATTGAGTTGCAGACTCTGAGGATGTCCTCTCCTCACTTGCATAGCTGCCCAGGGAGCAGATACAGGCAAGCAGCGTGGGTGGGGTTGGGGTCTGTGCACTGAATTGCTTACAGAAGCACCATCCTAGAGGAGTCCTTTCTGCGTCCTGTGTCATCCCGTGGGTTGGAAGAGAACCCCAAAATCCAAATTTTATCTATTTATATTGAAGATTATTTGTTTCATATTTTGGATATCTTGATCTGAAAAGCAGTTTCTTTCTGAAGCAATGAAGTTGTGCTTTTGTCTCTCCACATTGCAAACACTGCGTGTAGCTAGGGCTGTCCTGATGCGGTCACTGTTCGTCTGGGTTAAACCATCTCAAAGAGACTTGGGCAGGCTCAGGCTCTTCCTCTCTCTATATGAGTTTGACTAGAGTAGCCTGTTCTGATGATCTTAGTGATGAAAATGGGTTCAGAGTGGGAAAGCTTTTCGTGCGTGCATGTAGTATAGAGCCAATAACTGGCTACTGTATTGAGCGGTGCTTGAAGTCGAAATTTGGAAGCTGCAGAGTTCAGCCCATTCACTCTGCACCCTGTGTTTGAAAGATGTATACCCGTTTGGCGTTCGAAGAAATATTGGCATAAAGTGCTGTTGAATGCCGGCCCAGTTCAATTACTGATGGAAGGATGAAACACGTTTTGCTCTTGGCTGGCTTCCTTGCTTGCTGATGCTAATAACATCACGAGCTCAAGCATTTCAGGGGTCATCTTGCAAGAAGCAGAGAGCTGAGCCCCTCTGGTTCTGCCTTCCTGCTGCCACTGCGGGTAAGTATTGCTGGGCCAGAGACTGGTGTTGGCACTTCAGCAAAGAGAGGTGACCGCAAGGGCTGCTGTGCGAGGGGGATCACAGTCCAAAGCAAGGAGGTGGTGGCTCTCCTTCCAACTGCCAGGTTTCTCCATGCCCCTCTCATCTTTTATTCTACACTTGTGCTAAGGTCTGTCTGAAAACCTGCAGGACTGCAGCTTTTATGGGTATTTCACGCACCTTCGTAGGATACAAGGCTGAGGAATACCTGGTCATGCATGTGTACATATACCTTTCACGTCCTTTAGGAAGTTTTGTAGTCTTTTCATTATTTTGTAGCACCCCAGGGAGCTTCTGTGTCTCTGCCAATTAATTTGCTGTGGTTATTTCAATTTTGTTCACAACCTGCTTGACAAAATCTTTAAAGCTAGACTCTTCACATTGAGGGAGAAAAACAAGAAGCTGGCCTGGATCACAAGTAACAGTAGGAGACATAACGCTTAGCCATAAAAACTGCATGCATGCCTGTAAGCTGATGCATGGAAAACTCAAGTGCTTCCTCAGCTGCCTGCCACTATGAATGACAAAGATAATAGAAATAAATGTTAACTTGTTTATTAGTGTGAAAATCGAACAACTGTAAAGCCAGCTTTTACTATACCTCGCTCTGAGTGGTTTTGCTGTGACTACTTCATGCCAGTTGTCTCTGCATGTCATTGTCCCACATATAAATGGGACGGCTTTCTTCTAGTCTGAGAATGGGAATTTGTGCTTTTAGCACCTGATAATGGAGATTTTTGTTTTTCCTGGACACCCAAGCAAGATGGAAGAGAAGGGGCAACATATGTGGTGTCACCACTGGGAAGAGTTCGTTCCTGCTGCAGTGTGGTGATAGTTCTGAAAACATTTCATTGTGAAATGCACACACAGTAGTGTCTAAAAGTTCAACTAGATCTGTCCACTGTCTCTCTTTTGTCCCTGGAAGAGGAATATTGCATAAAGAATTACTCAGAAATTCGATATCTATGTTGCTTCTAGCTGTTTTTAAGCAAACTGTATGAGCCAGTGGGTAGCAGAGCGCCAGGGAGGAGAGCTGCTGTGCAGTGCTCTGGCTTACCTCAGGGACACTGCTTCAGCTCTCCCTGCTCACGCTGTCAGGCAGGCTTGGACTCATGGATGTTAATTAACCCAAAATTGTTTTTCAACCAGCACAGTGGAATTTTTCTTTCTCAGCACTTAGACTTCTGCGTGGAGTTGGTTTGTTTAGCCCACATCCCCCCAGAGTGGAGAATCTTAATTGTAAGCACCAAATGTCTCTTCCCCCACCCCACCCCCCATATGGCCTTTTATTAGCCTGCTGCTGTAGATCAGTAATTAGCTACACAAGTGATATTTGCAATCATGTTTTCTACCTGGGGAGGTTGTGGTAGGCACAGGATAGCAGTGATTCCGCCAGTCCCTATACAAACCTCATATCACCAACTCTGCTCCTGTTAATGCTCCATCTCCTGGCAACTTTCTCGAAGGGTGCTGCATAACTGGTCTGCTGGAAACATTTTCATTAATAATGGAATTTAACTTCTTAACATGCTGCTAACTAGATTTCCTTCTCTTGGGTTGATGTGAGTTGTGCTTTGTGAAGCTTTTCATGTGCGTGCAGTGTGATTGTGTGCAGAACTTGGTCCTGTCACTGGGGCTGATGATTCCCAGTGAACTTTGCCAGCTGATCTGAGGCGAGGCACTTGGGACCTGCAAGTCTGATTTCTGCAAGAAGACTTCATGTTGTTGAATTTAAGTGTTAAAAAAGACTGCTCTGGGAAAGGGTGGATGTCCTGTCCCTTGGTTTCCTCTGGTAATTTTAGTTCAGCTGATAAAATAACCTTGGTCATCTGGAAGTTTTGATGCTTCAAGCTAGTCAGTGATTTAAAATGGTACCACCTCTGAGGATTTACTACCATACAAAGATCAGCAAGCTCATCTCCCACCACAAAGAGCTGGCTTGATAAAACTTTCCATTGCAGACGTGAGGAATGGTGAGCATGGCCTGTGCGTCCAACGGGACCCCGTGTCCCTTCCTGGGAGAGCAGCAATAGAAGCCTGTCCATATCCCATCTCAGCTGCTGGGCTCAGTCCCCCAAGGGAATTCTATGTTTCTTAGCTGACATGGTTTTTAGTTCTCTGCGCTTATCAGAAAAGGAGGTTTGACTGTTAAGGTCCTTAAATTTATTAAAATCTGCTTTCCTTTTACTGGTTATGAATTAAGGCAGTGCTTTCAAGACTGTTTAATTTGGACTGTAACAAGGCTCATCATATCTGGCAATGATGAATAACAGGATTGACTGGAGTGTATGTTAATGCACAGAAAACAATGACACTTAAAATAAATGACCCCAAAGTGCCATATTTGGCAGCGGCTGCAGGAGATATGTAGTAGATAATGCAGCACTGCTGCTGTGCTTATGAGGGACAACAGCAGCTTCTGGCTGGTTCAAGGATTTAATTCTGCTGAGCTCCAGCAGTCGCGTGGGCAGTGACCTGCAATGGATGTCTTGCAGCCAGGTTTTCAAAAGTAGCCACTGATTTGAGCTATGTAAGAGGTTTGTTGCAAATCTCCCTGAAAAAGGCTGTGAATGCAAGGTACCTCCAGCACCAGATGCAGGGATTTTGGGGCTCTGGGAGCTCTGTTGGTTTGAAACCTGGGCTGGAATTTGAATTTTTGTTTGAGGTTTCCAGGCTGGAAGTGGTCAAGGTGCTGAGTATAGCTGGAATACAGATCACCTATCTGCCCCTGCTGCAGAATACTACCTACTAAAAGATGTCCCTGCATGTTTATTTGCATGTGTGCTGTGTAGCTTAAATCACTTGGGTGGAAGAGTAAAGTGTCATTTGCACTAAGACGTAGCTTTTGTAGTAGCCTGATGTTTGTACCACAAGCAGAGCTATTTAAGCATAACAAATGACACTTTCTTTTGCAAGACTGTTTTTTCCTCTCTTTTGCTCTTCCATTTTCTGCCTTAAGGTGTAGCTGAAATAAGAAACTTATATGTCACTTGCAAAGGTTTTGGTAGTAGCAGTATGATGCCACTGGAAAGGCACATGTAGTAAAAGCTTGGGGGGATTGTATGCTTTTGATTAGTAAGACTTAATTCTCGCCTGTGGGCACAAAAGTTTTACACATCAACTCATTAATCAGCTTAAAGTCGACAAAGTTTGCTAGCAAACGTAGTGCTGTTTTGAAATGAAACAAGGTTGGGGGATGCCAGACAATTAGTGCATCATGTAGTAGGCAGCCTGTAAACTTTACCGGAAGGCTTGTGCCTCCTAGCACTGGATCCAGTTTAGGGGACAGGAAAAAAACCAGCCTGAAATCACAGGTAAAATCTGTAATCTCATGTTTGCAGAGAGGGGTTGACACAGAGGATGGGGAAGCACAAGGTAGAGAATAAGGCTGATTCAGGTGTGCAGGAGGGGTCACCTTCTGCTTGGAGAGGCTGCAGGCTTCCTGGCTAATGCATCTGGGGAAACACATCTGGGGGCAAGAGTTGCGGGGCTGGAGGTTGAGCAGGTTGAGGGGGGAGGGAAAGTGGCGGCACTGAATGTGCCATGGGGGGTCTGTGCTATGCTGTAGCTCCATCACGGTTGGTTTTGCTGTTGTATAATTGTGTGTTTGTGCCTGCAGCATGACTGAGCCATGTGTTGGGCTGGACATGGGCAGGCAGCTCTGCCGTGGCGTTGGAGCAGCTCCAAGCATGTCCATGGGACATGGCATATGGAACAGCATGTTGTTAGATGCTCTAACATGGGGTGCCGTGGCTGGGCCAGGGTCCCGTCCTCGCAGGGAAATAAACATTGCAACTGCATGCTGTGGCTTAAACCAAGCCTGCTCGGAGACTGTGCTTGCTGTTGTATTCAAGCTTTTAATCACACTGTGCAGGGGCATGCGTGACCATGCTGAGAGCCAGCCACATTTCTCAAGCAAGCATATCCAAGCCCTGTGGCAGGAGCAGAAAGTGTGGCAAAATTTCTTCACTTTCACGAAGCAGGACTGTTGCAGGTGCCACAGAGGAGATCAGTGTTAAACAGCTTGCAGCAACCCCCTTGCCACAGCTAGGACTGGGCTGTGGAGAGCTGGGTGGGAGAAATACCTGCATACCTCTGCTGGGAAGCCCTTTTGCTTAAAGGAGTCAGTGGTGAATTTTTTCTTGAAATGGCTACATGTATAAACTTACACAGTTATGGAAAAAAATTGTATCAATACCCTAAAGAATTGTAATGCTCTGGTTAAGAGTAATGGGAATTTAGGATACTGTGAATAACGGGGGGGGGGGGAACCAAAACAAAAAACAACAAACAAAAAAACCC
>Ga0065711_1040386_pt1 | contig 17014 bp, 23 predicted proteins | sample Hoacrofraction12_FD_59098 | JGI IMG/M metagenome (GOLD analysis project Ga0065711, IMG submission 59098) | Hoatzin crop microbial communities from Cojedes, Venezuela - Epithelial fraction 12 v2 (version 2) | ecosystem: Host-associated > Birds > Digestive system > Esophagus > Crop | place... | reverse complement strand
GCTCCAGCTCTGTCCTGTGCTGAGGGCTCCAGAGCTGGACGCAGGGCTCCCGGGGGGTCTCAGCAGAGCGGGGCAGAGGGGCAGAATCCCCTCCCTCGCCCTGTGCCCACCCTGCTGGGGATGCAGCCCAGGGCACGGCTGGCTTCTGGGCTGTGAGCACACATTGCTGGGTCATGTCCAGCTTTTCATCCACCAGTACCCCCAAGTCGTCCTCCTTTCTCCCAAAGGCCCGAGGTCCAGGCCTGGCTGGAGTGGCCAGCACTGGCCAGATGCCACCAGCTTCCCTGGGTACCATTACGAAAGCCATTCCATTCCCTGCCCTGCTCCTTTTTCACTTGCCAGGGCTTTATCCACAGGCACTGCCCAGGCCCTTCCTGGCTCTGCCTGCCTCTCCCCAGATGGAAAAGGAAAATGATTCATTTTATTTTACAGCATTTTTGGAAGACAGAAATCAGTTTTTTTACTTAGACAAAACTGCCAAAAGGCCCAAGAAAGCCTCATGGGAACACCTGAGGGAAGCTCTGAGACGCAGGAAGAAGGGCAGTAATGCACTCTCACATCCAGCCCTCCAAATCCATGAGCCCCCCTAACCACAGCAGCTGTGCCAGCCCCTCAGTGGCCACGCTGGCAACGGGCCTCCAGCCAAAACAACCATCTGGGGAAAAACGACTTCAAAGCAATTTGTGGTTTGACCGCTGTTCCCGGCAGGACCCTCACCGCCAGACATGGCTGCACCTGGATGATGCTTCGTCTCCAGCTCGGGTTCTACTTGTGTCGACTGGGAACAAAGCCCATCCATCCTGTCCTACAGGACTCCTCCTGGGAGACAGAGGGAAAGCTACAGACCAGGGGAGAAAACCAGGATCCAGAGTATCCTAAAGGAGAGACAGGCTACCCCAGCGGAGGCCAGAACCACACGAATGAACAGCACAAAGGGAACACAGAGGCTTGGCATCTACACGGTAACAGGCAACCTCAGACAGGCCCCCCAGGCTGTGGCTGATCCCCCCTGCTCACCTTCTTCTCATCTCCCTCTTGCAGGAGCTGGAGGTGGCTCCTCTTCTCGCTGTCCTTGCGGAGGGAGCTGTTCTGGTGGTGCGGCAGCCCCGTCGGCGGGGACACGCTCCGGCCCTGCGGGTCCACCCAGGTGTAGATGTGGTTGGTGACATAGCCCCCCGGGATGCGTCCCACCGAATGCACAGACAGGTTCAGCTTCTTGCAGCCTTTCAGCACCTGGAAGACAAGCCACAGAGAGGAGGGGGTTAATGCCTAGGGAGAGGGTAGGACAATCTGCTTTGGGACTGTGGGGTGACATGGCTTTGCTATTCCTCGAGGGTGAAAGATCTTGAGCTGCTCTGCAACCACCAACTAAATGATTGAGCTACATAAGAAGCTAGCAAAAAAACTGGGATTTCTGTGTTCTTTTCTGACTGCGACAGTGTTAAGGCAAAGCTGCTGCTGCTGCATAGAAAATACGCTTCCCCATCGGCCAGAGAAAGAGCAGAGCGAAGCAGAGTACAGGAGGCAAGGTGGGTAGCGACATGGCAGGAGGAACCCCAGCGTGGGCTGAACCTGAGACTGAGCAGCTTCCATGGCTTTGGAGAGGAGCCAGAGCAGGACAGGGATCAATGCTGGAGGAGAGCAGCACTGCTGGTCCGCTCAGCTCAGCCCCAAGCTCTGCCATTGGAAAGGCTCTTGGTTCCTTCAGTGGACATCGACAACGCTCCCAGCAATTCAGCCTCTGTTGCCACTTTGTCACCAGCTGCCTCCCCAGCACAAACAGTCAATTAACGAGTACAATAATTAATATATACATATATTTGAAACAGCATGCGCCGAGATGGCCTTGAGATCCAGACAAGGCCATGTGCAACTGCTCCTCTGCTCCTCCACGCTTCCACTGTGACAAGCCAGCAGGGGCTTTATAGTAAACTTAAACTAACACATAGGAGTTCTCTCTGGGGGACAGCTGTAAGTGCCGATCCCTTCCGCGGCCTCAGGAACACCAATGCTCTGGATCTGCTCTCAGAAAGGAGGTGCTTTGGAGGTTTGGGTTTTTTCCACATATCTACATCCTTTTGATGAGTTGCTCTTGCAAGGTCTCCTCTCCCCACTGAGCAAAGCTCATGACTGGGAAGAACTAATACCAGCAGCTCCTCGGTAAGGAGTAATATCGTCAGTGATATTGGGCTGGCTGGGTCCCAGCTCTGACCTGGCAACACTTCTGTCCCTCCCTGCCAGAGCTAGCGAGAATCCAGCTTGCCAGTTCCCAGTTCAGCGTCTCCATCACATACAGCAATCTGGCTGGAGATCTGTCACATGCTCCAAGGTCATCACGTACCCGGAGAGCTTAAACGAGGACTGCGAAACCAACAGCCCCATCAGAACAACCGCAGAGCCCTTCAGCACCCCAGGCTGCTCACCGACTGCAGCCCCGTCCCCTTGGCTCCCCCGGCCCCTCAAACACGTCGCCTGCCGCCATGTCGTCCCCCCCTGCGAGCCCGCGGAGCCCAGCCTGGCTGGCAGACAGGCAGAGGTGCTCGCCACGCTCCAGTCCTGCTGGCATCAGCCCAGGTCCCGCTGGGACGACGGAGCTGTTCCTGAGCCCGCTGTCCACCCAGGGCACCACGGTGCAGGGGCCCAGCCGTGCTTCAGGGCGCAGTTCAGCTTCCCGACCCGAACCCCACCCCAGGCTGCCACGCAGACGGGCTCGGGACGCTCTGAACTCCACAGCAATCAGCTGGGGGTGGCAGGGAGGCTTCTTGCCTACCCTAGAGCTACCAGGGCATAGTGACCCTATGCGATGGGGTACAGCCCCCACTGGAACCTTCTCTATTCATTCAAACCAGAGCCATCTCTAGGAAAACCTCTTTTAAGCCTGCATAACACCATTTCCTTACCGAGGTACTGAGACAGCAGACAGCACCGACAGTCCCATGAGCAAAGTCTCACCTCTGAACGAGGCTGCAACTCCTCATCAAGCACAGGCAAACGATGAGGATAATCAGTGATTTGTCCAACTGCACAGGGTTACAGTCCTCCCTCTGCCACAGAAATGCCATGGGATCCTAACTGCCGCTTGCATGGCCCCCCTTTTTCCCCTCTAAACGGAAGAGCAGGCTCTCCCTCCACACCGATCCTGGGCGTCCCTCACCTGTACAAGGTCCTACAGTGCCTCAAAGCCAGCTGCGGAATGTCACCGTAATTTAAGGAAGGAGTAAAGAAAAAACCCCTCAGAGCTGCAGCCCGGTCAGGAGCACACACAGAGCCCCGCCATGCTCCCCTCTCCCCTGCCACCCCACATTCACTGCCACCCCATCCTCACACGTGTCTTTTCGGGACTGACGCAGGGATCCAGCCTCCTCCCCTCCCCAGAGCATCCATCCCGGCAAAGGAGAGGGACCGAAGATAACCCCCTGCGTGGGGGTTTCTACCACCCAGGAGAGACACCGGGGCAGGAGAAGCGACCACGCGCGGGCAGGGGACCCAAGGACCGGGCAGCGGTGGCTGCTGGAGGCTGGCAGCGGGCATGGCGCTGGACGTCACCCCCAAAAGGGCAGGAACAGCGGCACGGCTGCTCTCTGGAGGCGCAGGGAAGTTTCCAGGGATGAGAGGCCAGAGATTTACAATGGACTTTTTATGTCCCCCCGCAGCTCCCTTGACAAGGCCACCAGGAGATGGGATCTCAGTCAACAAGGAGATGTTTTATGCATGAAGGTGACAGCAGAGAGCCGGGAGGCGAGGAGAGCAGCCGGCTGTGCTGGGGCTCCCCGGCAGGCTCAGCACAAGGGGAGGGAGCGGACAGAAACTGGCGGTGCCCATGGGGACAGCCAGTGACAGCCTCTCTGGCAGAAGGCAGAGCTGCAGCGGGCAGGCTGGTGACACTCCGCGTGGTCCTTCACACCTTCACCGAGGCCTCTCCAGCACTCGGTGAGCGAAGCAGTGTCCTGCCCAGCACATCCCCACTGCCAATGCCCACTGAACAGCTAGTGCAGGACTGTCATGGCACCCCAGAGTCCTTCGGGACACAGTTCTGCTGGCCTCCAAGCCACCTGCAGGTGACCTGCACCTTCTGGAGACCTTCTGAGTGATAAGAGATGGGGAGGACAGTGGCACCCACAAAGGGCCTACCTTACTGCTGTGAGACAGAGCGGGACCATCCATCGATGGTAGGCCACCGACACCAGCCTCAATAGCTGGGGATTCCAGTTACCTGCCCTTGTGCTAGACACGCTCCAAGGGATGGTGCACGCCTCAAAAAACACAAGTGAGAAGGAGCGAGCAGAAAGGTGGGAAGCAAGGTGGGAAAAACCTTGTCCAAGGTGACCCCCACAAGCCCCTGAGGAAGCTGGTGAGAGCCGCTCTCTCTTGGCCTGGTGTCACATCCACTCGGTGACACTGCCCCAGCGCCCGGCTGGGTCTCCATGCCCCCCACAGCAGCTCTCTTCCTCAGCTTCATAACCCGTGGCACAACGAAGGGCCATGACATGAGCAAACCCTGCACCCAGCTGCAAGCTGGTAGGAGAGCTGTAGGGCGCTGGGCACCTCCAAACCGCACAGAACTTGCACATATATACTGGCACACAGGTGTGTGCCACCAGTGCAAGCACCACCGAGACACACACGCAGGGCAAAAGCAGCAGCTGTTTGACAGGACACAGCAACACTGTGGGACCATTTAACAGAGTTAAACAGCTGATTTTTTTTGATGTTGTAGAAGATGGTCTCCCATGGCCCTGATTCAACATGGCCTTCAGGCATGCACTTAAATGAGCAAGCATTTAAGACTGCCTAAAACATGCTTAAGCACAGATCTGAAATTCAGCCAGTGAAACCCATTTGTAGGCTGAATCTATTTGTAATCCAAGTCTATTTACAAGAATAGATGTTTGACTTCTGAGCTTGCATCAATTTGAGTAAATTCTTTAATTTTATTAATTCTAGGATAATCCTAGGTTTGTATCAGCTCAGGGGGTAAATCCTTCCTCAACCACGAGCACAAATAGCTTGAGGAATCCCTGTTTTCAACCTCCACTCGAAGCACGTCTGCTCCAGTAAGCCGAAGCACAGCTCCTGTCTGAGGAAGCAGCCTGGCACGAGCCAGGAGCACCAGGCTTGCTCAGCATCACCCACGTCCTCCCTCTGCCGCCACGGACTTGGCAAAAATCTCAGGATGGCCAGCACAAACCACCTCCCCAACTCAATAACCACTAAAGCCAGTTTTGTTCAAATCTTTGAGCTTCCTTTGCTCATTAGGCAGCCACCAGCTATTCAGACTAAAGCTGCCACGACTACCAGAGGCGATGAGAAGCGAAGCAGTGTCTTCCCTCCGGTAACAGCACCGCACACGCTCCATAACGAAGCACAGCAGGCACAGGAACGAGATCTGGCACAGACCTGTGAAACCTTTGCACACCCACACACTGAACCAGACTTTAACAAAGCGCTTGGCGTGCAGAGCCGCAAGGCGATGAGGCACCAGGTGAGCCAGATGGGACAAGCTTCCATCGTACATCCAGCCAGAGACAGAAATCACTCTCAGCTGCTTTGGTGAGCGCCAAGCGAGCGGAGCCACTGTCCATTTCCCTCCACGGGAAGAAACGCTGCGCTTCCCCCTGTGTTTTTTTCTGGCTTTACCAAGGCTGGTGCGTCTGTTCATCTTCTGGTTTGCAAGAATGCCCCTCCTGGTACCTGGGGAGATGAACTCTGTTACCCTTTGGGAAGAGAGAGGAAAAACGATGGCCCAGGTAGTATAGCAGTGACCTCTGGACCAGGACCTGCTGGGAGAAGGCCGTTCCCTGGAAGTGGTGCAGCAGTTTGTGGAGACACGCTGGGTCAGCAACCCATGGAAAGCGACCATCTCTGCATTGCACAGCCTTTGACTCACCCCTTCCATTGAGGCCTGTCCCCATCCGACACACAAACCCAACCTGTGGGCTTAACCTGTCTGTGCCAGGCTCCCAGAAGCCCCCAGGTCAGCCATTGGGACCCCAGCACGGCAGCCACACAGCAGAGCCAACAGCCTCCACTGCCTTTTCCTATTTACTGTCCCCACGCCTTGGCAAGGTGCAGCCTTTAGAGCGGGAGCCAAGGAATCTCCAACCATTGCAGATCCTGCCACTGACTCCTGCCATAGTAAGTAGGTTCCTGTTTTTCAGTGCCTCAGTTTCCCTGTATTAAGGCTGACAATTCATCCGCTTTTGGAAATTCACCCACAGAGGCAACCCCAGGCACAGAAGACAGCCCCAGGCAGGCTTTCTCACCAAGTCCAGGGCACAGGAGTGCCCTCCGCTGCTCCCCCCCATTTCATCCCTTCAGTTCTGCTAATACACATTTCCATCAGGCTCTCGGCAGCTTTCAGGGTCTGGAGAAAACAAGGTTGGTTTGACATCCCAGAGAAGTTTGCAGGTAATTTTTTCTCATTGACTGAGCATGATTATCCAGCCCCTTTGGAAAGCCAGCGGCACACGACAACGCCGCTCACTGCCAGCTGTTCTTCAGGTCGTTACAAAGCGCTTTGCAAGAAGCCCCCCTCTAAAGGATGCTCCAGCCCCAACACTGACTCCTACGAGGAATCCAAGCGACCTCCACAGTGGAGCACTCGCCCCAAGTTTCTTAACACCATCTCGGTCCTGACAATTTTTATTGCTACAGCACTGGGATACGGAGCAGATTTAATGGGCCCATTTACGCCTGCTACGAAGGTAACGAGGTGCAGCCCACTGCCGCGCTGCCACGGGGCTGGGGTCTCACCGCCCGCTTTGCAGCCGAAGCAAGGCCAGGCCTGGCCAAGCCGGAGGGCTGCGGAGGGCTGCACGCCGCACCGCTCCTCTCCAACTCAGTGCACGGCTGCAGCCGGGTGCTACAGCCCCCAAGGAAACAACTTCAGAAGGAGAATTGAGGTGGAAGTCTTGCCTCTGATAAAGGAAAGTGCTTTGAGCGTAGAGGTGCTGCAAAAATGGAAATCATTAATAGCCACCCAAGGAGGCAAGAGCAAAGGCTAATGGGCTGAGCTGGAGAGGCAACAGGAGTCTGCAGCCCCTGGGGACACACCAGTGCTAGGGGACGGTGGCAACCGCGTTAGCAACAGGAGACTCGGCAGGACGGAAGGTTTCCAAGCCAAGGATGCGGCACCAAAGCCGTTCATCGTAGGGAGAGGAGGTGGTCAGCGTCAGGGCACCAGGCAACGCAACAGCCCCTGCTGCTCCATGAGCCATCTCCACTCGCCTCAGCCCCCTCCTCAGCGAGAGCAGAGTGCCTGGGTCTCCGGGGACACGGTGTGGAGAGTGGTCCAGGCATCCCCCAGGAGCAGCCAGCAGCCCGGGCAGGCTCTGTGCTGAGGGACAGAGCCCCGACACAGCCCCAGGCTGGAGCTCTGCACTGCCAGGACCATCGCCATGGGCTTTGCTCCCCTCTCCCATCAGGGCAGCTGGTGCTGGCTCTGCCAAGCCAGCTGGGAGCCCCAGGACATGGGTGGAAGGGGCACTGGCCCAGGTTGCCCAGAGAAGCTGTGGCTGCCCCCTCCCTGGCAGTGCTCAAGGCCACGTTGGATGGAGCTCTGAGCACCCTGGGCTGGTGGAAGGGGTCCCTGCTCCTGGCAGGGGGGTTGGAACCAGATGATCTGTAAGGTCCCTTCCAACCCAAACCATTCTATGGTTCTATGATTCAGAGCAGCGTCCAACGGCAGATCCAGCCCTAGAAATCCTCTTCTTTGCCCAGCTGTTCCAGCAAGCAGGATTATTCTCTCCTGTTTCATTTTAATTTCTCAGGGTTGGTGAGAAGCGGCTAACTGACAACCTGGGGATCAGAGGTGCTAATTAAGGACAGACCAGGGACCCACACTGCCAGCTTCTTCAACACAACTTTCCCTGCCGTCGCATAGGCACCATTTTCCAGTTGGTCTCCCTGAACATCAAGCAATCAGCAGGAATTCTTCTCCAGCCCTGTCACACTGGCTTCTCCCACACTGCGCATCCACCCTGGTCTCCTGGAACGTGTTTGCAGAGGAGCCCAACACCCCCAAGCACGGGCTTTTGGCCAGCTGCATCGGCCCCTTGGTGCAAGGGGGGCTTATGACAGGTTTCCACCACTGTCCTCCCTTGCAGGCCTTCAGGCTGCAGCTCCCCGCACCCGGCAGCCCAGCCAACATTCAGCACTGTGCCCTTCCCCACGCCCAGTGAGGTGCCACGGTGCCAGCAAGCTGGCACGAGTCCGACGACCTCGACTTTGCCGTCAGCCCTACTTCTAGAGCAACAACAGCAAGTGAGAGGCCAGCACCTGCCCACATGAACCACACGCTTCCAGCGAAGCAGGTCACCCCAGCTCCCTGGGACAAAGGGAAAAGCTTTTCAGGCCAGAGATGTCATCTTAAATAAAAAGCGTGGGGCCCACGAAGAGAAAGGAGAGGCTCTGGGTGGGAATACTACAAGGGAGAACTTCTCCCTCACCAACACGCAAGTTGTCTTGCGCCCAGTGACTGCAGAGATACCACCACAAAAGCAGCAGCATGACGCACCCTGCAAGCTCTGCAGGTAAGGGTGCTATCCGACGGGCACACCGAACCTCACCCACTTGTAGCGGGCCGTTAAATAACGTAATTCCACCTCTCTAATCGCCTCTGCAGAATCAGGCAGCGCAGACTGCAGCCCCATCTCCTTTCTCAAGCCATTTCGGGGACTGGCTACATGTTGTTCAGCGCTGCTCTGTTTCACTCCAGGCACAGATAAAATTTGGCTTTGCCCCACCTCTAACGCATTTGAAGACCGTGCTATGGAAGGTTTAGCGCTGGCACCAGAGTGTGCAAGCACACCTGCTAGAAGAGAAGCTTAAGGAAATAATTTATTTGGATCTGGGGATCAGTGCCAAAACATTTAGCAGGGAAACAGTCACCAACTGCCTAGAAATATTATTAGAAGAAGCAAGTGCCAGAGAGAAGGGCAGACTGATTGCATCAGGCCACCGATCCCCTGACAACACGCTATTTAATTATCTATCAAGTCCTTTGAGACTGAAGCAGATTGCTTAAAATAATCACAAAAAGGAACCGCACATCTCATGTACCCACAGTTATTACCTTTTAAAGAAACACCACCCAAAACAACACACAACACAGTGTGTTCTTTGCTGAGCTCAAGCTGCCGCCCTCCCGAAAGCCACCCGTGCCAGGCCATGCTCGCCCAGCACGTCTCGCCTTACTGAAGGCTTTCCTCTCCCGCCTTCAGAATTTTCCCCTTGCTCTTTCCGCTTCTCGAGGGCGCCGATAGGTTGAAGGCTGTGTAAAAAGCATCTTCCGGGCCTTCAAAAATTCCCCCAGTAGGAACACGGACGTCAGAAATCAATGGCAGTTAATCACCAGGATTCTTCTGGCAGCCTGGATAAAATATGCGTCTTGTACGGATACAGCCCACACCTTCGCCGCTAATGAAATGAGCAACCTATTCCAACTCATTCCGTCAGTGGGCAGATCACAGTTTGCTACCAGAAGCATTAACTACGAGCCGTCCTCCCCCTCGCTGCAGACGCAGGCTGCGTTCTTCCGGCGGTAACAGACTCGCCAGAGCTGTTTGGCTTCTCGGGTGCTCGGATAATGGGCACCCAAGCACTCGCTCCATTTGTGAGCTGCGAAGGTCAGCGCGGAGGTTATCAATCATTGAAGTGCCAGGCAGTTTTGCACCAAGTGCCCAAAATTAAGGCACAGACGTGGAAAAAAAAGCTGCAAAGGGGGAAAGAAATGCGGACATGCCACAGGAGGGAGGCAGAGGCAGCTTTTACAGCATGCTCCAGCACCATGGAGCAACCAATTTGCAGAAGTTTTGTCCAAGCACTATGTCCTGCCCTGTCCCGGGCTGTTCCTGCTGGACCCGGGCAGTTTTCAGTTTGCAGGCTCCCCTAGGCTGAGCAAAGCCACCTCGGTGCCAGCGGGAACGACGCGGCTCCCTGCATCTGCTGGGGAGGGGGCTGCAGGGGCAGGGCTGCGAGACCTTTGGCAGGGTGACGGATTGGGCCGTAGCAGCTAAACGCTTCACGGCTCCTCTGCCAGCGGAAAGGACAGAGCAGAAGACAGCAGGCGGGGGCACTGCCTGTCCCCAAAAGCTTGCTCCAGGGATCCTCTGCAGGCAGGACCGACATCAGACTGTCACAGCTCCCACTGCACACCTTGGCTGAGGCCACGTTTACCAGGTGCCGTACAAACGGGTACAGAGAGGCCGCCCCCTGCCCAGGACTGCAGTCTGTAGCCGCAAACGAGATGCTTCGGATCAAGCATCCCCACCTTGCCTGGCAAAGAGCGGGGAGCTGCTCCTGTGCGGAGGAACCGGGAGGCTCGGCTGCGCTGAGGGATGCCGATGGCTCGTCCCCGCGTGGGGAGGGCAGGAACGGAGAAACCCGGTACGAGAAGAAGGTGACATGCGGCAGGTGGAGAGGGCAACAGATAGGAGGAGGGATGCAGGGAAGCGGCGGCAGCCCAGATGGAGCGCTGGGCGAGAGGAACCGGAGAGGGAGGCAGAGGGGACAGCGGGTACAAAATGGCCTCCCCGTCAGCAAGACAACCAGGAATTGCAGGAGGCACAGTCCAACCTCTCCCCCTCTCCCAAGGCAAAGGTGACAGCAGTTTGGTTTTCAAGCAGTGGCACTTATGCAAATAAATGCAAATTGATGCATAATTATGGTGATCGCACACATTTAGCCCCAAGGCATCAGGAAGCCCACGTCCCTTTTGCCTGGCAAGGTCAAACAAAATCTCCAGGGCCTTCTCCCTAACCGCCCCCAACAGCCACCACCCCCCATCCCCTGCTACCCCCTAGCCCAGGACAATTTTAAAAAACAGCAGAAAACTCCACAAATCTTTATTTCAATGCAAGCCTGGAAAGCTGTTTAGGTGCTTTCTGTGCTGGAGGGGTTCAGGAGGGGAATCTAAATCAAAACCCTCCCCCTCCTTCGTCTTGTCTTCTCCTTCCACTCCACACTAAACAATGCTGAAAAGTATCATAAGAACCATCAAACCCATATTGTCTAGATACGGTTATTTACTTGGCGGAAAAACTAACTGTGACAGCCAGCCACTCGACTAAGCCCCAAGGACACCCAGTCAGCGCCCGCACAAGGCAGAGGCTCTTCCAGCCTTCTCTGCCAGCACATCCCACCCCGACAGGCTCAGACGCAGTTTCTGGGTCCAGCAACAAGAAGCTGGCAGGAACAGAGTTCCTCCAGGCTGCCCAGGTCCCTGCTTCACCTGTATTTACTAAGCCCTTGGTGGTCCGTGACAGGGAGAATTCGCAGAGCACCGAGTCAAAAGAAACTAAGCCAAATCATTTTAGCAGACACATTGTCAGTTTAGGCGAGGGGATTTAGAGCCGAATAATTCTCCGAGCAGGAATAGCATTGAGGAAGGTGTCAAGAAAATCCATCATCTTCCCTGAGGACAGAGGAACCGAGCAAAAGAGACTTTAACTCACCAGTTACGCTGCACACTAATGCTTTTGTTTTCTTCTAATGGACACTGGAAGGAAAGAAAGGCTTTTATCCTTTGGGTTATCTTCCCAATTCCTCTACTGAGGCAAAACTGTTTGTTTACAAGGAGTCCACTAAATAACATTTATGCTCCAAGAACTCCAGGATGCCCTAAAAGAACCAACCCTGATGAACAAGCCAATACCTATGCCAAGTACTAACATCTCTGCATTATGAAGAGAGATTCAGGACCTCCTTCTCATCTTTTGCATCAGTACAATGTCATTCGATTTCATTAGGGCTGATTGTGATTTGCTGGGGTAATGAAGGGAAACAGATGACGACGTAACTTGCCCACTGAGGGAAATCAGTGGCAGAGCAGCAAATATAACCGGCTCCTAACTCCCGTGCAACAGCTAAACCCACGTTCCCACAGACGCTCTCTGTATGTGCAAGTTCAGCCCACCCCAAGTTACACGCGGAATGAATTGGATCGGCCGGGATGAGCTCGCGCATCGCCTCCCAGCCCCGCCGCCGGGCCCTCGGTGAGCTCCAGCGCTCGAGCCGGCTCCACCACACGTCATCAGATCTGCCCGTGAAACTGAGAACTTCGCTTGCCAGACCCATGGTCTGCCACTGCCATGAGCCCTATCCCTTAAGGAGCATTAAAACTAATTTAAAATGTAAATGCCTCCAAGTTCGAGAGCGACCTTTTTCCCTCCTCCTTTTTCCTAGAGGGAGATCCTGGTGACATTACACTTCCCACCCTCTCCCTCCGAGCTCAGAAGTTAAAATGGAAACTGTTTGCAGCACAGAAAAGCAGAGCAGAAGCCCGTGGCATTGCACAGCACCTGTGTTTTAAGCTGTAGGTGCTTTTTTTGTGGGCATTTCTTGGGGTTTTTTTGTTTCTGAGCAGACTCAGAGACCAAGGAATAGGTTACTGCTCTAACTATTGGGGTAGATACTGGTCACATCCTTCTTTCCCATGCTGCAGCTACCTGAGATCCTGTGAGGAAGGGAGAAGTTTCCAGCTTTTGGATCAGCCTGTATTCTAAAAATACAGAGACAAGCAAGCAGGCATTTAAGGAACAAGCCTGGTATCTTCACAGAATCAGGGGATCGATGTATTGCTTTCACTCCCCCTTCATCCCAACCGTGACTGTGTGTGGTGGTCCACAATTCCAAGTACTTCAAAGGGTTGAAAACCAACCAAAGAAACCAAGCTGCATTCGTTCCTCCTAGCCGTTACGATGCTAGTACAGTACGGTGGTGATTACTGACTACAGCAAATAAGCAGCCTCAGATAATGATAATCAATTAATTGGGCATCACAAGAAACAATGAAATTAGATTAGCTTCCCTGTAAGCTGCCTGGAAGGTAAAATTGCTCTAAACATGCTTCCAAGGCGCAGGGCTGCACGTCTCTCCTGCCATTTCTCAGCGGTCTTTTAGCAATACCAGAAGCACCTCGAGCACAAGCTGCCAGAGCCCGCTCTACCCCGTGCGATATATTACAGTCTCTGAACAGATCACCTTGTTTGCCATCAGGAAAGTCCAAACAAATAGAAAAGAAGAATTTTAATCTCCTTTTAATTATTTTTAAATGCCCACTTGACGCTACCGGAGCAGGAGACAGGCAGGCTGGTTTGGCAGGAGCGACAACCTCTGCCTGCGCAGAGAGCCACGGGCTGCCGACCAGTCCCCCCCGTCGCAGGGACCCTTCCCAGCAGGGCTGCCGCAGGGACCCCCGGCCAGCGCGACGGAGCCAGCAGAGCCTCCCAGAGACCTCTGCCTCGTCCCAAGCCTTCCCCCGGCCCCACCATGCCGGCAGCGAAAGCCCCAGCGTCTCCCCAGAGCCGCCCCGAAGAACCCACGACAGCGGACTCGAACTGCCCCAGTTCCTTCAGAACAAACCCAATGTGAGTCCATCAACCTTGGCAAAGCTACCACAGCTTTACACCAAGACGAAAGAATCGCGCTCCCCGAGACCGATGCCTACAAATTCGTCTGGTTTTGGCGATTTCCATCAAGCCCGTCCGGATCTGCCCAGCCGTCAGCAGGAACTGAAAGCCACGGCAGGGCCAATGGTGGGATCAGCACGGCTCTTCCGAGGCTGGTGCAGCTCATAAGCCAAACCCTCAACCAGGAACAATCCATCAGAATCACGATACTTTACATTTTCTCTTCTCGCCTTCCTCCCTAAATTATTTAAAGGGCAGAAAAGCCTACTGCAAGGCAACAAAAGTAAGGAGTAGGGGAGAAAGTGGGTGCCAGTTTAATGCCAGCCCCAGAGTAGAGAAGAAATACCTCCCCGTGTAACATTTTGATTGCCTAAAAGCACAAGCACCTCAATTTTAACCGCTCTGGACAAAATATTACAGCTTATCAATACAAACTTTCCACATGACTGCTACAATATCAACCCTGTAATATACAGCCAGGCTGATGAAAGCCAAGCCAGCTCTAAAAATACGACAGACAATACAAACTTCTTCACTTACATCATAATTCAAATTACAGTGATCTTTTGCTGAAGTGCACTCTTGAATGCTGGAATGATAGAGCTATAATTGTAATGGAGTAATTTAATTTTGATTTGGATGAAACAGCGAGCACGAAGCAGAGAAGGCATAAAACACCACCACTCACATAAAGGTTAAGAAGCTGGTCATTAAGTGAATCAATTTGGAGTGCTTAGGTAATTTTGACATTTAAGTCAGAATTCCAGTTCTCACTGAATTCACACTAAAATATCTACAAACCCCACTGTGGTGGTCATGGGCCACCAGTCAGTGTTCAGCTGGGGCAGCGAGCAGCTCCTTACTTTCGTCTTCTTTGCCCAGTGTCGTGGCAGTTTTCATTTTCTGCCATGATTCCACTTTTGGCGCATCACGGCTCTGAGCGATGCCCGAAAATACAAGGCAAGAAGACAGAAATTGCTCCTACCCCACAGGCACTGCTCCTCCTAGAGAGGAGTGCTGGAAACGGCTGGGCTGCTCCTGCATGGCCAGACACGCACGAAGAGAAGGCAACCGAGCTGTCACGGCTTGCGAAACGAATCCCATCTCTGCTGTGTGAATGGTCTTACAAGACGGCACAAACAAGTTACGACGACGTATTTATTCACTGCTCCATCTGAACAGCCGCCTCGCTGCTCCTGCTCACAGCTGGGCATCTCCGAGCGCCCCGACAGACGGAAAGGCGATTTCTGGTTCAGTAAGCGAGTTTGTCACGCTCACCCCAGAGAGCGCGATGTGCCCGGGAGCAGGCTGGGCCAGCAGCGCCAGAGCCTTCCTGATCTCTGCCATCGTCTTCTGCCCTGAAGAACGAGCTTTGACAACTTCTCCCACAACAACACATTCTGCATGTTATGAATAACAACGCTGCCCTAGACAGACAGCTTCTTGCTGCAGGACGGTCAAGCTGGAAGCAGAGGAACGTGCTGCTCCTCAGACAGATGGAGAGCCAGGCCGTCACGGCACGCGCAGCAAGGGGAGCCGCGCTTTCACCAGACAGCTTCTGACGGGGAGGGAGCTCACCGCATCTACCCGGCTACAGCAGGCAGACAGCACTGGGGAGATGGAGCTGCGCAGGGTGGTTTTGTCTTAAGAAAGCCCCTCTGCTCACCTTTTGCCCCGTCTCTGGATTTGATCCCGAGTACAGTGTAGGCATAAATTCCAGGACCAAACCCAGCTCTGGTACCAGCCTGCTTATCCAGCGTTTCTCTCTCCACCGATCCACTGCGGAGCAGACCCAGAGCCGTCAGCGAGGATGTCAGGACACAGTGAGGAGGAGAGGACACTGCTCGAGGAGATCAGACCACAGCCAGAGACCTTTGCAGAGCTGTTAATGCTTATGTCAAGCCTGAGCCCGAGATCCTGGGTTTCAAGGGGAAGCAGAGAACACGGGGCCAAGCCACGCTGTGCATCACCACCCCTTGTCCCTGCAGCTCCGACACCCTGCACGATGTCCAAACATGGGCCAAGGCGTTCGTATCTCAACCCCAGAGAAATTCTCCAAAGACTTCCCTCTATAGCACCACTGAGTGCTAGCTGCTCTTTGTTCCCTGCCCCCCCAAATGCAGCATGCAGGGACAAATTAGCACTTGGTTAATTTTAAAACTCTCCAAAGGAACTGTTAGAGCTGTACTGTAAATCACTCTGCGATTCTTCCCACGGGAAGTGTTTCTACCACCACTCCGTGGGTCATAAACCCTCCCCAGACGTAACTCGAGTGCAGGAGCTCTAGAAGATGCCAGCACAGTCGGGTGCGTGACGCAACTCTCGTCTAAAGAAGTTCAGCTCACAAACAGACAAATTCTAAGCTTCTCTTTCCTATCAGGACCGCATTAACAAATGCAGCTCTTGTCAGAGAACATCTCCTTGGCAAACTGCATCCTGCAGGAATTATTTCTGTGCAGGCAGCACTTAGTTTCACTCAATATTAATAGTGTCTAAAAGACATCGCGTACACTGTACCAGAGAACAAACACAAAGTGATGTGAATTGCCCATCAGAGTGGGTTGAATTAGAGATGAAGTAATTTAACGGACTACAGTATTCACAACTGGTTTCTGCCCATCCCACCGCTGCACTCAAAATACAGGGGTGTTTTTTTTACAATCTTTAGGGCATAATATTACAGACTAACTTCCAAAAGCCTACGCTGTTGCTGTCCTATATTTAGGAACAAAAAAAAGAGAATTCCTACAAGTCTTTTCTCTGGTCTCAAGACTACCAGGGACTCACTTCCAGCCTGGAAGACATGCCCTTGCCGGGGACACAGATTTAAAGACGGGGCAGGGAGCACGCAGGGTGGCTGTGAGGACGCTGTTCAGAGCCGCGCAAGATTAATGCGCTGTCGAAGGAACGCTCCAGACGAAGCAGGCTGCAGACAGGAGCGTGTTAGCTTATTACAGAAGAATTAAAGCACAAAACAGCTGCAAAACGGTCTTGTCACCCCGGGTCCCCGCTCTCCGCATGCCACCTACTCATTGCTGCCCTGAAGGTCCATTCTCCAGCTCCATCGGTTCGCACCCAGCACCGCCGTGCCACGGGGACGCCCCGAGCTGAGCCCACCTGCCACGACACCCTCGCTGTGAATGAGCTGGGTCTCTCAGACACGGAGATTCAGGTGAAAAACCCACGGTTTGCGGAGCTCCCAGCTTCACAGCGTTGGTCTCCGGGGCGTACGGAGACCGGCTGCGGGTGCTTCACCAGGGGCGTCGGCGGTGGGACTGCTCCCCCCTGCCCCGCACCGCCCGGGGACCGGGACCTGTCCCCGCTCCGGGCACTGCGCCCTTCCGGGGGGTCCTTCTGCCTCCCCGTGCCTCAGCTTCCCCACTTCCCCGAGGAGAAGACACGGTGTGGAGGCTCCGGCCGGTCTCCGGCTCCCGGGAGCGGCACCGCTGCCCTTCCGACCCGCCGCGGTACGGAGGGGTTGCTCGGCCCCGAGAGGACGATCCCGCCGTCTCACCGGGCGCAGGCGATGCCCGGCGGGGTCCCCGGCAGCGAGTCACCCCCCCCCCGGGGCGGTCTCACCGCAAACTTCCCGGCTCGGCTCCAGG
>Ga0065711_1040385_pt1 | contig 17014 bp, 11 predicted proteins | sample Hoacrofraction12_FD_59098 | JGI IMG/M metagenome (GOLD analysis project Ga0065711, IMG submission 59098) | Hoatzin crop microbial communities from Cojedes, Venezuela - Epithelial fraction 12 v2 (version 2) | ecosystem: Host-associated > Birds > Digestive system > Esophagus > Crop | place... | reverse complement strand
TTTCTTGAACTGGGGAGCCCAGAACTGGACAGAGTACTCCAGATGAGGCCTCACTAGGGCAGTGTAGAGGGGAAGGAGAACCTCCCTCGTCCTGCTGGCCACACTCTTCTAGATCCTTGCTGAAGGCTTTTCACTGACTGTGCTCAATATCCCACTGCTAAGAGCTGGAAGATCCTGGACTCTCTCCTGAAGCACAGTACTGCTGTAATCTTTTGTGGCACTGGTTTAATGCCCATTTCAGCAAAAATGCATGTTTTAACCAGTTGTTGTTTTTTGCCTCAATTTGTAACAAAGAACCACACAGTTACTCTCTCACTCCTTCCCCCTTCCTGGTGGGATAGGGAGGAGAATCAGAAGGAAAAAAGGCAAAAATTCGTGGGTTGGGATGAGAACAGTTTAACAGACTGGCAAAGGGAGAAGAAATCAGCAATCAATAATGCTGATAAAAAGCATACACAACATGCAATGTTCTCACCACCTGATGCTCAGCTTGCTCCTGAGTAGCAAACAGCATCTCCTTCAGCCAGCTTCCCACTTGAATACTGAGCATGACATCACATGATATAAAAAATCCCATTTGATTGGCTGTTTGCGTCAGCCCAACCAGCTTCTTGTGATAATTAGCTCTGTCCCAACTGAACCCCGGGCATTGCCCACCCCTTATACTATACCATCTATATCATGCCCAGGGTCCACACTTTACTATCGCTTCTTTTGATTTTATATGTATATATGCATCTACGCACACACAAATATAATTTGCTTAGTTTAGAGACCATCCCTCTAAAATGTCCACTGAGTCCATTTAGTGTACGATGTAGGGCTCTATACAAATGCCTTCCACCTGCGATGCTTTTCCACAATGCGACAGGACAGTTTTTGCCTTCTGGCCAGTCCATGATCACTTCCAGCATTCCTGGGTGACGAGGGTTTCCCATTTGGGCCTGCTGTGTGATTAGTGCAACCCACTTGGCAGATGCTACAGATGGCATCAGTAGCATGATGCGTAGAGGGGATGCTCTCTTTGAACATCCAGCCCAGGACAGGCAGTCATGGTGCTAAGAGGAGCTGTGCTTCAGTGCCAACTACTTCTGAAGCAGCTTGAACACCTTCATGTGCTGCCAGAATCTCCCTGACTCCAAAACCCCAGGGGTCGGCCTCGAGTCTCCCCTGGTGCTTTCTGCCACACACTCCAGGTTGGGCCATTCTCCCCGGCTTTGGTGTAGAGCATGTTTTTAACATCTTGTCCTGTCCGGACTGGTCCAGGGGCTACAGCATGAACTATTTCTGGTCTAATTTGTTCAAATGCTTGTTGTTGCTCAGGGCCCCATTAAAAATCTTGCTTCTTCTGGGTCACTTGATAGAGAAGGTTTACAATCTGGCTGTAATTTGGGATGTGCATCCTCCAAAACCCCAAAACTTCTAAGCAGTCTTGTGTTTCCTTCTTGCTAGTTGGTGGAGATATAACTGTTATTTTGTTGATCAGATCCAATGGGATATGATGACATTCATCTTGCCATTTTATTCCTAAAATTTGATCTCCTTTGCAGGTCCCTTGACCTTACTTCGTTTAATAGCGAAACCAGCTTTCAGAAGGATTTGAATTATTTTCTCCCCTTTTTCAGTAACTTCTTCTGCTGTACTGCCTCACACAATGATGTCATGAATGTATTCTCGATGTTCAGGGGCATCACCCTTTTCCAGTGCAGTCCAGATTAGTCCATGGCAAATGGTGGGACTGTGTTTCCACCCCTGGGGCAGTCGATTCCAGATGTATTGGACACCCCTCCAAGTGAAAGCAAACTGTAACTTGCAATCTGCAGTCAAAGAAATAAAAAAAAATGCTTTGGAAATGTCAGTTGTAGCATACCACTTGGCTGCCTTGGACTCCAGTTCATGATGGAGCTCTAACACGTCTGATACAGCAGCACTCAGTGGTGGAGTCACTTTGTTCAGGCTATGATAGCCTAGTGTTAACCTCTACCCTCCATCAGATTTTTGCACTGGCTGTATAGCACTAGTAAAAGATGAGTGAGTCTTGCTGATTACTCCTTGGCTTTCCAGTTGTTGAATCAACTCACGAAAGGGGGTCAAATAGTCTCAGTTTGTGTGATATTGCTGCCAGTTCATCATGCTGGTAGCAATTTGCACCTGCAGTTCTTCAGTTCACAACAATCCCACAACAAAGGGATCCTCTGAGAGGCCAGGCTGGGTAGAGAGATGCTTGATCTTCTCTCTGTTCACAGTGGCCACACCAAACGCCCCTTAGTACCCCTTTGGTTACTTGAAGTACCCTCTCCTGAGGTAATCTATGCCAAGAATACAAGGGGCCTCTGGGCCAGTCATGAGTGTGTGCTTTTCCCACTTCTTTCCTGTCAAGGCCATCTCAGCTTCCAGTATAGACAATTCTTGGCATCCCCCTGTCGCTCAAGAGATCCAGATGTATTCTGTGCCCCTATACCCTGATGGTATTGGTGTACACTGTGCACCAGTGTCTACCAAAGCCTTATACTTCTGTGGATCTGATGTGCCAGGCCATCGAATCTACACAGTCCAGTATACCCAGTCATCCCTTTCCTCCTCCTGGCAGAGGGCAGGGACCCTCTAGTCTTGTTCCTGGTCAGAATATTCACAGTCTGACCATTGCAGTAGCAAACCAGAAGTTCCTTCACCTGGAGTGAGGGAGGTGATTTCAGTTCTTCTGTGTCTGGGATATGGCTGATGGCCTTCTTGTGTCTCAACAGCAACTACACTGACAACCTACTTGGGTGGCTCTTTCTTAACAGCTATCTTCCCTCTCGGTTCATGTATACAAGCTTCCAGCCTAAAGATGGGTTCACCATCCCACCTCCTCATATCCTCCCCCTGGTCACGCAGCAAGAACCAGAGTGTACCATGCAGCGTGTGTCTGGGGCTCCCTTTTCATCCGACCAGGCCAAGAGAGGACCAATTTCTTGGGGCATCCCTGACAGCTGAGATTCTGTTCTGTAGGGAGAAGGAGGTGTAGAGATTTTCTTCAAAGTTTTGGAGCCAAGAAGACAGGACATGAAATTTCTTTGGAGCAGCTGTGCACACTTTGATTCAGTGTGCACTTTTGCTAGGCACTGCTGGTTAGATTTTATCTCTTAAGAGGCATTCCAGATGGACAGAGATGTATAGTCTGTATTCAGGCAAATACAGTGGAGGTCCACTCTTGTGTCCTCTATCTGCTAAGACAGTTCTAACTGTATGATGTAAATATGTAGAAAACACTCCAGAAAAATTATTCTATTTGTTAGTAACTTTCCTCCTTACTTAAGGAAGAATGAGAGCTAAACCTCTACCCTCTTACCTCATATATGTTCTCCTAAACCACACTTTTTTTTAATTTTAGTTTTGCACTAGTTCCTAAATTCTTTAAAATTTAAAATTTTGATTTTCTGATTATCTACATGCTATACTGTCAAAATACTAAGCAGTAGCTTCTTAAATCACTATTTTCCTTAACTATTCTTTAGTTATGATGGCCTTGCCAAGGTAGGTCTAGTTGTAGGCAAGACTTACTTATAATTTCTATTACAATGCTTGCACTTCTTTGCTTGGGAATATACAAGCTTATAGGTGAACAAAGTAAGCTGTAGAAAGAAGGGGAAAAATAGAGAGAAACGTTAAGAAAACTGGCAGGAGAAAGACAAAATTTGTGGGATAGCGAGATTATAGCCAAAATTAAGAGCACAACAGCAAAACTAATATTGCAGTATCATAAAGAAAGAATTTCATGAATATTAAAAAAAAATCCCCGTAACTGCAAGAAAAATCGAAGCCAAAAGGGAAAATGCTCATTTTCAGGTATATGGAATGTGCTTGTGATACTTCTCTCTTTTTCCATTGTATTATATTTCTTCAAATAGCCGTTATGTTTATAGTACATTAAAATGGAAAGGCTAATGAAAGAGAATGTTAAAAATTACACCTTCAGATCCTTCAATACAATGAATTTGTTTCAGGGTCATTCCCGTGAAAGAGTATTGAGCCCTTCCTGAGCTACGGAGACAAACTGGCATCTTTGGGAAATGATCTATAAAGGAGGACCATAGAGCATTCTGTGACATCTTATATGCTGATTTTCCTAAAAAAAAAAATTGTGGCTGTTTTGTTAAAGTTTGCTTTTCCTGATAATATCAAGGTTTAAAAAAAGCACTGAGGACTGTGATTTTTTTTTCAACTAGAGTAAGATGTTTATTTCCTCCACTCACTTATTCGTAGAAATGGCAAACTATCAATTCCATAGCCTCCAGTCATTATTGATCTTAGTTAGCATATGGAAAAAATCAAACCAACAACCTTAAAATTTTAAATCTTTCTCAGAACCTGGAAGACTTCTTGATTTTCCTGCCACTACTTTTGTTTTCGGGCATAGCTTCCTAGCAAAATATTCTTTCATTCAGTTTTTATATTAACTATTGAAGAATCACAGAGATCTAGACAGAGCACATAAAAACTGAGTTTAACCTCCCAAGTAGTGTTCAAGACATCTAAAATATGTGCTTAGAGTTTGTTACCTATATTTACATTCAATTCATAGTGTGTCTTTTGTGATGATTTCTAACCATTACAGTGTTTCTTATTTTACAACTTTCGACCTGTCCTGACCTACACACTAAAGCAAAAGTCCTCTCAGTAACCTGTTGAAGTTGTTCTGTCTCGGTCGATAAAAGGTTCTCAAAGTAAGATATTCAGTGACTTGCCAGCCCTAATTGTATTTCCTCTTCAGAGAGAGAAAAGGAAACAAACAAAAATGCTAATACAGCAGTCGATATCTGTGCTCCTTGTTCTCCCTGTATATTTTTGATGCAAATTGGTTGCTGTGATCTGTAAATGCCTGATTATTCTTATTCTTGTTTTGGCTTGGAAGGAAAATTGGAGAAGCTGTTTTTTAGTGCTAAGTAGTGCATAATATCCAAACCTGCTTTCCAGGAGGCATTAGCATGCCTGTCAAATACATATTTTCCTATAACTTTTAGAATAATGAGGTAGAATTGCTACTCCTACTGTGTATGGCTGCACTGAAGGCACTGTAATAACCACAAACATAGATAACATTATGAATTAGTCAGTTTTCAGACAATGGCAAATATTATTATCTAAATTTCAGATTAAAAGACTAAATTTCATACTTAAATAGTCAGGGTCGATACAAGGTGGATTTGGCTGCCAGGATAGAAGTATGTTTTAACATTTTTTAAATACAATCTTTCTGTAGTATAAAAAAAAAATTTCTGTCTCAAATTGCTGTAAAATGTCACTGCTGGACCAGCTGTTGTTCTTGATAATATGAGATGACCAACTTTTCATGTAGAGAAGCGGTGAGAAGTCAACTTTCACATCAGCTGCAATGCATTAAAGTACTTTGGTGAGACAATTCCAAGCTCAATCACATATTAGTAAAATTCAGTACCACTGTCAATTTCATTTCACAAAAAAAACCCCTGAGAGTCAGACAGATGTCAAACATAAAGAGGCAAGTGAAAGCTTCAAGTCAAAATAACTGGATTTGTTACTTGTTGAGGTCAGTCACCTCACAAATAGGGATGTAGACAAAGCAGAGATATTTGACACCTGCTTTCCCCGTCTTTAATATTGATCACGGGCCCTGGGACTCCTGGGGCCCAGAGTGGGAAAAATATGACTGGGGGGGTTGATAAACTCCCAGCTGACTGAACTTGTTCAACACCTGCTGCTGGATGCACATAAGCCTATGAGGCCCAATGGGATTCATCCCACGGTGTGCTCAAAGAGCTGGCTGATGTCATCACGGAACCTCTCTACATTATTTTTTCAATAGACTTGAGAGTCTGGAGAGGTCCCTGCGGAGTTGAATCTGTCAAATGCTGTCCCAATATTCAAGAATGGTAAGCAGGGAGACCCTGGTAATTAGAGGCCTGTCCGCCTCACTTCAGTGCCTGGTAAAATTATGGAGAAGGTTATTCTGGGAGTTACTGAACAACACTTGAGAGACAATGCTGTCATTGGTCACAGCCAGAATGGTTTCACAAGGGGATTGTCCTGTTTAACCAAATGAATTTCCATTTATGACAAGGTCTTGCTAATTGACCAAGGGAAGCCAGTAGAAGTGGTGTTCTTTTATTTTACCAATGCTTTTGATACTGTTACTCACAGTATCCTTCTGGACAAAATGTCCAGCACCCAGCCGGACACATCCATAACACATTGGCTGAACAACTGGCTGACAGATCAGGCTCGAAGAGTTTTAGTAAACGAGGTTACATCAGGCTGATGGCCAGTCACCAGTGGGGTTCTCCAGGGCTCAGTTTTAGTGGCTGTGGTCTTTAACATTTTTATAAATTGTCAGGAATTGAATATATGTTAAGTAAGTTTGCTGGTGATACTAAATTAGGAGGAACAGTGGACTCCCTCGAGAGCAGAGAGGCCTTACAGAGAGGTCTGGACAGACTAGAGAGCTGGACAATCACCAACGTCATGAAATTTAACAAGAGCACGTGCCAGATTCTCCACTTGGGATAGGGTAAGCCTGGCTATACGTACAGATTGGAGCATGAGAGGCTAGAGAGCAGCTCCCCTGAAAGATCTGGGGGTTTGGGTTGATGGCAAGTTGAATATGAGTCAACAGTGTGCCCTGGCAGCCAAAAGAACCAGCTGTGTCCTGGGGTGCATCAAGCACAGCATAGCTAGCTGGGTGAGGGAAGTGATTGTCGCACCCTACGCTGCACTGCTGTGGCCCCACCTTGCGTACTGTATGCAGTTTTGGACGCCTCAATGTAAGAAGGATATCAAACTGTTAGTGTGTGTCCAGAGAAGAGAGACCAAGATGGTGAGAGATCTTGAGGGCAAGACTTAGGGGCAGTGGCTGATGTCAGCTGGTTTCTTCAGCTTAGAGAAGAGAAGTGAATGCTGAGGGGTGACATCATTGCAACCTACAGCTTCCTCAATGACGGCAGTGGAGGGGGAGGTGTTGATCTTCACCAGCGATAGAACCTGAGGAAATGGAATGAAGCAGTATCAGGGGAAGTTCACGTTGGACATTTGGAAAAGGTCCTTCGCTGAGAGACTGGTCAGTCACTGGAACAGGCTCCACAGTGAAGCAGTCATGGCACCAAGCCTGTCAGATCTCTACAAGTATATGAACTACTCTCTTAGTCACATGGCTTGGTGTTGGATAGTTCTGCAAGGAGTCTAGAGTTGAACTCTATGGTTCTTATGGGTCTCTTCCAACTTGAGATGTTCTATGAGTCTATGACTACCTGACTTTTTACAATCTAATAAAAAAAATTACCTTCAAAAGACTTCTGTGAAGAAACTATAGAAGCTGTGGAGCTAAAGTCCAGGAGAATGGTCTCTAGTTATATTGTATAATATAATTCTAGGTAATATGATTATAAATAATACTGTACAATATAATATTGCTCTAATTATACGTTTATTTTCATATCTGCACATATACTGTATAAGTCATGCTCCTTTCACACACCAAATTACTCAAATGGCAGTAGTTCTAAGTTATCACTGGCTTCCTCTGTTTGCCATTTAATTATCCACTTTGGCCCTAAAAGACATAAGATCAGGCTGTGTGAACGAATATTCCCATGAGTTATTTTCTTTTTTTTTTCATTTTTACATATTTCAATTTACTCAGCTCCTTATAGAGTAGATAGTGTACAGAAAAATCACAATCTCCTTATTCAGTAAGTAGGGCATTTTTATGACTGGAAAGCAAAGAACAAGCTCTCTCTTCCTTCTTCTACCTGCAAAGTTATTGCTAATATCTATAGGGATCTGATATCAGAATTGAATGTGGATTAGGCAACAAATCTGATGTGCAGGAAAGAACATTTTAATTTGTGACTTGCCCTTAATATGAACTAAGCGTAGGCAAAACACTTGAAATCTTACTGTTGAAGATAATATTCCTCCACAGAATTATCTAGAAATACACTTCTATTTGTTATTCCAGAATGTCTTCTGCAATTTTTTTTATTTCTAATTATGCTTATTTAGGAGGGTACAAATAGTACCTAAGATCAGAGAGAAGATTTTCTTTAGGTGACAGATACTGTATCCACTCTAATTTGTGCTTTGTTATGGGGTTAAAATGTTGAAAATAGGAATGCTGTGTGGATGTGAACAGAGTTCACTGAAAGAAAAATATCCATGTCTGGTGGTTATAGAAGTTGAACATCCATTACACTTCCAAATCAGAGTGTAATATATTCCATTTGTCTCGGAGAAGATTTTCTGTCTTAACAAAAGAAAGTCTAGTGTTCAAGGCTGTACCAAAGCACTTTTCAGCATGTTTAAAAGAAGAAATGTGTGTGTACCCTGCAGCTACCCATGAAAGTCATCTTTTCCTGATGGTCTTCATGGGTAGCTGCAGGGTACACACACATTTCTTCTTCTGAACTTGCTGAAACGCTTTGCCTGTGAGAGGTATTACACAAAAGAGAATATCTGCTCCTTTTGTATCTTGCTCATCGTTCAATACTGTCACTATGTTATAATTACACTTAATGAATAACTGAAATACTGCTTTCTGTTCCACCACTCAAGCCAACTGTCCTAACCCTTGTTTTCAGCAGTAGGTAACTGCGTAATCTGACATCAGCAGACATACCCATAGCCTTATGAATATTAATACACTTTACAGCCTGATACTGTGAGACTAAAAGCAGATGGACAGCCGTTTCATTGTCCATCAAACAAATTTTCAGAAATTCTTACCTGAGCACTATGGGTGGTATTATTTTTGTTGCGATTTATGAAACATATTTTAAAACCCAAAAAGGAATTTGTGAAAAACTTGGCAGTAGGGAAACCAATAACAAACTAATTTCTAAACATTGTTCTAACAATTATTAGGAGACCACCAATATTTCTGAATAAAGAGAAAAATATGGTAAACGGTGAGATCTTCTAATCTAGTAGCATGAATTAGAATTTGGTAAAAATAAAATTGGATTAGACAAAGAACATTAAGAAGTATTGTGATGAGGAAAAAGTAATAATTAGAAATGAATGATACAGGAACTTTTAGTCTTAGAGGTTGCCTAGAGACCAAACACTAGTAATTTTTTATGGAGGGAAAAAAATCTAAAAGTTGAAGCCATGAAGCTAGCAGAAAGGCAATTGTTTGGAACACAGGATATTTTATGGAAATGGCAAAACTCACAATGCTTTAAGAAAGCCAGAAGTGAAGAATTACTTGGAACAATGTGTTGCCAGTACAGTAGTGGCTGCCGGTCTCATCACTAATCTGCATATTGATGTTCCATACATTCACAAGTGGGCTTGTTACTAGTGTAATAGTCGCCATTATCGATCTGTTATCTCACTTCCCTAATTTAAAAAAGGGTTCTTACTGAGTGAAAAGAATCCAGGCAGAAGATCTCTTAGTGGGTTTCTTCCTTTAGCTGCTATGACTGTCTTTCTTTAGGTACAAGTTGCATTTAAATACAGTATTTTTGGTGGGTTTATCTTGGCCAGCATCTCAGCAGTAACAAGGTGCCCACTCACTCCCTGCCACCAGCCAGGTCGGGGAGAAAATTGGAAGAGCAAAAGCTAGAAAAACTCATGGGTCAAGATAAAGGCAGTCTGATAAGTGAAGACAAGAGAAAAACAAATGACCAAGTGATACAAAGGTGTCCTGTGCTTGGCCAGGACAGGGTGAATTTTTGCAAGAAGCCAGGAGCTGGCCAGCTGACAAAAACTGGCCAAACAAACAGGGTATTCGATACCACGTGTCAACATGCTCGGTTCTTAGTGGAGGACCTGGCTGGGAGGAGGTTGACCGGGGCTTGGGAGTGCGCCAGTCATCAACTGGTGAGAGAGAGTTGCTCTGTGCTTTTCCCTGTTCTTATCAGTATTGTTGTCATTACTGTTCTCTCCCTTTGCTGTTCTGTTACACTGCCTTTATCCCGACCCACAAGTTTTACCTTTTTCTTCCGTTTCTCCTCCCCACCCCAGCAGGGGGAGGGGCGATAGAGTGACCACGTGGCCCTTTGTTGCTAGCTGGGGCTGAATCATTACAAAAGGCAATCACTCAAGACCTTCCACCAGCAGACTGATACCCAGGCAATCTCTGAGAGACGGCTACTTTGGAACAATAGTGCCCCAGGTTTATTGCTGAGAATGATAAATGGTATGGAATATCCCTTTGGTGACCTGGCATTGGCTGTCCTCTCTCTGTCCCCTCCCAGCCTCTTGTCCACCCTTAACCTACTCCTGGAGGTGGACTGGGCAGGGTGAGAAGCAGAGAAAGCCTTGATGCTCTGTAGATGCTTCTCAGCTAAAACAGTAGTGCATTATTAAACTTATTTCAGTCACAGATTTAAAACACAGCTCCATATGGGCTGTTGTAAAGAAAGACGACTCCATCTCTGCCAGACACAGTACATATGTGTATCCAGAAATAAAGCAGACTCCAATTTCAGCAAATTCTTCACTTAACTCTGTTTGTGCTATCGCTGGAGTAAATGAATGCTGTGCCGAGGCTGTAGGCAGAGAGCTAAGGACTGTTACTGTATGGCATCCAGATGAGGTGTCCAAATCAGCACAGTTTTCATGAATTTTACTGATGTTAAATATATAAATACATTTACTTTAGTTTTCACCATACTTTTGTTTGAGCCTAAGCAAATTGGTTTGGCAGAGAAGAACAGAAATTTAGTGGCATTTCAGATATGTTCTAGTAACAAAAACTTCCTTCCCATTATTACTCCAAAAGGAATGGAACTCTCAGAGGTCCTGTGTTGCATCTGTCATCCTTGTGAATATGCTTCTGATCTCCAATATACAAGCATCTAGTCCAACCCTCTTGCCGAACCAGGGTCACCTACAGCAAGCTACACAGGACCTCATCCAGGCGGGTCTTGGGTATCTCCAGAGATGGAAACTCCACAACCTCTCTGGGCAACCTGTTGCAGTGCTCTGTCAACCTCAGAGTGAAGAAGTTCTTCCTCATGTTCAGATGGAACTTCCTATGCTTCAGTTTGTGCCTGTTGCCCCTTATTCTGTCTCTGGGCACCACTGATAAAAGTCTGGCCCCATCCTCTTGAAACCCACTCTTGAGATATTTATAAGCATTTATAAGGTCCACCCTCAGCCTTCTCTTCTTCAGGCTAAACAAGTCCAGCTCCCTCAGGCTTTCCTCATAGGAGTGATGCTGCAGTTCCCTAATCATCTTTGCAGCCCTCTGCTGGACTGTCTCCAGTAGGTCCTCATCTTTCTTGAACTGGGGAGTCCAGAACTGGACACGGTACTCCAGATGGGACCTCACTACAGCAGAGTAGAGGAAGAGAACCTCCCCTGAGCTGCTGGCCACACTCTTCTTAATGCACCCCAGGATCCCATTGGCCTTCTTGGCAACCAGGGCACACTGCTGGCTCATGGGTAACTGAGTATGACGTGCATGGCATGGAATACCTTGTTGGTCAGTATAGGATTATCCTTCCTTTCTGCCCCTCCCAGCAAGTATGACCCCTTCCTATTCCTCCCTTGCGGGATCTAAAGAGATCTGTTGGTGACCTTGGCTGCTATAGTGATAATTATAAACAGGGACCTCTTTCTGCATTACAATCCTACAGTTAGCTCAGTATAACTCTAAACATTAGGTGTTATCAGCTTTGGAGAGAACAATGTTTTGAAAGATATGCAGCCATCTTCAGAAAAATGCAGTTACTTAGAAGTTTGCTGTAAGGAAGCTTCACTAAAAGAGAATCGGTTCTGTTTTAACCAAAACCAGAACAAATGGTTAAATACTTTTCCTACATTATGTAGTGTTTCTTCCTATAGTAACTGGTATGGGATGCTGTCTTACTGAATTACTATGGTCACTGAGAGGAAGCACGGTTCTTTACAAATATATTTGCACATGGGTCAAGTAGAGGAACAGTTTGTTGGAGACACAGCTGAAAATATTTGTGCTTCCTATTCAGCTTAGTTTTTGTATTACTGTACATTTTTTTGACTGTACTATGGAACTAGTATCTGTTGATTTTCGGTACGGCACCGTGTTCATTGATTTATTGCGGATTTTAGGGGCTTCAGAGAATTACAGTGTTTTGCCTCAGGCTATGCAGTGATAGTACAGCTGTTCTACAGTTTCTGCAAAAGACCACTTAATTTAAAAATAAAAGTTAGTCACAGAGAGCTGCAATGTCAAAAGAGCTGAGTTACTAAAATGGTGAGCTTTAGAAATTTATTTGCGAGCCCCACTGAGAGTCTTAAAACATCTGAAAAAAACCCCACAAAACCAAGGAGATAATTTGTTCCTTTAGAGATAAAGAAATACTTTTAAAAAGCTTCGAGAAACTTGAAATCTTTTACAGGAAAACTCTTGACTTAGATTACTTTTTTTTTCTAAATACGCAAATAGACCTATAATAGGAAAAAATTGATCTGTCACATTATTTAGTCCTCTTTCAAGTCAATTCACAGTCCATCTGTATTTATTCAACCTGAGCTAGTTATATTGCCATTTTTCTCGTTGGCCAGGATGTCCCACTGTGCATTGTATACTGGTACCACTTTCTGCTCTCACAGTAGTCCCTGGCACCACCATTCCTGCTGGCAGAGTAAAGACAAGGAAGACAGGAAAGGGAGAACAAGAACAGTGTGAACCACAGGTCCTCCTGACAACCTAATGACTTAGGAAGCCACAGAATAATGTTAGATCAAGAAAGAAACCCATACAAATGTATTATAAACCAAAGCAAACAAGTAATTTTTTCTTTGAGAATGCTGAAAAGAGACATTTAAAATTGATTTTGTCTTGTTTTTGTAATATAAAGTATGTGTTTATTAGACATATTTCTTTATACGTACGTATTTCTTTATAGATATATAAACCTTTGAACATCTGTACTACATGCATGTTACAAAGCTGGATAGCTTGTAAGGAATATTGTTTCAGAGTGGAAATTAATCTCAAGCTAACATTTCTGGAAGGATGTGATGTATTAAAAAATTCTCTTTAGTTCAATCTGAGTTCTCAATAAAAAATGAAGGCACAAGTATTGTTGTCCAAGATATGAGTCCATTGCTGAAATTCTCAGAATGGATAACAATATCTGAATTATGTTTTGAAATGCATCCAACGTGCTGAACTTTGGAATGCCTGGTGCACACAGGGAAGATACCATACTGCATCTGAATCCTCTGCTGAGGATTCAATCTCAGCATTATTGAGGATGACTGTGTAATTAGAATTGGAGTGGGGATCTCTTAATAGAAACAGAGAAATAGCTTGGCTGCCTGCAGACAGGTAAAAATGTATAAATGTAAAACTGAAAGATCATTAAACAGGTGTTTTCTGTTTTAAGGGATAAATTTGATGTATTTATTTAACCAAATGTTATATTGTAAAACATATGGAGTCTGTGTTTCATTTTTAAGGACCTTAATCTGTGGCTTTATTTCTTCTCTTGTCTTCTGTCATGCAAACTTTTTTTTAGCCCTTGTCCTATACAAGGAGTTTAGGACTGAATTGAGGATTAAGACTTGTACCTTTAACTTTCAGTGCCATGTAACGCACAAATTGCTTAAGGCTCATAATATCCTTTTGAGCACCTCAGGGGAAGAAACAGCATATGGATTTAAACTGCCCAGCTATATGTACTTAATTGCCATGTTGCGGTCAGTAGTCAAGTTGTCTTTGGCTTCCTATGTAATCAATAGAATGAAACAGATACGATGCTTCTATTTCTCCTAGAAATTATAACATTTTAGAGAAATATAGTCTCTGTTGACCACGTGGAGTGCTCCAGTGGGGTATCTTGAGCTACTTAGGAGTCATAGCTCATATATACTATGCTTCCAGTTTCCATGCAGAAAAACATCTCAATATCAGCAGCATATACCACTGTTTTGAAAGGTAAACCGTACAGTGACAGAAATAAGTGTAAAGGATGACTAACATGTGCATCTATTTGGATTGGGTGTGTGAATCAGCTGGCATAAAGTAGGCATTCCAGGAATGCATGTGTTAGATACTCTGTTTCGCTTGGTCAAAACTTGTGGATTTTGTCTTTGGCTATCTGATTTCCCACTGGTTTCATGGGTATTTATAAATCTCTCCTCACTTAAGTTTTTATGAAATGTGTAGCTCTGCTCTTCCAGAGTTCGAATTTTGTTTTGTTCTTGCTATCTTAGGTTTTCTGTTTGTTTTTTTTTTTTTTTTTTTAATATCAAGCTAAAATTAATCACACATGTATTACAAAATTCATCAATTATTAGTGTGCCAGTTTCGGCTGGGGTAGAGTTGATTTCCTTCACAGTAGCTAGTACGAGGCTGTGTTTTGGATTTGTGCTGAAAGCAGTGTTGGTAACACAGGGATGTTTTAGTTGTTTTGGAGCACTACTTAAACAGAGTCAAGGACTTTTCTGCTCCTCATACCACCCTGACAACAAATGGGCCAGGTGGGTACAAGAAGCTGGGAGGGGATACAGCTGGCACAGCTGACCCCCATTGACCAAAGGGATATTCTATGCCACATGATGTGATGCTCAGCGTATAAAACTGGTGGAAGAAGAAGGAAAGGGCACGGGTGTCACATTCAGAGTGATGCCATTTGTCTTCTTAAGTAACTGTTAGGTGTGATGGAGCCCTGCTTTCCCAGAGATGGCTGAACACCTGCCTGCCAATGGGAAGTGGCGAATGGATTCTTTATTTTGCTTTGCTTGCACATGCAGCTTTTGCTTTACCTATTAAACTGACTCTATCTCAACCCTTGACTTTTGTCTCTTTCACCTTTCATATACTCTTCCTCTTCCCACTGGGGGGAAGTGAGCGAGCGGCTGTGTGGTGCTTAGTTACCAGCTGGGATTAAACCATGACAATTAGTCTGTTAATTAAAGTTTTAAAAATCGTAGTCCTGCTGTGTAATACTTTTGATTAAAGAAACCTTTTGGTACATAATTACAGAAATTAATGGAATATGAATAATGCTATCCAAATGCTGTGATTTGTCAAGATGAACAGTGTAGATCCCAGTCCGTATGCATGCTGTCACTCTCAAATCTTGACATGACCCCCCTGCACACAGAATCATTGGGTCATTTATGCTGTATTACAGTGACAACAAGCCTGTGAGATGCTCAGAGAAAAATTCATTTTGCGAGCCCCAAGCTCCATGAAATGGATAATATAAAACAATGGATACCATTTATTGTAAGAAAGTAGTGTTTTTATCAAAATGAAAAGGAGTAAAATTTTTCCTTATGAAAGTGTTATCTATATTTTCCTTATTTTAATTTATATTTTCAGTATAAGCAAATGCCATGTGGGGAGTTGAAAGTTTTCAATGAAGACTCACAAACTGAGTTATATATATCTTTCCCTGTGAGGAATATCAGCTTCCTGAAAAGCAAGTCTGTAATATTTTTACTTTGTATTTTTGTTCTCTTTAACCTCTACTGTGCATTCATAGGTATATTTGGTCCACATACAGTGCCAGAGTTCAGTGTTAGTATTATCTTAGTAGATATCAATTTGTTCACTTGAAAGAGAATATATAAAACATAAGCTAATATCTGCTATGGAACCAAGTGAGTGAATTCAAGCCTTGCCAACACTTGTGTTTGCCAGATCATCAAAGAAGTGGTAAGAAATAAGCAGAGATGGAGCATTGTTGGGGTCAATGTAGCTTGAGAATTAGCATGACTAGGCTGTTTAAGTAAAACAGTTAGCATAGCTGGACAAGCCGCTGGAAAGGACAGCTAAGAATAAACATGATGTGGGTTAGTAAAAACAAGATGTGTTCAAGGACATGGAGGCAGTCTCTTGCTATTGGTGTTAGTGCATAGTTACCAGTCATAAGGGAATATGGGGTTTGTGAACAGTGCGTGATTTATGTCTGTAGCCTATCCAAAAAAGCATGATCGCGTGTGCAGGTATGAAAAATGTATATAACCATGCAAGCAGACCAATAAATCGGAATCGACTGTGCATTGCATCAATGTGTGAGAGTCATCCCTGTCCCTGCATGGATGCTGAAACTCAGCATTGTGGTGACCCCGACGTGATATCACAGCTGAAGAAGGCAGGGGACTGCTTACCGGCGAGGTAAGCTGGGCTGCCCGAGAGAGGCGGGAGCGGATTCGTGGCACGCCGGGGGGATGTGAATATCAGCAGTATGGGTTCCACTGTTTGAGCGCTGGAAAAGGTGGTGCAGAAAAGCCTGCTGGAATTGGAGGATTGAGCCAACGTGAAGTTAACTGAAGGAATGAGTGTTGGAAAAGGCGGCGCAGAAAGCCTGCTGGAATTGGCGGATAGAGCCAACGTCAAGTTAACTGAAAGAGAGATATCAGGACTATTATTGTGGTACCGCCGACGAAAGCTGATAGCAACGACAGATCGGTTGTTCGACTTGGATGTGTGGCAGAGAATCGGGGACTCTGTGCAGGTCGGCAACAAAAAGGAGCAATTATTAGCGCCTGTTTTTCTAGCTGTCAAAAGGATGGTCAGATGAAAGGAATGAAAGCTCAATTGAAAGATTTTACATAGAATTTAGAAAGAACGAAGTCTTGCAGTTTAAAATCTTTGAGGAAATCATTACTTGGAAATCAGTATATACAGCTTTAAATGCTCTAAATCTCTCAGAAACTATCTTAGAAGCAGCTGCTACTCCTCCACCATTATCTCAAAAGCAAGGACAGAGCTGCAGTCTTTTGAAATTTAACCCTACATACGATGAAACTCCTAAACCAACAGGAGAAATGCGGGAGGTAAATCTGCCAGAACCTGACGATCCTTTAAATCCAGAGAAATTGTAAGTGGGGTGCAGAACCCGGCACCCCGAAAGTGTACAACAGGGTCCCTCTACAGCAATTGGCATACCTGACCTGAGATCAAAGCAGGGTGAATTCCAGCATAAAACCGCGCAGTCCCGCCGACGCAGCACAGCCCGCAAAGCCAGCGACCACCACACCAGACTGGTCAGCGAAACTTACACCTGGTGGGGCACACGGGCCCCCCTCCAGCAACCGGCTGCGCGGTGCATCC
>Ga0065711_1010622_pt1 | contig 17014 bp, 8 predicted proteins | sample Hoacrofraction12_FD_59098 | JGI IMG/M metagenome (GOLD analysis project Ga0065711, IMG submission 59098) | Hoatzin crop microbial communities from Cojedes, Venezuela - Epithelial fraction 12 v2 (version 2) | ecosystem: Host-associated > Birds > Digestive system > Esophagus > Crop | place... | reverse complement strand
ACCCCAGGCCGCTCAGGCCATCAGCTCGCAGACACCAATGTGGTGGACGGCAAATGGCGTTTATTGACGGGTAGCACAGTATTATATAGCTTAGGTTTACAGCGTCACTTCCGTCTGCTTACACCTATGGACTAAACGCTACTGGTTATCAGGAGAGGAGGGGGGGGCCTACCTTTCCGTACAGCACGACATCTTCCGACCGCCAGGCCCTAACTATCCACAAATTCCAAAGAGATTATAGATCAAAGCTATCTAATTTTAGCAGTTTGCTAGGGAGTGGGGATAGCTGGTTTCTTTTAGAGTACAAACTCTGAAAGGGAGATGAAGAATCCAGCTAAAATTCCTCATCTTGGACAAATTAAATAATTACTCCCAAAATGTCATGATAAGAATGTTTGCAAATGTGTACAGTTTTGCTGAAAGTATGTCTTTTAATCTTTTGGTTTTAGCTGACACTCTGTATGGACCTCTTCATACCAAAGAAGCAGTGAAAATGTTCCTTGATGCAGTAGAACAAGCAAAACAACAGGGTGGCTCTGTGGTCTATGGTGGAAAGGTGACATCTTTATTCTCCCTGCTATATTTAGTACTCTAGGAAAAAAATCGAGTAGTGTGCTGGCTTAGGCCAGGACTGTAACTCTGTCCTGTCAGCCATTCCAGGATGTTAAGTTAGTCAGTCTGAGAATGTTTGAATTGCAATCCTGTCTCTAGGGTAAAGACAGGTCTGCTTGGAAGCTACCTTTACCTTTACCTCCAGGAAATGGCTAAGAGCTGTTGGCTGCTCCTTGCACTACTCCCTAGTTGCAGTTGATGGTGAAAATACCAACAGCAATGTAAATGGTGAACATCAGACACAAAACAAAGGGAAACTGCTGTTCTGTCCCTGGATTCACAGTATCAAACTTCAGGAAATACTGAAGATTCAAGAGAGCCCCTTGGATGTCATCATCATATGGGATGTTGAATTCTGATGGATTTAACGTTCTGGGAATTCTCGTCTTTCACTGGCACCTTCTTTATTCCTAATACCTTTAAACTGCTTATCAGCTTATAAGCAGGAGAAAGGAAGTGGTTTTTGTCAGCTGGTAGACTTTGAGAATTGATTACCTCCTTAGTAGACTAAGCTATGCTTCTGTATTTTAAATACTTTAAATGAGTAAAATTTAAGTTACCTACCCAGATGATCTGACTTTCTATTTCTGATTGCTAGGCACAGCTATAGTAATCAGACCATGAAGGATTCCCTTCCTACACTAGTACTAAGCAGGATGCTGGTTTGAACTTACTCAGTTGTTTCTTCTTTTATGTGTTTTGAAGGTTATAAATCGCCCTGGAAACTACGTTGAACCCACCATTGTGACTGGCCTTCCTCACAACGCACCCATTGTCCACACTGAGACATTTGCCCCCATACTGTATGTGCTGAAATTTAAGGTAAAATAACAATGGGCAATTAGTCAAGTGTCAAGGATGCAAACAGGAGAGTCAGGAGAGAGATTTCAGATGTATGTCATGTTGATGTAATTGTCCCGGCGCTTCAAGAAGTGGTAACTGTTGTTCAGCACTGTGGGATGTCCTCTGTAATAGCTTACGTCACTGTGTAGCTACATTTTTGTGTTTTCTGGAAAGAGCACTGGAGTTAAGATTAGAGTCTGTACAAGAGCAGATTTTTATTGTTTGTGTCAACCTGCTCAAAAGCAGGTTGTGTGTTTTGTGCAGTGGCAGAGTATCGTATCCCTGGCTTGGTGCACATGTATTTGCCACGTGGCATTCAGTGTATTTGCATTATGGCTGTGATATGTTGTTTTTGTTCTCACAGTGCTTCTTTGTAACTGCTTTGCTTTGAATGGTTGTGGCTTAACCGTTGACATGTGCTCCTTTTAGGAGGAAGAGGAGGTTTTTGCCTGGAATAATGAAGTAAAGCAAGGTCTTTCCAGCAGTATCTTTACCAAGGATTTGGGGAGGATTTTCCGCTGGCTTGGGTATAATTTAAATTATTTTTCTACCTTCCTGAAGCATAAGATCACAGTCTTTTGTGTCTTCTGTGAACTTATGCACAGTGCTAGTTGAGCATTTTGTAGCCCTCATTTTAGGGAAGGAGCCTTTCTGGATCTGAGGAGTAATTGTGCCTTATCTTTGTAGGCCAAAGGGATCTGACTGTGGCATTGTGAATGTCAACATCCCAACTAGCGGGGCTGAGATTGGAGGTGCTTTTGGTACGTTACTTACGCTGTTTTCTTTATCCTTTAAATGATGAAATCCTCTAGCATGAGGTCTAGAGACTTGTATTATTCCCCAGACTTCATTTTTTTCAAAGCTGGGAGGATTTTTTTTTTCCCCTAACAAATCTGGAAGAAAATAAAGCGTTACCACTGTAAAACTACTGTAATTTAGGTCTCCTCGTCTTATTTTTCAAGGTTAAAACCTTGAAAATCAGTCCATTTAAATGACTAAATATGAAGAAATTTGAAGTTATGCTGCTTTAGCAGAGAACAGAAATTGAGTAAGGATAGTTGGATTTTAGCTTTTTAAAAATCTGTATTTGTTTTTTAAATACTCCAATTATTATTCCTCCCCTTCCCCCCCATCGCTCCCCATCAAGGGACGGTAACTCAGAAGTGTGTTCTGAATATGTCTAGAGATGTGGCTGAGTGGAAAACTGTTTAAAACAGTTTTAATTAAAACAGTCTTGAGCATTTTTATTGTGTATGTTTGCATGTGTATATAAAAATTACAGCTTATTTTTGTGGGAAAATCTTTAAATACATTTTTGCCTTTATTTTTCGTTTTCATATGTACTGAAGGAGGTGGGGGGAGGGAAGAAGAAATACTCACCATACCATGAAACAGTAGAAGAATCAACACATTCTTGTACTCTTTTCTTGTGTTAAAATATCTTTAAAACAAGGTCCTGCGGTGCCAGCTTGATGAGACTTTCAACTCCAGGCAGATATTTTTAGAATCAAGCATGAGGACAGAGCTAGCTGTGTGAGTTGTATCTGGTGCTGTTCTGGTAATTTATTTCAGATATAGATCAAGGGTAAAGGAGTAGTTTTCCCCAGCAGTTTTTATAAAATGTCTCACCTCCTGGAGTCAGTCCAGATTTCCATGCTCAGAAAAAGTGTTGAGTTTTCACTTACAACCTTTTTCCTACAGGTGGTGAAAAGCACACTGGTGGTGGAAGAGAATCTGGAAGTGATTCATGGAAACTTTATATGAGACGGTCTACTTGGTAAGATCGACTTTTAAAGTTCCAAATAAATGTAAATTACGGGTCAATTTGCAAAAGTTCAAAACGTATAGATCCTTGGCTACAGGCGGTTATCTTCACTAAATGTGAGGTAACTGTGTATGAATGTAATTGCCTTTTCTTCATGCAAGAATTTACATCTGTCTTCTAGTAGAAGATGATTTGAAGGGTCTAGATAAAGACCTTTCTTCATTCGCTATTCCTCAAAAGGAGAAAAAAATCTGTTTTTTCTTCTCTTGCCTGATTTTTAAACTTGGCTAAAAATCAAATTACTGAAACTTGTCAGGAAATACACGCAGTGGCAACCACAGTGAGGAGGCCACTGTTGCCAGTGGTGGGTGATTTAGCTACGTGTTGGGTATCTATCCATAAATCTCCTGATAGCCTGTAGTGGTTGACCATTCCCACTCTCTGCTGCCATCCTTAGCCTCTACCTGTGCTAACTTTGGTTTCCATGCAAAGCCTTACAAACTCGAGAAATCCCACCTTCATTGTTCTGTATGGACATTCTCCTAGTAAGAGACTGAACAGAGAATGATACTTCACTTTCGATTTGATTTATCAAGGAAGAAGTAATGGGGAATTTGGTCTTTCCTTGCACATAGTTACTCTGTTGAAAACTCCAGTAAAGTTACTTCATAACTTTAAATAGGCAAACTACTTACAGAGGCCTTTTGTATATGCATGACAGAAATCAGAAGCCTTGTACATAGGAAATGGACTGCATAATCTGTCTCGGTGATCAAGCCTGCTCTCTAAATACTTGTTTCTCTTCCAGCACAATCAACTACAGCAAGGATTTACCTTTGGCTCAAGGAATCAAGTTTCAGTAACAGCCTTATGAACAGCTGTGCCATGAACTCTCCTTGCATTTCAGAACCATGCTCCTTCTGAGCCTCATGGTGAAGAAAATCGATTATCTGAAATTTACCTGTAGCAAGGATACTAATTCTGTCAAAAAATCGGCTACTGTTAAAGTTGCTTCACTTTCAACGTATGAAATTACTACTTCAGTCCTCAAAGGAGAATTAGGTGGTCTTTGGGAAGAAGAGAGGCTGACTGAAACTAACAAACTTGGATTCGGGTGGCCTGGATAATCTTCTGTTGCCTTACCAATATATTTCAGTATCAGCATTGTCTGTATCCCCTGTCTCCCTCCACCATTTGCTGATATTTCCAGCTAGTAGGTCTGTGCTTCAAACTGTGTGCTGTGCTTCCTCCAGATACCTGGTTCTGGGGGCGGGTGGGCAATACAGGGCTATTTTTTAATGCATAAATAAAGGTACATTTTGTGAGATACTTTGGGCGTCTAGGTTTTTTGGTTTGTTGTTCTGAAGCAGGAACATTCAGCGGACTGTCCGTTTCCACACACTGAGCAAGGACCACTTTGGTTTTCCTGCCTCCCCTTCAGAAAGAGGACTTTCACCCTGTGTGTTGGGAGGCGAGGGGTAAGACCAAGGGCTACTGCAGTCTCTTGGAACATCCTCTTAGCACTAGAAGGAGCTGCAGCTACTTCAAGTTGTCACGGCCTTTGTGACATCCTACAACCAAACCAGCTGAAGAACTGGAGATGTTCTCTTCCAGAGGGAATTTGCCAGGGAAAGGCAAATTGTTTATGTGTGTTTCACCTTGGGTGGGGGTTTCTCATGGCTGCTGAAGACAACAGCCGTCAGCAGCTCATTTAGGAGCCTTGCTCAGAATCCAGGATAAGTAAAGGCACGGTGCTACGAGGCTGATTTTAGCTTTCCACAGAGTAACTTCTGAGGTTTTTGATCTACCATTTTTTGAGGAGATTGCTTTTGCTCTCTGCCTCTATGTACTAGATTTCCACAGTCTCTCAGTGTGGCAGAGCTGTTCATTTTGGGATCAGATTCTAGGATGCTGATTTGGCTTTTGATTTATTTTGATGCTAAGATGTTATAATAGTAATGTCACCCAAATTGTGGTAAAGGTCCAACATACCACAATGCTAGCTGGTTTTCTTTCACCTCAATATCTAGTTTTAAAATACATACTGTTTAGAATTTTACATCTGTATTACAGAAGGTATTTTGGGTGTCACTCTCTATATAATAAACAGAAGGCAGCCAAAGTTTTTTCTTGCTGAGTCTCTTACAGCCAGGTGAGCTCTCTCCTGTAGCTCTTTGTGTTTGGCCACTTAACTGGGAAACAGATTTTGTTAAAGAGTGTTGTGTATTTGCATACAGAAAGAACTGAAATCTCCTGAGCAGACAGATAAATCATTAGCAGACAGAGCGCAAAGAAACAATCCAATTTCCAAATTTAATTATTCTGAAAATAGCACAAGTTACAGAATCTGTATTTTTTACTGCTGTTCTGTGGCACTGAATGTCACTACAAAATTCTCAACAATGAAGTGTAAGTTCAAGAACTTCTCTCTTTCCTCTTTTTGCTGCTTATTAATGGTTTTTGGATAGCCTCATTATGTCACATCTGTTGTTTTAGAAAATAAAGACCTTACTCTTTTCAGAATAAAAAATCACAAGTCTGCTGGCTTATTTTAGAGGAATAAGGTTAACTCTGCCATCTGGCTTGAGATGCATGAACTCCGGCCATGGAATGGAATGAAAGTGGGATGGGGAGTCTGATGTTTGACTGGTGTTCAAATCATTACCTGAAAATGAGTATGAGTGGAAAAAATGTAGGAGTAATCAAGAGGGTGACTGTATAGCAAACACGTTAGACTTTTTTTTTTTTTTTTTGAAGGTTACCTCGACGTTTTGATACTTCTTCAACACAAACTTTTGAGTAGCCTTGCAGAGGACTCAGCTTGAAATACTTGTGTGTCTACCTCTGCATTATGAGTAAACGCATTAGATCTGCTTTATGGAGGCAAATAACAGGCTCTCTCTGTAAGGAGATTACAAATTCATCCTGACTTTTGCTGAGTATATGAATTCATATTCCAAAAATCGTGTTACTGGTGTTGTCATTGGCCTACTACTATGGCATTTCAGGAGGTAGTCGTAACGCTTCTTCTGCTTCCCAGACAGCTTTGAATTCCTTAGACGATTTTTGCAACTTGCTTCTTTCCACCCTTCGCTTTATTCAGTTACCTGTTGTTGAAGAACCCTGCCTGAACTGACCAGCCCAATGACTGCCAGTGAAGCCGCTCTGGGCAGAGAGCCTTTTAAAGACAGCTGCAGGCTGTAATAGGTTTTGGCAGGGATTTAGGTGCCTGTAAACCGCTATGATTATGATGAAGTAGTAAAACTAAGGAGGTTTAAAGATACTGTAAGCACCCTGTTTCTCCGTTTCTGCTTTAATTTGGAAAGTCCACTCAGGAGACTGCAAGCTGCATTAGCTGTCATCGGGTTATCGCACCAAGGAAAGCAATTTGAGAATTCATAAAATGTGTCTTGGAGCTACTGGTATGTGCAACATAATGGAATTTGTAGTTTTAATATAAATTCTATCAGCGGTTTCCACTGTTGCATAAACTTAATTACCACTGAGTGTGTAACACCAGTGAATAAGAAGTGTTAAATGACACGTGATCAATAATTCATTTGTTAGCATAGTATTGCTTACTGTGAAATGACCTCGATGGGAACAGTCTGGCAAGTAACTTCTTTTCTTTTTGTCATATTGTTTTTAAATGAAGAAAAATGCTTCTACTAATGCCATCTTTACTTATAAACAAACAGAACGATTGCTTTTTTGATGAATGGTTAAAAATCAAACCTGCAGGCTGTGAGCTGTAGGCTGCTACTCTCCCATTCTATTGCATCCTGTCACAGCTTCTAATAGCAGAGAAAACAGCAGACTGTTGGTACGAGAGCTGTTTTCAGGAACCGGATAATACTGCTTGCCAATATAGGTCTCGGCTTGGGTTTTTGCAAATTGTTGCCCTGCCGTGCTCAATTTAAAACAACTGGGAAAGTGCTTACTGTTACCTTTCAATGCTAACAGGCCAACCCATTCATATTACATCATGTTGTTTCCTCATGATATTTTCATCATTAAGTTCTATGTGTTGTTGCTGGATGGGTTCAAAACCATGAGGCTGCCAGAACGCTTAATCTGTGGCAGCTATCTCTGCTTCTGTATGAGGTATTATATGTATAGCTGCTGCACTGAAGACTCAGTAGCCTGTAATAATCTGTTCAAGTCTGCATTAATCTCAACAGGAGCTGTGTAAAAAAGTAAAGTGTAAATTACAGGATCCCTCTTTGACTGGAATGTCCTCTGAATCATTTGCCATGCTGATGCTGCACCAATGTGTTGGGCATGTATTGTGCAAGCCTATACTTTTATTTTCCTCTGTGGAAGAGGACAAAAATTTTTAAGGCTTATATAAGGGTAAAATGATGTAATTACATTGAATTAAATTCTTGAGTAAGAACAATGGCTTGGCAAGGACTTTTTTAATGCCTTGTGTGCAGTATTCTGATATGTGTATTCCTTGATCGGCAAAACATGCTGTCGTTTGCTACATGCCTAGTGTTTGAAAACTAATGGATTAATTGCATTCAGTTGTTTGTAGACTTCTGCTGCCACTGAAGTGCTTCTGGCTGTGAAAAGCGCCTCGCCTCACCTTGCATTTTGAACATGGTTGCCTGCGGGTACCTGGTGCAGAGACACATACTTGCTCACAGGCTCTCTCTGCTACTAAATTATTAGCATCGATACTCTGTGCAGCCCTTTGCTTTCCTCCAGCTGACAGGGAAGCGCTTCTGCGTGCTGGGAAGGGCACTGGTGCAGCGAGGCATAGAGAGCCTTTCTTTAGGCTGTCGTGTCCCTCCCGGTGTCGCTGCTGGCCAGGCTACAGCCCGCTGAAGGGCAGGACGGCAGCCTTTGGGCTTGCTAGCCAGCTCTGCGAGGCACAAACCGCTTGGCCTGAAGGTCTGCAATATGCCGGCACATCTGCGAACACTGCTTCTGAGCTGGTAATTAAATACACTTCATTCTGCAAAAGCCTCAGCTGATTAGTGCAATTGTTATACAAAACATTAACTCCAAAAGCCAAAGGATAAAAATAATAATGTTTCAGCTGGGTACTCATCTCCAGGGAAGAACAAACTGTTTAATACATGCTTTACCCAGTATGTTACTATCCTGCGGCATTATGGCTCTGTTTTCTTGCAATGCGATTTCAAGGTGGGGTTAAAGGGAACAAACAAACATAGGGGTAATAGCTTTGAACTGAAAGAAGGGAGACTTAGATTAGATAGAAGAAAAATTCTTTACTGTGAGAGTGGTGAGGCCCTGGCACAGGTTGTCCAGAGAAGCTGTGGCTGCCCCCTCCCTGGCAGTGTTCAAGGCCAGGTTGGATGGGGTTCTGAGCAACCTCATCTAGTGGAAGGTGTCCCTGCCCATGGCAGGGGCGTTAGAACTAGGTGATATATAAGGTCCCTTCCAACCCAAACCATTCTGTGATTCCATGAGTCTATGAAACACTGCAAGCTAGATCCCTGAAATTAAGAGGAAGGCACATCCTTTCATTACATTAAAGTCTGAAAAGTTGCAAGTTCGTGGTAACTGTGTTTTATGCTTCCCTGGCACTACCCTTACAGTTGTCCCAAACCTCATGTTTTGGTTTGGCCTGAATAAATGCCAGGTGCCCACCAAAACCACTCTATCACTTCCCCTCCTCAGCTGGACAGGGGAGAGGAAATGTGATGAAAGGCTCCAGGGTCGAGACAAGGACAGGGAGAGATCACTCACCAGTTACTGTCACAGACAAAACAGACTGAACTTCATGAGAAAAGGGAGTTTAATTCATCACCAATCAAATCAGAGTAGGATAGTGAGAAATAAAAACAAATCTTAACACGTCTTCCCCCCACCCCTCCCCTCTTCCCAGGCTCAACTTCACTCCTGTTTCTCTCCCTCCTCCTCCCGAGCAGCGCAGGGGGATGGCGAGTGGGGGTTACGGTCAGTCCATCACACGTTGTCTCTGCTGCTCCTTCCTCCTCAGCGGGAGGACTCCTCACCCCTCTACCCCTGCTCCAGCATGAGATCCCTCTCATGGGAGACAGTTCTCCACAAAATTCTCCAACGTGAGTCCTTCCCACGGGCTGCAGCTCTTCACGAACTGCCCCAGCGTGAGTCCTTCCCAAGGGGTGCCATCCTTCAGGAATAGGCTGCTCCAGTGTGGGTCCCCCATGGGGTCACAAGCCCTGCCAGCAAACCTGCTCTAGCCTGGGCTCCTCTCTCCATGGGGCCACAGGTCCTGGTAGGAACCTGCTCCAGCGTGGGCTCCCCACAGGGTCACAGCTTCCTTCAGGCATCCATCCACCTGCTCTGGCATGGGGTCCCTTCCACAGACTGCACATGGTTGTCTGCTCCACCATGGAATTCCATGGGCTGCAGGGGCACAGCCTGCCTCACCATGGTCTTCATCATGAGCTTCAAGCAAAGGTTCTCTGCTCTGGTGTCTCGAACACCTCCTTCCCCCTCCTTCTTCACTGCCCTTCGTGTCTGCTGAGTTTCTCTCACATCGTTTCACTCCTCTCTCTAACTGCCGTTCCACCGCAGTTTTTTCCCCCCCTTCTTAGCTATGTTATCCCAGAGGTGCTACCACTGTCACTGATGGGCTCGGCCTTGGCCAGCGGCGGGTCTGTCTTGGAGCTGGCTGGCACTGGCTCTGTTGGACATGGGGGAAGCTTCTGGCAGCTTCTCACAGAAGCCACCCCTATAGCCCCCCCACTACCAAAATTTTGACACGCAAACCCATAACAGTTTCCACCCTTCACCTCTGTGAATCACATATTTAAGAATTATCATTAAAATCCACATTCATCAGATAGAGATCATTTTGGCGCCGACCTGCCACTGGCCAAGGCCAAGCCCATCAGTGACAGTGGTAGTGCCTCTGTGATAACATAGTTAAGAAGGGGAAGAAGAAAAAACTGCAGGGAGAAAATGGCTGTCGAGCGAGACAATGTGATTTTTTTTTTTTTTTTACCCTGTCAATTTTATGCTGAAGTGACTCCCTGCAAAGTCTGACAAACACCATCACTGTGCGAGGGAACCTGTTAAAAGGCAGGCGCCGGTCACTGGCTGCAGAAAACAGGGCAGGCCTTGAAAGTGAGGATGAGGAATTCAAAACCACCATCAAAGAAGCTGGTGAAGCTAGGGTGAAAGACACAGGCAGCATTGCAGAGGAGGGAAAGGACCTAGTACCAGGCTTTTAGATGCTGGATATTACATTGGAAAGGCTGGGAGAGATAAGGTCAGACTACTGCAACTGGGAAGTGGGGCAGAGTGCACAAAATAGAAAGAGCATGTTTTGGAATATTATGTAAAGGAACAGAAGGGTAAGAGAATTAGTGGGTAAGGAAAACAGGGAAAGGAGCCAGATGTAGTTTAAGCTAACTACGTATATAACACTGCCATTAGGACAGATAAAGCATAGACAGGCATATTCTCTGTGGAACAATACCATCCTAAACCACCAAATCTGTTAAAGAGTTCATTGGTTGGAACGTGACTCTGGCAGTAGGACAGGCTGTCAAAACTGTCTATTGTGATGAAGGAAAAAAACAACAACAACACAAAGCAAAGCATCTGAGAACAGAGAAACATTCTTGGTTTGATGGTTGTGTTTCTCTCAATGTTTTCTTTACTGTAAAAAATGTCCCAATATCATTGAGCATGTTTTGTGTAAAAAAAATTAAAATAAAAAACTCTACACAAATCTCTTTGTTCTGTGTTTTTTTAAAATCAACTCTGATGTATTGATCCACGCATTTCAAATCTCTATATTTGTTAGATTTATGTCAGCCAATATTTGTCTAAGTACTCTAGCTTGCATGCTGATGGTATCATCTACTCTTCTGGCTGTTCACTGCCTTCTTTCTTCTGAGCAATAAATACTGCAAGTTCACAGAAAGGCTAACCCTTAAGATCTGGTACTTAGTCTGGTACTTAGTCTGTGTTATTCCATGCTGAGTTGTTCCTACAGGAAATAGTAAATACAAAGCATACTTTGCACAACTCTTTGTATGAGTGCTTCAAATCACAAAGTTCCTAATTACCGTAAGTGAGAAGTTTGTCATTCCTCAGAGTGTTAGTTTGTGTCTTTCGGGCTTTTTTGAAACTGGATTATGACATTGATGTTTCAGAGTCTGCTGGGTTTGCAAACAATAAGTGATTTGTGTGGCTTACAAAGGTGCTTAGCTAATAAGAAAACATATTTTTAATTCTGTGTTTAAGCTGCTAAGAAAACTTGTTTTGCAATGTAGGTTAAAATACCAGGAAATCACGGTCTTTCATTATTTCCCTATCAGAGGTCAAAATGAGTTCTTGCATATAATTACAGTGGATAAGACCAAAGTCAAAACAATTCATTTTTCCCCTAAATACCTATAGACCAACATGTATTTTCTATAGCATCTGCATGACTTTGCATTTGTTTTAGTTGTTTATCTAGTTCATAATTCTGTAGCTTCTCATTCCTCAGCACTGAGGTGAGATTAGTCAGCCTTTGTCGTGGTTGAGTAAATCAACAAAGCAGAGTGGAAAATATTTGTGCTCTTATCTCATTATTCTGGTTTAGCAGTGTTTCTGTCTGAACTCTGTATAGTTCTGTATAATTACTCCAGAATGATACTTGCTTGGAATGGGGAATCTGGATCTGCCTGTGTCTTTACCAGGCCACTTTTAATTAAGACTCAGGGTATTAATTTTTTCTTTCTTCCACAGAGACAGGATGAATACACTAAGCGCAGCCAAACCATAAATCAAGTTGTCGTAGATGTCTGTTGTGAAGTACTGTCTTTCAGCTTTCTTTTCCTCCACAGCTCTTCCCCGGGAGGGAGGGTGCGAGAAGGTACATTTTTCTGCAGTACGCTGTTCTGCTGCTCTGCTTGTCCAAGAGGCGAGAGAAGCTGCCTGCCCTTCCTTGCAGCCTGAGCAGGGCAGCAGGCAGGGCTGGGGAGCGAGCACGCAGGCATCACCGCCACCCGTGTGCTGCCCAGCTTCCCACCAGTGGAGCCGGCTGCGGGCGGTCAGAGGTACCAGATCAAGGACTCACGCCATATAAAGCACGAACGTGACTGCCTGACCGCAGCGTTTCCGAACGTAAGAGCAATGCACGCTCACAGCATGAGCATGAGCATCTCAGTCTGAGAGAGGTCTGCTCCTGTCCACAAGACTTCCAGAGAAATTATTATTGCTCTACAGTTGGCTGGTGCAGTGAGTGCAAGGTAAAAGCACAGAGATTTCAATCTGAAGACAGCTTCCTTCACACAGCTGTGGCCAGAGCACTACAAAGGAGGATTTTGGCTTGCGCACTGAATTGGAGGCTGAACAGAAACTTGGTTAAACTGCTGCCTCACCCTGGTGGTTCCCAAACCGGACCTGTGCTGTCCTCCGGGACACGGCTGTTGTCTCTGAGACCTGCCAATCCGTCTGGCAGTGAATCAGCCACTGCCTGATTCATCAGGTTTTCTCTGAGCCAGGCCAGGGAATCTCACAAAATCCGGTTGTAACTGCTTTCTTTTGTGTCATACACGTGTGCGCATGAGAGTCTTGTCCAAGCTTGCTCTTAAGCACAGGTGAGTGCTGCCAGCAGGGAATTAGACATCCAAAGCCGCTTCTTCCACATCTACCCATAGGAGATAAATGTGGTTTTGCCCTGGACACTCTTAATTTCCAGTTTCTCCTTCCTCTGCCAAACTGGTTGCTCATATGCTCTAATCTATGTAGCAGAGCTGATGTAGCAGAGGTAATGCAACATACCTTTGCACTCTGGACTTTGCACAAAACAACCCCAGCTGATCTTCCTGGAAGCAAATCAGGGCTACTGATGGCACGGCACCACAGGCGTACTGGCAGGGATAGGAAGCAGCAGCACGTGGCCAGGAAGGGGGGTGACGGCAGGCTGGCAGCAGTACTGGATTTAATGAAGGCAACTGCTGGCAGGTTGGACAACTGTCACAGTCTGCCTCACTTAAGTGCTTAATGGTGGAAGAGATGGAAATGTTCACCAGTCTGAAGCGACTTAGACAGCGATATGACTGAACCCTCAAGGCTCAGGCAATGCTGGTTTTTTTTTACACTCATTTTTAATCTCAGGAAAGACACCAGCTGCTCGGCTTACAAGTGGTGCAATAAATAATAATAACGTAGCTTGCCACAAGTGCTTTGTGAGGGACTGCTTGTTGCAAGTGCTGCAGAGGTGGTGGAAAGACAGGTAGTGTAGGTTGTTCAAAAAGCCCTGCACTCCCATGGCCTAGCTCGTGACGCATATTATTGCCAATAAAAGTCCAGGCAAGCAACTTGCTCATCATCCAGCCCTAGGAGAGAAACGGGCTGATTGCACGTGACTTACAGGAACAAGAAGAACCACTGAGCCTACAACAGAGGTGTGAATGGATATTTTCTCTAGTTTGGCTCATTCACACCTCCTGAACTGTGCCCTCGCTAGGCCACCTATGTTTCAGTAGTAAAATTACCAACTTTTTTTCCTCAAGAAACCTATATTGAAGTAGCAGCTTGGCAGCAACCTGCACAGTGCTGCTTCTCAGGTGTTGTCATTTGCACGGCTGCCAAAAGGCTGTCACTGCGCTGAGCCAGAAGCCACTGTTTGCTCAGACCTCTGAGCACCGGTACACAATCACCCACAGCAGCAATTCACACTTGAATTGCAGTATCATATGTGTTATACAACTGTATGTGATGCAAAGCAGTTGGGAAGTGCCCTGGGAGTCCAAATAAAGACCATCACAATACAGAGGCTTTCATCCTTTGGACAATTTCCTGGTCATAAATTGATTAAATAATCTAGGCTGCTAATATTTACTTTTTGATGGAGCAGATTTTCTGCCGACTTTCTTAATAAGGTTGCCAAAATTTATTCTAGACTGATGACAGATAAGAGGACAAATACTTTGGAGGAAACATAAAGACTTCATTACAGCACATAAAAGATCTGTGTCTCATTTGCTCAGATTGCACATGCTCATTACTCTGCAATGATGGCTAACTTTTGCAGCTCTTCATGTTGCACTTTTCATCCCAGCATAACTGATAAGAATGCTGCAGTCTCTAGTCACGAGGCTGCAGCTGTTAGCCTGTGTGCAAGCTTATTTGCTTATGAAATTTTTGTGTGAAGGTCAACATAGAGAGGAATAGTTCTCCCCACCTAGGGCTTCCACAGCTGCTGATGGGACAGGTGTGGGATGAGCAGACACTAGAAGCACATTCCCTCATCAAACAGCAGTGGCACACAGCTTTAAGTGGTGGTATCGTCAGGAGAAGTAACAGCTAGCAAAAGTGGCGAAATAGCCAGAGATTTAAAATTTTCCATTATGGGCGGACTTTGTCTGGGGCGACGGGAGCAGAACTCTTCTGCTGCACAGGGCACTTCCCCAGGCAGAGACAGGAAAGGGCAGTAGCGGAAATCCTGTACTGCTCCGAGCTTTCCAAGTCCAGGCTCCCAAGTAACCTTCTAGGATGGCCCAGGACACCACGTAATAAAAATTCAGTGGCTAAAGCAGCACAGCTGTTACACGCTCACTCATCCATGCTTGGGGTGTGCTTTAACAAGTCTTTACTTGTTGGAAAAACTGTCAGAAAAAGAAAAAGGGCATTTTCTGTGATTTCTCTGTTTTTCCAATCTGATTTGAATACATCTGTTTTTGCAGTACATTCTTGCACATTGTAAAAGAAAGAACGGATCAATTCAGACCAGAATAAACACCCCGACTCTGGAAATCAAACTAGCTTAAAGGTCTCAGCCTGAGAGCTGAAAATAAAAAGGTAAGTTTCAAAAAGACAGAAAAAAAGGTTTTGAGATGAACAGTGCATAGTACAGTGTACAGTTGTTACTGTATGTCTCCAACACAAAAAGAACCCATTTTTTCACCAAATACAGAAACGTAAATGGAATTTCTTGTATTAGCTTATAGAGCTTATTATAAACATTAAAACAGACGCAAGATTTGCTGGCTCTGCTTCTTATAGCAGAGCAGAGCTAAGTTACTGGGTAAGTTAAGCTAAGTTAAAACAAACTGGTAAGCAGAGCATGTAGGAGATGAGGGAGATATAATTTCTGTTTGGTGTTGGTGCCTGGAGACTAATTTAATTGTTGAAAAAGAGGAAAATATTTCAATAAAGTGTGTCAGCGTATAACCTTGCTTTTGGAGGAGAAAAATGACTATTCCACTTAGCTTATAGTCCATCTTATCCTGAGGTATACTTGCTATGATAGACATTCTTCCAACTTTCACATTAAAGGCTGCCACAACTTTAAAAAAATCTGATTTCCATGGGTTGCAAATAGTAATACAGGTTCTAGGTAACTCTATCTGCTTCCTGAGGAAACGCAAACAAACAACAGCAACAAAAAAAAGTCGCAGGACAAATACATTATTCTTTGGTAATCCTCCATTGTCATGTGTTAAGATGAGTTTTCTCTGGTGCTTACAGCTGAGGAGTGCAACCAGAGCTGTGTGGAAGCCTAAGCTATTACTAAGTCTTTCAGCTCAACAGCCATGTTCCTTAGGGCCATTGCCATTGATCAGAGTCTTTAGAAGGCTGACCACTTCCAAATCCACCAATGTAGATTTCTTTCTTTTTGTTCATGTAGGCTGTTCATGGCGTTGCTTAGAACTGTTTGGGGGGGAAAACACAGAAGGCCATCTGTTCATGCTAGTGTCATAAGCCTGTGTCATAAAAGCTTTTATTTTTCACATGATTCATCTGTGAGAGAAGGTTCATGGTTCATTACATACGCCATGGGAACAGCTGTTAGTACAAGCTGACTTTCTTCCCACCTTGCCCCTGCTCCAGAAGTTGGCCACGTGTGGGTATTGCCACGATAGCAAGCTATACATGCAGTGATGCCGGAGTTACAGACTGAATAGTCAGCAGACTATTAAGCAGGTATTCTTTTATTGCGGTGCTGGACACACAGGGGATCTCTCCTCCAATTGTGTGTGTCAAACACCTTTTCATTTCAGGTTAAATACAATCACAATAGACATATTCATTATATTTCCGAGAAATGCTCAGCATATTCACGGCTTTACTGAAAACTCATTAGCATATGTTAATATCTTTCATGCATGTCTGTTGGTGCCTTTGAGTGGTCATCGGGGGTCTTCAGATGAAGGCTCGTACTCCTCATCAGTGTCCGCTGGTTGACCTTTGTTTCTGCACAGACTCAGTTCTAGGATCACGTATACCGTGTCCTTCCAGGCTGTTTTGCTCCGGTCTTGTTGCCCTCTTGGTGCCTCTTTATCTCCGTAGCTTGGTACATCTGCCCTCCCAAGGCTGAGCTGTCTCGAGCAGAACTATTTAGGAGTCTCTTACCCTACTGAAGGAAGGGGTTAAAAGGGATTTTGATAGAAGTGGCATTACGTAACAGTTGCTGTGCATTTAAAAAACTGATAGTGCTTATCTATTGTCTAAATTAACTGAAGCAGAGAGTCTTGCGTCTCCATACAAAGGGGTTAGTTCCTGATAGGGGCTGGGAGTCGCCGAGAACCGGTCAAGACTGACCCTGCTGTATGGATGGGAGCCAGGGGAGAACTGAGTTTGCGCAGAAACAAAGGTCACTCAGCGGACACCGTGATGAAGAGGATGGGCCTTCATCTTGGGACCCCCGATGACCACCACTAGGAGGCACTGCGCAAGTGCAACTGGGAGGAGTATGTGGAAATTATTTCTCGGAACTGATTTTGATATGCAATGAGGATAGATGCATATGTATAGGTGTATTGGGAAATCTAATGTATATGTAATATTTGATTGTATAAATTGAAGAGACACGTTGCTGCTTGGCGCTCACAA
>Ga0065711_1040383_pt1 | contig 17015 bp, 20 predicted proteins | sample Hoacrofraction12_FD_59098 | JGI IMG/M metagenome (GOLD analysis project Ga0065711, IMG submission 59098) | Hoatzin crop microbial communities from Cojedes, Venezuela - Epithelial fraction 12 v2 (version 2) | ecosystem: Host-associated > Birds > Digestive system > Esophagus > Crop | place... | reverse complement strand
TCAATACAGGCTGGGGGATGAAGGGATTGAGAGCAGCCCTGCTGAGAAGGACTTAGGGGTACTGGTGGATGAAAAGCTGGACATGACCCAGCAATGTGCACTTGCAGCCCAGGAAGCCAACCCTGCCCTGGGCTGCATCCCCATCAGCGTGGCCAGCAGGTTGAGGGAGATGATTCTGCCCCTTTACTCCGCTCTGGTGAGACCCCACCTGGAGTCCTGCGTCCAGCTCTGGAGCCCTCAGCACAGGAAAGACACAGACCTGCTGGAGTGGCACCAGAGGAGGCCAGAAAAATGATCTGAGGGCTGGAACACCTCTGCTGTGAGGAAAGGCTGAGAGAGTTGGGGTTGTTCAGCCTGGAGAAGAGATGGCTGTGGGGAGACCTTATTGCAGCATTTCAGTGCTAAAAGGGGGCTTATAAGGAAGATGGGCACAGAATTTTTAGCAGGGCCTGCTGCAATAGGACAAGGAGTGATGGTTTTAAACTAGAAGAAGGTAGATTCAGACTAGATATAAGGAAGACATTTTTTACAATGAGGGTGGTGAAAGACTGGAACGAGTTGCCCAGAGATCTGGTAGATGCCCTATCCCTGGAAACATTCAAGGTCAGGTTGGACGGGGCTCTGAGCAGTGTTATCTGGTTGAAGATATCCCTGCTCACTGCAAGGGAGTTGGAATAGATGACTTTTAAAGGTCCCTTTCAACCCAAACTATTCTATTATTCTGTGATTTTTGTTGCCTTCTATTTGGGTGAGAAGTTGTTCTGAAATGCAAAATACTAAATGTGTTGCAGGTCTCTTGCTCAGAAGATGACCTGTCTTTCAGATACACTCTACAAAAGCATTGTAAAGGTTCTCTTTATGATAAGGGAAGAAGCAGCTGCATTGAAAGACTTCTTAAAAAATCTTGCAGGGAACATGTCTTTCCTCTTGCACTGTTCCCAAATGCACCAACTTTATTTTTAACATCCTACAGAAAGCACGATGTTACCGTTACCTTCTGTTTAACACAAGCTCTGGGGAGAGTATGAGTGACAAGGGCTTGTAGCTAATGAGGGATAGTTGGGCATATTTTAGAACTGCAGCAGGGCTTAATTACATTGCTATGTATATACTATAAGCAATGCATCATGGTCATGTAGTTGCAGTGGCTTATACAATGTGACAAAATAAATAGTCTATTTCTGTATATATTCTGAGGCAAGATCTAAATTCTTGCCTTGGAGTCAAGAAGTTTGTCTAAGAAAGGACAGCAGGACTTAATCCTTTAAGAAGATAATGCCACTGGTACATGAAGGAAAATTTTCCATGTCTTCGTTTCATTTTCAGGCAACTACACATTAAGAGTTGACTGCACCCCTCTTCTGCACAAACTGGTGTATAATCTGACAAAAGAGGTACGGAATCTGTTTCTATGATTTGTGACTTTCTATTAATGTAAAATTGCAAGTTTGTTGCATAAAACTGAATTATTGTATAATATTCCATTTACCTTGTCACTAGTGGAAGTATCTTGATCCCACCGAAATCAATAGTAAAACATCCCATCAGTGGTACACAGTGCAGGCTCACAGTTGCTCAGTATTCTTAGAAAGGTTTAAGTGTCACTGACACAAGTGAGATATTTTTTGTAATATATGGTAAAAATAATAATAAAACCAGAATAATAGAACACTGGAGCAAGATCAGTTCTCTAAAGTGTTAAGCATTCAAGAAAATAAATAGCATTTTAAATTTCCATTTCATGTGCAAAAGAGAATCTATTAATTTGCACATTAGGTAGCTACCATTGTCTTTCTGTCAGTTCCCCCCTGAATCTCTTTCATAACTTACTGAGCCCCTGAAATGCTGCGATAAATATTGGATGATTGAGTGGGTTTTTTAACAGGCCAGATGTATGAATTTGCACGATCACAAGTGTTCTAATCATGTCTCCTTTGCTTTCACTTCTCCGGCTGAATTATCGTAAGGCTGAAAGATTGTGATCCATTGAAGCATGAAACTTCATTGGCCGTATGAGGAGTTAACCAGATTAGGCACCTAGCATGAGCCATTGTCCCTGTCCTCAGATCTGGATTCATCTCAATGAACAGAAGACATCTCTGTCTGACTTAGGCAACGTAGGCTTTCTTTAAAGAAAATGGGCAGAAATAGGTACCTTTAGGATGAGATTAATTTGACCAAATGTGGTTGTTTACTCTTGCACATACAGAACTCTCAGACTATTTTTTCCCTTGATATTAAGGGAACCCAGGTGACTTGGTCCAGTGTAAAAATCTGCACTGTAACGGCACTTGGTAGAATGACTCCAGCTATTCATCTGTCATCCTGTTAAATACATTAATCTTGAGTTATTTTCAAATGCAGTACACTTTCTTTTAATACTGGAAATGCCATGGTTTGAAGCTGGGGTGGTTTATCTGTGTTATTCCCATGATTTTCTATTCTACATTTTATTTTTGTATCAACTCTTTCTATCTTGCCCTTTCTTCCTTTCTGGGGAAGAAGCTGTTCTTGTTCAAACGTTAGCTGTGACACTTCATACACTGAAGGGCATTCTGTTTCACCTGTACAAACTCCTTTGTCCCTCATGCTGCAGGGCCCTGGATAAAATAATTTACCTTCTGTCCGCAGCAAGCTACTTATGCAGGAATCCATGTTTTCTGCAAAACAAAGTAAAAACATGCTTTGGGCTAAAAATAGTACTTCACTCTTCATCTTAAGTCAATGATTCAACTAATGCTGGGTTTGAGTAGAAAACTTCTATTAAAGTACCATATCAAGTACTTGAGACTGGCTTTTTTGAAAATTTTCCCATTAGCGTTATTTAATCTTTTAATAGTAGAAGCATAATATAAACAAGAGAAAGCATGACAACTATTCCATAATTCCATGCTGTTTGCTTTCTAAAAAGCTCCTAGAAGTACATTATATTCATCCATATTCTTCAAAGCTCCATTTGTAAAGGGGATTATTTTTAGGTAGAGAGTGGTCAGTGAAAAGTCTCACTATTTTTGAGCTCCTTAAAGCCACTGTTCGAGTATCTCAGATTTTTTTTTTCTTGTGAGCTTGTAATAGACAAAGCCCACAACTACTTTTTCTTTTCTGCTGTTCCACAGAGCAGGACTCTGCAACAACGTTCTCTTCTGTTCTCTGCTTTCTGTACAGATGCGAAGAGCACTTTCCCCAGGTTTACCAGATTGTCTCTGTCCAAAGAATCTCATCTGCAATCCCTTTTTTTTCTTTTTACTCATTTGTTCTCTCTGTCTCGCTAAATAAAATTGAGACACTCCTTGCCACATTTTTCTAGAGGAGTGCTTTCCTCTTTTTTTTTATGATAAACCTAGCACCACTTCTCATCTTTTTGAAAAATAAAATCATAGGTCAATTTTTACCGTGATTCAACATTGTTGTTTTCATTTCCAAACCATCTTTCATTTACCCGTGTTGATGTGCCACCAGTGACCTCCGGTGATCCATAAATCACAGGCTGTGAAACCTTTGTCTCAAATACTTACACTCTTGAACTTCTCTGTAAGATCATTCACAGAGATTGTTGGAATTTTCTCAAGGAAAGACTCTTGGAGAGAAGTCAGGGATACCAATGGGCGCTTGCTGAAGGATTCTTCTAAAGAGGACACCATTTTTGCTGGCATAGGAACATGTATACAGATGACTGATAGATCCTGTAGAAATATGGCACATCTTTAACCTGCTCACTGCTTCTAGCATCACAAAATAAAATTCATTTAAGGGTTTAAACATCTTTATTCTCCAGGTGTCTAAAAATTCCAGTGAATTGGATTAGCAAAAGAGGGAAAGAAACTAAAGCAACAACTAGAGCAGGGAAACTCTGTTTTGCAGAGGGGTCTGATTAATTTTATTATTTCTTTTCTTGACTTGCATTTAAGTAGCCTCTTATAAAGATAAGCAAAGACTACTATCTGTACCTTTACCAATTAGTTGTGTCTTTTCCACTAATCTGTAAAAAACCCTAATTTCTGTAAGGCCTAGAAGGGCCAAGGCAGAGTGATTATGTTCTTACTTTTGCTGTTTCAACTGCAATGCATCTGGTTTTGGATGACTGGGAAACTAGATGTACACATCAAAGCCACAACCAATTCAGTCTTTGTATATCCTAGTTGTTAGTTTCTTGAGTAGGAGAAGTGAGAAGTCTTGTGCACCTCAGGAGTCCTGGTTAATTCTTGGAAACAACGTAAATGGGACCAAAATGTTCCCTGTGCTTTTCATTAGGCATTTGCATGGGATTGAATTGCATTCAGAAAGGCCAGTACGTGAAGGAATATTAGTGCAGATGTGGGTGATTATGCGTGTTCAAAAGAAAGCTATTTCTGTTCATTTTAAAGAGTCCAGCATTCAACTGTCCAACATCCCAAGATCTCTTTGCTCTTCTTGCTTTTTAGTGAGCTATTTCTCACCAAAAAAATGTATTGTAAACATGACATGTCATCTTTCAAGAAGTTCTGCATTCAGGTGTGGTCCTCAGCACACAGGTGGGACATTAAGCTGTTGAAAGTCTGTTTTGGCTCTGCTCTACTGCTAGGCTTTAGACGATTGGTGACCATCAGCCAGTGTCTGCAATAGTTCAGCTCCAACTCCCCTGTTCTGATCATCAGTTCTTACTTTTCATTTATACTTAAAGTCTGCATCTTCTCTCGAGGTAGCAGTAAGCTTATGCTGATTCTAGATTTGGACCTAAGTCTGGGAAAATAGCATGTTTTACTAGGCTCTCAGTCTTGTATGAAAAAGCCAGCCAATGGTTTTTACATAACAAGAGCTGTCAGAATAACATCTCTGCCAGAGCATGGAGTACTTTTACTCCCATATGCCAGAGTTCAGTTTGCTCTTATTAATGTGCCATTTTCAGTTTAGCCCTAGAACTTCAACAGAGCGCTGTGGAACTTACAGCAGCCAAGCAGTTCCTTCACAAAGTTGTTATTCTTCTGCTAGCTGCTGACATAATCTCAGAGGTCAAAACTCCTTGGATTTTCAATTTGGATTCTGTATATTTTTCAATACAGAACTTAAGTCTTGACAATATTGTGGGATCATGTATTTAGCTGTGAACATTTATGCTTTTTATTTTGGAAAAAAAAAATCCCAATCCTCTGCACATCATAACCAGTCTTATATTTAAAGGACCGTGTGTATTAATAATTATTTAAGTGTAGGTGGAGACCAGGGCCAGAGTCTTGATTTATTTTTACCTCTGCCACAGATTTTCTAAGAGCTTTTGTCAACTAATTTTATACTCTTTCATAGTTTTTATGGCTTTATGAAGGCTGTGCTAATACTTACCTTTTCCATCCTGGTTACATAGCTTTTCAATTTTTTAAGGTAAGGGTGGGACCTACATTTATACATACAGTGTCTTGCACAATGGTTCTGCAGTCTTGGTTGAGTCCCCTAGGCATTGCTGTAATGTAGTTAATGACCATTTTTGACCCTTCCTTCTAGCACAATTCTTTAATACTTTTGCTATAGAAAAAGCAGTAAAATTTCAGGCTCAGCATGTTGAGAGAGTGTTGCTGCTGTGCGGCGCAAACCTCCGCAGGGTTAGGGCTGTGGTCGCCCCTTGCCTGCTGAAAGGAAAGCACCTGGAGCATCCTGGCTTCTGGAGGAGCTCTATGGTATTATGTATGCTGGGGTGTGTACATACACAGTGCAGTAAGAATACGTAGATGTTGTTGCACATAGAATATATGCTGTTGTGTGTGTACCTACACAGGGTGGTAAGAAGTCCTAGAAATCTGCAGGATCCACTTCCCCCAAAGTAGATGAGCTCCAACTAGTGTCCTTGAGCTTTTAACCTGTTCTTCCCCACTGCCTGTGGTTGGTTCCAAGTGCCTGTAAAACGCTTTTCATGGTTGGGATCTATAAATGTATGTAACAAAGGTCAACAGTGTATGTGTACTTCCCTGCATGCAGCAATGCAGTGATAAACAATGATGCAGATAGCTGTAAAGGTCTCCTTTGATACTGAATTGTTAGAGGTACTTCCAATGAGATTACAATCTTTTTCTTCCCAGATTTTAAGCCCTGATGAGGGTTACGAAAATAAGTCTCTTTATGAGAGCTGGCTTGAGAAAGATCCTGCAACTGAAAATAATAGCTATCCCAGGTAAGTTGTTAATCTTTTATTCTTTCCCAGTATTTTCATCGTGTCATAGCATGGCTATTCTCCAGAATTTTTCAAAATGTGCTATTGATAACACCAATACAAAACCTGTTAGTACAAGGTGACTCTCTAGCAGTATCTTTTAAAATAAAATAAAATTTTATGACTTTTTTTTTTTTTAATGATGGTGACATCTATGCCTGATGTAAAATGAAACCTCACATATTTTAAAGAACTTTTATTAGTAGAAAAGCAATTTGGAAAGCAATCAAAAAAGACCAGGGTGGGAAAAGACTTCAAAATATAGTTTAGTCACCCTACCAGATGAGATAATATCAAAATTGTTAGGATAAGCAAATGCTCAGTTGAAAGAAACTGCCTAGAGCAGTAATTAAAAAGCTCGTTAAACTTATTCTTTGCTTATGTAAAGGATGTAAATGTAATACATTAAAAATCTATATCTGAAGGTATTAAAAATTTATATTTGAAGCTATTAAAACTCCAAAACATGTTTAAGCCTGTGACTCGTAGGGCTAAATCTTATTCAAAACTTGGCATTACTCACATAAGGTAAATAGTGCTGCCTCTTTGTGTTATTTGTCCAAAATGTTCTGCAGGTATTACCCTATCTTTTAGGCTCTGGTAAGATGAGTTTCTCAATTCATTAGACTCACTGAGATTTCTTCCTTTTGAAAAAGCTACCAGATCTGATCTTTCTCAGCTGATGCAAATAGTTCCTTCCTGAAATTTATTCTTACAGGAGAACTTCAGCTGGGTTATTTTTCTTTTTGAGCTGAGAAACACCAATTATTGATCAGGCTAGACATATAAAGCTAAAACTTAATATAAAACTTAAAGAAATATTTGAAAATACTTAGAATATTACAGCTGTCTTTATTATCTTCTTTCCCTCTGTCTTGCAATACCTACCCAGCAGATGGCAATATTTACCTGTAAGTAGCAAATGCTAAGCAAGTCTTCTGCAGTGGAAATTATTTCTCAGTTTCTGGTTCTACTGTGGAATATGCTAAGTATATAAACACATCTGTCTTTACATGTATTGCTGCCCAATTCATATTAGTTTGGAAATAGATGATTAATGTTTCAAGATTACAGAGACATGTTTGATACCATTTTATGGCTCTTGTGCATGTGTATATTTTTTTTAACATGGTCAGTGTCATAATCCGGATCGCTACCTTTAAAAGATCTTCCTAGTGATATTGGATACGTAATTAGTGTGGTGGAATAAAATCAGTTAATTAAGCTTGCCACTCATCCAGTCTCTGATCTTACTGGTGTCCCTGATGTGCCCTCCAGCGGAACTGACCTCCATTTCTTTGAAAAAAATCTGCATTTTGCATAAATTACTATCATACTATAAAGTAAGTGCTTTCACTAAGATGTTGTCTTTTCTACATGTAGAATAAACAAACTGGGATCAGGCAGTGATTTTGAAGCTTACTTTCAGCGACTGGGAATTGCATCAGGCAGAGTCCGTTATACTAAGAACAGAGTAAGTGTTCCAGAATCCTTGAAGAACTCTGATAGTGCTGAGCAGTCATCTTTTAAAAGCATTTAGTCATAATTAATAAAAACGCTTTAAAGAATCTTTGACTGGTTCGTATATCAGTCCCATTTTCTTAGTTTAGCAAGACACCTAAATGTCTGGAGATCAAAACATGTTACAGTGATGTATATATTCTCTAGGCTGTCAAGTTCACATAAAGTTATTTACAGAATGTGATTGGAGGTGTATATTTCATTCCACCATACTATTAGTAGCCCCATTAGTATTGAGATCTTCGTTGTCTGTGTTCGTAAATAACTACACAAGATAAAAAGGGGCCATGATCGAGGGTTTCTGCTATACAAAACCCCAGACTGTTTTCACTTTTGGTGAAGGCACTCACTGCACGTTGGACGTGAAGGCAGGTCTGTGTAGGCAGAGGAAGGAAGCCTGCTCACTTAATCTTCTGCAACAGTCCATGGACTCAGCGTGTTTTACTTTCCTAAAATGAAGACACCAAAATGGAAGACTAGTAAATTGTGGTTTGTGTAAAATAGCTTTTTTGATTTGCAAACTGTGCAAAACATCGTAGTTGTTCGGTGATCAATACATCTCTTAACTGCAGTTAAAATACAGGGCACTGACAAATTTGCTTGCTCTTTTTCAGAAAGCAGAGAAATTCAGCAATTATCCTGTTTATCACACTGTATATGAGACCTTTGAGTTAGTGGAAAAGTTTTATGACCCCACCTTCAAGAAACAGCTAACTATTGCCCAGTTACGAGGCAAACTGGTTTATGAACTGGCAGATTCACAGGTCATTCCATTTGACTGTAGAGATTATGGAGAAGCCTTAAAAGGATACAGCAGTAGAATTTATAAATTGGCTAAGAAACATGAAGAACAGCTGAAAACTTACAAAGTATCATTTGGTGAGTAATAGCCACAAGAGTATTTCTTAAGTGCGTTAATTAGAATTATGCAGGGACATGTTGTATCTGTCATAGCTCTGAAACTGAATTCCTTACTTTCCTGTTTCAATTCTGCTACCATAATGAAGAGCCTCTACTTTTTTTTTTTAAAAACATAACACAGGTTTAACATGTTATTGTCTAGATGAGAGGGTTATAACAATTTCCATGCATGTTATTAATTATGGGCATTATTACAGTGCTCATGAGCAGTCATAGACCACAAACAAATGCAGAACAAAGAGATACATCAGCCTGCTTCCCAGTGTCTTGCGTAAAAAAAGAAAAGTTAAATGTTTATGGCAACTGCCTGGAACTTGAGAGACACAGGTGTCCATTCCTCCTTAGCCAAAGACCTCATCTGACCCTGGGAAACTTGCTTACCATCCTACTCTCAGGGCCTGAATACCGCTTTCAGGCAACAGAAGCACTTTTCTAACTCTTCTGCATAAGTATATCCATTTGCTGAGCACTTCAACACATTGCAATGGAGAAAATAAAACAGGTTGGAAACAGCAGAGTGCTCTGGATCCCAGGGTGGTTTTCTTTCTATTCCTCTCTCTCTCCTTTCTTTCTTCTTTCCTCTTTCAACCCTGTGTTTCTGTACCAAGAAGAATTTTCAGTCAGTCCTAATTCACTTGCTATTTGAGAGACCCATATTCTGTATTCTAGAAGCAATCTTTTTTTTTAGCTCTCCTTAATAAATTTGTAGATGTGTCACTTCGACCAGTTTTTTACAAGGCATATATTTCAGTCTGAAAAGACTCTTCTCTGATGCCTGATCAGTTTTAAATTATTTCTTGAATAGAACTATAACTTCTAAATTTTGTTTATTTTATTACACCAGAGCGCATTAAAAGGTATAGGTAGTTTTTACAATACTGTGAAAATTAAAATTTCACCCAGAATTTTCATAGAATTGCCTATTGACAACACTGAATGTAAGAAAATCATCAATTAAGCCTGAATATTTCACATAATTGCCCTTCAAAACAATAGATTAAGTTTTATATTTGCCTTTGGATTCACATTTCAGCTGCTGCTCTGCAACAATTAAGGCTGGAAATATTTTTTCATTAAATATGTGCTTGCAATCATATGCTATCAGGAACTAAGGTTTGCAGGGAGAAAAAAAAAAAAAGGAAATGTTGTGATATTTTCTAAAAAACCCCAACACCGACACCACTGAATAGCTAGTGAACATGAGCACAAAGTCTCTTACAGATTTTCAAATGACCTTTCTTTTTTCTCTCTTAAATCCCCTCCTACTGCTTCTGAAATATAATCTGTTGCCACGATATAACCATGATGTTAGCAGGGCTGAACTCTGTCCTCTGGCAAACTTATAACTATTGCCACAGTTGTGGACAAGTGTGAATTCTCACTGTCACAAGGTGACGTGGGTCTGTCTGTACTGCAGTCCGTAAACAGGACGCATACATAAAATCTGTGCAGCTAATTATGTAAACTAAACAAAAATATTAACACAAGAACAAGCACGTGTGGGCTGGTGATGAATAAATAAGTTTGCTAGAAATAGAAGAGCAAATGAGACTGCAGAACTGCTTTCAATAGGAGTCCTGGGAACAGAAACCCTATCACGCTAAAATAGTGTGATAATCACACTATCACACTAAAATAGTGTGATAAATTTATAAACAGTGAAGGGCCGTAACTGCCAACAGACGACTGGACTTAGGAGATGACCTAATCTTATGCCCCATATTCCTGTACGATCAAAGAGAGGATGCTCTGGTTTATTGACAGTTTTCTGACATTTGTGGGCAAAATGTACAAGTTGTAAATCTTCCTTCTCTGTAATTGACTTCAATTTTGGTAAGGCCAGAAGTTCTTCTCCTCGTAACAGTCACCTTTTACATATTCTCCAAAAATTAGTTGTATAAATTGATGATTTTCCCAGGTCTGTATTAAATAGACTCTTCCACAGGAAACTCATCACAGCTGATATTGTCATTAAAAGAAAGGCCTGCTGCTTCTTTGGCTAAGTTATTCCACATGGCTTGGCCATACTGCCAAGGACGCAGCAGGAGAAATCCACTGGCTTACCTGCACGTAGTCAAGCTGAACAGGCAAATTCTGGGGCCTGACCAGCAGCACTGCAGGACGGCGTGTAGAGCCAGGGCAGAGACACCTCCCGTGCTGGAACTCCAGCACACGTGTGGAGCAAGCAGGGGACTTGGCTACTTCAGTCTGCCTTGTCTGTCTCTGTATTCCATGGCAGTTGTCTCTTTTATGCCTCACCTAATACTATTGAATATACACATTGCGCTCTTCTGTTAGGATATGAATAGGACATCATGTTCTGAGAGGGAAATGCTGCTGTCTTTCTACAGCCTGCTGGAAGAGCTGGTATTTTTTATGTGTCAGGCTTTTTATACCTGAACCCCTTTTTTAAAAAGGAAACTGCAGAGTTCTCTGTTTGCAATGCCAGCCTGTCTTTTCCTTGCCGAGCAGAAGGAAGATGTATACTTGTGGGAGCTTTATCAAGCATTCTGCTTTATTGTTGGCCTTGTTGCACAAGGGCGTTGTCTATTTCTGCTAGTAGTGCGGCTCTTTAAAGTCTACACTAGGAAAACTAATGAATTACAGAAAGATAACCAAATGGATGCAATTATGTCAGCAAAACAAATGTACTTTTTCAACGGGCAACTGAAAGGTATATTGGGCTCAACAGATACTCTGAAGCTGCTCACAAAGTCCTTCCTTTTCTAGATCCTCTTTTCTCCGCTGTGGTGAACTTCTCAAAGGCTGCTGCTGAATTTCACAGGAGACTTGAACAAGTTGACAAGAAAGAGTAAGGGTGAAAAAACCTCAAAACTTATATATATATGTATGTGTACCTGGGGTGGCAATTTGTCCTTTCCAGTGACTACACAAGGATTCTCTCTGATTAGTGTAGAATAGAGCCCTGGAACTCTGAGGCAAGCAATATTTGCTAAGATGAATTCTGCTTCCCTTGATGAATAGTATCAGCTGTAGAGCTTATTACTAGTATCAGCTTGTCATTAAAATTATTGTTATACATGGAAAGGTAGGCAGCAGTGAAAGTTAAAGTTGGACTAGGCTCTGTATTTAGACAACGACACTTGAGTGTTGTAGGTGATGCCAGGATTTTTACTTTCAGCACACCTCAAGGAGACAGGATGATACATCAGAGTATCTAAGATATCCATATGATGCTTGCAAACCTAAGGGCCCTACAGGACTCCCATGCCCTCTCAGTGCAGTGGCTGGAGGCCAGGTGCTCCTAGGCACATCGTGTGGTGCCAGATAGTTGTGTTCAGTCAACTGAATCCCATCCTTACTATGCTACTGTATAGATTAGAGCAGGAGTTTGGACACTTCACCTACGGATGGACACCAAAATCTAGGTACCTTCATCTTGCCCTAAATCTCAGCCTTCCTCTCCTCTCTGCCAGTGAGACCTTTCTAGTGTCATTTAATACTAAGCAAGTATCTGACACTCAGAAAGTCTCCCATTTTATTTTGCATAGTGTGAAATCTTGTAGTTGAGTTTTCTAACACAGAATTCCTAATGCAGTAATATAATATGTATTGAATAGCTCCATTTGCAAAACCTCATGTTTTTGTAAACTGTAGACTATCTTTGGAATTTTTTTTCTGTCCAAAGAAAAGGAAAAGTGTTTAAATCAAACTGGGAAGATATGTTTCCCCGTTGTGTTAAAAGTCTCTGTCTCCATTTTCTGCAGTCCAGTTGCAGTGCGAATCATGAACGATCAGCTGATGTTTATAGAAAGAGCTTTCATTGATCCTCTTGGCTTACCAGGAAGGAAGTTTTACAGGTGAGGCAACAAGTTTCTTGCCCTGTTGTCTAAGGAACTCTATTTTTGCAGATGAACCCCACCCTAACTGAGTGGTCAATTGAACTACTGTACAGGCCTCATATAGGAATTACCGCTCAACAAATTGTGTTCTGGGTACAATCCAGTGAGTAGTAGATTTTGTTTGTGACCCCCAAGGAGAACTCCTTGGCTGCACCAGACTTGTGGTGCCTAATTCCTCTTCTTGGGTCTGGCACTGTGTTTATATTAGCCATCATACTCTGTGACTTTTATTCGCAGATGTTTAGTACTACTTCGGTTACTACTTGCTCTTTTAAACCTGTACAAATTGAGGACTGAGTGGAGAATCAACTGTACGGAATGAAAGGAGAAATGAGGGTAGAGTAACAGAGAGAAGAGGATGAGAACAGATGTGGAGTGAGGGTCAGGTGAGGAGAGAAGTCCAGAAGATAGAGCTTGGAGAGAGTGACCTTCGAGCACAGGACAGATAAAGGTCCTTGAGCTGTGCTGCAGAGATCCATCTGTCCCAGCTTTGGCTGCTTCTACAGATGCTCCTAGTTATTCTTCAAGTTTTCTCTCTATAAGCACATTGGCCTGCAAAAAGTCAGTGTTTGGTGCACCACAATAGAAACTCAGTGCCTATATTAGTAACACTTGACAAGAAGCTAGCTTCTAGCATCAGGTGTGTGACTACTCACTTCACTCTCAGTATCCCCCTTTCCCTAATGACTGGATATACCCAACTCACTGATTGATGGCTTTCACACCATGCCAGAAGTCCCTCGGGCAGGTGGAATTGAGCATCACACTTCCACCCTCCTAGGATAAACTGTCGTTCACGCTTTTGGAAGAATGAAATGCTTGTTTTCTGAAGTTCTTTTCTGTTGAGTGTTAGGTATCATTTAGAGCTATCTGGATTTTTAATTTTTTTTTTTACTTCCTTGCATTTATTAATGTAGTCTTAGTGTTTATTTTGATTTGAGGGACTCTTTCACATGCTACAAATGTGCTTTGATACTTCATATGAAGAAACCAATTTAAAAGCAGATCTGCAACTATTCATTACTGAAGAAAAAAAACCACTAACAAATAAAATTGATACTTTTGCACAGTTCTGTTCTGATATGATCACTTCTTCTCTAAAGAATTCATGCTTTTCTCCAGAATTCTCCCACAGATGTTTTTTTCTCTCTTTTTACATTCTTTTCACAGATTTGCTGACCATCACTCAACTGCTTAGTTATTTTTGAGGTTTCTGTTCCAGTTCTCATTGTAGACCCATAAATAGTTTTATTCCCTGTTCCAGCCTGCCACATGATTTCAGGAGGTTTGTTGAGCCGCCATTTTCAAAAAATTTAACATATTTTCATTTCTTATTAGACAAACACACAATCTCTTCCCAAGGAGAAGACTACCTGTCCTAAATCTGTGCCCTTTCTGATAGATTTTGCCCTTGGGGCTGCTTCCTCCTGTCCTTTTAAGGACAGGTACAGGTAGATTTTCCATGTGTTTAGTAAGTTCTGATTTTCACAGGATTCATAGCTGCTTTATGTAGCACACATACAGCTCCCTCCAGTGAACACCTTTAATGGTTATCTTGTTTAGTATACCTACATTTTTTTCTTCTTTGCCCACAGACATGTCATCTTTGCTCCAAGCAGTCACAACAAGTATGCTGGAGAGTCCTTCCCGGGGATCTACGACGCCATGTTTGATATCGAAAGCCACGCAGATCAGCACAGAGCCTGGGAAGAAGTAAAGAGGCAGATTTCCATTGCGGCCTTCACCGTGCAGGCGGCAGCAGGGACGCTGAAAGAAGTAGCATAGGATGATGGCTTTGAAAAGCTCAGTCAAACGGCAAAGTCTGAAATGCATTGTAGACATTCTCCTGCAGTGACCTAGAGTCTCCCGACTGCCCATCTACCTGAGTTCCCACGCAAGTGTACTGGCAGGGTGAGCAGGAGCTCTGTGTATCAAAGAACTCCTGAGACAGAAATTACTGCTTCTCTGATACTGACAAAACTGTAGCTATAAGAACAACCCTAAATGGAAGCAAATTTGGGGGTGGGGAGAAGGAGGAATCGGTTCCAAATTAGAGCTTTCTGAAAGACCTGCCAATTTTGAGGACCTGTTATTTTGGATGTAAAATTACAAAACCAATTGTTTGCCAAGTTACCTGTAAATCTTGTCTGTAGCAGTGATCAACAGCACACATTTCAAAAGAAAAATGCACTCCTCAGCCTGTGCATTTTTCTTGCTCTGATAATTACTTTTATAACAGAAGACATTAAAAGCATCTCTGTATTATAGAATCTATTCTACAGGACTGGTGAGTGCTCATTATACTGATGTGCTTTCTTTTCCTGAAAAAAAAAATAATACTGATGCTCCTGCTGATTGCCAAAGCAATACTTGCCATTCTTGGTAACCAGAGAAAACAGCTGCTTATCTGCAGAAGTCCAAAAGCATTTTCTTGGGGAGTGAGGGTCCATCCCTCTGAAAGACACTGTGCCCCTCCCTCCTTTATTTCCACTTTGGAAAATATTTTGGAGGATAACCAAAAGCTCACCTTGCTCCTTTTGGCACTTTCACTAGTCCCAAACTCATGGCAGCTTTTGTTCCTATTACTTCCTGCGGGATCTCTTTCCTGCAGATGTCTTCTTCCACTTGAGGGAGATGGAGGACATTGTCGCTACTGGCATGGGGGTTAGATTATTCTGTCTTTAGATAAGACCTGAAGAAGGTTTCCCATCAGGAGCTGCATTTACGTTCAAAGAGAAACAGAAATGCATGCGAAGGATAATTGTACAATTCTTGCTTCATTTGCCCTTTAAAGGTACTTCTCATCTACATGCTTTACAACTAATAAAATTGCTAGAACTTTATCAAATCACATTCCAATTTGTGGGCAGTGATAACAACCAATTTATTCTTTTATGTAAAATATACTACAGTTTTTCTCACAACCATAAATCACACCAGGTTGTGGGAATAAAATCCTTTTTGTTTTACAGAGAATAGAACAGATGCGGTACTAAAAAAAAAAGAATTAGAGAAAGAGGACAGAGGCCATAATAATTGGTAGGCTATAGAAAGAGTTGTTTTCATCTCAGATGCCTTGAATTATAACAAAGGAAACAGAAATTACTGTAGTTAAGTCTTTTGGGAAGTTCATTTCGGAGGGCAGACGACACCAAGAAGAGAGGCTTTCATTTGCATCGCTTCTGTTAAACGTCTCTGAAAGATGGAGGACTATGTACCTGTGGGTATTGTGGTCCTAATTTACTGTTAAGTCATAGAATCATAGGTTGGAAAAGACATCTAAGATCATTAAGTCCAACCGTCAACCCAACACCACCACGACTGCTAAACCATATCCCGAAGTGCCACATCTACACGTTTTTTAAACACCTCCAGGGATGGGGACTGAACCACCTCCCTGGGCAGCCTGTTCCAATGCCTGACCACTCTTTCAGTAAAGAAATGTTTTCTAATATCTGATCTAAACTTCCCCTGATGCAACTTGAGGCCATTGCCTCTTGTCCTATCGCTAAATACTTGGGAGAAGAGACCCAACACCTGCCTCGCTATAACCTCCTTTCAGGTAGTTGTAGAGAGCAATAATGTCCCTCCTCAGCCTCCTCTTCTCCAGACTAAACAGCCCCAGTTCCCTCAGCCACTCCTCGTAAGACTTGTTCTCCAGACAATTCACCAGCCTCGTTACCCTTCTCTGGACACTCTCCAGCAGCTCAATATTCTTCTTGTAGTGAGGGGCCCAAAACTGACACACAGTACTCCAGGTGTGGCCTCACCAATGCCCAGTACAGGGGCATGATCACACCCCTACTCCTGCCGGCCACACCATTCTTGATACAAGCCAGGATGCCGTTGGCCTTCTTGGCCACCTGGGCACACTGCTGGCTCATGTTCAGCCGGCTGTTGACCAACACCCCCAGGTCCTCTTCCACCGGGCAGCTTTCCAGCCACTCCTCCCCAAGCCTGTAGCGTTGCATGGGGTTGTTGTGACTGAAGTGCAGGACCCAGTATCTGGCCTTGTTGAAACTCATGCAGTTGGCCTTGACTCATTGATCCAGCCTGTCCAGATCCCTCTGCAGACTCTTCCTACCCTCAAGCAGATCGACACTCCCACCCAGCTTGGTGTCATCTGCAAACTTATTGAGGGAGCACTCAATCCACTCATCCAGATCATTCATAATGTTAAAGAAGATCGGACCCAAAACTGAGCCCTGGGGAACACCACTCGTGACCAGCTGCCAGCTAGATCTAACTCCATTCACCACCACTCTCTGGACTTGGCCATTCAGCCAGTTTTTTATCCAGTGAAGAGTACACCCATCCAAACCATGGGCAGCTAGTTTCTCCAGGAGGATGCTGTGGGGAACAGTGTCAAAGCAGGAGATCAGGTTGGCCAAGCAGGACCTGTCTTTCATGAACCCATGCTGGCTGGGCCTGATCCCCTGGTTGTCCTTCACATGCCTGGTGAGCACACTCAGGATGAATCGCTCCATAATCTTCCCCGGCACTGAGGTCAGGCTGACAGGCCTGTAGTTCCC
>Ga0065711_1008308_pt1 | contig 17015 bp, 8 predicted proteins | sample Hoacrofraction12_FD_59098 | JGI IMG/M metagenome (GOLD analysis project Ga0065711, IMG submission 59098) | Hoatzin crop microbial communities from Cojedes, Venezuela - Epithelial fraction 12 v2 (version 2) | ecosystem: Host-associated > Birds > Digestive system > Esophagus > Crop | place... | reverse complement strand
CCCCCCCAAGATGGAACAACATTGAGAGTTAATTTTCCACAGCAAAAATCTTCAGACATTTATCTCTGAAAAGAACAAGGGGCATCACAGCTAATTTTTCAAAAAGATTACACTAAATCTGCCACAATTTATGGAGTAAGTGAAGAAAGTAGGTGGTGAGAAGTTATTGTGCAGGTTACAGTAGTTCCTTCTGCTCTTAGAAACTGTTTTAAATTACTTAGTTTATTTTTTACAAAGACTAAAAGTATGTTAAAGACTGTAAAAGAAGAAAAGGTATTCACAGTGCATGAAAAAACATTTTCTTATTTTTCCACCTGTGTTGAATTTGGAAAGGACTGGGTAGTGGATGGTGCACAAACTAAATGTGCCCAAGCATTCAACAAATTGTTCCCGATGTATATTTTGCTGTACTGGATTCCTTCAGACTATTCTTTCCTCAGATATATATGCATACAGGTGAGATTTTTAAGAGAGTTAATCTGCTTATGAACAGGGCTACGAACATCAGCTTTCTTTCTCATTACATTCTCCGTCTGCTTCCCACCTTGCTTCCATGGCAGTGGCTGGTAACTCTCATCCGTTGGATTCGGGCTCCACCTGGGATGTTAGCTCATTGGCAGGAAAGACTTTCAATCAGACTTAAGTTACCATGGTAAATCGAGTGCTCTCCTGGTTTTCACTCTCCCCTCTGGACGACAAAAAACCTCTGGGAGAGGAGAGGTGTAGGATTAAAGCAGTTGCGGCAGCACAACCATCTATTAGAAAGCACAACCCTTGCTTCAGGGTGGCCTTGCTTTGTTGTGTACTGCCAAGCTAGAGTGCCTGTTTTCTGTCTTCAGATCTCAGTCTACGCCAGATCATCTCAGTGTGGGAGTAAAATGCTTCCAGCAGCCCTCCTAAAGTTCACAAGCCACATCTGAAGCTCTGGAATGAATGTTTTTGAGGTGATTCTGCTCCCATACAGGCTCTCAACAAGACACAGCAGTCATAGGACAGGTAAAGGTTGTATGTGTAAGTGTTGATCTAGTGTATGTTCTAGGAGCATAAGGACTTAATTTATTTAATTGGTATCCTAAATAAAGATGTAGAAAGCAGTCATGTCAGCAAGACTACTATCTAAAGAAGGGTCTCCCCTTTCAAGGATTGCAACACTTGGTGCATAAAGGTTACTTGCACAAAGGTCAGCTGGCACCAGTAGATAACAAAACAGCGTGTTTGCTCAAAGAAGAAAAGTAATTGGAAGAGATGAGAATACATACTAAAGTAAACAGCATTAAATGCTGCCCCAGTACTCCCTCAGAAGATTTTCACTCTGCTGTGAGGGGCCACAAGCATGTGGGCTGATCCATACAAAAGCAGAACTCATGTCCTGGTTCAGGTCAGCACGTCGAGTATTTTTAAGATCTACACTATTTTGATGCCAAGTGAAATTATTAAAAAGTGTACTCTTACTGATTATTTTCTGCCCTGACCTTGGTACCTTGAAGGGTAAGACAGTTATTTGCAGGCAGTTGTTTATAAATGGTGGTCAAGGAATATGACTGTTTCATTTCCACTTACACTTGTCCCTGAATGGCAAGCAGAGCGAGGTTTTTGTGTGGCAGGAAGGGAGAGGTAAGGGAACGTGTTTCGAAAAAAGTTATCGGAAGAAGGAGAGATCAAAAGAATTTCTGTTGACTGACATTTCAATCTCTATGTTCAAGTACTATAAAAGTACATTGTCAATAGGAAAAAGGATTACTTTTACAATGTTGAACCCACACAGCATCTGAATTTGAGTCCAAGGCAGTGAATAAAACCACAGTGTAAAAGCGCTGGACTAAGGCAGGGGAAGGAGCAGGCACCCATAAGCTCTGATTGCTCCGTGAATAAGCTCATTCACAGTCACTGGCCACCATGTGCCAGGCCCTTGGGGTGAAATCTTGGCTCCTTTGAAATGAGTGGCAGGCCTCCCAGGCTCTTTAAAGGTATCAGGCTTTTATCACCGAGGTTTGGCAGCATTTAGGTTCAGGTTTCTGTACAGCTTTGGCCAGTTGGAGTACGAGTAGATTCAGACCTTTTTAGGTGCAGAGGGTAGATGGTTTTGCACCAATGCCTTGCTACTGTTCATACCTCAGTTGAGGAGAGGAGGAGTGCTTATTACTTTATCGACACTTTATCAAAATATATGTATTCTTAACCACCTCTGTTTCTTTCACGGATAAAAAAAGCAACCAACTAGATTTAGTTCCTGCAATTCAATATTCCTTAAATTTGTGTAACACCAAACAATACTCTGCAGATGAAGGCGACCCTGGAAAAATGCTCTTTTACAGAGCAATATAGCTGTTACACTGTTTCACATTTTGTCTTGAGCCTAGAGAATCTCCTATCCAGAATAGCATGGACCAACATCGAATCGTAAGACCGCTTCTTATTAGGAGATGCAACTGATGGGCATGGATAAGGCTTCTGTTCTCTGATTCAAATGACTTGGTCTGCTCATTCAAAAGCAAACGTTGAGGTAAATTTGTTTGAGGTAAATTTGTCCAGCTGACACCAGTGAAAAAAAGGCACAAAATATGCCTATATATAAATAAAATGCAGATCTTTGATAATACACCGCTTATTCTAGTAGTCCAGTACTGCAGTTCGTGTTAACTTGGTACTACCAGTGTGAGCCAAGATTGCCTCCAGGAAGCGGCATGTGGCTTTCTGTCTCTTCTCATGCCCTCAGCCCCATCTGGTAATGATGGCTAAAACCAGTATAGTGGTACCAGTATTTCAGGAGTTACTACCTAAAATATAAGCCATAAATATGGGACTGAATTTTAAAAGAACAGAGCAATTATCTATCCTTTTAAGCCATCTTGCTGCTGAATGAAGTGTGCACTGTGGATGAAAATTGGTGGAGACAAAGAAGCGGAATGGTGTGTTGGTTTTAAACATCCAGGGAAGCTCTCAAGTGTTCATTAGATTTTCATTTGTGGGTCATTCTACCCTATTTTAAAACTGCAGTTTATTGTGAATTATTTCTGTGTATAAACAGAGTGAAGGGAACTATGTTATTCATGAAATGTGTGATACTGGCATTATGCCATCAGTTCAAATAAAAGATCATAGTGAAGAGGTATGGACAACTAAAAGCTGTCTTCAGCATTGATGTCTGGAGAGGAATGGTGATGTACTTGGCAAGTAATACAAAAAAATACTTGTTTAACTAAAGTGCTTTCTAAAAGCCCAAAGGGATCTCTGTGGTATTCTGTGTTGGATTAACTATAGTTTATTCCTTCAAACAATTTGTTCTGGACCCAGAAGGAAAGAGGAATGAAAGAGAATATCATATCCATTTGGGAAAAAAAAATAGTAGCACTTTTATGCTTGTGATCATATTTGTTAATAAGTGCTTTATTGTAGAAGCCATTAGTTAAACTTACTCTGTTTAAATACTTCTGCTGCAGTTCTTAAGCTGTTTACTGGTTTTCCACTAGAAATATTTCTTTCAAGTTTCACATATACTGCAGAGGTGATGGAAAACATTTTGTAGCCAAGAAAAATGAGAATTTCTCGGGTTTAAGAATGCTACAGTTTTCTTTTCCTTGTACTCCTAATTAAGCAAGAACTGTTTCTGGGACCTGGAGGACATTATTGCAACAAAATGAGAATACGTAAGCATTGGTCCATCCCCATGGGCAGCAGTTCTGGTTTTAACCATGGCAAAATTTTGCAAGGCTGTTCCTGAAGTTGAACGCTTAAGCCCAGCCCTATTAGCAGCAAGGTGGCCTTACAAGGACCTTCTCTGAAGACTGCGTCTGCTGTCTAAGCTCCTGTCTTACCCCTTTCCTCCAGTTGCTTGGCTGTCTTAGCCCTGACTTTGATGCGCCATTCTCACATTGCTGTAGCCCTATTTCTTCTTTCTGCACTCCTACTTCAGTTGTGTGGTTTTATTTTTTTTTACTATTACTTGTTTCAGTCCTACCCAAGCACGAAGCACCTCCCAGCTACAGTTATTCAAATTATTCTTGTCCAAACCGTTTTAGAAAGCAAGAATAGGAAGTAGAAAGATCTGTCTGTTCGCCTACTCCATCTATTGGTTTACTGAAATTTTGGATGTGATCCCGTGGGGTGCTAAAAGCTCTTTCTTGGTTTTGCTCTGAGCATCCTTCTGAATTAAGCTATTCGACAGACAGCTGGACCAAACAATAACTGGATTATGAATGAGAATCAGTCCCAAAACAGATCTTCCACTTTCAGAAAAAACAAGCCTTTCAATTTTTTTAATCTACACTAGGATGTAAAACTCAAATACTTTGATAGTCTCAAAAACAAAGGACTCTCAAATCTAGTGATTCTTCTTTCAGGTTTCAAAAAAAGAATTCAGTATCATTTCTTCTCTCACCTTCATTATAATCTGTGATTGGTTTTAATTTGTATTGCAGATAATATGATGGCAAACAGTCATAACAAAAATCTATTGGCTTTCTATAAAGGCAGTGCATTGATAGATTTCCTACAATAATGGTGCACTCCTGCAAATACTGTTATTCTGCCTAGTCCCCATTTTTGATTGAGAAATTATTCAGATAGAAAATCTTGACTGATTCTATATATTAGAATATTTTTGAGTGGTATCTGGATAGGCTTTTTTTCTTAAAAGAGCTATAGGTGGAGCAGCTTACCTCGAGGTCCAAACATATAGTCCACAAACGCATTTACTTCTTGGTCAAAAGCTTTCAGGTGCTCCTAAAAATATAAAAAAAAGATGTGACAAAGACATTATCTTATGGTTCACATAAAGAATACAATTAAAAAACCTGAACAAATTGGCAAAGAGCAAGTCATGCTCAAGTATTTCCAAAGTATGCAACATCATGTCTACTGAAAAAAAAGAACCTCTTTAAAAAGTAATCTAGGGCAGATTGTGGTCTATAACAATAGTGGCCTCGTTAATGGAAACTGCCCAAACCAAACTCTTTAGGAAGGGAAATTAAGGTTTTAGAAATAAAAAAGAACAAGTATCACAGCAAAATCATCTATGATGGATGTTTTCACTCTGATAAAGATGCTTTTTTGTTTGGTTTTGTTATGATTTCTCAACTGATGTAATTTTTTGTTAGAAAGGAGCTGGCGATTCCTTTGGCAAGCTTCGCAAAGCTGCCTGGTTGCAACCAGCCTAGTGACAGCGCATCAGCTGAATATCTCATCAGGTCGGACGGGGCTTGGAGCGACCTGATCTAGTGAAAGATGTCCCTGCCTGTGGCAGGGGGGTTGGAACTAGATGATCTTTAAAGGTGCCTTCCAACCCGAACCACTCCGGGTTTCTGTGTTTACTCTTAAAGAAGGAAAGCTTTGGGGCGAGCCAACTGAGATTTCTCTAAAACAGTCATTGAGTTCCTAAAAACAGTCTGCAGGAGAACCCAGACCTCCAGTAATGAATTTCAGGCTATGGAGGGAGGGAGAAAGAGGAGGGCTACATTACAGAGACCTTGTGTTTTGAGGTCTAAGTCAATGCAGCTGCTAAGCTGACAGGCTTAGCAAGTTTGTGTCTGTTTGTGGCTGAGATGGGAGCTAAACTGTGATCAACACAGTCCTTCCCTCAGTCGGATGTGGTGGCCTCTCCAAAATACTTCCTCCTAGACTCCAGTTCCGGGCAGTGGCTTCCTGCGTGGTGGTGCCTGAACAACTCTTTGCCATAAGCCTGAGGTCAGCCAGGTTCTTCCTCTGCTCCTTCCAACAACACCCTGCTGTGTCTGATGATGAATTAATTTCAGCACTGAGCAAATGCAGGCAAGCTGAGGAGAAAGACACAGGGTGACGCTGAGCATCCATGGTCTAAAAGCTGCCAAGGGCTGTGTACACCTTTGAATGCTAGATACCTCCATGCCAGCCTGGGCTGCAGTCACCGTTAGCAGATCTGCCTCGTGAGGAATCACATTTGCACCCTGGCAAGTCCAGCCCCGGCCTCTGCGTTTCCCTGCTGGCGCTGGTTTGTGGCCTGGGCAAGGAGAAGCTCCTGGCACTCCCAAGCCCCTAATGTTTCTTCCCCTCTTATGTTTTGGTCCTCAGGATGTTCATAGCACCTTTTGTGTGAATATGTGGCAGCAAGAGGTTTTGCAGCATGCCAGGCTGTAAAGGTCTGTCTCTGCAAGATGCTGCTGTGTTCACCTTATCTTAAAAAAAAACCAAAACAAACAACAAACCCCCCTCAATTAAAAGTGTGTATATATATATATTTTTTTTTTTAACAAACAAGAAAGGACAAAAAAGGAGAGAATGAAACTGATGATTCATGATACAAAAAGATCTCTCACACTTCGCAGCACTGAGGAAACTAAACTAGCTTTTAGGACAGGGTTCTGCCCCTGGAGAAAGGCATTTTCTCAATTTCAATTTTCTCAGCAGCCTAAGGACACCTTCTGTCATAGGAGGTGGCTGTCTCCAGGTGCGGGACCCGTGCAAAAGATCTGTTTCCATTTTTACATCCTTGAGCTATGCAGTTTTCCTGCTATTATTTCATGATGAAGGTACTGCCATTTGGGGAATGCCACACTGCTGTTTGTCTGCGATGTACCCACCTGCTGCATTAATTTGAAACAGAGCTACTCCTGTGCTTGATGGTTTTGTGGTTAGACTTATCAAACTGCTTTGGAAAAAATACTTAAATGGATTCAAGTGACTTGTAGGAATGAGCATACAAAGCTACTTGCTTTCATGCTTACATTATATAAACATATCCTACATGTCAAGAACAAAATAATAAACCATGCATATTTGTTTTAAAGTACTGTAGATGAATCTACTGTCGGCTGCATTGGAATGGAAATTAGGGACTCAGTTCTTCTAACAGTTAAATGGACGAATTAGAATAGTAGAATAATTATTAAAGAGCAGAATGAAGACTTCAAAAAAATAACAGAATCATAGGATCATTTAGGTTGGAAAAGACCTTTTAGATCATCGAGTCCAGTCATAAACCTAACACTACCATGTCCACCACTAAACCATGTTCCTAAGTGTCACATCTACACATCTTCTAAATACCTGCAGGAATGGTGACTCAACCACTTCCTTGGGCACCCTGTTCCAATGCTTGACAACCCTTCATGTGAAGAAAATATCCAGTCAAAACATCCCCTAGCACAACTTAAGGCCGTTTCCTCTTGTCCTATCACTTGCTACTTGGGAAAAGAGTCCGACACCCACCTTGCTACACCTTCCTTTCAGGTAGTCGTAGAGAGCGAAAAGGTCTCTCCTGAACCTTCTTTCCTCCAGACTAAACAGCCCCAGCTCCCTCAGCTGCTCCTCATCAGACTTGTTCTCTAGACCCCTCACCAGCCTCATTGCCCTTCTCTGGACACGCTCCAGCCCCTCAATGTCCTTCTTGTAGTGAGGAGCCCAAAACTGAACACAATATTCAAAGTGTGGACTCACCAGTGCCGAGTACAGGTGGATGATCACTTCCCAACTCCTGCTGGCTACACTACTTCTGAGACAAGCCAGGATGCCACTGGCCATCTTGGCCACCTGCACACACTGCCTGGTCTTATTCAGCCAGCTCTTGACCAACACCCCCAGGTCCTTTTCTGCTGGGTGGCTTTCTACCCACTCTTCCCCAAACCTGTAGCATTGCATGGGGTTGTTGTGACCGAAGTGCAGGACCCGGCACTTGACCTTGGTGAATCTCATACCATCAGCCTTGGCCCGTCGATCCAGCCTGTCCAGATCCCTCTGCAGAGCCTTTCCACCCTCAAGCAGATCAACACTCCCACCCAACTTGGTGTTGTCTGCAAAATACACCAACACTGCTTTTTGCCTAGGTTGCTGCTTTCATTGATTCAGCTTGTGACAGCTGACCGCTTACATCTGGCTAGGAGGAGCAGACAGCACGCTGAGTAGATGAGCCAGTGTAAAGTTAAATCTACCTCCTTACGAATGTACTTAAATGATACAGTGGAGACTTATACCAGCTCCCAACCCTGCTCTGGTCTACTTTAATCAGCACTAGATCAATTCGCTGCCTGATTTGCTTTCTCTGGTAATTTGAGAGCAGTAATTTTTTCTAGGAGGTGCAGTAGAAGAAACAAATACATTTCTTCAGAATGTCCCAGCATTTGCTTTCCTTTTAGCTTTTTAAAAGCTTATGTTAGAGGAACAAAAATAGAGATTTACAAGATCAAGATTTACAATGTTGTTAAAAACAACACATTTGTTTATGTACCTACTACTATTACTAATAGTTCGGAAAAAATATCTTACTTTAAAAAAGGTTGGTCATTTTATGCTACTAGTCTTGTCACCTTCCTGTCAACACTACTACAAAAGACCACACCATATTTCTGGGTGTTAGAACATTACTTAATAGTGCACCTAGGCAGACTAGATGCATATGTGTTGCTCAACATGATCTGTTGTATTTCTAAGGAAAAGCAAATAAAATCAGCCTGAACAAAACCACATGCTCACACAACTCACTTCTCTCTAGCAAATCACTGTAATAGCCTTTATCAATGAAGATATTTGAGTTAGAAAGCTAAATATTAACGTGTACTTCATGTTTTTCCTTCTGCTGCACAGGACATTGCTCTGGGCATTGACAATGTTAGCAGTTTGGCAGGATTTGGGACAGATTTGTGGAAGATTTATTTATGTACACCTACAAAAAAAAGACATTAGGTTATCTGAGCAAATCAAATCACTGAAATGGAAAGACGTGGAGGGAGAATAAAGCCAATGATGATAAAGCAACATAGAGCTCTCTAATGAGTTTCAATATTTTTGCAACAGAGATGGAAATAAGTGAGTAAGGATCATGGTGCGCATATGTGAATTACTGTTTTCATGCTGATTGCACTTAAAACACTACTTCCAGGTCAGCAGGTGTGGAAAAAAAAAAAATCACTTCTCTTTCTGTGCTTATACATCTTTGTTAGTGTTGGTCTTCACTGCGAGACCAGTGTCTACTCGTTTCCTAATAGTTTTAGTAAAAGTAGTATAAGCTATGCAAAAATTATGTACATGTTATCTAAACAGTGCAGGTATCAAAATACCTTTGATTTCCCCAAAACAGCTTTGATTTCTCAAAATACCAGTGATCTGTCTTTAGGCATTATCTACCACCCACTGAAAACACTACCTCAAGTGATTTAAGTTTCCCTTTGTAGAGCTATAAAACCCAGGCTACCTGGATCCAAAATAAACATGAAAAAACTCCTTTCTTTTACAGAAACAAGTGGATGCTTGTCACTATCAGCTATTATTCCTAGTGACAATCTTGAAAAATCACCCAGATACTCCTTTAGTGAATTATTACCACAGTCTAGAAACAAGGAGTCTACAGCCAAAGTAACTTGTTTGATATTTTGGGATGAGGAATGACCATCAATGGGCTTGGGAGCCCACCGAAAGTCCTAGGACCCAGCGGCTGCAGTCACAAACCCTTCAGAAGGAGAATTTGCCCGCAGGCATAGGCTCAACGTAACCCGTGTTAGTCTAAGGATGGATATTCTAAAATTAAAGGCTCCTTGAAATTCAGAAACAGCAATACCAGGCTTTTCCGAGCTGGGATGAGGAACTCATATTCAAAATGTCCTACACATGCGTAAAGTAGTGTTACAGACAATAACTGTGATTAAAAGATAAGTAAAAGGCAATTAAATATAGGTATACACACTGAGGTATGTTTGTGAGGCTTTTTATTTCATTATGTGGATTTTAAATGGCTCTCTGAAACAAACTTCCTACAGATGCATAAACTGCATTCAATCTTACTTATGCTGTCTGGATACCTTTTGTATTAGTGGTTTTTACTTTTTCCATGCAAAACCCTTGAATGTCATTCAGTACCTCAAAAATCCAAGATGATTTGTTGCTTGGTCTTACGCAGCCATATAGGAATTATAATAGTCTGTACACAAAGAGATCACATTTCAGGTTTCAAAGAAAAAACAGAAATAGGTGCCAGTCTCTCCTCTCCAATACAGCTCCTGGAAGTAAATGTCACATTTGAAACAATCATGACAGAAAATACATACATTGGCTGTATGGTGATTTTTATTATTTAGATGGCAGCTTTTCCTTAATTCCCTGAAGATTCCTGCTCCATAAATAATGACTAAGCAGTACTGGAATTAATCTGAATTTATCAGCATATTTAAAGAACCTGATTTTAGATGCCTGCACATATGCGAATATACAAATCTTAAAGAAGTACTGGAAAACTGTAGTGTTGGCTCCAGAATGGCTGAAACAGAGGATGAAATGAAGCAAAGTGAAGTCAAAGTTAAATCTCAGGACCGTGGTGTAACTGCTTATAAAATTAATTGTTTAGCTTTTTAGTGCTCGGAGCATTTAAGATTGACCTGGAACAAAGATGTACACTGGGGGACAATTCTTCATCAATAGATTGTTTTAGACCACTTTTTAGGTTTTTTTCATCTTCATCTTCTATGATTTATGAGTTATATCTATAGGGAAAAATATGTGTATAACAATTCCTAAAGAAAGCAGCGGTGAAAGATGAAGTTGAAGGCAGAAAGATGAGCCAGACGTTGCTATGGATTGTCATTAGAACATGGGGATATTCAATGAGATTGGGAGACAGGATATCCAGTTGATAATTAACTGTTGCTTTATATAATTTATATTTAATACATGGAACTCACTGCTAGATAATCTTACTGAGAGTAGGAACAAGCTGGAGTGAGCTCATGAGAGAAATGAACAACCAGCTGGGGGGTGAGACTGCCACTATGTCCCATGCACAAGGAAGGAGGGAGGAAGGAAGGGAAGGAAAAACATTAACTAGAAGGGACATTATCTCAGATCTTCTTTTTTAGCATTTCAGATTAATTGTTTGAAGAAACAGAAACTGGACTCCTTATTTGATATGGTAATTTCTGTGTCCCATGTTCTGGGACGTTCTTTCAGCTCCGATGGCAGACCAAGATTAGGGGCTAGCTACATTACAAGGTCTTCATCAGCCCAGCTATATTGCCAGAACTCCCAGTAGAAGCAGAGCCCTCTGGCTGTGGTAAATCGGGCTGGCTAAAGGGCTCTTTTGCCAGCGTAAGATGCATCGACGCGGGATGTTTTTGCTAGTGTAGCAATCTCACCACCTGATTGCTTCCTAACAAGCGGTATTGAGCAGCTGGCAGAGTTTTGTAGCTGGATCTGTGGTTCCTAACAAGAGGTATTGAGCAGCTGGCAGAGTTTTGCAGCTGGATGTGTGGTACAAAGACATGTAATGTGGTGTGGATGAAGTGACTGAAGTTAAGCAGTACTGCAGCAAGGGAAGTTCTGCTAGCGGTTCGGGTCCAGCAAGGTGCCCGTACAATATGTGAACAATGTTCGGCAACACTCCCATTTTGCAGAAGATAACCAAGAATAGCTAATAGAAAGATCACTGATGACTCCATCTAAAGATATAGTTTTTATGAGTTCCAAGAGAAGAGAGATCTGTATCTTTGTTTTGGAAATGCAGGTTGTATAATACATTTTAATTTAATGCAAAAATCTCTGAAAAATACACTATGATGGAGAAAAAAATGATGGCTGTTCCAGCTTTAGCACAGAAAAAATGAATGGTCTTCATATATTTCTCTTCCTATTTCCTTTCTTCTAAAAGCTCCCACAATAAAATGTAAGCACTCCAGGGGAGAAAGATGTCGTTATTCTGGTCAGTAAATTATTTAAAAGACTTCAAAAGCAGCTTTGAAGGTAACAACGAATAGTACTGCTTTTGCTTGAGAAACACACAGTATTTCTAAAAGGTTTCAGTAAGAGCCATGTCTGGTCTGAAAACAATTTATTTGGTTTTCAATGTTTTTTAACCAGATCATATTTTATTCCTCTTATTTTTTCATACCATGCAATATATGCTCCATTCCACTGCTAAAGCTTGCATGCATATGTGCAAATGTCTGGACATTTTCCAGTTCATATTATCAAAGTCAGCGCTTTTTTGTGACAAAAAGGGCAATATCTTTGCAGCTGAGGGTTATTTCTGCATATATTTAGAAATTACTAACTGCAGGTTGGCATCCTACACAAGACTGGCAGCTTGCAGGCCTGCCTTTTATCTGACAGAGTAAGTCCGTGGGGGAGCCGATTCATCAAATAGGCTGGTTTTCTCTAGAGGGGATTGAGTACAGCTGTTTGAACAGTGATTGCAGCCAAAAGGGCAGAACACCTTCTCCTGTGCTGATTTAGTCACTGCAGAGAAAGCTGAGTTGATGAGGATGTTACTGAGGGTGAAAATATAAGGGGAAGGTGGCTGCAAGGGAAGGGGACGCTCACAGATTTTTGCCTCAGTAGCTGTTCAGGATGCTGCCTGTAAGAAAATGCTGTGTTTTTTGTGGCTTCCTCAATAAGAAGACCAGACAGCAATTTCTGACACAAAAAGTGAATGGAAGGATGTGAAGATTTGTAAGCATGCAAAGACATAGTTAAATGTAGCCAGAGATTTTATCCTCAAGGTACTGAAATCAGGCTGTCTAGGTGGCTAGACTTTGAACATAAGATAGTTTTTTTCTGAAATACCAGGTTCTCTGATGTTCTTGTAATTTTAAAGTGAGGGCACTTGTGAATAAAGATTCTTTTATTGCTATTCAGAGAAATGCACCACTTGGTTTAGCAATGCCTGCGGGAAAGGGGTAGGCTGCCAACAGTACCAGCACCAAGCCTGAAGCAGAGCCCTTGACTTGCCAAAGTTAGCAGAAGCATGCTAAAAGATGCTGTTTTCACAGGCAAGCTGGCTTTCTTCAATGTCATCTTGATGTTTAGTTCTGTGTTCTCTCTCCTTGAGCATATCCTGCAACGAAGAGCTAAAATCTTTAAAGGGGTCTGGGTTGTAGTGTTGTGTTGCATTGCGTGCTGCTGAGGTGTCCTGATGAGCACCGTGGTCCAAGTGAGATGTTCAAGCTCCTCATGCAAAGCACAAGACCTGGGTACCTGGCTCCCTGTGCTGTGCAGACAGATGGGCTCGGAGAGCGTACAGGAGCTCCCTTTCTGGAGGGTGGTACCTATGCTGCTGGCTGCCTCCCCCTCCTTGTGGCATACAGCTGGGTACCTGCACAAAAGCAAAGCATTTGACACTATTCTGCACAACATCCTTATCTCTAAATTGGAGAGACATGGATTTGATGGATGGACCATTAGGTGGATAAAGAATTGGCTGGATGGTCACACTCAAAGTGTTGTGGTCAATGGCTCGATATCCAAGTGGAGACCAGTGACAAGTGGTGTTACCTCAGGGGTCAGTATTGGGACTTTCAGCTTGTGTTCTCCATCTGCCAGGATCTTCCCATCTGCCCTGAGCCTTAGACTAGCAATGAACTCTGGAATTTATTTATCTTCGTGTCTTCTACTGCAGCTCTTGTTTCCCTAAGAAATATTTCAGTATCTGAGCAGGGACTAGAATCCAGAACCTGGGTAAATTACTTCAGTTCCGATGTTTCCCCTGTCTTTGATGCTAGTGATGGCTGACTGTGCTTAGAGGTCTAGAGTTACATGCCAGCCCAAGCGGTTAGGGAAGCCATAAAAAGATGTGTGACACAGGTTCAAGTTGGGCAGAAGAGCAGCTTGGTCTCCCATACAACAGGAGAGGGCTGCATGCATTGAAATAATGGGAATGAGAAGGCAGTGAGCTTGGTGGCATCACAAGTACCTAGTTTTGATCTGTATATGGCAATCTGAAATCCAGGCTTAGAAGAAGACCGTGTCCCACAGTGGAGGGAGGGTGGACAAGGAATGCTTGGCTCAAAGATGCTCCCAGGTTTCAGGTGCTCAGACCGGTATACTTATATGCAGAAATACAGGTGCTGTTACTACTGGAAACAGGAATGCCTAGAGAATTTAGGAGTCTCCAACATCATGTGGCAGCTGGGTTCTAAATATTGGGCATAGGTACCCTGAAAAAGCAGTTCAGCGATTGAAGGAATAAAGACAACAAACAGCCCGGTGCAGCATCTAGTTCTTCTGTCACATCCACCCCCGCTTTGTCAGCATTTTTGTAGAGCTTCGTGGTTTCCTAGCGCATGTGCTTCAACCAAGCAAAAAACTAGTGTCATGGTGCTGAGATGTGTCAGATTTAAACTGCAGTTTTGAAAAGGAATCCAGAAAAAGTACGCTTCAAAGCATAAATGCTAGCTATGGGGTTTTTTTTCTTAGTTTGCTTCAGCTTAATGTTAGCCATTTGCTGTGTTTTTATTTTCAAAGCCATTCTGCTTTGCCTCTAGAAACAAAATCATCACTCAAACTGCTGCTTCCATCCTGCAGTTGCAGCCAGTTCAAAAAAAAAAGGAAAAGAAACCAAACTGGTTAGTACTTTGTTCATTAATTACCCCTACTGCAAAGTAGGGGTAATTAATTTCATTAGGCCTGCGCTTCTAGAAAAATCTTCAAATGAACAGGAATCTGTCTGTGAGACCAGTGAAGAGGATTCAGAAAAAAATGTTCCTCGCTCCAGTCTGGATTGAGAACCGCAGCATTTGTGCCTGTTAGCGTTCAAAAATAAGGACAGTAGTATGTCATCCTGTATTGTAAAACCGCATCCTCAGCATGCCTGCGCTCTGCAGCAGACTGCAAGGAGCAGTGCCAGGGATCTGCTGTGCAGGGAACCCCCTCACTCCTCCTTTTCTCCCACTATTGGTTTTTTTGGGAGGTATTGCTGGGTTCCAAAGTCACCCAGCACAGTGCCTTCAGTGACACTGTGTAGACTACTGATTCTCAGGACAATTTTCTAGGGAAAAACTATTATCTACCGGATCTCTTCTTATCCCTATGCTGCCCGATAGCAAGAAGAGTGGAGTTATGTGTGCTGCCTCCCATAGCTTGTCTGTGAGTCGCTGTATGCTGAGGTCTGTGGAAGGTATCTGCACATCTCTCTGAGGGGAAAGGGTTTCTCTGGGGCCTGAAGGTTTAGAGGTATGGCCACTACACATCTAAGCAGTGGCAGTCTTGAAATCCTCTGCTTTTTGCTTGGAGTACAGGCAGGCAGGAGGTCTTAAACATGCTCTGTTGTAAGGAAGGGTGAGGCTCTTCAGTTTCTCCCACCAGCTGTTCCCTGAATATTCAGGAATAGTATTTCAGAGTGCTTCTTTCTTCTGTATCAGTTTTCTTCATTATTTTACGTAATCCCAAGATCATACTCAATACTAAAATAGTCTCTGCCTGCCTGAGTTGCTTGCGCGTTCAGCAGAAATCTTTCCTCTTGATAATATCCCTCTGCTCTTCAGGGAGTTAGAAACTGGTCTTTTGGCTAATCTGCAGCTAAACCAAGTTTCCCTGTGGTCTCCATGTATCTCTGGTGAATGATGCCACCTTTATGCAGTTCCATTTGTGCTGATTGTACTTTTTGAGGTTATCTGTTGCCCCAAACCAGAGTGTAATATTAAAGCAGTAGGAACTGTGGACCCAGAAAACATCCACCCTCATTGCCAAGAGTGGAGAAACAGCAGAGAGTCTCAAGCCAACAGCTCCTATGGGCAGATCTAGAGGCTTCTATAGAAAACAGTAAGGCTAGAAGGGACTTGGCACAGACTGGCCCTGAGTTAATTCACATTTTCTGCTAAAGCAGTTAGTAGCAGAAAGCCAACCTCATCCTTTTGTATCTGTTCCTGTGTTTTTTTCATTTTTTTTTTAAATAAAAGTGCTTTCCTTCTGGTGGAAGTGAAGCAGATGACTTTGAGGCTTGAAGGTTGAGAAACTTGCACGTCCTCCTCTGGAGCATGAGTTTGGGTGGCCTACCTACGAGTCAGAGGACACAGCTCTCAACAACCCGCTGCTCAGGCATCTTACGGCTTTCAGGGTATTATTCACAGAGAGCATTAAGAGAAACGGTGGCCTATGAAAGGCAGCGTCTTTGCCGTGCCACCTGTGTGGCACTCATACCCCCTCACAAGGAAGCAGAGCCCTGTGGTGAGCTTGCTCGTTGCCCCCCAGAGCAGCGTGCGCTGTGCAAGGGCCTCCCTTTCTGCATGTGGGCTGAGATGGGTGCCCGATGCAATTTGCTGTTGGTAGGGACGCACCTTCATCATTGAGTGTGATACAAATGGCACCGTCTGTCAGGAGCAGATGAAGGTGCTAGGAGCAGAAGAGGGCTTAGAGAAGTGAGAAGCAGTATGTTTCCCCATCTCCCTTCTGCCTCTTGGCCCAGCTTCCAGCCATGCTTAAGTCAGACAAAGTGGAAAAGTACACTCGCAGAGCTGTGCAGCTACAGCGTTCCCTCTGACGAGGGAGTTCGAAACACAACAACCACCACAAGCTCCAGGTTCATGTGCTGAATGCCAACAGAAAGCTAGCAGGACATACCAAAACGACGTTGAGCGCACGGTTCCCTTATGGGTTCAACACCTCTGGTTTCTGCACAGAGACCTGTTGCTACTGGTGGTTCCCAGTGAACCTGCCCTTTCTGGGAATCGCCTCTGACAGAGCAGGAAGGAAAATATCTCTTGGGCTTGGCTTCCCTGCCTGCAGCTGTTGATCCTGGAGCAGAACGGGGCATGTACCTGCTTCAGGAAGCTTTGGAGCTCCAGGCAAGCCTTCAGCTGGTCACCCTGGGCTGGGAGACTGACCCTAGGAGACCAACTATACTTGGTCTTTCACACAACACGCCTGCACTCCATCCTGCTCACAGCCGTAACCACAGCATAGATGTGCATCCCACATCAGATGTAATCCATCTCATCCTTAGCTACAGCTGCGATATCCACCCTCAGTGCTGGCTGTTTTTCTTGGTTTTTACAGGCATGAATCTATGGGCAACCCTTACTGCTGCTGCAACGCCTCTCTGAACAAAAGCTTATGGAATGATAGTTTTCTTGCACATAAGGCAGTTTTGGAAAATACAATAGATGATCACAGAATCACAGAATCACAGAATGGTAGGGGTTGGAAGGGACCTCTGTGGGTCATCCAGTCCAACCCTCCTGCCGAAGCAGGGTCACCTCCAGCAGACTGCACAGGACCTTGTCCAGGCAGGTCTTGAATATCTCCAGAGAAGGAGACTCCACAACCTCCCTGGGCAGCCTGTTCCAGTG
>Ga0065711_1040382_pt1 | contig 17017 bp, 26 predicted proteins | sample Hoacrofraction12_FD_59098 | JGI IMG/M metagenome (GOLD analysis project Ga0065711, IMG submission 59098) | Hoatzin crop microbial communities from Cojedes, Venezuela - Epithelial fraction 12 v2 (version 2) | ecosystem: Host-associated > Birds > Digestive system > Esophagus > Crop | place... | reverse complement strand
CGGGCTGAGGCTCGGTGCCTCCTCGCCCCCCTTCCTCGCTCCCTTGGCTCCGGGGCTGCTCGTTGGGGTGGCTTCGTTGGGGTCGGGCACAGCCTCACCTGAAGGGGCCTACAGGAAGGACGAAGGGGGACTTTTCACAAGGGCATGTAGTGATAGGGCAAGGGGGAATGGCTGTAAACTAAAAGAGGGCAGACTTAGATTAGATATTAGGAAGAAACTCTTCACTGTGAGGGTGGTGAGGCACTGGCACAGGCTGCCCAGAGAAGCTGTGGATGCCCCCTCCCTGGCAGTGTTCAAGGCCAGGCTGCATGGAGCTCTGAGCAACCTGGTCTGGTGGAAGGTGTCCCTGCCCATGGCAGAGGGGTTGGAACCAGATGATCTTTAAGGTCCCTTCCAACCCAAACCATTCTATGATTCTACACTGATAGCGTGGAACCGGGCTGAGGCCCTGCCAAACTCACTGCACTGATGACGACCGCAATCGGATGCGAAATCCGCATCCCCCCGGGCACGGGGAGCTCCCGCTCCCTGTGGGAACCAGGTGCAGTTTTGGGGCAGGGAGCGTCCCAGCCCTGGGGTGAGCCAGCCTTGGCGCAGGTGTCTGCCGCAGCCCAGTTGGGTGATGGGGTTGACGGGCTGGGCTGTGCCCGCCGGCATTTCACACGGCGGCGGTGGGAAAGGAAAGGCAGAGCCTGTTGCCTGCTTGCTTTTGCGGCACGTATGGGTTTGGGAGCTGCGTGCGTGCCCTGGCCTGGGAGTGGTTTTGCTTCCACCAAATGGAGCGGTTTTGCTTCGTGTTCTGGCCTGGGGCCCATGCTTTGTGGAGCGGGTTCCCCTTTTTGGAGGAGAGGAGACACTGTGCTTTCCGGGAGGCCGAGAGCCCCTCGCACCATCTCTCGGAGGCGAGAGGAAGCAGCGCTTCGGCACCTGCGGTCGCAAGGAAGTTTTGGGAGCGGGAAGAGCGGGAGGCACAGTGATGGCAGAGGCTGGTGCTGGAAGGAGCGCACCTGACCGTCCCATCCCTCCTCTCTGACATAGAGCTTCCTCAGCCTGATGCAGTCTCTTCTCCATCCTGGCGCCTCTCTGCCACCCAGGAGCCATTCTTTCGCTCCCACCCCATCCCCTTTCCTTCTTTGGTGTTTACATTCTTCAGATACTTGCAGGCTGTTATCACCTCCCCTGTAGCCCTTCTTCAGCCAGAGCAGGCAGCTGCCTCTCCTTAACCTGCTGTTGTAAGCCAGTCCTTCCAGATGTTACCTTCTAGATGTTTACCCCCACTGCCTGGTCCCCCCTCCGGTACCTCTGCCTGGCCAGCTGCAGGGCTGAACCTATAGCTCGGGTGGGTACGGGTGCGACCAGGCAAAATAGCTTCTGCCGCCTCCGGAGCCGAAGCCTCGCCATCCGCAGCCCCGAGCTGCGCTGCAGGGCCCTGCGTTTTGCCGGGGGTGCATCCTGCCACATCCTGGCATCCCCGGCACCCGGATCTCTCTCAGCGGTTCAGCTTTCCTGGATGTTTCCTTGTCTTGCTGCTGGGCCGTTTCCTCTAGATGGGGGGGTTTGGTTTGAACCCTGCTCTCTTCTCTGCTGGTGTCCTGAGCTCTTGATGCCGGATTTGGTTGTGGGGAGGGGGAGCTGAGAGGCTTTAAGCACTTTGTGCATCAGCTGGTGCCTCATCCTACGGTACCAGCCCCGCTATGACGAGAATAGTTCAAAGCCAATTCCAGTGCTGTGGCTCTGTGGCTGGCAGGGAAAAAAGCAGGAGCCCTGTGCTATTCGCCTGCTTGGGAGAAGCCCTCCAGGGGGGATTTTCTGGCCCCAGCGCTGCGTCAGGGGCAGCGGTTCTGGCAGGACTTAGTGCCGGTTTTCCCAGCGGCGTACATCCCGTGAACGTTCGTTGTTTTGGCACCTAGCGCTTTGGGAATTGTAAATCCTCAGTAAGACGAGACCCGGCTGATCCGCAGGACAGCCCCAGCCAGGAGTCCTCTCCCTCCTTCCCTCCCTGCATTGTTTTTCCACCTCCGCAGAGCCCGCCCGGCTCTCCTCTGCCGAGCACACGTGCGTCCCGGGAGGGGGGAGGTTGCGCTTTGACGTTTCGCCTCCTTTCCTTCCCTCCCGCCGCTCCCAGTTTTCAGCCGGAGCTGAAGTCACAGGATTGGAAGGGATAACGGGAAAAAGGGTGGAGCTGCCACCACGGGGAAGGAATTAATTTTCGGGGCGCTTTTTCAGGGCGGCAGCGCGGCCGGCGGGACGTCCGGGTCTGTGGGGATGGGGATGTGCGCGCGCCCGTCGCCTCGGCGGGAGGTGAGGCATGGGAGCCTCCTGTGCCCTTTCGTGTTCCCTCCCTTCCCCGGGTGGCTCAGGGCTGCAGTTGAATGCTTTTGGCTGGGCCTGGAGCTGTGGTAGCCGGTGACCCTCCCCTTGGCAAGGCCTCCCCGTGCCTGCTTGAAGCAATGTCCGGAGCGCTGGGGTGGGCTGGCACGTACTGGGCTCCTGCTGCCCCATAACCTTGGGTGTTACCCAAGAGTGGCAGCTCGGGGAGGTGAAAGCAGGGGAGAGCTTGGCCCTGGCTGGGGAGCTGGGTTTCCTGGGGAGCTGCAGCCGGCTGCCAGGCTCGTTTGGGGAGTGTGGAGTGGCCATCAGCTTGCAGAGCAACCCCTTCTCGCTAGCTCAGTCTCAGGTGGTGGTTGTGGCACGTTGGGACCAATGGCAGCTTCCCCAGGGCTGGTAGATCTGGTGCAGACCGTGGGGAGGTCCAGCTTTGGCACCATCACCTCTCCGGCACTGTCCCTGCCTGGTTCGGCTGAAGAAGAAGAGGCAGATTGACAAACTCCGGCTTCCTGGGAGAAGAAGCATTGGGCTGAATTGTTTGGTGGTGCAACTTCTCCAAAGCCGGCAGGGTTGGGAGGAGGGACCAGCTTGAGCCTGTTTGGCTGAGCCGTTCCCCTGAGTCAGCTCTCCGGCACTCCGCCTTGGGAAGGAGATAAACTGGTTGGGATGCCGCATCAGTGGAGCGAGGTTAGGAGGCGGCGGGGAGCGGGGGGGAAGCTTCTTTCTAGCATGAGGTGATCTGGGTGAAACTCTGTTCATCCTCGTCTTCGGTAGCTGAGGCTGGGCAGAGGGAAGGCTCTGCAGCAGGAGGGAGCAGAAAGAGCTGGGTAAGAGAGGAGCCCCCGGCATCTCAGAGAGGATGGAGTCTTGGAGAGGGTCAAGTCTCGGAGAGGATCTAGCGCTGGTTATGACTGATTTCATCTTTACCCTGGGGCACATCATTTAAAGGCAACGTGTTTTCACAGCTGTTGAATTGCCTCCTGTGCATTTGCAGTGAGGCCTCTTCCGCAGAGAGCTACTCATGTCTTTAATAAATGATCGGTGGTGAGGTTACCGGAGGGACGTAGCTCTGGGGCACGGGCGGCCAGGGTTTGGACAAGGCACGTCTGGTTCTTTGTGACTTTGCCTCAGTCTCCAAGGCAAGCCTCGTCGGTGGTGGTGGAGCACTCCCTTCTGCCTGCTTTCCTCGTCCCTGCCTCCCCCTCTCTGAATAAATACCTCCGAGGCACCTTGTGGAAACCTCCCTGCTGCATATTTTCCTGTAATTTTTTTTAAACCTCTTTCCTTATCTCCTGCTTCCTCTTACAGGAACGACTGCCTGCTGCTGAGATCTAAATCCAGTCCTCCTCCGCCACTGGGTCCTACACCCCCATGAGTTTCCTAAAAGCGATGCCAGGCTATTCCTGCTGTTGTTCTGCCGCTGGGGACTCGCCTTCCACCCCCCTGTCATGAAAAGCCCTGTTGTGGGTCTCTCCCAGACAGTAACCCTCTGTTTTGTCCTTTCCTCTCCAGCCAGATCTCCTCAATTTCAAGAAGGGATGGATGTCCATCCTGGACGAGCCAGGAGAGGTAAGCCCAAGGCGGGGGTCTTCCTCTTCCCCCAGCCCCTGCTGCTAGAGCAGGCGATTTCCTTCCCCCTCGCTCGCTGAGGTTGCTCCTGCTGGGAAAGACAGCGAGAAGCCTTTGGTGGAGGTGCCTCACCTTGTGTGCAGGCACGGAGGTTCTCCCAGCCGAGGGGTGCGAGGGGGAGCTGGGGGGGACGTGGAGGAGGGGGAAGAGAAGGCCGAGAGGTCATGGCGCAGAGCGTCCCTCCCTGTTCCTCCGCTTCCCCCAGTAACTGCCTATCCGTTTCCCTCCTGTCTTTTCCCTTCCCTCCCCGATCCGCCGGCAGTGGAAGAAGCATTGGTTCGTGCTGACCGACTCGAGCCTGAGGTATTACCGGGACTCGAATGCGGAGGAGGTAAGCACAGCCAGCCTTTCTCCAGCCCTCCCTTCCTGACCAGGGGGGCAAGGAGCGCAGCCCTGGGGTGACCGGTGTGCTCCGGGGAGAAGCGGCAGCGTTCTGACGGGTGCCAGAGGTGGCGAGATGTTGCCCTGATGTCCTGGCGGGTGGCTGTGCTTGCAGGCCGATGACCTCGATGGAGAAATTGACCTCCGCTCCTGCACGGACGTGACGGAATTTGCGGTGCAGCGCAACTACGGCTTCCAGATACACGTGAGTGTCCGGCACGGCGTGGACATGGAGCAGCGGCGCTGAGGGACGCTGGGTGGGAATGCCTGCTCCCTCCCTGCGCCGAGATGCCGAGCTGCAAGCTGTGAAAACCTTGTGCCGGGGTGGTGGCCCGGCGGGGCTTGTTGATGACATGTGGGCCGCAGTGCTGAGGGACAGGAGTGCAGTCTGCCTGCAAAGGAAGGAGGAGCAGGAGGTGGCTTTGCAGGGCTGGCCGAAGGCTGTGCTGGAAGCGGCCCAAGAGCCAAGCTAAACACCAGGAGTGTTGACATGACCCGTTGGCCAAGGCAGCTTCTCTAGAGCTGTAGAGAGGGAGTGGTGAGTGAGCACAGCAGATCTCAGCGTAGCCTGGCTGACCGGGCTCTGAGTAACAACCTGTATCTTGGATCTGGCCCCAGTACCATCCTGTCCTCAGCTGCTTGCTGTAGCAGCAGAAGATGGCTGCCAAGGCAGTGCAAAACCCAGTGGATGTGCAGGGTTGGGCGCTTCGTGGTCTGGGTTCCCCTGCTGTACTCCAGCACCGGTGCCCAGCTCCCAGCACCTGAAGGACCGGATGACACCAGCTCACATTTGGCCAAACGTGCTGGCAAAGTTTCTTTTGCCTTTGCTTGGAGATGGTCTTGCAGGAGACCTGTACGTGGGCTTTCCCACAAAGAGTGTGTCTCGACTCCCACCCCTCCACCTGACCCCACGAGCACGGGCGTCTCCGAGACAGCGCTGGTCTCTCGGCACTGTCCGCTATCCATGCAAGTGGGTGCCCAGGGGTCTCGGGGAGTGAGAGGGAGCTGCTGGCACCTTTGCCAGGTGCTGACAGAGCCTCCGTCGCCTCCCCGTTGCAGACGAAGGATGCTGTCTTCACCCTGTCGGCGATGACCTCGGGCATCCGGCGCAACTGGATCGAGGCCCTGAGGAAGAACGTGCGCCCGGTCAGCGCTCCGGACGTCACCAAGTGAGAGCCGCCCTGCGCCGCTTCTTCTCTTCCCCGTCTTGCTGCCCCTCTCCGCTAGCAGGCAGGGACCAGGAATGTGCCTCTGGAAATCCGGCCGCTCCTGGAGCAGCGCTGCCCGCACAGAAGTCCCCCTGCTCTCTGCTCCTCCTGAACATGGCCAGGAGACACCGGCCGGTGGCAGAGGTTGAAAGCCTGATGGCTCCTAGTCTTGCACGCACTTTTTGCCTCGCCAAGTTACTTTAGCCCAGTTTCCCTGCCGGTATAGCTGGAACTGAGGGAAAATCCACCCCACGGGGGAGCCCGTTTCCGTGAGGGATGGGATGCTACGGGCCTGGCTCTGCACACACTGTGGGGTTTTATAAGGCTGGGCTGAGCCTTGGGCAGCTGGCAGATGCCTCCGCCAGCATCCTTGCCCACATGGTCCCTCTCCTTCACCAGCTGCCATTCTGCTTTCAGGCTCTCCGACTGCGATAAGGAGAACTCTTTCCATAACTGCATCTCCCAGAAGGGCTTGCTCCGGACAGAGGAGCAGCAGCGACCAGGCTCGGGATCCGACGGGAACTTGAAGGGCAGTCACTGGAAGGCAGACGGGCAGCGCCATGCCTTTGACTACGTGGAGCTGTCTCCCTTGCCACGGGACCCCGGGAATCAGGGGTGCCCGCAGAAGACGAGAGGGAGCGTGAGGATCTCTGACCAAACTCACAAGCATGAGGAGCTGGAGCGGGATCTGGCCGTCCGTTCGGAGGAGAGGCGGAAATGGTTCGAGACCCCCGACGGCAGGGTCCCAAATAGCGATGGCCTGGCGGGGGACTCTTCCTGCAAGGTGGGGGAGAAGGACCTCCCCGCTCCCCCGCTTTCGGAGGACCAGCGGATTCGGCTGAATGAGGAGATAGAGAAGAAGTGGCTGGAGCTGGAACGTCTGCCCTTGAAGGACTCGCGGCGGGTGCCCTTGACCACACTGCTGAACCAGAGCAAGGGGAGCCATGCAGACACCAATGAGGAACTGAAAAAAGAGGTAAGAGCGTCCCTCCTCTCTAAAACTGCGATTCCGGTGGCCCCTCAGCGTGTTCCCTGGCAGCAGGAGGCTCTGCAGAAGAGCAAGGCAGAGGTGCAGGGAGCTGTTCATCCTTTCTGGCTCTATTTGCCACCCCTCGAGTGCAGGAGAGCTGTTGCAACTGAGTAATGCAAGGCTGGACACCTGCTCTCATGTGCCTGGAGAGGTTCCCCAGGCCACGTTTCAATCCAGGACAAGTTAGCTGGTGGCACTGCTTGCTTGGAGTCTGTGTTTTTGGGGAGTACATCCTCAGCCTCTCTTCTCTGGCTGTTCCCAAGCCTACAAGCGCTTCACCTGCCAGCCTTTGAAAGGAGCCGTGTGCTTGTCTGTCGACCCAGCTACGGTTGCAGCGGTGGTTTCCTCCAGCACGAATCCACCTCTGGAAGTTGGGACCTCTCCTCCCCTCCTTGCTAACGCTTACCGGGCTGGGGCTGGCTTTGCTGGTTTGGTCCCGTGGCAGGCTGCCGTTCCTGTGGGAAGCAGACATCTCCATTGGCCCTGTGTGGTCTTCCCTGCCCCTAAGCCTGGGGTTGTTGGATGTGGCACGTTGGTTGGGTCATGGCACTTTCCCACCCCTGACTGAGCATCTCTCTCCCTCCCTGGCGCAGGTGCAGTTGCTGCGGGCGCAGCTGGAGTCCTGCCGGGCCCGAAACGAGAGCCTTCGGGAGGCGGCGAAATCCCAGGGAGACGGCCACGTGCCCCGGGGGTACATCTCGCAGGTGAGTGGGGCACCGGATGCGGGATCCTGGGGCCGCTTCCAGTCCCAAACTGGGAAATGCTGGGACTGGCTCATTGCTGAGCAGGTGTTGCTAATCATTGGGTTGCCGTGGTGACCCTAACTGGGCCCGCTCATGATCAATGTTAATTACATAAAGGCTGTTGCACGGCCTTAAAGAGGCCAGAGTATAAACAAGAGGAGGAGAGTTAGGGGAGAGGTGCAGGATCTGTGCCCTGCTCTGTGTGTGGGCACAAGGCTGGGCTGGGCTGGGTGGGCAAGCGAGTGAGCCACCCCCCGAGCTTTCTGCCAAGTCACCCGCGCGTTCCCCGGCGGTTTGCAGCTCACCACGTGTGGTTCTTGCTAACGGGGGCTCCCAAATCTCTTGTTAAAAGCAGTCCATCGGGCCCTGGGGAGCTCCTGTCCCTGCCAGAGCTGCCTGAGCCCTGAAGGTCACTTTGACAGCACAGCCTGTTCATTTGCTGGGAAGACACGTGGGAAAGCCCTCAAAGCAGGGTTTGCGTAGGCTTCAGCCTCTCGCTTCTCCTTGTTTATTTGTTTTCCTCATCATGGACTCATCTAAAGCAAGCAGGGTCACATCCCACAGAGATTTCCTGGGGGGAGGCTGCCGTTCCACCACGCTGTGGGGGTTTCAGGATGTGCCCTACGTGTTGAAAAATACCGCGGGGGGAAGGACATTGGGGCTGTCGAAGCCTTTTGCAGTGGTTTGGCTGTACCTAGCACAGATAAAGAAATCCACAAGTCCCATGGCACGTAGCCCAGCCACTTACCGGTTGCTCTGTCATCTTGATTTAATATTTACAGCTCACAGGCCTCTTTATGGTCAAAAAAAGCAGGAGTGGGGAGGAATGGCACCTTATCTTACTAATAACTTGGCTCAAAAGACCAGCGTTTCACATCTGAGGCCAAACTTGGCCTTTCCCCAAAGGGCTCGTTCTCTCTAAGTCTGCCGAGGTTCGCAGCCACAGTCTGTGGACAGATCACCAAATTGATTCCTCGCCTTTTCTTCTCCTTTGGTCGATCTGCGAAGCTTCCCAGCTTCCCTCGTCTCCGCAGGGAGGAGTAGCCAGCGAGGATTTGCATTCCCACAGCGTGTTGCAATGCCCTTTATATCAGCCTTTGCCTTAGAACTGGGGGAAGGAATGGGACGGCAAGGGGCTGTTGAGGGACAGGATGGCTTCCTGGCTCTCTGCTGATGTCTTAGAGGCGTTGACTTTTTAAAATAATACTTTGGCATGGTTTGGTGGTGAGCAAATCATTCTGAGGGGCTTGGGGCGATGCTGCGGGCATCTGGAGGCAGAACGGAGGCGTAGCTCTGAGGCGGGGACCGGTTTGCTTTGCTGTAACACCAGTTAACCACAGTGCTCAGCACTGAAAGAACCATCCCCTCGGTCTCAGAGCCGTCAGAAAGGAGCGCGAGCTGTGTGAGGAGGATCCCTAACCATTAGGCCCTGGGGAGGGCTCTTTGGCAGCCTCCGTCAGGCCGCAGGGCAGTGCATGGTGTCACTTTTCAGGAGAAGAGGCTCAGTTTTCCTTGATGCCAGGGGATGCTGCTTCATTTGAAAGGCAGATAGCGAGACGCGGTTCCCGCTGTTGATCTCCTCCAGCCAGGCAGTGCAGCCTGGTGGTGTGTCTGGACTGGGGTGTCGGGCACATTAGTCCCAACTCTCTGCCCAAGAGGAGTGTTCCTGTCTTGCTCCTTCAGTTTTAAGAAGACCAAGAGGAACATTTCTTCCTCTGCAAAGCACAAGGGGGTTGCAAGATGTGTGGCCCTGTGGAATGGTTGTGTTCGATGATAAAAGTGCCACCTTGGTTTCAGAAGGAAAAGACCCTCTAGGGTTTCTAGTGGTCTCACTTCTCTCAAAACGGCCTTGGACTTTGGTGAGGTTTGCGAAGGCAGATGTCAGCCCAGCCTGGTGCCTGTCCTGCCTTGAGCCCTTCCTCCTGCCCTCCTGGTCCCTCACCCCTCCTTTCCCCGGCACGGCAGGAGGCCTGCGAGCGCAGCCTGGCCGAGATGGAGTCGTCCCACCAGCAAGTGATGGAGGAGCTCCAGAGACACCACCAGCGGGAGCTGGAGCGGCTGCGGCAGGAGAAGGAGCGGCTCCTGGCAGAGGAGGCGGCAGCGACAGCAGCAGGTAGGGGTGGACACCAGGCTGTGCCCCCTGCTCAGGTAGGTCCCTCTCGCCTCCCCCAGATGTCTCTTGGGAGAAACCAATCATCCCAGTCATCTGCGGCCACACTGCTGTCCCTACTGGTGTGATGCTGGTGCTTCTGGTAGGCAGGCAGGAATGGCAGAGATGGCAGGGAGCTCCCACGCTGCCCTGTGTTCGTCTCCTTGGCAGCGCTTGGTGCCTTGGGATGGTCCTGGGGTGTGGAGAAGGTGGGGGGTGCCCCGAGGGTGGAGGGGATGGAGGGGGATCCTGCAAAGAGAGGTCTGGGAGCCTGCAGCAGCAAGAGCTTGGCTGCTTGCCTGGCTTTTTTTCCCCCAGATGTGCTGGAGCTGGCACAGCCTGATCCCTCATCTCCCATTGTCCCCCTCTGCAGCCATCGAGGCGCTGAAGAAAGCCCACCGGGAGGAGATGAACAAGGAGTTGGGCAGAACGCGAAGCTTCCAGCAGTGCGGCTCAGTCCCAGATGCCCTCCAGAAGCAGCACCAGTGAGAAACCGCTTCCCCCACTCCCCTGCCTGATGCTTCTGCCCTGTGCCGGTGTTACCACACCAGATATGTGGCCGAAACCCCCAGCTGTCCCCCCTGCTGACTCCCCAGCTCCCTCCCTGGGGGCAGTGGGCGCCCAGCAGTGACTGCCAGGGCTGCTGGAGCTGCAGGGCAGAGAGGTTTATCCTCTGCTTGGCTGTTTTCCCTGTAGCACCTCCATTTTCCTTACAGCTTCTTCCCTCTATTTTCTTTACGGAAAGCCCCTCCATTTATCCTTGCATGCCTTGACGCTCCTCGAAGCACCACGCTTGTGTGTGGCATGGTGGGAATTGAAGCCTTTGTCCACAGGGGACATTGTTTTGTGCCAATGGCTGCTGTGGGCAGAGGCTGTCCGTGGCAGGGGGGAAGATGATGCCGGTGGCCAGAGACTGGTGCGGGTTGTGGGGCAGCAATGAGCTGGTGCCTCTTCGACAGGTTGGATGTGGATTCCCTGAAGCGGGAGCTGCAGGTGCTTTCTGAACAGTACTCCCAAAAGTGCCTGGAAATCGGGGAGCTCACCCAGAAGGCAGAGGAGCGGGAGCAGACGCTGCTGCGCTGTCAGCAGGAGGGGAAGGAGCTCCTCCGGAAAAACCAGGCAAGAGAATGGCTTTCCCTGCCAGCAGAGACCACAGCGCACGTTCCTCCCTCGCACAGCACTGTGTTAAAACTCACCAGTTTGTTCATATTTCTTCCCTTCTGGGATTTTATCGTCAGAAAGAAACAAAATTAAGAGTTAGAGGCTGTAGGTGCGCCTGTCTTAACTACGGTGTTAAATATGGCAAGTGTAGTCGTTTCTGCTGGTTGTAGGTGCTGCCGTCGCCTACGGGCAGGGGGTTACAAGGAGGTCTCTAAGCTGGGGCAGGGCTGGCATGAAGATGGAGATCGGGACTGCGGTGCAGTGCGGTGGCTGCTCTGACGTCTTTTGGTTTTCCCTGCAGGAGCTGCAGACCCGCCTCTCGGATGAGATCGGGAAGCTGCGAAGCTTTATTTCATCGCGGGGCTCCGGGGACCGCTCTCCGCACAACAACGAGCGGAGCTCCTGCGAGCTGGAGGTACGGGGGTCCCCCAGGGCTGCCCCGCTGCCTCCATCCCCACCCTGTGCCGGGGGTCGCCTCCTCGCGGCGGTTTTGGCTTGGGGTGCGTGGGAAGGGGGTGCCGGATGGAGCAGCGGGGCCGGTGCAGGAAGGAGGTACGCAAGCTTCCCCTCTGCCGCTCTCCCGGGGCGCTCGCGACGCTTCCTGCCTCCTGGCCCTTCCTTCCTTTTCCACCACCGCGCTTGCGCCGGGGCCCGCCGGCCTTTCCAAGGCGGTGGCTCTTGTGTCAGCTCTGGTTCTTCTCCCCCTTCCCTGGCCCAGGTGCTGCTGCGGGTGAAGGAGAATGAGCTCCAGTACCTAAAAAAAGAGGTGCAGTGCCTCCGGGAGGAGATGCAGATGATGCAGAAGGTTGGTGTTTTCTGGGAGCTGTTGGGAAAGCAGCAGGAGAGGGGATGGAGGGGAGTGCCAGGGCTGCATGTTGGCTGGGTTGGATGGGATGCTCAGGCCAAACCCTCCTGTCACCTGTGCTCCTCGTCCATGCCCACTCCCGAGCGCACTGTGACCACATGCTGGCATAGACTTACCTTGTACAAGGGAAACCTGATGGAGGCTTTGCTGCTGGTTTCCCCAGGTGTATGTACAAAGAAGCGTGGACAAGCCAGGAGCTCTTCTTTCCCGGGTGGGAAGCCCAGATGAAGCCTGCCCAGCACACCGCTTCCCCAGCCGCCTTCTCTGCCCCTGGTTGTCCCCTCGCTGGGTGGATGTGTTTCCTTGGGCATCATTGCTGGGTGTGCTGCTCCCTCCTCTGGCAGCAGCTCAAAGACCCCTGCCAAAGGGGAACCTCAAAGAGGCTTTGAGATTCAGTGATGCTTCAGGAGTTTATAACTTTCTCACCTATCTTTCTGCCGTGTAAGTGGCTGGGACCAGCCCTTGCAGTGACCTGCAGCTCTGGTGGGGTTTATTTTCCCATAGAGCTGACCCAAACGCACACAAGCTGTGGTAAAGCCCACATCGCCTCCTCAATCTGTTGCTGCAGATCCCTGATTTTGCAGGACCAGCGACTCTGCCTTCCTCCCCAGCCCAGGGTTTGGGAAGCACTACCTCCGTGCTCCTTTTCTGAGTGGTTTATGCGTGGCCTGAGTTGGGATGGGCTTCAAACCCAGGACTGGCTCTCCTCTCTGGCCCTTTTCCTGCTGGACTCGCCTTGCCACCTCCTCCCTAATACCAGCTCTAAAACCTGCTGTCCCCTCTTCCCTCCCCTGGCAGGATAAGAGATTTGCCTCAGGGAAGTACCAAGACGTCTATGCGGAGCTGAATCACATTAAGGTGCGCTCAGAGCGAGAGATCGAGCAGCTGAAAGAGCACCTGCGCCTGGCCATGGCGGCTCTGCAGGAGAAGGAGTCGCTGTGCAACAGCGTCGGCGAGTAACGGTGAGCACCGGGAGGACCACGACGTCCTCAGCTAAGGCTGGCTGCCCTGCTTTGGCAGGGGGATGGGGGCTGCCGGTTTCTCCTGCTCCATTCAGCACTGAAACTTTAGGCTTAAACTCTTCCTTCTCTGCTTCTTGCATCCTCTTGTCCTGCACACCTGTTGCCCCTGATGTTCTCCCAGGGTCCTCAGCCTTCTTTTTGCTGTGCTGCTCTTGCTGGTCCTGCAGCCAGCACCAAGCCCTGCTCAGCCAGGCTGGGGTGGGAGTCGGCCGCCTGCTGGCCTTCACCCCCTGGCTTGGGTGACAGTGTGGGGACAGTTCTGCACTGCCTACGTAGGCGATGTTTCTGCTGCATTTGCCTATCGGAGCGTGGAAATTTTAGGTCTGCATCGAAGCAGCCCTGACTAGGGCCAGCCCTCCTCCTATGCTGACCTGCAGGTATCCCTGCCGCGGCTGGGAGGGAAGCAGGGTGACAGGAATGAGGGCGTCCTGTTGTCCAGAGCACCTTCTGCTTCTTGCTTGGATGCCGTGGCTGTCGGGATTGGGGTCACCCTGCTCTGCTGGCGCTTGCTGGTGGGCGCCGAGACGAGGGGGTCTGTAGCGGGGCGCCTGACGACCGTCTCCCGGGGGAGCAGAAGGGGTGGCGTTTCTGCGCTCGGTGTGGTCTTTCTGAACCATTTCTGGTTTTGTCTCTCTCTAGGTCTGCTCTTCGTTTGTTTATCTGTTCTTGTTTTGTATTTGCTCCATTCCTCACTTGTGGGGAGGAGGAGGTTGGATCCCATCCGTTATCACTTTGGCAAGGAATCCCGCCCACCCCCCAGCCTCCTCACTCCCCTCCCAAAGCTTTTTCGATGAACCCCTTTTGCCTGCGTACCTGAGCACATTGTTTGGACCGGCTCCTTACATGCACCTTCTTCAGGATTTTATATGTGAAAATTATATTTTATAGAGGATTTTTCCCCCCCCGGGAAGAAGGGGAAGAGGAGGGGGAAAGCTTTTACTACATCACCAGCCTTTTCTAACCTGAAAAAGAGATTCTGGTTTTCCCCCCCTCCCCAGCCCCATTGCTCCCGGCCACACAGCCACCTTCGGCACACATTCCCTCTCTTCCAAACGTCTCCGCGGCTCTCCTGGGATGTACGGTGAGGACCATGCTCCCCCTGCCGTGCCACCCCCAGGGACCTGAGGAGAAAACATGCAAGCCATAGGAGGGAGCTGCCGGGGCAGTCTGCCATGGACCTGCTTGCCTGGGACTTCTGAAAGAGGAGACCTTGGCAAGAGTCCGCATGATCGAGCTCTCTCCGTGACTTTCCTTTGGCTCCTTCAAGAACCTGAACTGGCAGGAGCCTAGAGCTACGGCGTCTCTCCTTGCTGGGGAAGAGGAGCTGTGAGGCTGCTACTGCGCCCGCCAGAGCCCAAGGTGGCAGCTGCTGCTGCTCTGCTGCACCCTTCAACTTTTAACTTAATAAAATCTTCCCCTTTTGCTGAGAAAAACGCGTTCTTCGAGGTCAAGGCTTGCCACGTGCCCCTAACCCAGTGTGGTGATGTGGGGTAATTTTTCCAGGTTCCTGTGTGATTTCTGGGGCCCGTCGCTTTGCTCCTGGATTTGGGGAGGGGAAGCAGCGGGAGCACCCCCAGCCACCGACCAGAGAGCAAGAGGAGCCCTGCAGTGCCATTACCCAGTTATCTGCTCCACCTTTGGGCTTGGGGGGGAAATAATCTGCTTCACCACACAACTCCGAAAAACCCACGCGCACCCTCAGCCCCACGGAGGAAGAGCTGAGCCTGGGCTGCATTAGTAACTCCAGTACTGGCACGGGCAGATGGCACTGCAATTTACTGGCAGGTAAACAGTATGTATAGAACCTGGGGGAGATCAGAGGGATCTCAGCCACTTTCCTCCTGCTGTTTTTGGGTGAAGCGTGTTGCTTTTTTGGCAGGGTTGGAGGACTTGGGGGTGACTGCTTCTCCTTCAGCCACATCCCAATGTAAATGTGAGCTGTGGCTCTGCAGAGAGGCTTCTGGCAGTTACGGAAGAGCCCTAATTGCGGGCTCGTGCCAGGGCTGGAGGCACCAGCTGAGAAGGGGAAGATGAAGGGTTCTGGGAGGACCCGTGGATGGATGTGATGGATGTGTCAGCTGAGAGGCTGGAGTACTGCGAGACGTGGGGATGGGAGTGGGGTGTAAGGACGTGGTGGCAGCCGCAGTGAGCAGAGTCAGGGCAGCACGCCTTTGCTCAGCGTGTAGTAACCTCACCGTGGTATCAGCAGCCCCTGGGACAGTGGGTGTGGGCAAATGCAGACCCTGTCCTCCACGGGCATGGCTGCGGCCACTGCTTTCCATAGGTAAAGCAAGGCAAGCCATGTCCTAAGTCCCAAATTCCGGTTAAAAAGGGTTGCTGCGCGTCAGGCGTGCAAGGCGCTTGAGCAACCCAGCGGATGGTGCAAGAGGCCGGGTGCTGAGCTCCCCATCGCACCCGCGCAGAGCCAGGGCTTGCTCTGGCCGCCTGCCTCCAGCCTAGAAATCCTCCCGTCCCTGCACTGCCCGAGGTCCAGGCTTTTCCCTCCGCCTGCCAGCAGGACGTCGCTGCCAGCTTGACGTCGTCAAGCTTGGGACAGGGCGAGCATTTGGCACGCTGGGAGCCGGAGATGGGAAGGGGAGAGGGGATAGAGCAGCTCAGGGCAACTGCTGCCAGGCTGCAGGGGATGGTCTTGCCATGGGGCATTGGTGGGGACCAAGAAAGGACGAAAAAAAGGGGGGTTCGGGGCACAAGTGTAGCAGTCTGGGGGGGGGTGTGCATGGTTTTTAGAACAAACAACCACTGAAACAACAGTCTGTGTGGTCGTACCTACTGCTGGGGGAGGAGACCCCCAAAAGTGGGGCACTGGGGGCGAGCAGAGGGTAAGCGAGGGGTGAACCGCAGAGTGCTGGTGTGCACGGTGCCCGCCACGCTCTCCACCAGCCCTTCGGTATCTTGTGTTTGTTTGGGTTGGTTTGCTGGCGTGCTGATGGTTTTTTTATTTTTCCCCCTTCCTGACCAGGGGCTGCCGACCCCGATAAACGTGTCGTGTAAGCGCAGGCGAAATGTGCAGGCGCCCGACATGTGGTCGAGCTGCCCCTCCTCGAGGCTCTGCGGCTGCAGATCAGCCGCCGGCCGGGCAGCAGCCTCCCGTCATCCCGGGGTGACAGGGGACCGCCGCCTCCCAAACCATCGCGGCGTTAATAGGGCGGCCCCCGTCTCGCCTGCGGCGGGGCGATAGGGACACCCCGTCATCCCCGCATCGCTATCTCCCGGGTGCAGGGGAGCTGGGTGGGGGGAGAGTGGCAGGGAGAGGAGACGACCAAAATGCCTGCGGGTGACAGGCGCGGTGGCCGGCAGAGCCCAAAAAAAGCATCCCAAAGTGATGCCTGCACCCCATCTGCTCGCTCACAGCTGGGTTGTGGCTGCAAGAAACGTCCCAGCCTCAAGCACGGGGAAAACCCACAGCCGTACGGCACCCTGGTTGCGTGAGAGCCAGCACCCCGGCTTGCATAAGGAGCTTGTCCTTAAAAACCAGCTTGTAAATCTTTCAAAGCAGTGGTAATCAGTCCAGCAGCCAGAGGCAACACCCCTTCGCCCTTTATTGGCATTGTTCAAGCATGTTCTGCCGTTAGCAATGGCCGGGCCGAGCGGGTTTGTGCTGGGCTGGCCCTGCTGCATCACACGCCGGGGACTCGGGGCTGAAGCTCTGATGAGCACGGCTGGAAAATCAGCCGGTTTCCCTGGTCTGCCACTGAAAAGGCACTGAAGCACTTGGATCTGAGTGCCAGCGAGGCCAAGTCCCACTGCTGGGATTTCGAGTCTCTTCGAAAATGGAAACTGGGTAAAATAAATTGTTGTCACTGCCATTAGTGGCCAGAAGTGCCCTGGTGCGCGTGGATGCCAGTGAACAGCCGTCCTGCCCCTGCAAGGCAGGGACTCTAACCCGGCAGATCCATAGCGTGTCCACAGTGGGCATGGTTTGATTGTTTTAAGACAAAATCCGCAGCTGGAAGCGCGTAAATCCCCGTGGGGTCTGGTTGAACACAGTGCGGGGAGGGAGGAGAAGGTGAGTGGGATTACAGGGAGGATTCCTCTGCCAGGCTTTGTCCTCTGGGGTTCGTTGGAGAAGTGGGATTTCGGAAATGCCAGAAACGGGAGGCACAGGAGGCTTGGAGCGTTTGGGTATCTCTCCTCCAGGAGAAAGGGGGGTGCAGGGGGTAACCCACCCCACCCTGGGCATGGTGGCGGGTTCCTGTGGCCGAAAATACAAGCCCAAGCCAGGCACAGTGGCATGGGTGGCCCGTGGGGATAATTTTTCATTCTGGATGAGCCCCCCGATGCTGCCTGCAGTGGGGTGCCAGCGGTGCTGGACCCTGGGTCCCAGAGGCGGCAGCAACAGGACAAGGGGCAACGGGCACAAACTGAAGCACAGGAAGTTCTGTCTGAACATGAGGAAGAACTTCTTCACTCTGAGGGTGACGGAACCCTGGAACAGGCTGCCCAGGGAGGTTGTGGAGTCTCCTTCTCTGGAGATATTCAA
>Ga0065711_1040381_pt1 | contig 17019 bp, 13 predicted proteins | sample Hoacrofraction12_FD_59098 | JGI IMG/M metagenome (GOLD analysis project Ga0065711, IMG submission 59098) | Hoatzin crop microbial communities from Cojedes, Venezuela - Epithelial fraction 12 v2 (version 2) | ecosystem: Host-associated > Birds > Digestive system > Esophagus > Crop | place... | reverse complement strand
AAAAAAAAAAAAAAAAAAAAAAAAGGTTGATTGACTGTTTCCTAACATTCTTGTTCTTGTTATGTTTGAGCTGAAATAACATCGGTAGCAAAGGGAAAGAATGAACAAGGTTTTAAAAATGTACTGAAACACAATATATGCAAAACTGTTCTCAACGGGCTTTGCAAGTTTTTACTACTGTAACAGTACAATTGCTTTGTTCTAAAATAGTGATTCCTAGTCCTTGAAATAACAAAGTTTAAAAAAATTTAAAAAATGAAGACAAGTAAAGTGGGATAACTTTTGGAAAGTGTCCTCCATACCTACAGACAAGAAACCTAGAAGAATACTCTTGGCTAAATAAAAATCAATATTGAGTTTCACTAGAGTGCCTTGGACACTATTTCTTTTGCAAACATGTCCTTTATTATTTTCTTAAAATCATGAAAAAGATATCCTAACAAGTACAGGAGATTAATATAATCCAAGTTTCGGCCACTAAAAACAGTTTTAAAATTAATCACTGATAGCACTGTCAGAGTTTACTGACAGTGCATTTAGCAATTTTGTTATTCTTCCAATAACACTCACCAAAATCCATCACCGCTGCAGGTTGCTATTCTTTTGGAATCTTTATGACTCCAGGCAATGCAGAAGATTCCATTCTTTCCATGCTTCAAAAAATGCAAAATACCTATCAATAAGAAATAATTCACCCCTTTTTTCTCTCATCTATTGACTCATCTTTTTTATTTTATTCTCCTATGGGCTTCAGCCCTGTACTCCCATTAAAGTAGACTGTACAAAACCACGTTATAATCAGTCCCAAATATAACTGGGATATCTGAGAATCTAAGTCCAAAAAATTGGGACTGAGAAGAGAGACAGTAAAACTGCCATACTCTCCAGGACCCAAGAGACAAAACTGGGTTAAGTTGAAGAATGAGCAACCCATAACTATATAAACCTGAAGCTTGAATAAAGTTTAGCTACTTCTTGATATAACGAAGTTAGCGGGCATGAATAATTGTGGTATGTGAAAACTTTAGCAGGACGTGTATCAGCACAAGTGTTTGAGAAAAGATGTTTAGTAGCACAAGTGCAAATCTTCTGAGTGTTAGAACTCAAGATTCCTGAATGTATGTATGTACATTTGTCTTCTGCCCCCTCCATCTCTGTCTTCTTAAAGAGCATCCTTCATCCTCTGATGGAGGTGCCACAGTTATTATGTCTGTATAAGCTGAAGATTACAGCTATATAGTAAGAATACACGAATAGTATAGAATAATACAACATAGTATTAAATAGCTCCTTCTGCCAATAACAATTATGCTGCTGTTTCAGGCCTTGCTAATGCCTGCACAGATTTCAGGTAATACAAGGCAAGATCCTAAATAAGGCATACTGTTTTAGAGTGCTGTGGAATGGAGCGTCACTGGTCTAAACTTCAGGGACTGAAAATTTTTTCTGGACCTTACGTTTGAAAATACAGAACATATTTTTACATTTTGATACCCAGTTTCAAGTCTGTATGTCCACATACATTTACACGTATAAGACAGAATCAGCAGGACCAATTTTAAGATAACAGAGACCACCTGGCACTTCACCATTCTCATGTCACAAATCCAGTCCGAGGAAGTAAAAATACTTCTGATTCAGAGGTAAACTGCCACCCACATAATTCTTTGTATAGATTTTTATATTGTAGCATCTTTTAAAAACATATGAACTTTGACCCATCTTTATTTATTGACACTAGAGGGAGTAACTTTTCATATAGACAAAAACAGATGTAATCTCATTTTACCTCACTGAATCTGGTTATCATTTTGCCTTTCAGGACATCCCAGATGAAGCCACCATTTCTGGATGTTGCACCTGCTATGCAGTTCAGATCTCCTTTAAGGAAAGATATTTGTAAGATCTCACAATAAATATAAGACCACAATACTGTTTGACTAATACGTTTCTACTTTAAATTCAAGAAAGGTAATCTAAACAGAAGACACCAATGGCACATAAACAAGAGTTTTTCATAGTTTAAGGCCAGCATTTGATACTAAGTCACAAATATCAATTTCAACGAAAGCCTGACCTGCTTTTCTACATTCCTACGCTGAGGAAAGAGTGAAATTAAAGTTGTATTGTTGCAAAAAGTATTGTCAATGCCTGTTGAAAGTCCTGCAGTTAAGGTGACAATAATATAATGTCCATGATGCATATGACTCAAACTGAGAAAAAGATATAATCTCAATGTTTCAAGCTTAAAGTTGTAGCAACTAGAGCATTTTCTTTTAAAATTCCCTACATACTGAGACAAATCAGAACATATAACAGTACTTTTTTTTTTCTTAATCTTGCACCACTACAACACCTAAGCCCATCAACAATGTACTTGAATTTGTAACTGTACTCTCCAGGTGGAAAATCTGAATACATGACTCCGTAGTGAGAACTTGAAAACTGAACTCAGGCCTAATCCAAAAGCCACCAAATTCTCCTCATCACAGTGACCCTCTATCCCAATATAACTATACTTTTCCTAAATAGCTATATGGTGCGTTTATATATAAGTTTTAACTGTTATACCACACTTCAGAGGTGGAAAAGGCAATCTATGCCAGAGGAATCTAGAAAGGCACATACATAAGATGGAAAAAGATTCAGGTAGGAGAATGATATGGGGGGGGAGAGTAATCACTGTGTTCAAAGGTCTTTTGAGACCAAATACAAATCGTGGCATGCACTGGATTATATAAGGATGAAGATCATAGAATCACAGAATAGTTTGGGTTGGAAGGGACCTTTAAAAGCCATCTAGTCCAAACCCCCTGCAGTAAGCCAGGATATCTTCAACTAGATCAGAGCCCCATCCCAACCTGACCCTGAATGTTTCCCGGGATGGGGCATCGACCACCTCTCTGGGCAACCTGTGCCAGTGTTTCACCACCCTCAATGTGAAAAATTTCCCCCTTATATCCAGTCTAAATCTACCCTCTCTTAGTTTAAAACCATTATCCCTTGTTCTATCACAACAAGCCCTGCTAAAAAGCATGTCTTCATCTTTCTTAGAAGCCTCCTTTAAGTACTGAAAGGCTGCAATAAGGCCTCCCTGGAGCCTTGTCTTCTCCAGGCTGAACAGCCCCAACTCTCCCAGCCTTTCCTCATAGGAGAGGTGTTCCAGCCCTCAGATCATCTTTGTGGCCACCTCTGGTCCCACTCCAACAGATCCCTGCCTTTCCTGTGCTGAGGGCTCCAGAGCTGGATGCAAGACTCCTGGTGGGGTCTCACCAGAGCGGAGCAGAGGGGCAGAATCCCCTCCCCCAACCTGCTGGCCACGTTGCTGGGGATGCAGCCCAGGGTACGGTTGGCCTTCTGGGCTGCGAGCACACATTGTTGCCTCATGTCCAGGTTCTCCTTCACCAGCAACCCCAAGTCCTTCTCCTCAGGGCTGCTCTAAATCCCTTCATCCCCCAGCCTGTGTTGATACCTGGGGTTGCCCCGACTCATGTGCAGGACCTTGCACTTGGCCTTGTTGAACCTCATGAGGTTCATAAGGGCCCAGTTCTCCAGCTTGTCGAGGTCCCTCTGCATGGCATCCCAACCCTCAGGAATGTTGACTGCACCACTCAGCTTGGTGTCATCTGCAAACTTGCTGAGGGTGCACTTGATCCCACTGTCCATGTCACTGATGAAGATATTAAACAGTACTGGTCCCGATATGGACCCCTGAGGGACATCATTCATTACTGATCTCCATCTGGACATTGAGCTGAAGACCATTATCCTCTGTATGCGACGATCCAACCAATTCTTCATCCACCGAACAGTCCAAGAGAAAGATAAATGATAGTACAAGGTGAGGAGGAACTCTCTAGGAGTAAGGGATGTGAAAGAGCAGGAAAAGTTCCGTCTGATATTGATAGGAACTTTTGAACATGATGGTGAGGAACTGAAGCACGTGTTTCCAATTACCTTACATTTACTTTTTAAAAAGAAATCAGAATACAAGACTTGAAAATCAACCCCCAGTGAACAAAGTGTTCTCTCAATGTGAGATACTACTACAAACTGAATTTAAATTTCAAAACAAAATAACACAAAATACCATACTTCATATTGCCATAATTTCCATATAGCAAGACAAATTATCTGCGAAGAGGAACAAGGTGCAAGAGACTCTTTGAAATAAAAGCAGTGCATATTCATTTCACATATGCAAATGACATTGTTTCCTATCACAGTATTCTTTTCCTGTCAACTATTATTTCTTAGAGTTTAAAAGCATATGGGAGAAAGGCAGTGAGCTGAATTATTTAAACTTTAAAAAATCCATCTACTGTCCAAAGAATTAAAACATAACAGGAAGGCCTACCTATCATCAACTACTGACATTAGTAACCATCTGAAATGTACTCCCAGGTTCACACAAGTCAGTTGCAGAACAGTTTTAAGAAGAAAATCTCCCACTGACTTGAGTGATTTCTCTAAGAAAAAGTAGATGCTTTGCAGAAAAGGTACTCCCTACTTTTATAAAGTAAAAGCAGAGCTCTTCAGTGATTAGAATCCTACACAAAGAAGGAAGAGAAAGAACGAAACACATATGTTCCACTTTTTCAGCACAAAATAGAATCCGGATTCATTTAATCAGCTGCTTCCCATGCAAAGAAAGCCTTTTCATCATCTCAATAATGTAATGGTAGAAAGGCTCTGGAGATATTCCTCCCTCTATTCTGTCTCAGTATGAAATACTGAGATCATTCCTCATAAGGGTAAGCCTCAATAAGCTCTGAAGCATTGAATTCTACAGGTTTCACAGATAACAGTTACATTTAAACCTTATAAGATACACTTCTATCTAAACCTAATACTTATAAAATACAAATTGCTCCTGGTCAATACTCATTCAAAGAACATTTAGACCTAAGACAAAATGTTCTTACCTGGAGCCCAAGAAAGGGAATAAATAACCCCCTCATTACCAGGAGATGTGTAAACCGCTGTTAAAGTATTTATATCCCAAACTTTTATTGTGCCATCAAATGAAGCTGTAGCAAGAAGATCAGGGTTATCAGGTTTGAATTTGCAATCAAAGATGGTCTCAACATGTCCCTTAAATGAAACAAATATTTAATCCATTTTTATTACATTTGATTTTTTTCAGAAGTCCAACTCCAGATCAAACTCTAAAATACACTGTATTACAACCTATCAGATCAATTATGAGTTCCAAAAAACTCGTGTGTTATGGCTCATCAGTCAAAATTAAAAGGCATAAAATAGCTTGGGCTACAACACTTCTCCCTTTCATAGATCGTTATTAAAGACAGAAGAATTCTGCCTTGGAACAACAGGATGATGCAATACCAGGGACATGTTAGCATTTTCCATTGAAATCGAGTTGTTAAAAAATAGAATTTAAAAAGTTAAGCTAAAAAAAAACCCACAGAAAAATTAATTTTTTAAAACAGAAATAATTTTGTCCTTTAAGTAAAAAGTATCTGACTAAAAGAATAAAGCTTTGTATTTTGATCACGTTCTGCAAATTTTCTAGTATTTCATTGGGCTTTCTATGTTCTAAATACAATCTATGCTCTATTGTAGTTTAAACTTTAATACATTAGAAATTTCACATGTCAGTTGCTTGTTTTCTAAGACATGCATCCGTAGAAATTAACTTGATACATACATGAGAAACAGATAATATGTAAGATATGTTTTTTAAGCCTCAGTTGCTTTACAGGACCAAACCCATTAAAAGTGGAAAAAACCCCATCCAGCAGCCTCTATTCAAATGCAGGTGGGAGTACAGCTGAAAATTATTCAAGTTTTTCCAGTGAAAAGGGAACAGGGAAAGAGGAAAAGAGAAAAATCCTCAAGAACAGCCAAAAGTCCAGTGAAGAAGAAACTCAACTAATCTGTGATAAACCGGTTTTGAACTTCTGCTTCAAAGAAGACTTCGTAATTCAGTCTTTGTCATTCTAAACTGAGTGACCTCACGACCTGAGTTGCATATATTTTCTCTCTGATTTGACCAGAACTTTTATTCTGGATTACAGAAAACCCTCCAGATAATATTTCAGAGAAGTACATAAAATTAAATTTCAGTTTAAAAAAACAAAAACAAAACAAGCCCTTAAGTATTTATTTCAGGATGAAAACTGCCAGAATACTTCCAACAGGATTAATTCTTTTTACAAGAAAGAATAACTTTCCACTTCAGAACTGTCATTTTGTTTCCTACAAATTTAGACGCTTTTCAATGAAAGAAACTGTTTCACAGTGCTGCGAAGACTTCATTCTCTGTTTTTTGCTGTTAGAAGGAAGTGTACAAGGCAAATAAACTCTCATTGCAATGACAAGAAATGAAACGTACCAAATCTCTAAGGAAATCCCACTTCTTGGCTCCCATGTCATAAAGTCCCACTCCACCATCCATGAAGCAACAGACAGCGTGACCAGGAGGAAGAGAAAATGCTTGGTTTGGGGAAAAAGTTGGAGGAGGAACAGCCTCACTTGTTGAGGATGTATGGTGATTTTTAGTAGGATAATGTGATGAACATGCTTAACAAAAAAAAGCAAAAGACAGAAACAGATTATTATTTAGTTTTTTTCATTTAATAACAAGTAACAATTCTACAGAGTAAAATACTTTGTATTTCAATGAGACTAAAAACAAAATAAATGGAGAATTCCTGTATGAAGCCTGGCCTACTAAAGAAAGACCTTATAAAGTGCTTGATCCTTTACACATTTGTCTAGTCCACTGGCACTAGAAGATACTTTGTTGAATTAAGAACCATGGAGTTGACAAACTTACAGAGATCAACTCGGATATAATAAGATTCACAAACAAGATTTTCTTAACTTGCAGCCACTGCAATGAATAACAATCAAAATTATACTTACACTTTTTCTTAGGAGGAGAACTTAGCACATGCAAACCATGAAAACCAGTTTTCTTCAATTTAAAATTATCTATAGGTGTTGTACGTGAAACATTCCAAATACGTAACACACCAACCTGAGAATCTGAGGTTTAAAAAAAAAAACATACAAAAGCATTTTTTTAAATTTATTTTTCTCTTTTTTACTGTACACAGAGCTATGTGATTTAACAATTGTTTTAAGCAAAAATACAACGAATTAAACTCAGAATGCTAAGAAGAATTTTATAAGCAGACACTGTCATCTCCATGATAATATCACTGTTAACAACAATAATTATTAGCATTCGTTATTTAAACTTCAGTAGATAAACTCAATGAAACCTCTCTCATTATAATATATTCGCAGTCTCACTTCCGTTATTCATTAGTTCTTTAACCTGAGCACTAATGTCTATGGTGTAGAAAAGAGGCAGGAAACAGACTTTTTTTTTTTTTTAAATCCTTCTAAAAATTAAGAAAAGCAGGGGGGCAAGAAGTGACATCCACTAGTACAATGCATTTTTACTCCTATTCCAAAGTAACTCATTTGTTGCTGAAGTGTGCGTGAGGAAAATATTTAGTATAAAAAATAGTTTGAGGTCACTGGTTTATGTACCCAACAAAAACAACATAAGTAAAAATGGCTCAGTGTAGTTTTCTGCTCTTGTCTACAGCTTTATGTAATTTTTGTAAAATGCATGTATGTTTTTATTTGTAGAAATGTTAAGAAACAGAAAGATCAGTCTTGAAGTATCAGTTTTGAAGACTCAGTCCTGTATTTATTACCTTTGCATAAATCAGGAAATAAAAGGCTTACCTCCAGTTATAAACATTCCAGGTGCACTAGAAACCCAGGCTAAACACTGAACAGATGCCGCTGCACTGGGAAAATTAAAAGTTGTGATACAGGACAGAGATTCAGAATCAACTAGTCGAATACCATTATGTAAGTTTGCAACAAGAAGGTAGTCAGTTGACAAGGGGTCCCACTCCAGCGCTGTAACTGGATCCTCTTCATCTGTTCCTTCAAGAGACTCTGGTCTTAGGACGTGTTTCTGATTTTTAGAACCTTGAAGAGCACAAGAAAACAGATTATTTCAAAATGAAATCAAGTATAACCTTTCAATAGTTACAAGGTTTGGAAACATAATTATTGTCTCTCCCTGAAATCTGTAGCAGTCTGCTTTACTGTCCGCACCAGTGAAATGAATGAAGCTGGTTTTGCAGTTTTTGACTTAAAGTAGTTCTGGCTCCATCAGATCCAATTTTCTTTTTAAGACAGCAGGCAATAGAAACAGCTGCCAGGTTTATTAACATCATTTTATACCAAAAACCAGTATGTTAAATTATATACATTCTCCTAACAATTTCCATGAGTAAAAGCCTAAAAGTTATTTAAGTAAATCTGCACACCACAGTAAATACAGGCAAAGTAAAAGCAGTATGAACTAGAAAAAAAAAAACCTGTAGCAGCCAAAAAACTGTTTATGAACAACTGCCTCTAGATTTTTTTTCTTCTTCAAAACTATGTGTTCAATCATGAAGCATTCATAGATTTTGAAGCCAGAACAGGCACTTAAATACCTAATTTGACACCTGCATAACAGAAGACATATTTCACTTGATGATCCATATTATTTGGAATCATAATTTTTAACATCATGTTTGCTTCCCACTTTTTGTTTTTACGGAGAGCTGGCTCTTAGTTTTATAAGACAGTGTACAATCCAAACAAACAATTAACAACACAGATCTGTATTTTTGAAGTTGTGATCTTGTATTAGAAAAACAAACTAATTTTGTACCCCTTTTCTAGAAATAATGAATTGGCTTCTTCCATTATTCAGTTTTTAATCTAATTTTCAATTTTGAATATGAAGAATACAATTAATTTGTCATATTATGATAAATGCCAAGACCTACTTATATTCCTTAATGATTAATGCAGAGCAAACCCTATTTGATACATACTAAAAAAAAAATGCTGAAAAGTTTTTGTTTACTGGGGAACTTTCTGAATATTAAAATAACTCTCATTATGATTTTCTAGTGAAAATGCTATTAGTGCACATTATATCTAGGGTAACTCTGTAACTCAATTACCAGAAATGGGGGAAATAATTTAAGGCTGCACAACAATTAACAGCAGAGACTTATTTCTCCATTCCATGTACGTTTGTATTCAAGACAACTGCAGAAGTGCAGTTGTCTCTTTTGAAGCATCAGGAGTAACATTAGAAATATCATCAGATAACTGCTTTAAATTTGCCCAAAACTTTGGGATTCCCACCGTCTTTAACAATGGTCCCTGCTTACACTTCAGAATTTTTGTTGAATGAAAACTGACATTCAAATGAAAACCAAGAACTGACAACAAAGCAGAATTGTCATTTTTCAGTTAGCTTTACAAGAACTAAAGGCAACAAGTCCAGTCATGTTCAAACACTTCAGTCCCAAGAAAGCACAATCAGCTGGTGGGGGAGCACGGATGTCTAGGAGCTATTCAGTTTCACCTGGGTTTCACCAGAGTTCGGAAGCAAAGCTCATGGAAACCCTAACTGTTAAATTTTATTTTCCATTAAAAGACAACATCAGCAGTGTGAATCATGGAACTGAATCACAGGTCATTTAAGGAAGCTGTGCTTCTTTTGAGAACAAAAGAAAGGTAAACTAGTACAGAACATTTCACTCTACAAGACTGCACTATGTCTTTAAAAATAGGGTACAAATCTTAAATCCTTGTGTATTTTTTTTTCACCCTAATTGCTCTTCTACATTAATGGATAGTCTGGAGTTAATGAAAAGAAAGTACAACCACAAGAGAAAAACCTACATAGATAACAATAATGAAAAAAAGTTGAGTAGTCTGCTAATTATGCAGCAGTGACTCACACTTCAACAGAAAGACTACAGCCTTGGAGGAGTCAATCACACCCAGCTTCCAAGCCATTAACAGGAACTTGTCCATGTCCAGGTTCTCTCAAGGCAGTGCTTTCTAGGGTACCCCACAAAAGGACTGAAACCTTTAGAAGTAAGGAATAGGTTTTTGGTTGTTTTTCATTTTATTTTGGTTTTGTATTTCTTTTTATTTTTTTGGGGGGGAGGGGGTGTTTGTTTGTTTGTTTGTTTTTTATAAATTGATTTCACTTGGTAACAAACCAAGTTCTGGTCCAGTAACAAGTCATTGTACACATTCTGACATGAGGTAGATGAGAGTTGAACTTGGATCTCTACACAAAATATTAGCTTTCTATTCCTTATTGAAAAGTACCAATTCTTTGTGCCCCTTCTCTCCCCTTTTTTTTCTTTTTAAATAGAGGGCCTATATGCATCCTATTGATACCGCTTTCTTCTAAGTATTGTTATTTTTTAAAAGCTACCAATTACAGACGGCAGATGAATTTTTACTATAAACTGCAAACTAGAAACCTGCAGTTGATAAAACAGATCACTTGGATAGCCTACATTTTCAATTATATCTGAATGTTAAGACATATTAAAGTGACTTATGAAAGCGTAACCACAGTAATGGTACTTATAGTCATACAATCAATGATACAATCTATTTTTCAATATTACCTAACCTTGAAACACGTTTTAATGAATTAATCAGTTCACCAAAATTTTTGAGATCTATTCTTAAACACACCTACGTTTTTATCTAAATAAATTCTTAATCCTAATAGTTTAAAAAAAGCAAGTTAAAAGAAAACTAACACTGGTCTGCATTCTCTCAAAGTCATTATGATGGCTCCAATGTAATTGTCTTAATTATAAGAATATAATCCTTTGAATTAAAATATTAAAATTTCTTACAGCATGCCAGTCTGGGCTTTGAATGGCAGCTCTATGGTATTTCAATTAGTGGTTACTCTTGAATGCATATAAATTTGTTGTACTAATTTATCCCACATAGTAAAATTTGCTACTCAGTTCTGACAGTTAATCTGTAAGTAGACATTTGCAGATCAGTGATTTTTGTTACATAAAATCAAATAAAAATACTAACTGACTAAAAAGTTTTTCACATGCATTTCATTAAAAGAAGTGTGTTCATGTTTAAAAAACTCTTAATATGCTCCAACTGAAAGTGTACTGCTTTCTTGACTAATTTTGAGAAAGTGAAATTCTAAACAGTTTAAAAACAAAAACCTGAAAAGTTCATTTCTAAAAGCCAAAGTGCAAAATTCTTTTTTAAATTCCAAAGAATTTATTACTTGGAAGTAAACCGCACCACTTGAATCCTGGACTTTCAGAGAAAGATTTCTGGAAAAGATTTTCACCTATGTATAAACTTTCAACTATTTCTCTGTTGGAAACGAAGAATCTTATATAAGTTAAGAACAGGAAACAAATGTCATGGTTAATTTATTTTTATTTTAAAATGAACTTAATAAGTATGTATAATATTACAATAATAATGAAAACTACCCCAAATATAGAGACAGGCAAAATTTCTGTGATAACCTAAACTCAATTTGAAGGTGATGGAAGTAGGTTTTTCCCCAGCAGTAATGGATAATTTTCAATAAATAAGTTTTTATAGCAAACTGAATCATATTACATCCAAAACTGCAACTGCTGCTAGCTTTTTTGGCTGATATATTTGCAGATGCAGAAAAATATGTTGACATTTTAAATCCTTTTCCCATTATTTCTATTTTCATATTCAAATAATTCTAGACAAACCTCATAAAAAGTCTCAGTTCAACACATATTTAGAGGTTATAATACTAAAACAGATTTTCTCTTCTCAATGTCAATAGTAATTCAGTCAGCACTACTGAAGCAAGGGAATATATTCTCTGTGACATCCTGAGTGACAACTTAGTAGAATGAACCGAAGCAGAATAAATTTTGCATGGCTGTTGCGTTAATTTTACACAGTATCATGTTCCATTATTTAAAGAACAATTTTCTTACAAAGTTGAAAATCACGTTTTCACTGGAGGACAAAGAACTAACCAGAAAAAAAACCTGAAACAGTCTAGCTAATACAGATATCTGTCTCTGCAGAAAATTATTTATGAGAGAGAGCTGAATTTTAGCTTCAACGGAGTTTATCAGCAAGATACCTTCATTAGCAGAGTACTGGACCATTTATAACATCTGCACTAATGTGCTCGATGGATTTCAGACATAATGAGATAAATATTTTCCCATATAGTCTTTGATAAAACAGAATAAGAAGATAATATGAAGCATGACATGATATTCTACCTACAAAAATGCAGAGCACTCCAGAATACGGAGCAGGGGGCTCTAGAACAAATGCAAGCAAAGTAAGAGACTAAGCAAAAGATTCAAGTCAGTCCACTCAGAAGAACCAGCTTTCTGGGAAATATAGTTCAGCAGAACATCATGGCCGCTATCATTCCCTAAAAAAACAGTTTATTGTACTTGTTGAAAATTGCAACGTTATCTTGATCACAAAAGGGAGACGATACAAAGAAAATGCTCTGCACGCTTTATCTAAGAAAACATACTTTTGTGATATGGAAGGAGTAGGAATACTATGAACTAAGAACAAGCTTTATATATGTACATATGCTATGAATACTAAATGAAAAAAAAGTAGATTTGCACACATATACAGATACAAAAATAATACATATACATAAATAGATGTTTCACCATATTGGTTTTTACCTGGCTGAAAAATAGACAGGCTTCCATCAGTATGTCCAAACACTACTTTTCCTTTTTTCTTTGGATGCCATCTAAACAGACTGATATCTGACAAGAAACTGTGTGCTTCTCTATGTACAGTCACCCCGCTGTCAGGTCCTGAGATAGTCCAAATGTACAGCGGACCTCTGTGGGACACAAATGCAACTGCATCACCTGTATTCCAGCACCAGCTAAGTGACACAGGAACTCCTGAAACATACAGGTAAACCTTGTAAGAACCATGATATGATATGAAATTCAGTGTATTATTGCTTGACCAAGTATCAGCAATTGTCTGAGAATCTGTAGAAATAGTTATTCTTCTACATAAAAATGATTAGACTGAAATTTAGGTAACTGCGGGAACATCTGCTGGTGTAAATGGAAATTACACATATCCACAGGCAGGAAGTAGAATTATTTCCAAAATTATTTTAATACTGCTTCGATGGGCTGTATTTTATGATACCTATACTTCATTAGTGCCAAAGACAATCACACACATGAAAGAGGATAAGCCTGATCCTGTAAACAATACATCCATTAATTCACAGTTCCACTCACCATTATGTTTTACTGCAAGCTATTTGCTATCAAGCTGGTAAAATACTGAAAAATTTAAAATGTCTATTTTTGCAAAACACAACAAAATTTAATTTAGAGATAAATATAACAGAGGCAGATGTTTGTGACAAAACTGGAAAGCTAGCTCTTAATCAAAAGGAACTCTAACAGCTTCCTTCTGGATATATGACATTTTTAATTCAGTTGTCTAACACCTAACTGTAGGTATTTCAGTTTAAGGATTTTGACCTCAACATCTCCAGCCCTCATTATTCTCATAATTTAATAGTGCATGTCTGAAGGAATAAATGATGGTGAGACGAACCCCTCAAGCTGAAAATTCAAAACTGTATTTAGACACTTTAATATGGCAGTGTCAAAGAGAGTAAAAGCAGAATTAATAGGAGTTTTAAAGATATTACCCTAAATTAGCTTTCAAAAAGTTTAAAATAGTAACAATACTTCTTTCACACATAATCTTTGGCTGAAGTAGTTGTTTAAACAAGCAATGTATTGAAAAAAATATCAGTTTTTATATTAATGCATAATCTGATAAAATATTCCTTTTAGAATAGATCAAATCAATGTGTTTTTTTCCTACTTATTCACATTGCAGGATATGCAAGATGTGCAAGATGTACAGAGGTATCCTAACTGCTCTGGAAAGAACAGAGTAGGGGGTCCTGAAATGTCTTAGAAGATCCTGAGATACTGACTGTTCTTGGGTTGTACCTGTTTTCCAAGAATGCAAACGTATGAGTGAAAGACACCTTTCAGAGATTGACTGTAAGAACAGAAATATAGGTAGTGGTTTTGACTGCAGGGAATGAATCAGAACCGGGCAGTGAAAGGTGACAGAGACAGACTTTTAACCCCCTAGACTTTTATTACAATCTCCTAACCAGGACTTTCAAGTCCTAAGAGAAGATGGAGGTAGACACACACTAGGGTATTTAAACAAAAACTGTTTTTCCAATTCACTGATAATTTATACTTGAATATGTTAGAGACTACATTCAATTTGCTTTCACTTCCACAAAGCTATCATGAAAACACACAAGATTTAAAACTTATTTACTTATCCTTTAATACAGTGATGGAAAAAATTGGGTTTTTTCCTTCTCAACAAAAAACCAATGGCACAGCAAATTCCTGAATTGGTCAAGTACTTTAGAAAAAAGAATAACCTCTTTCTTTACCAATTACTAGACAGTTCAGAGCAATTTACTCCAACACACCATCATTATTTTCCAAAATGAACTGCAACAAATCTGACAAGAATATTGTGTTATGCAATTGTTCAACTTCCGGCCCACCAACTGCTTGGAATTTACTCTACATCAAGGATTTCTGACACCTGTGGATGAAAACAGATCAAACAGACCTCCACATCTGAAATACCTTTCGTATTGTCCAGCTTGGCCACAACTTTCTGTTCAGTCACATTCCAGATAATCACTAAGCTGTCTGCACTGGCACTTGCAAACATGTCAGGATTGTGGGGACACCAAGATATGGCTGTGATCGTCTTCTTATGCTCAGACATGATTGCTCGGAGCTTGAATTCATTGTATCGGTGATCCAGCTAAACAAAAAGTAAAATTCCTTTTAGAAATATGTATATTGTAAACACACTTTAAGTACTATTGGGTTGGAGAGTAGTTCATATAACAGTATTAGACTTACAGATTAATTTATAGTGGATTTAAAAAATGTCAGTATACGACAACCTCTCAATAAACTCATACAATAACTCTTGTACATTGACTTGGATAGAAAAGTTGTCAAATACTCCGTTACCCCAATCAGTATTTACATAGTCTATCCTCTTTTCACTTGTAAACTATTATATTCCATCAATACTGGCACTCAATCCTAAAATGCTTAATTTGTAGGGATGGTATCAATAATTTAGTAATCTGCAAGGGGTTAAACAGGATAGAATATGAAAACGAGTTGAAATCCTTTTCATTTCTTAAATCACTTAGTACAGTTTAAAAAAAAATCAAATGCCCAAACCCGACACAGTAAATTTTATTTTAATCCTACTAGTGGTACAACTCATGAAGTTAAAATAAGCACATCCTTTATTGCCTGACATTTCTCAATCTGAAAATTCCACATCACAGCATTTCTATTTTTTTCCTCAGGTGTTGCTGTATAGTAACTGTGAACTTCAGAAGACCACAGCGCTGAGCAGTTCATAAACGAATTAATAACTTGTTCCAAATCAAAGAAAGGTAGGCCACTGAATCCACAACTTTGCCAAGTGGATTAAACTACTTCAAAAGACTACTTCTGCACTACAGCTTCAAATGAAACCATGGAATTGCTTCATTTCTCTCTCAGAAACTGCTCTTCTGTCACCGCACTTCATTGATCTCAAGTGTTTGCTGGATTGAGAGCCTGTCTGTTAAGAGTAATTCCTGACACGTACAACTTCAAATATAAAGTTTACATCAATCTTTTGCACTAGCTGTAACAAGGAGAAAAAACAATTTGGAAAGAATATCCTTATTGTAAGACTGAGCTTTACATAGACATCATCTCAGTAGCAATCATTACTTCCAAAAGCATTGCAGAAACATTGAAACGGTTCAAAGCAAGGCTGACAACAATGTAAAAATGTAACCAGTCTGTTAAATAAAAATAATCTTACCTGATAAATATAAATAGCAAGAGTAGCACAGTAGGCAAATCTGTCCCCACTAGCGGCACACACATCCTTGTTCCATGGCTGACATCCAGCAGCTAGAAGTCCCACTTGTTTAACCTGTGACATTTTTGCCTTTAAAACAGAAATTTCTTAGACTACAACAAGACAACAAAATGTTAAAGAACAGAATAATACATCTTTGTTCCAATAAATAACATATACAGATGTACCTTAAAAACACAGCTAGCCTTTATGTTTTAAGAGCAACATGTTGTGTTTAGGAGGTACAAATGAACATATCCAAAATACAGCCAAGCAGATGCTTAGAGGGCTCAGTGCTACACAAGGAAGGGATTCTAATACCATTCAGAGGAATCCATTTGGGAGAAAAAAAAGGGGGGACAGCACAAGAAAACTTGGATAGTTCTTGATTTGTACTAGCTGAAGCTGTTCTTCATCACTTTCATTTTCTTCTGGTTCAACACTTTCTGTATTACCGTGTAATGCCCTCTGCTCTCTTCCCTTCATCCCCCACAAAGACAGCTGGAAAAAATAAACCATATGCTAACTAATACTTTTTTTAAAGTAAGCAACATGTCTAAAAAGGTCTTCAAACCACCCACATAAAACAACTATGCATTATTTATTATCATCTTTTTCAGAGAAGCTTTCTAAATTTTCTTAATAATTACCGTTTAACAAAAAAGTTGAAGTAAACGGTCGAAAATAAAAAGCAAAGGTTAGGGTAACATCACTGTGTTACCGTACAGCAAACTACGCCTTCACTGTCCAAAACAAGTCTCAAACTACCAGCTCTGCTCCGCATGAGGCAACAACCGACCAACATCAAAACACAAGAAATGCTTTGCTAGGCCAGACCAGTTATCCACCTAGCCCACTTTGATTCATGATAATGTCAAAATGTTACTTAGAGTAGATGAGCCTGGCCGTTTTTCCTATGGCCCATTTACATACCCTACTATGACCAAGAATGCACATATTTGCAAAGGTATTGTTAAAACTTAATCACAGAATCACAGAATAGTAGGGGTTGGAAGGGACCTCTGTGGGTCATCTAGTCCAACCCCCCCGCATAAGCAGGGTCACCAACAGCAGGCTGCACAGGACCTTGTCCAGGCGGGTCTTGAATATCTCCAGAGAAGGAGACTCCACAACCTCCCTGGGCAGCCTGTTCCAGTGCTCCGTCACCCTCAGAGG
>Ga0065711_1040380_pt1 | contig 17019 bp, 15 predicted proteins | sample Hoacrofraction12_FD_59098 | JGI IMG/M metagenome (GOLD analysis project Ga0065711, IMG submission 59098) | Hoatzin crop microbial communities from Cojedes, Venezuela - Epithelial fraction 12 v2 (version 2) | ecosystem: Host-associated > Birds > Digestive system > Esophagus > Crop | place... | reverse complement strand
ATAGCCTTTGAAGAACGGATTTAAGGTCGCTGGCTCGTCTGGGCCAGCCTCGTAAGGATTATAATCCTTCGGATCGCCAGTAAATTCGCGGCGTTTTGTGATTTTTAGCTCATTTTGCTCTGGAATCGCCGCTTTTCCTTGCATGTGGCCGATCGTCTCATCCAAAAGCAAGAATACAGGCGTGCTGAAGCGCTCCGCTAAATTAAACGCACGCACGGTTTCGGTGTAAATTTCATCCAAAGTGCCAGGAGCGACGGCGATGCTTTGATAATCTCCATGAGTTGGGGCTTTTGCTTGCCAGATGTCGCCTTGTGCGACGCGAGTTGGAAGACCAGTAGATGGGCCGCCGCGCATTACATTGACGATTACGAGTGGGACTTCGGCGATAAAGCCAAGGCCGATTTGCTCGGATTTTAGGCTAATTCCAGGGCCTGAGCTCGCTGTCATCGCCTTTGTACCGCTCATGCTAGCTCCCAAAGCGACGGAAATTCCAGAAATTTCGTCCTCCATTTGTATAAATTTACCGCCCACGCGCGGCAAAAGCTTGCTCATCTCGTGAGCGACTTCGCTTGATGGCGTGATCGGATAACCGCCAAAGAATTTACAGCCGCATTCGATCGCAGCGCGCGCTACTAGCGCGTTTCCAGTTGTGATAATTTCTCTCATTTTAGCCTACTTTCATAAAGCGATTTGCTTTGATCGCCTCTGCTCGCTCTTTTGATTCAGGCGTTAATTTGGCAAATTTGAAGCCCTTTTCAGCCACGTAAATCGCAAAATCCGGACAGCGCAACTCGCACTCTCTGCAGCCGATACAGGTCGCAGGATTTAAAACCTCGATCATCATTCCTTGAATAGCGTTTTTATCGTATCTCATCGCAAGCGTTCCGCTCGGACAGACGCTAACACAGACATTGCACGCCTTACAACGCGATTCATCAACCCAAACTGCGGTGTTTTCAGGTTGTTCAACCATCTTTTACTCCTTAATTAAAGTTATGAATTTTATCTCAATTTATCTTAAATTTTGATATCATCTCTTTTATTTTTGAGACCTCGATTGAGCCGTAAATTTCGTTATTTACGATCTCTTTTACACCTGCGGCGCCAAGCGAAATTTCCCTTCCAAATGGAATTTCATTTTCGTCTAAAACCGAGGCGATTACGTTTCCGCCATTCTGGATCGCCAAAATTAGCTTCAAAACCCCAGCAGCAGGCGCAATGAACGCCGAATTTCCGCAGAGTCTAGCAATCCTAGCGCCGCCGTCAATCGTCTCGCGCGAAATTTGCTCAAATTTGGCGTCCTTTTCGCACTCAAATTTCATCCCCTCATTATGCGTGCCAAAAACGCGAATTTTAGCCTCTTTTGGCGAAATTCCGTGCAAAGCGGCATAAGAAATTTTCGCGCGCGCAGTATCCAGCTCGCCTGCCATTCCGATAACGCGATTTTTAGGAAATCCGCTGCACTTGTAAGCGACGAAAACCAAGAAATCAAGGGGATTTGTAACCATAATGATAATGGAATTTGGCGCAAATTTGGCGATTTTAGCCGAAATTTCAGCGACGATTTTTGCGTTGATTTTTAGCAAATCATCTCTGCTTTGGCCCACTTTTCTGGCAATGCCTGCGGAAATCACCACGATATCGGAATTTTGAGCGATTTCGTAATTCTCAGAAGCTGCGATTTTCACCTCGCTTCCTAAAATCACAGCCATCGCTTCTAAGTCCGATTTTCTGGCGATTGCGAGGTTTTCGTCGATGTCAATTAACGAAATTTCGCTTGCTGCGCCTTTTGCGATTAAAAGCGAAGCGAGCGTAGAGCCGATATTTCCTGCGCCGACGAGTGAAATTTTCATGCGAAAATTCCATTTAGCGCGGCGCACGGACGCATAACTTCATCTGCACGTTTTTCATCAAAGATATAATAACCGCCAATTTCAGGGCTTTTGCCTTGAATTTCAATCAAGAATTTCGTGATTTCACCCTCTTTTTGGGCTAGCTCGTTTGCCATCTTTTCGTATGTCGCGCCAAGCTCGGTGTGTGCTAGCTCTTGCGCAAAATAGAGCGCCAAATAGTAGTGGCTCGTGCGGCTGTCGGCCTCGCCGGTTTTTCGGCTCGGGCTTTTGTCGTTTTTAAGCCAAGTTGTGACCGCCTTATCAAGCGCAGCTGCCAAAATAGCGGCATTTTTGTTGTTTTTTACCTTTGCGAGGTGCTCTAGACTTACGACTAACGCCATAAATTCGCCCAAACTATCCCAGCGAAGGTGATTTTCTTTGATTAGCTGTTGCGCGTGCTTTGGTGCGCTGCCGCCAGCACCGGTCTCAAACATTCCGCCGCCCTTTAAAAGTGGCACGATTGAGAGCATTTTTGCACTCGTTCCAAGCTCCAAAATCGGGAAAAGATCGGTCAAATAGTCGCGCAAAACATTGCCAGTGACGCTGATGCAGTCTTTTCCGGCGCGGATAATCTCGACCGATTTTTTAGTCGCGTCAAATGGATTTAGAATTTCAATGTCAAGCCCCTTTAAATCGTAATTCTTAAGCTCTTTTTCGACGATTGATCTGATATTTCGGTCGTGTGCGCGGTTTTCATCAAGCCAAAAAATGGTCTTGCTTCCCGTGATTTTGGCCCTTTCGACCGCGAGCGCGATCCAGTTTTTGATCGGCTCATCCTTTGCTTGCGTCATACGGAAAATGTCGCCCTTTTTTAGGTCAAATTCGAAGTGAATTTTACCTTCAGTATCGCTTACTTCGATTTTTCCGTCATCTTCCATTATAAAGGTCTTATCGTGGCTGCCGTACTCTTCGGCTTTTTTAGCCATTAGACCAATATTTGAGACGCTGCCAATGGCCGCAGGATTGAGCTCGCCGTGCGCTTTTAACTCGCGAATAATGCTATCATAAATCACGGCGTAGCTTTTGTCTGGAATGACCGCCAAACACTCTTTCGTCTCGCCATTTTTGTCCCACATTTTGCCGCTATTTCGGATCATCGCAGGCATTGAGGCGTCGATTATGACGTCGCTTGGGACGTGCAAATTTGTGATGCCATTATCACTATCGACCATTGCTAAATTTGGGCGTTTGGCGTAAATTTCATCAAATTTAGCGAGGATTTTAGCTTTAATCGGCAAATTTTGAATTCTTGCGAAAAGGTCCTTTAGACCGTTATTTGGATTGACTCCAGCGGCTTTTAATTCGCTAGCAAATTCGCTAAAAATCTCCGCGAAAAAGACCTTCACAAAGTGCCCAAACATCACTGGATCGCTCACTTTCATCATCGTTGCTTTCAAATGCACCGAATACAAAAGTCCCTTTTCTTGGGCGTAATCAATAGATTTTGCGATAAATTTATCCAGCTCACTCACGCTCATAAAAGTCGCATCAATCACCTCATTTGCCTCGACTTTTAGGTCATTTTTGAGGATTTTTTCGCCGTTTTTGCTGATAAATTTAATGGTCAAATTTGTCGGATTTTGAAAAATTTCAGACTTTTCATTTGAGTAAAAATCGCCGCCATCCATGTGCAAAACCTCGGTTTTAACGGCGCTATCCCATTTTCCATTTTTGTGAGGGTACATTTTAGCGTACTCTTTGACTGATTTTGCGCTGCGGCGGTCGGAATTTCCCTCACGCAACACCGGATTTACCGCGCTTCCTAAAATTTTGGCATATCTCGCCTTGTTTTTCTCCTCAGCCTCATTTTTAGGCTCTGCTGGATAATTTGGCACGTCGTAGCCCTTGGATTGAAGCTCCTTAATGCAGGCTTCAAGCTGCGGAATTGAGGCGGAAATGTTTGGCAATTTAATGATATTTGCGTCCTTTTTTTGCGTCATTTCGCCCAAAATTTTGAGATAATCTGGGACTTTTTGCTCTTCGCGCAGGTTTTCAGGGAAATTTGCCAAAACCCTGCCAGCAAGCGAAATATCCATGGTTTCGATGTCAATCCCAGCTTTTGAGAAGAAAGATTTAATCATTGGATAGAGCGAAAATGTCGCCAACGCGGGTCCTTCGTCAGTGTAAGTGTAGATAATGTCACTCATAAAATTCCCTTTACCTTAAAATTTCGCAATTTTATCATTTTAACATTTAAAAGAAAATTTCATTTCTCAATTAAATTTTTAAATTTCAAATCGTTTAAGTTTTGGCAAATTTCGCCCTATTTTAGGCGTTTTTGCGTATTTACGTTTTTGAGGTGTTCGTTGTAAGTTTTGGCAAAATCGTGCTTGCCCGTGCGCTTATCACGCATAAAATACAAAAACTCCGTCTGCGCGGGATTTAGCACTGCTTTTACAGCGTCAGTCGAGGCGATGCAGATCGCACTTTCTGGAATTCCGTCGTTTAGATAAGTATTAAATTTGCTTTTATCGTTTCTAATTCTCTCCGGAGTGACCTTCACATGGGAAAATTCGCCGTAATTTAGTGTGCCATCCATCTCGAGTTTCATACCAAGTTTTAGGCGATTTTCGATGACGGAAGCGACGATTGGATACTCCTCGACGCCAGCTACCTCTTTTTGAATGATTGAGGCTTTGGTTAAAATTTCACTCCACGCGCTCTCGTTTCCGTCAAATTTGAGCTCTTTTTTTAGCTCTTCGTGTTTGGATTTTGAAATTTCGACCAAATTTTGGATGAGTTGTTTTTCATCCAAACCCTTCGCAAAGCTGTAAGTATCGGCAAACAAAAACCCCTCATAAAATGGCGCAGTTGCGTTATATTCGGCTTCTAAAGTCTCAAATTTGAAATTATTTTTTTTAGCGATCTCTTTTAGAGATAAAATCGTAGTCTCCCCAGGAATTAGCGTAACGTGCATCATAGCGGGCTTTGCTGTCGTTAAAGCGTGCAAAAAGTCGATTTTTGGGTAAATTTGCTTTTCGAGTTCGACTTCGCCTTGTTTTACGACGCCTAAACGCGCTAAAATTTTGGGATCAAAAATGGTGAAATTTACATTTTTTTTAGATAACTCGGTTATAATTTTTGTTGCACTACCTTTTGGGATTGAAAGTGCTGAGTCGGTCTTGATAGGCTGAGTTAGGTCAAATAGAAAGGCAACGATCGTGAGCAAAAAGCACTCAAAGATAAAAGTTATCGCGCTTAGCACTGTTTTCATTATTTTTATTCTCCTAGGCGGCATTTTAGTTGCCTTATTTCGCGGCATTTCAGTCGCTAACTACGACCACGAAAACGCCAAAATCGAACAATTATATATAAAATTAGATAAAAAATTAATTTTAGATGTGAAAAATGTCGTGGTAAAAAGCTCAAAAGTCGAAACCAGCGAGAATTCGATCGATAGCATCAAAACCGCCACGAGATTTTTCCCATGGATCAGGCGCCTATTTCAGGGCATTAACATCCAAAATATCAGCGTAAATGACAATAACATCAGCGTTGCGTACGCAAATGAGATTTTTTACGTCAATAGCAATTTCGTCGAAGTCGTCGCTGAAATCGATAATAGCGGCGATGATTATGATTTTAATATCGTAAATTTGAACCTTAAGGATTTTAGCTTGCGCGCAAATGGCGAAGCGAAGGTGAATTTCGAAAAGGGCGATTATAAATTTGGCGGAAATTTTAGCTCATACGGATTAAACGGAAAGCTCGATTTTAACGCGACAAACGAGATGTTATTCTACAATTTTCACGAGGTAAAATCTGGCGACATTTCGAGTTTTATAACAGCGCTCGCAAGAGAGCTAAAAATGGGCGATGAAGCCAAAGATTGGCTCGCAAACCGCATTAAATTTAGCGATTTTCAGATCGAGAATTTAAGCGGCAAATTTGACCTAAATTCGTTCGAATATTTCCCAAATGAAATCACCGCAAAAGGCAGCGCAAAAGACCTAAATGTGACGTTTCACGACGATTTAGAGGCGGTCGTTGCAAAGGACGCAAATTTGAGTTTTACGAATGGAAATTTAGCGCTTAGTTTCGATGCGCCAAGTTACGAAAATCACGATTTAAATGGCTCGACTGTGATTTTGAAAAATCTTTTAGAGAGCACCGAAATCGAGGTAAATGTCCATACGAACGCGCTTTTAGACGATTCTGTGGTAAATTTGCTCAAAGCCTACAAAATCAATCTCCCACTTAAACAAAAAAGTGGCGCGACGGACGCAAATTTGACGCTTGCGATAAAGATTGAGCCGTACGATTTGAAGACTTTTGGCAAATTTCGGCTCGAAAATAGCGCGATTAAGATTGCGAGTGCCGATTTTACGACGCGCGAGGCAAATGTCGAATTAAACGGCACGCAGGTGATTTTGAAAAACACAAATTTGGCGATGAAAAATCTCTTTGATGCCCAAATTTCGGGCAATATCGACACGACCGCAGGAAAGGGCAAATTCGACGTGGGATTTTCAAAATTAATTATTGGCGGCGGCGAAATTTACAGCTCAAATTCCCTTCGCACCAGCGCCACGCTCGATTTTTCGTCAAAAGATGTGCTCCTAAATTTCGCCAAACCGAAGGTTAATTTCGTCTTCGCAAACGCGACAAACACGATCAAAATCCCCGATATTACGCCTCTAAAGGCAAATTCGAAAATCATGAAAAGTCTGGATGTGCAAAGTGGCGCGTTAGCTCTAAATTCCAAAGATTTTTCGACGATAAATGTCGATATTAAGGGCGCAAAGCTAAATTTGGATATGCTAAAGACCAAAGATGGGCGAATTTATAATAGCGACGACGTCTCGCTTGTCGTTAAAAACGGCGCTGTTAGCGGCAAAACTAAAAGCGGGCGCGTGGCGTTTGACGTGAGCAAAAGTGGCGACGTGAGTTTGAATGTGAATAATCTCGACTTTGTCCTAAATACCAGCGGCGATGGCGATTCAAACCTGCCAAAGCTCGCAATTAAGGGCTCTAAGATTGGGCTGATTTTGGTTGATCTCAATAAAAGTATAAATTTTGAAACCGTCTCAGGCACCACAAATAAGGACACTTTGAATTTCAATGCCACGATGAAACGCGGAAATTTGGCGATTAAAAAGAGTAAAAATTCGCTCAGTCTCACTGCAAAGGGCATTCCAGGGGAAAGTGTAAATGAGCTTTTAGGGCAAGAGAGTTTCGCTGAGGGGTCGTTTGATCTAGATGTAAATGGCGCGAATGCGAAAAATTTCACTGGCAAAATTAGCGTCGCAAATGCCTATTTAAAGGACTTTGTCTTCTATCAAGGCGTTTTAAGCTTTATAAATTCCGTGCCGTCGCTGCTGACATTTAAGACGCCGGATTTCAATGAAAAAGGCTTTACGATCAAAGAAGGCAAGGTAAATTTCACGCGAAATGGCGATTTAATCGATATTAAAGGCATGAATTTCATTGGCAGTAGCGCTGATATCGCTGGTCTTGGCAAGATAAATTTGGGCGGTACCAAGGCGCTTGATGTGCAGCTTGAGATCAAATATCTAAAGGACGCGAGCAAGATTTTGGGCTCAATTCCGATTATAAATCAGATTTTTTTGGGGCGCGACCGCAAACTTTCGACCATTATCAAAATCGGTGGCACAATGACAAAACCGACCTACGAATCGCACGTTGCAGGCGATCTTTTGCAGACGCCATTTACGCTGATTAAGAATATTTTGGAGCTTCCTGTGTCGCTTTTTGACTCTCACGATGAGCCGACTGATAAGGATTTGCTTGATAGCGTTCCTGCTCAAACTCCGCAAGAATCGGCAAATGATGACGATGAGCTTTTAATGGAGCCCGAATATGAGGACTAGAGCGTGAAATATAAGTTAGATTACCGCGCAAATTTCGCAGATTCGTTACTATTTTGGCTGACAAAATACCTAAAATTCAAGCTCACAACGCTATCAAATAAGGAATTGCGCGATTCTAAGACGCTAAATTCGGTTATTTTAAAGCTAAATTCCAAAATTAAGACGCCAGAAGATTTAGATGTGCTTATCAAAACTGCGCGAAATATCGGAATAAAGGGCATTAACACCTATTTTAATCCGTTAAAAAAAATTTACGAAGTGCTCTTAAGTTACGATTTTAAGAGCTTAAAAGAGATTGATGAAGAGGTGATTAGCGAAGTTTTGGCGGTTTGTACAGGCTCGCTTAGCGATGCAAGCAAGAAAAACTACCGAATCGCGGCGATTAATTTTTTTAAATTTATCGATAAGCAAAATGAAAATAACGGCAGCTCCCATAATTTCGGCATTGAGCTAAAGCGTTGGGGCGGCGTGACCGGAAAATCGGGAAATAAACTGCCCGAATTTATGAGTGAAGACGAGACGCGCAGGTTTTTAGAAGCGATCGAAAATGCCGATTTTAAGGGCAATACACACCGAAATCGGCTCATTATTAAGATTATAATTTTTACCGGAATTCGCGTCAGCGAAGCGATAAATTTGCGGTTTAAAGACATCAGCGAGGATGGCGATTTGTACGTACTTCGCATTCGTGGCAAGGGAAATAAGTACCGAATCGTGATGATTAAGTCGCATTTGATTAAAAATCATCTTGAGAATTTGCCCACAAATTACGCAAATTCAGATGGTTGGCTCTTTATCAATCACAAAGGAATGCCCTTAACGCAGGCGTACGTGAGCCGAATTGTCGAGAAAATCCTCATGCAAGCGGGCATCCGAAAGGAAAAAAACGGCGCGCACATGCTCCGCCACACGTTTGCGACGCTGCTTTACCGCAAGCAAAAAGATCTCGTCTTAGTCCAAGAGAGCTTAGGCCACGCAAGCCTCAATACAACGCGAATTTACACACATTTTGACAGCGATCGCTTAAAGCTAGCCGCCCAAATCGCAGACGGGCTAAGCTAAAAGTTGTATTTAAGCCGCCATTAAGTATAATTCACAAATTTTAACAAAAAGGGCTATCATGAAAATTCTTCTCATCCAAAATGGCAGTATCAGCGAGGCTGTGTGTTCAACGCCCGCGATTGAGGCGCTGCGAAAGGCATATCCAAAGGCGCAAATCGATATTTTGGTCAATGATTACAACGAGTGCGTCGTCAGACACAATCCGTTCGTCAATAAGGTTTTGATCTATCACAAAGCGAAAAAAAATGACGCGATGTCCGAAATTTCGGCGTTTTCCAGCCGTTTTCAAACCAAAAGTAAAATTTGGAATCACAAATACAACACAACTGTGATTTTTAGTAACAAATTTTATAAACGCGATGTCGGATTTGCCGAAGTTAGCGGCGCGAAGCAGATTATCGGCGTCGATGATTATAATCGCAGCCAGCTAATCACCGAAAAAATTTCATACAACAACAATCACGAGGTGCAGTTTTGCTTCGATCTGCTCTCGCCTTTGGGCGTCAAATATAACGGTGAAAAGACGCTTTTTATCCCAGATGAAGCGCCGTGCGATTACCCAAATTACGTATTTTTCCACATCTCTGCGCGCAAACTAAATGACCATCTAAGCTCGCGCAAAATCGAGCAAATAATCGGCTTTTTGAAAGCGAAATTCAAAGTGGTCATCACAAGCAACGAAATTCGCCTAGCAAGGCTTCTTAGCAAGCAAACCGGCTGCCCATTTTTGCAAACCAAAACGATCATGGAGCTCGCTAGTCAGCTAATCTACGCCAAATTCCTAGTCGCCCCATATGGCGGCGTCGCGCATTTGGGCCCTACGCTTGGAGTGCGCACACTGGGCATTTTTGGCAGCACAAATATGAATCGCTTCTCGCCAACTTACGGCAAAGCCAAATGCATCATCCTAAACGATCGCACCGGCATCGCCGAAAACGTGGAAAACCGTAAAATTTTTGAAACCATAATCAAGGAATTCGCAGATTAATTCTGCGGATTTTTTGATTCTTGCTCAAATTTAGACCTGATAAAAATACCTTCCAAGCCCAATTGTAAAGACTAGGTCGCCATAAATTCCGTGCTCGATCGCGCATAAGATGAGCGAATTTGTCCTTTTATAGGTGAGTGCGAAAAGTGTGCCACCAACTAAAGTGAGCAAAAACGCCAAATAACCGATATAAAGTAGATGCAAATATGCGAACAGCAGCGCATTTATGGGAATTATGAGCGAGCGCAGGATTTCAGAATAGCGGTAAAAAAAGAATTTGCGGTATATAAATTCCTGCGTAAATGCCGAAACTAGGGGATAAATGAAGATTAAAATGAGCCAAAATTTGGTGTGATTTTTTGGAAGTTCTAGATTGAATTTGCCCAAATTTAGCGCAAAAACGCACAAAATTGCGCCAAAAATCAAAAAACGAGCAAGAATGAGAATGAGAAATTTGGGATTAAATTTGGTCAAAAATCGCTCGTTTCGCAAAATATAAAACGCCCAAAAAAATATGAGCAAAAAGCCCAAATATAGGGCACTTTTGGGCAGAATTTTAAAAATTAAAAGCGTCGGAAAAATGACGAAAATGAGAAAAAATTCCAACCAAATTTTTAGATTTTTTGACAATATTCGCGCACCTTTTTATCGATTTCAAAAACGTCGTTTAATTCGGAAATTTGGGGCTCGCCGAAGTGCGAAAGGCTTTGGAAAATTAGGCGTTTGCCATCCAAAAATCCGCACTCATTATTTAGGAATTTTTTGACGAAAATTTCGTTCGCAGCGTTGATGATGACGCCTAAATTTGGGTTTTTTAAAACGTCGTTTTTAAGGGAGAAAATGGGGTATTTTTCTAAATTTATCTCCTCAAATTCGAGATTTTTAATCTCAAGCAGATTGAAATTGCCTAAAATTGGCTCTTTTATCTCATCCAAAATCGCGCTTGCGATCGCCAGTTTCATGTCAGTTTTGCTGATGTGCGCGGTGGTCGAACCGTCGATAAACTCCACAAGAGCGTGAATGACGGAGCTTTTTTCAATCAGAGCGTCGATTTTATCGGTCTTGTAAAGCCAAAAAGCCTCTAAAACCTCGAACAGCTTGTTTGCCATGCTAGCGCTATCAATCGTGATTTTTGCGCCCATCGCCCAGTTTGGGTGTTTTAGCGCCATTTGCGGCGTGGCGGTTGCGATTTCTTGGATATTTAAGTCACGAAAAGCGCCGCCAGATGCGGTAATGACGAGATTTTTAATCGGCGGACGATCTTTTAAAAGAAATTTGAGCCCGAAATGCTCGCTGTCAATTGGGTGAATTTTATCGGTTTTTAGGAACTTTCCAGCCACTACAAGGCTCTCTTTATTCGCTAAACAGAGCGTTTTGCCAAGTTTTTGCGTCGCAACGCTTGGTTTTAGGCCTGCAAAGCCAACAAGCGCATTGACAACACGCCTTGATTCGCAGTTTTCAAGCATTTTTTCAATGCCATCTGCGCCAGAAAAAACCCACTTACAATTAACTTTTTCACGCAAACTCTCATCGCCGATATAGACCATTTTTGGGGCAAATTCGGCGATTTGTGCGTTTAAAATTTCATAATTTTTATTGACCGCTAGCGCCTCAATTTCAATGCCAAATTTCTTTGCGATTTGCAGCGCGTTTTGCCCAATTGAGCCACTTGATCCAAGCACTACCATAGCAAAAGCACGCTCATTGGGATAATGGCGAACATATAGCCGTCGATTCTATCCAGCACGCCGCCGTGTCCTGGGAGTAAATTTCCGCTATCTTTCACGCCTGCTGCGCGTTTTAGGTAACTTTCAAACAGGTCGCCAAAAACCCCGAAAAAGGCGCTTAAAAAGCTAGCTAAAAGCAAAAATCCGCTGCTATATTCGCTAAAAGCGCAAATTCCAAAGATATATCCGCCAAAAACCGCCAAAACTAGGCCACCGATGACGCCTTCAAGCGTTTTATTTGGCGAAGAGGCGCTAAATCCGTGCTTGCCAATGGATTTACCGACGAAATACGCGCCAGAATCGCTTAAAATCACGATAAAAATCAGCCAAAATAGGTGCAAAACCCCAAAATCAGCATAAAGCGAAAACATCAGAACGCACGGCGTAAAGGGATAGAGAAATGGCAGAATTTCGCGCAAATTCTCGCTTTTTTTCCATGCAAGATACGAAGCGACCGCAGTTACGGAAAGAAAAATCACTGCAACTGCGCCAAAAAAAGGCTTTTCAGGCGATGAAATAAATGGCAAAGCGAAATAAAAAATGCCAGCAACGCCTAAAAGAAGGGGATTTTCTATGCTAAAAAGCCGCAAACTCTCCCAAAATCCGAGCAGTAAAATGACGCCAAAAATCAAAAAATTTAGCCAAAAAATGTCCGCCCAAGCGAGTGCTAAAAAGACCAAAAATAGGGCGATTCCTGTGATTATTTTCGTTTTCATATCTTTCCTTTTGCCGAATTTTACTTAAATTCGCGCACAAAATCAATCTCAATCGTCTTAAAATCCGTGTAATTGACGCTCGCGCCGCTTTTAATTTTGACGTTTTCGCGCTTCGTGTAATCGACAGCGAATTTGCCACTAAATTTGACGCTCATATTGACGCAAATTTGGGCAGCAAAGAGAATTATATCATCGCGAAGTGCCTTTTTATTGGTTTTAACGATGACGTGCGCTGACGGAATGTCCTTCAAATGGAACCAAAAGTCATCTTTTTTTGAGTTTTGCAGCAGCATTTCGTTTCCGCGCTCATTTTTTCCGACCGAAATTTTATAATTTTCAATGTAAAAATTCTCCACATTATCGCTATTTTCGTGCGTTTGCTTGGCGTTTGGTTTAGGAGATAAAACCAAAATTTGAGCAGAATTTTGCGCCGTGAAAATGCTATTTTTAAGATTTTTTAAGAATTCAATTTTTTCGCTCAAATTATTTCGCTCCAGCGCCAAATTTTGCGCCTTTTGCTTTAGTTTTTTTGCCTGCGCGAAAAACTCCTTCGCAGCGATTTTTGGCGGATTTTCAAGCGAAATTTCGAGCAAATTCCCGCTAAAATCGCGCAGTTTTAACTCTCTATCAAAATCATTTAATTTATACAAATTTGCCGTGATTACCTGCGCGAGATTGCCCAAATTTTCGGACTTTTCGCGCAAATCATCCTCGTTTTCTAAATTTGATAAAATGTGATTTAAATTCTCAATTTTTTTATCAATCAATAAAATTTTATTTTTTTTGAGATTTTTTAGTTTTTCAGCCTCTAAATTCTCAAATTCGCTCCTAAAAAACGCCTCAAAGTCCGAAATTTGCGCACTCTCTTTCTCTTTTATGTTAAACGGCGCAAGCGGAGTTAGGATTTTGCCGACCTTAATGCAGCGAAAATCATTCTCATAATGCCTCAAAGCCTCCAAGATAAGGCCATTTTCGTCGGTTATAATCGCATTTGTAAAGCGCCCAGTAAATTCCAAATAAAGGTGCGAAAATGTCTCTTTGTAACTGCCACTTTGCTTGACAAAAATATCGATTATACGGTTATTTTCTGGCACTTTTATGTGCAAAATATTTGCACTTTTAAATCGGCGCGCAAGAATCGTATCAAACGGCGCTTTATACTCTTTAATCGCCTTAAAATCGTCATTTGAGTAGATTTTTGAATCTTGCTTGTTTAGGTCAAAAAAGAGCGTAAATTTGGGCTCAAATTCGATTCTAACGCAGTTATCGTCGCTTCGTGAAATTCCGGAAATTTTGCGAAATTTAGCCAAAAAATTTTCAATTTGTTTTAAAATTGCGTACTTCATCGCGAAATTATATTCAAATTTAACTAAATTTTGCTAAAATTAACTCTTTTTATTTTGAAGGAAATTTGATGAAACAGACAATTACGGAGAAAATTTTTAGCGAGCACGTTGGGCGCGAGGTTAGGGCTGGCGAAATCATCGAAAGTCCCATTGATATGGTCATCGGCAACGACATTACGACGCCGATTTCGATTAAAGCGTTTCGCGAAAGTGGTGCTAAAAAGCTAGCAAATCCGGACGGATTTTCGATCGTGATGGATCACTATATCCCAGCGAAGGACATTATGAGCGCGAATCAGGCCAAGATTAGCCGTGATTTCGCGTATGAGCACGATTTGAAAAACTTTTTTGACGAAAAAGATATGGGCATCGAGCACGCGCTGATGCCTGAAAAAGGGCTTGTGATCCCAGGTGACGTCATTATCGGTGCTGATAGTCACACCTGCACGCACGGCGCACTTGGGGCATTTGCGACTGGTATGGGAAGCACGGATTTGGCGTATGCGATGATTACTGGGCATAATTGGTTTAAGGTTCCTGCGGCGATAAAGGTCGTATTTAAGGGCAAAGCTGGCGAGCATATTTATGGCAAAGACCTAATTTTGGAGATTATCCGCATGATTGGCGTCGATGGTGCCCTATATAAGACGCTCGAATTTAGCGGAAATTTGGAAGAGATCGATATGGACGGGCGCTTTAGCCTTTGCAATATGGCGATTGAGGCTGGTGCGAAAAATGGCATCGTCGCAGTCGATGATATTACGCGCGAATTTTTAAATGCTAGAACTTTGCGTGCGGAGCCAAAATTCCACTACAGCGACGATGGCGCAAACTACGAAAAAGTCCTAGAAATCGACATGAGCAAGCTAGATCCGGTGATTGCGTATCCATTTTTGCCAAGCAACGGCAAAAGCGTGCGCGAAGCTGTAAAAGACGACATTGCGGTCGATCAAGCGTTTATCGGAAGCTGCACAAATGGACGTTTGAATGATTTGCGAATTGCGGCAAAAATTTTAAAAGGCAAAAAAGTGGCACGCAAAACTCGCCTTATAATCACGCCTGCGACGCAAAAAATCGCTCTGGCCGCCCAAAAAGAGGGCTTAATGGATATTTTCGTAGAGGCCGGCGCAGTCGTTAGCAACCCAACTTGCGGCGCCTGTTTGGGCGGTTATATGGGCATTTTGGGTGCTGGCGAGCGCTGCGTGAGTACGACAAACCGAAATTTTATCGGCAGAATGGGCGATCGCACGAGCGAAGTCTATTTGGCGAATTCAGCCGTCGTCGCAGCCAGCGCAATTGCCGGTAAAATCGCCGATCCAAGAGATTTATAAAGGAAAAAAATGAGAAAAATTTTAGCTTTTTTGATTTTCGTGAATTTGGCCTTTGCTGCGGGTGATGATTTTTACCAAAAAGCGCTTGAATTTGAGAATAAAGGCGACTTTAAAAACGCGATGAAATTCTATAAATTGGCCGCGCAAAATGGCGGAATTTCGGCGAATTTGGCAGCAAATTCTGAGATAAATTCAAACGCGAATTTTGATACAAATTCGCCTTTGCAACCTGCTCAAATTTATGCCGAGAATTCTGCGCCGCAAGAAATAAAGCCGCAAAATAGGGCAAATTCGGCCTCTGAAAAGCGAATTGAGTATGGCGATGATTTTTGGCTTTCGCCTTATAAACCCACATATATCGGCTACGCGGGCGATTTTACGCATAAAAATGACCGAAAACATCAAGAGGTTAAATTTCAACTCAGCTTCCAAAAGCCCATTTGGCGGGATATGCTAGGGTATGGAGATACGCTTAGCATCGCATATACGCAGACTTCGTGGTGGCAAGTGCTTGAAGATTCCCTTCCTTTCAGGGAGACGTCGTATCAGCCGGAAATTTTCTGGACGTTGCCAATTCATGACGATACGATGAAAAACCTAAAAATCGGCTATTTGCACGAATCAAACGGCAAAGGTGGCGATGAGTCGCGCTCTTGGAATAGAGTCTATGCTAGTACCGACCTAGAATTCGGCAATCTGAAAATCACGCCGCGAATTTGGCACTCGTTTGTTTTCGATGATGGAAACGACGATATTCGCCAATATATGGGCTACGGCGACATAAATTTCGAATACACATTTGGTCGTCATAAAGCGATGGCGATGGTGCGAAACAATTTGCGATTTGACAGCGACAATCGCGGTGCGCTCGAACTTGGCTTTATGTTTCCGCTCTTTAACACCGGTCTAAAGGGCTATTTGCAATACTTCACTGGCTACGGCGAAAGCCTCGCTGACTACAACAAACATGTCGATAAACTCATGCTAGGCGTGGGCGTCTATGAATAAAACGCTATTTTGGCGTTTTATCTCATTAAAACATCTCTAAAAGTTGGGGGAAATTTAAGCTATGGTGTCAAAGGGGAGACTTGAACTCCCGACCTCCGGCTTATGAGACCAGCGCTCTAACCAGCTGAGCTACTTTGACATGAAAAGCGGATTATAACGATAAAATGCTTAATAAAGGCTAAATTTACTATTTTTTACTATAATTACATTTTTTGGAGGTAAAGATGAAAAAATTATGCATAACATTTGCTTTGGCTTTTTTATGCGGTTGCGCTGGCATTAGCTCAAATCCTGCGCCTGAAAATGGTGAAATTCGCGCAAGAATCACGAAAATAAGCGGAAATTCCTATACTTTGGAGAGCGGCGGAAAAGAATTTGACGTCAAAAGCTCAAATTTAGGCTATCAAATAGGCGACGAAGTGATTGTAACCTCTAGAAATGGGCAAATCACATCAATGCGAAAAGCGGGTCAAATGAGGAAAAAATTGCCAAATTCGGCTCCAGAAGTGGAAAATATATCGTTCTAATGCCCTAGAAATGGGAATATTACCGAGCATTTACTCTAGATATTTATAATTTCAACATTAGAACTAAAGTGTGAACTTCCTTTCAAATTAAAAAGCCTAAGCCCCACGCTTAGGCTTTTTTCGTTTTAGGCGAGGCCGTCTAGGACGCCATTTATGAATTTCGTCGCAGTTTCGTTGCTAAATTCCTTCGCAAGCTCCACCGCTTCGTTAATCACAATCGCTTTATCAGTTGATGTAAATTTGAGCTCATAGACGCCAAGTCGCAAAATAGCGCGCTCGACGGCGCCCACTTCGTCTAGTTTGTGCTCTTTTAGGCGCGAATTTAGCAGCTCGTCAATCTCGCTCAAATTCGCGTAAATTCCCTCAATTAGCTCACTCGTGAACTCTTTTTGCTTATTTCGTATCCTGCGGCTCTCTAGAAATTCGCCGCTAAATTCGTCCATCTCGCTGCCCATTTCTTTGGCATAAAGCAGCGAAATGACCGCTTGGCGGACTTGGTGACGCGTCGCCATGTTAGCCCTTTAGGTTGCCAAAGAGGCTGATTAGCTCGATGACGCCGTTCATCGCTTCAAAGCCCTTGTTGCCGGCTTT
>Ga0065711_1040379_pt1 | contig 17021 bp, 13 predicted proteins | sample Hoacrofraction12_FD_59098 | JGI IMG/M metagenome (GOLD analysis project Ga0065711, IMG submission 59098) | Hoatzin crop microbial communities from Cojedes, Venezuela - Epithelial fraction 12 v2 (version 2) | ecosystem: Host-associated > Birds > Digestive system > Esophagus > Crop | place... | reverse complement strand
CGCGGCGCAGGCCCCGGGCGGGAAGAGCAGCCTGAGGGAGGGGGCGGGTGGCCGGCATGGCCGCGGGCTGCCGGGAGCCTCAGCCGCTCCGCACACGGCAGTAGGGAGCCGGGAGCCAGGATTAACTGTTTTTCCTCTTGTTCTTGACGTTACAGTGGCTCAGGCGTCGTCCGTGCGGGCTCAGTGGGGCCCGGAGCGTGACCGCGGCTGTTGGCATCACCATGCAGGCTCCAGCTCTGCTACAGTTTTCCATTTCTCGTAACCGGATTAAAATATTTCCATTTCTCGTAACCAGATTAAAATATCTCCTGTACATTTTCTGAATTAAAGCGCCAGGGAGCCATCGCTCCCAAACACTTCCCAAGCGCGAGCACCAGGAGCGTCAAAGTGCCCTTTGACAAAGAGCTGATACGTTTCGAAACACAGAATTTAGCACCCTTAAACTAAGTTAGCAGAAGTTAGTGAGGAGACGCGAGCTCACAGCAGAAGTGTTACACGCCGAGCCTGACAGTCTGCGGTTCCCACATGCCACGCTGAAGCTACAACAGCTTTCTCTGTCATGCCGTGCCAGCAGCCATAGGCGGTGGGTTTAATAAAGCATTTAACAAAATTCACATTTAGCTAGTAAAAATCCTCACTAGTGAAGATTTTCTTCCTGTGAATACTGACAAAAAATATATGAAAGGAAAAAAAACCTGATAGAAATAGGATGGGATTAATTGAAACTTCCATATCACCAATAGCTGGGAGGGTTTTGTCTCAGGTTTTCCAACATGGATTCTAAATTTTATCTAGAGGTACGTTTGTAAGACTCATTAGGAGGTTTTACATTTAGAATCTGAAGAAGGGAGAGTCACAATCCCACAGTAAATTAGCCTGGTTTTAATCAGATCTAAAACTATACTGTCCTGCTAGAAGATACGTTATCATTAGGAGATGCCATACAAAAAGAATAAAATGCGTAAGGTCAGGAGAAATGACCTCTCCGGAGGTCTGTATCTGCTGTCGGTCTGCTTCCACAGCAGATTTCTCCATTTGAACAGCTAATAAAATTTCCACGTATCAGGATGAGGTTTCTGAATTTGTATTTTGTATACATAGCTGTGTTCTTTCTGATTCATTTAGCCTCATCAACAACAATAAAGATACTGAATCAGAACAAGCTGGCAATTTTGTTGATGAAACATAGGAGAGAGCGGACTCCAGCTGGCTCTTCAGCAGAGATGTTGGCCAGTTGACAGGAATACAACTGCAAGAAACCCGACAGAAAACACACGCGGCGAGAGGAGACAGACAGCGAGGCAGGCAGGTAGGCAGGCGCTGCACAGCACCTGGTTGCTGGGTTTGAGTCCAAGACAGCATCTCCTCTCCTCTGAACTGGCTCCAAGTACGCCATTTAGTGCCAGCTTATCCTACCTCCTTTCAGACGCTTCCAACGTTCCTTGCAGGGGCCAGACATATGCAGTCCCAGGCTGCCATTTTAGTCTTTTCTGCTCACTTTGTGTTCTCGCTGCCTATTTCAGAAAGGTTGAGGAGAACCTGGGAGTCCTGGTGGCTTAGCCACTTTTTCTGAGATAGTAAATATAGAGGGAAGGGAGGGAGTGAACGGCTGGGTGGCTACACCCCCAAAATACAGCTATTGAAGGCATCCGCCTCTCAGATCACTGCTAAAAATTGTAACAGAGCAATGTGGTAGCTGCCCCCATCCATTTCCCACTATCTCAGGGCACAGCTCAAATTCTATGGTAGCATTTTATGATTCTCCCACTTACATGGTAGGCAGGCTGCCACGCAGCTCAGATACCCAGCCCAGTTTCCGCAGTCAAGACGAGACAGCATGGAGCTGGCACTGGCTCCTTTGCCCCCTCCCGACCCACAGAGCAGCCCCAGCATGAGCAGGGCTTGTGCAGGTGTATGGCTGTAATCCCACCGCGTCGCATAGGACTGTCACCCACATGTCGGGACATATGACAATGCACTGCCGTGCACAAGACCGCAGCGTGGGGCTGCTCATGAGGAGAAGGAGCCGTTCCCCAGCTGCTGCACAGCTCCAGGAGCTTGGCAGATGCGTCTGGCCAGCATCTGGCTCCTAGGACCAAAGAGCCGGAGTCCCATGGCATCCCTGTCTCATCAATGTAAATCCATGTCCAGAGCCACACCATGAAGGGCGAGCTGTTTGTGTAGCTCAGTGTGTTCTCACAAGTCCAGCTAAGTTGCTCAGCCTAAACGTTTTGCAGAGATTCTGCTGCTAGGTACTCACAAAGTAACTCAGTAAATCTAAAATAATTACTAGCGTAATTCCTGTGTTTTCAGGAAGAGCTATTCATGAGCACAACTCATCATTACCAGTATATGTCGCAGAAGAACTGGAGCCATGTTTCCTCATCGGTCCCTGATGTCAGTCCTGACACAATATGACTTTAGAATAAATATTCTCTGAACACTTCAGTTTCCAATTAAGTCTAGTTCCAGCAACAACCCTGCATTACTCCTCATCAGAAACTGAAGCGAATGAAAGAAAAATAGCCCTATCCCAACTGTGTTCACTGTTGTACAAGGCTTAATACAAACCGAGCTAGAATAGTCCAGAACTTAAATCAATTTTGCAATGCCATCCGATCCTTTGAAGGTTGATAGCCCACCGCACAATTCCTTACCTTCATACTGGGTCATTATCTTGCTAGAAGGAAAAGGAAATCTGACGCAGGGCAAATAAAGACACTGTCTGCTGTAATATCTGTATATTACATGCGAACAGTTTTTACTTGAGGGGGGAGTATTATCTGTGTGTCAGCAAAGTATTTGCTTTTGGGTTTAATTGTCCACCTACAAAAAAGTTATTTGATATACTCCCCTGAACTTGGAAGTGCTCAATTTTTGTCTTAAATGGATCCTATTGATACTTTGCAAAAATATTGACAAACGTGAGTCTTTTCAACACCAAAGAAGAATTAGCAAGTTGTAAAACTTTCCAGTTTTTTTTTTTCCTGGTTACTCTGCAAAATACTTTCCTTTCCTGTACATTTCTTCCACAAACAGAGACATGTCTCCAGACTGAGTCTTTACTTTGTTTGTCTTTTCCAGCATTATAAAATTTCCTATCAAACATTTTGTTTTGGGATGTCCAGCACAAGACACTTGGCCATGGTGGCTCTCGAATCATCAAGTATCCAGTTCTTCTGACTCAGGGTGTCCAAAAAGGCGCCTAAGAATCAAAGCCCATTTTTAAAGCACTGTCCTGTACTAACAAATGAAGCTTCACAATGCTCAAGCAAACAGGTGAAAAAAACTGTTTTATGGAAATGGAAACTCCAGCACAGAGAAAACCATTCATCTTTTCAAAGACCGCCATGACTAGACACATATGTAAGGGTTTTTATCAACTGAATTCAATATCAAAGACACATGTTCTACAGAAATGTCAGGCATTTTTACTCGGTTTTCTACCAGAGTTCTGTGATTAAAATAAACATTTACAGCATAAGATTTTTTTCCTGCCTTTGAATACATTTTGGATCTGAATCTTGGCTTTGGAAGATCTGTCTTTAGAGATCTAGGAATATGGGGTAAACATGGCTTTTAAGGCTTGTTCACATTTTAATTACATGGTTGCAGACTTCGCAGGAGAGAATTCTTCCCTTCTTGAAATTCAAGACATTGAAAGGTTAATTCAGTCTTCTCAGTTCCATTTCCTTCCTTCTGTTCCTCTTCCCACACTCCTCCCCCCCCATCTGTAGACAGCTGAGTGTTATTTGAATTTTATGCAAGCTAGTATTCATCCAAAGGGAAAAATCTTTCAATGTATGCATCAGACAAGCAAAAATTACAATATTGCATGCTTTCATTTTCACTTCCTATTTGCTTTTTTCTGCATTCACCAGTTTGGGCTGTGGACAGACATGAACTCATGCCCATAAAGCTAGTTTCCACTGAAAAGTTAACTTGAGTTAACTTAGATGTCCCCATCCCTTCTGAATTCCTGCTCTTTGTGCTCACAAGGATCTATACCGGAGCTGCCGTGGTGCTTTTACCTTGAGTTGGGGAAAGGCTATAGTTCAAGTTCACACAATTTGTCTGCTGCCAACACAACCACTCTCTGCTGCTCCTGTGTTATTTCATGGTGTGGTCCCTCACACTCAAAGTATACTAACGCCAGAGCAGTCAGTCTGAACATACAGAGCTCAAGTTAACCCTGTTTTAAAGACACAGCCTTAATAAGACTGCAACTGATTTCTGCACTTCATATATATTTGCAAGGAAAAAAGCCATAAAAGTAGTTATTGAAAGTGTTCTAGTTCGGTCAGGTTCTGAAGAGACAGCTATTCGCTTCAGATGCCACGAGAGGAAATAGGCTTTTTTTTTTTTGCATTATAGAGATGAAAAACAGCATTTAACATAATATATTTATAGCTTTCATTTGAACAGGTAGAAGTTATGAAATGTGGAACTTACTGATTACCGCTTTCTTACATAATTGTTGATCTTGTACACAATATGTAATACCTATGTGTTTGGCTTACTCTGTTACAAGCTTATAAAATTGGAAAAGATGATGTATGAATCCCTTCAAGTAGAAATACAAGTTTTTATTCTGGAAATTGCTCACAGAGACCAGCTAGAGAAGATACTTGGCTGCTTAGTCTGTTCCTCTGCTTCAGTAGCCTTGTTTCCTTAAGCAGCTGAAAAACTTCAGAGTTGTTCTTTTCCCCAAAACATAAAACCTGCGTAAGCTGCCAGGAGATTCCACTAATTAAAGTGGAAAGATTTGGCAACATAAATTGTGGTGACAGACCCACCTATTGTCCTTTCTCCTCTGGACAAAAGGAAAATCTGAAGTTAATATCAAGTTAGTAGATCTCTGGATTTTGTTATTTTAGTTTGGATTATGTTGGTTATCTATTTGCTGCACACTGGGTGCCACAATTTAATCTTCATAAGGAATGGTGATTTTCTTTTTGTTTAAAGCAAAGAGAGTGAGAAATCCAGTAGTGTTGTTTAATCCCAGAGCAGTCAGCCACACTGAGAAGAGCCACGTATGAGCACACTCCCAATGCTCACCCAAGACTTCTCCATCTTTCCCTAAGAGCTGCTACTTGCAAGAGATGCTTCTGTCCAGAGACAGAAAGGAAAGAGATTTAAAAACGACTGTTATAAAGACTGGAGGTCATATTAAACTAGTGTTTCTAGACCAGCACTCATCGCAAACTGTCATGTGCTTTACAGCATATTAACGTGACTAATACATCACATGCTTCTTTCCCCACCCTGTCTTTGGGAGAGAAGCATGTGCATGGACATTTGTATTAATTTTTTTTCCTTTCATAATGCACGCATATGTCACCGCATTTCGCTAGAAAAGACCAGGCTGAAGCCAAGTACTTTATGCTGGAATACACACTTTTGTGTCAGTTCTTGAGAAAGTTCTCTTGCAAGAATCTCCATGTGGTTAAACTTTTAAAAACTCACTCCCATACTGAGTTTTAGAAGACCAAAAAACATGGAAAAAGGAAATTTCCACTCCCACTAGCTTATGTTTTCTCTTTTTGTTCTTTGCTGCAACGGGACTCCTAATATAGACTGTCTGAACTCCAGAGCTGTTTGGAAAACATGGGGTTGGAAGAAACAGCCCGAGCAGAAGGACTATCTACAACTAGCCTCTCCTCTCCCCTCATCCTCTGTATGCGCCCACCCTGAAGGCTCAATGGTCTCAATAAGGAAAATGCAACACCTTAGGTAACGGTAAAGCACACAGTAGAAGACAAATACGGAGTACTTACACCCCAGCCGTGCAGCATTACAGCAGACGCCCTGCCAAAGAGAGATCGCTGCCTTCCTCACACCCCCAGGATTCATTGTCTCTTAGCCTGGGAACCTGTCTCTGTTCCCAAACATGGATATTTTTTTTGGCAGCAAGACGGAACAAAAGGCACAAAGGGAACTAAGAAAACCCTTTTAGTGAGGCTGTAGTCTTTTTCTTCTGTTCCCCTAAGGACGGGAAACCTTCTAAGGATAGCTTATAACACGCCCAATCCTGCTACCTTTCTGGAAGGTGCTCAATGCTCATGGGGACCTAAGGGAATTTGGGTGCTTGCAAATTCCAGCCCAGTTTTTGACCTTGAAAAATTAATCCCCTACCTTTAGCACCAAAAATACCACAACATTTTGAAAATGAAATCACTGTTATATTTGAGTGGGTGTGTTATTTCGAGACAGCACTAATGTGATTATAAAATCAGTTGTGTCAGCTTATTGGCTCAGCTGCAGACACTGATCTGCTCGAGCGTCTGTTCCTCTAACCGGCTGCTCGCGTTGGGGTGCTTTGTCCCTCTTCAGCTCCGTATAGGAACAGATGCAATCCGATTCCCACTGTTGCACCAAAGAGAAAGAAACCCCTTCTTCCTGCAGTTGCCCACCTAGTCTCCATGAAACTTGGCATTTCCAGAGCACCAAACATGAGTACAGCATCCCCCCGGCCCACGAACGGCTATCACCCATACATATCTATATATGTGTGTCCCTGCGGCCCCAGCCCCGCGCAGGCTGGGCTCACTGCTTTCAAGTGACAACAGCCAAGGAAAAAAGCTGAGTGGCAGCAGCCTTCAAACCTCCCAGCCTCACTCTTCAGACTCGCCTCTGAATTTTTCTTTGCATTTGAGTTCCCTTTAAACATTTCCTCTCACCTATTACTGCATCCTGGTAGCAAGTATTTGTTTTCCCCTGTTTCTCGGTGGGTGTCTGACAGACACGCGGCAGCTCGCGCTGCCAGGCAGGGTTTAGTGCTGCCTGTGGCGGGTGACTCACTGGTATCAGAGGTGTCAGTCCTGGCAGGTTTGACTCAGCCCTTAATCCTTTGGCAGCAGATTGAAATAAAACGCAATTTCCCTTGTATCTGAGGCAGCTTTTCAGACATGGTCGTACCAATATGGCTTTACGTGCTTGATGTGTGTAGGATCTGTGAAGATCCGATAGTTTGCTTGCTCCGCTGCCTTGCTGGTTTTTCTCATTTCTGCATGCTGGATCATTCAGCTGCCCCCCTGCCACCCAAAGACTGCTGTGGTTCATTGCTACCGCAGTCATCCTAAGGCCTGGTGAATGCCATGTTCCCCTTACGGAAAGTGGTGACTCTGAAATCCTGCCATTGAAAACCTGTCAGGTAACTGAACTGCTTTGCTGCTCATACAGCAAGAATACCTCAGTTCCCAGTGAAAGTAAAAGGCGTCTGAGTGAAATATTACCCGCCTGTCTTTCCCTCCCATGACCAGCCTCAACGCACTGCGCAATGCCCTCAGGCCAAACTCCAAGCTTTCCATATGAAGACTATGTACAGCTGTCTGTCCTGCACGGAGTATGTAAATATGAGGCTTGAATCCAACATGAGCTGTGTTTGACCACAGTACCGTGCTTACAAGCTACAGAAGCTTGACAGGCTCTTTGTGCAATGATCAAGATGTTCGTTATGGAGATGAGTATCTGCCGATTTCAATGGAGAGTGAGGATGTGCTATTTCTCATCATTATGTTACGTGGACTAACGCTGTTGCACCTTCCTCAGAAACCCAACCTAATATGAATTAAATGCTTGGTCATCTTCAGGCTAAAAACCCAAACAGCTCACCCCAATCCGTGTTTAATACTAGGTCTGCCAATAAATTGGGCAGGTAAAATGGTGGCAGTGAAAAAACAAGCATGCCCACCCTGTTATAGTATGTGTAGGGAAGCCTGAGCTCAGCTGTGGATGCTGGGGGCCAAGCCCATGACTGTACACAGAAAACCAGAAGCGAGATTCTTCTCCTTCACTGTCCTCAACACTTTGTTTGCTCTCTACATCTGGGACAACTTGCACCAGTCTAAAACTTTAGCCGTTTTTCCCCTTATAACCTCATCAGATAAGAATTCTGTTATTTGTAAAAACGGACAAATATTTAAAAAAATTAACTCATGAACTGTCTAAATTCATGAATCGGATTGCATTTTAAAGCCTTTTCTGATCTTTTGATCTTCTAAATCTGGTGTCCAGCCTAGCAAGAAGAGTTTAATGCTCTCTCAACAGACTAACACTGTTCAGTGCCAGATCTCAGCTATGGCTTACACTGAGTATTCACCCAGCCGCCGCCTTCCTGCTTATTCCCAGGGGTTTTGGATCAAGAACACAGCTTTCTATTTTTGACAACTGGTTGGCGTAAGGGATGGAAGCAAGGGAACCAAGTCCTGATCCTAAATATGCACCCACGTTGATTTTCCACGGACAGTCAGTGCAGATGCAGAGGTAACCAAGCCCGTCTCCGCAAGTCAACTGAGATTTTAGCATAACAAAAACACAGCTGCATTAGTGCCAGGACGATTTTAGGTCCAGAAGCAGCACAGCCAGGTTTGCACAGGGCTGAGCTCAGCGGGACCCAGACCATCCCTTTGGAGCTCCAGCTGAGCAGCGTTATGCAGGCTGTTCCACCACTATGGTACTCCATTCTCTTTTACATCAAATACTGCAGACACGGCCACAGAGAAAAACTGCTCTTAGACTGCTGTTTACTAGGGCATGCAGCAACCCCTGCGCTCTCTGAAGATATGAAAAATGGGCTGGATGAAGGAAAGAATCACTGGGTGGAAAGGAACCACTATTTATGAATGCTGATGAGTAAAACTAGTAATTTTTTCTGCATTTGTGTTCATTATTTTCCTTTAACCATACATTGGAAAAAGAGGTCCTTAAAACACATGTAAACACGTTAAAACCATTTTCTGCATGCATGCATACCAGACTCAGACCCACTCTGCCTAAGCCTAGCATGCCAACAGAAAGATGCACAGCACCTTCGCGGGGCTCCCCATCAGCTGTGAGACATCGCTGTCTCTCCGAGCTCCCTTTGTAGTCAGTAGAGAAACCCAGATACTCCTAGGGTACACTTAATTTTATCCCAGGTTAGTTGCCTCCCCGTTAACTGTCATGCAGTCTAGACAAGTAATTCAGACGGCGGCATCCAAAGTTACACTAGAGAAAACCCACGCCAGCATCTAGGAGGACGCGCACAGCCCTGCCCTCCCAGACCCGGCAGCCTTGAAGAAGGATTTCCCAAGCAGTTTTGTGCTGCGAAGCAGGAAGCGCAGCTGGGGCCATGCCACAGCCGCAGGGATGTCCGCAGCCCTCGAGAGCAGCCGCTCGAGGAGGTTGGTACGGGCAGGGTCCACACACTACGCAGTCTTGTCTCCACTCAGTTTCTCATCTAAGACAAAATGCATCTTTGCGAATAAATGCAAGGGCTATTCGCAATTTTCATAGAATCATTTAAGTTGGGAAAGACCTTTAAGATCATCGAGTCCAGCTGTAAACCTAACACTGCCAAGTCCACCTCTAAGCCATGTCCGTCAGTGCCACATCTACACGTCTTTTCAGTACCTCCAGGGATGGTGACTCCACCACTTCCCAGTTAAAGGTTTTTGTGAAATTACATCACCTGGCACCTACGGTGCATTCTCCTTTCGCTGCAGCCAAAGAGGTTCCCTGCGAGCGGGTCCAGTGTGGTCCACGCCATCGGGATGGGTGGGCACAGGGAACGGCCGCGTGACCAGGACAGGTGAACGCAGCATCTTGTGAGGTGAAGGCGGGAAGGTCGCCCGCAGGCAGCTGCCCGGGCTGGCTTAGAGCTGCACACCGTCGCGCTGGGGGAGGCACCAGCAAGCGGGGTGGTGGGTACCGAAACGGGAGCGAAGGAAAGATTCATTGTTCTTCCTTTCAGGACATGATCCCGGATGCCATCGCGGTGCTCGGGCCATGCTTATCCCAGATGTGGCCCTCGGCTGTCTGACCAGGACTGGGCTTCAAGTCCTCCCGACCCCCCAGCCCGTGCTTCCACCAGCCTGGGCGTGGGGGGGACAACCCCCAGGCGCTTTGCTGAACGCCCCTCAAACCCCCCGACAGACTGCAGCACCAGCCCTTAAATGAACTCCAAACCTCACATTAACTCTGAACCTCAGCACTGCAAAAGAAGTGCAGGAACGGAAACTTAAATATTATTGTCTTGGTAAGGGAGGAGAAAAGAAAAAAAAAAAACTAACTAAAATGTATTTTGGCAGTTTTCCATGTCAGTTTTCCCATTTCCCTCCCCTGTGCACTTTCTGCAGCAGCAATCTGTCCTTTCCCTAAACGCTGAGCAATCCCAGCACTAAACTAATCAATATTAATAGCGATGGGCTCGGGCGGGGGGAGGAGAGGAGAGGAGGGATTACCCTGACCTTTTTCAACTCACACTGCCTCAGACCGACACCAAGCAGCTGAGGAGAGAGCAGCCAGACGGTAATGCCATGTGGTTTTAGTAGCTTTTCATTTTTCTTTTTTTTCCTGTGAATATTTACTTCTGTTGTCTTAGTGCAGATAGCAATGAGATCTGATTGTCTTCAGGAAGGAAAAAATGGAATTATGTCAGCCATCTCCAGGCCAGACCTCGCCTTGGTGGGAAACTCCACTGAAATCAGGGGAATAACGCCAAGGCTGGATTTTAACTTGAATTTCTATTAAAAACAGGAATTGGATTAGTGAAGTTTTGACAGGTGAAGTGTTGAATGCCGGTGTGCTTTGTGGATTTCTCTTATAATAGAGCATAATCAAACCCACCGAGCCTGCGACTGGGATATTGAGTGCGAGAGCAAACAAAGGGCTGGGTGAACCGGTCCTCTATTGTTAAGCATAAGTGCCCACAGCAGCTCATCCAGATCCGAGGGTATGTATGCACCCAGGACAGGGTGCTCAGAATTAAAGGCAAATCCTATTAGTTAAAACAAAATCATAATTGAAGTTCTTTGTTCATATTGGATTTGGGGTTTATTGTAGACTTTCTGGTTAGCAGCTTTCCTTAAAATAGAGGTTCACATCAGGAGAGACTGTGGATTATTGGCAATTAATGCATTGTCTTTTCTTAACTGAGATATTCTTGTTTCCGTATGCAAAATACAATTTTTAGAAGTTTAGTCTGAGAAGTCTAGATAAAATTTTGTTTATGCCTTTCCTCTTTTGCTCTGAAAGAGCCAAGCCTTGGCTAGAGGTCCCAGACTGAGGTGTTTGATTTGTGGGGGTTTTTTGAACAAACATTTTTATTGTATTTTCATATTTTTTTTTCTAGCAGAAAATGCTTTGCAGATGGCTGGTATCACAGCACTAGCTAATGAAGCCACGGGTGTGTTTTTCCTTTCTTTGTCAGGACCCATCATGTCCGACAAACCAGATTTTGCAGAAATTGAAACATTTGACAAGACCAAGCTGAAGAAGACAGAAACCAGAGAGAAAAATCCATTGCCCACTAAAGAAAGTAAGTGCTTATGAGGCTGTTTAAACTACGAGTAGCAAGGACACAATCTGTGTTGCAGTTCATATGCAAAATGAATACTAATCGTAGGATTACAGGCTCAAAGTCATCCCTGACTTTAACTGGGGATAATACTAAGACTTGTACTCTATGCTGGGCTTCCAAGGGTACAAGTGGTTGTAACCGGTGGGGCGTTTTGTCTGAAAAATCCTTTCTGATGGGGTTGCTCTTGCTTCTGTTGAAAGCAAGACCGCTTTTTCTGCTGGTTGCAGGTAAAAGGATCGAACTGTTTGTAATTACCATGTTGCCAGCCTCTCCCAAGGCACAGAAGTGCAGGGAGCATCCCTGTGTGCACCCCTGGCAGCACCCCCAGAAGGTGCCTGGGCTCTGGATTTACTGTGTTACCAGGCAGATGAGCTGCTGCCCCTGCCCCGGTACCTGCTGTTGGCCCTGACCAGGAGAGCGGCAGGCACCTTCTCAGCAAATAAGGCAGCAAGAGAAACCCATCATCCTCCTCACCTGAGAGGCAATCTTCCTTAGCAGAGCACCCCTGGGCTTTTCTTGTGCAGGGCCTTCTCCTGTAAACCCACCGTGCACAGGCAGCCAGGGGAGGGTTGTGGTTCACATTCAGTTTCGGATGTGAAAATGGCATTTCCCTGCACTTGGACCAGACGTGGCGAGTGGTTTCCTTCAGAAGAGGATCACTAACCACTTTGGATATGTTGGCACTGATAGCCATGGAGATGTGCTGTCCCTGGACATAAGACACCCGATTTTTACCCGTTTTTTTGTCCCTACCAATGCTTAAGTTTTAAATACGAAAGGAAGTTTGCGCATCATGAACTGCACCCTACTAGCTACGCAGACGTGGGAACAGGTCAGCATTTCCAGGGTGGCCAAAGAAAGCAAGTGGGGACTTACTGTCCCTTGGCTTTAAGAAAGACCATAGAAATCTGTATCCTGCAGAATCACTATAAAGTTTCTTGATGATGTTTTTGTTTCCTCTGTTTTTCTGGCAGCTATCGAACAGGAAAAGCAAAGTGAAAGTACAGCCTGAGCGTAAAATTGAAGATGTGACTGCTGCTCCTTCAGTGGGGTTTTGGCTTCCAAGTTGGGTTGTTTTGTTGCGTGTGTGTCCCCCACTTTGTGTTTGCTGCCCATTTATTTGCTCATTTGATGTTCCCCAGGGAAGCAGTCTGTTTTGTCTTTGTTGAACAAGATACTGTGTATTTGTGTTTGTATTCTTAAAACTGTAATTCCAAGTTCTGTATCAACCCCATTACTTGCCAAAAAAAAGCAATTTGCTTAAAAATTGTTTTTCTAAACCTCACAATAAACAGGATTCTTCTGATCAGCTGTCTGTCAGCCTTGCAGAAATAAGGTTTACACTGCAAGTTTTACTCGCATCCTTCTCACAGGATCTAGAGAACCTGGCCAGGTTGGGACGAGTTGCCCCGGGCACCCACGGGTCCCCCTGGCCAGCGCAGAGCCCCTCACCATCCGCACACACCCCCGTACCCAACAGACCGACCCCCAGGACCCCTGACTGCCTGCGCAGCTGCCCAGAGACCTCGCTCCCTCTCCCCATCTCGCTCAGAAGAACGTTTCAGGGGAAGGCAGAGGAGCAAGTTTCCTATGCCAGTAGCTCCTAAGCTTTTAAAGCCCCAGCTTGGCAACAGGCACGGATAAGATGGGAAGCCACTAGCCTGCTTCGGTCCCATCCAACAGCAGGTTAGAGGTCTGAGAGACAAGTACCTGCTTATAAATTCTATGAAAAACTGATGGTTGGGCTGAGGAGAGTCTCCAGTTAGCATCCCAGATGGGAGAAGGGCTGCAGCACCCTCTCTGCAGGGTTTTTGCTCGCTCCAGTCTGCTGAGATCTGAGCAACCTCGGGACACCCACAGCACGCACAGCCCTTGGCCCACCCAATCCCGAGCAATATAGGAATGTGGGATGGCGTCAAGGGGGAGAAGGAAAGAAATTCATTACTGCACTGATTTTCTGGGATGAGTGAGAGACTTTCAGCAGCACAGGGGTGTAGGACACAAACCTTCAAAAAAAGCAAGATCTCCCTATATCTCCATTACTGGTGGTGCAAGAACATCCCCACTGGTCTGTGGAAGGCTCAGCAAAAATAGACTCTGGTACCAGCTCAGGGGACTCTCAATTACATGGTATCACATTATCTCTGGAATTAATCTGCAATCATATTAGAAAAACAAGTGCTTATTCTGGGAAGATAAACTGCTGTTCCCGGAGCTTCGGTTTGATCCTACTTCTGCTGTGAAATAGGAATAATTCTGTGTACTTGAGCAGGATTACTCTGGGTTTATACCTGCATAAGGCGAGGCAGAAAACAGCCTACAGGCTTCAGAAAACAGCAACAAGCAGTTGGGGTGGGGCTTGGAAAGCTCCTGCTTACTCAAGGGTTACTTGACATTTAGCATAAGCAGGCAGGACTGTCATTAAACAATAGCAGCACAGCCACAAGAAAGGTGGCTCTCGGTGGCAACAGAAAGTGAACAGAGGTGGCCAAGAAGCCAAGGCACACAGCACCCGGGACTCATGGCTTCAGCTGGAGCTTCGTTGATGTTGGTGGTATTCAGAGGGCCCAGGCTGCCATTTGAGTCACTGCTCATCAGTTCAATGTTGCTGCTGATTTCATGACCAATTTTTTGTGCGCATTCTCCTTCGAGGACCTTGTTCACCTTGGCACTGGAGTCTAAGGGGGTTTTCCAGGGTCTGCTGGATTTATTACTACTTATTTTTATTCAAAAGGTGAAGAATGTAAAAGGTTGAGCCACAAGGAAACCGGTGCTATCTCCTTTGTGACTCATGCCCTCCCCTCACGCACGGCGCTGGGGTCAAAGAGCCTTTGACATTATCTAAACATCTACTTTGATGCAGGTTCCTTCGTGGACACAGCCCTTAGAGCAACAACACCTACTGGAAACTCGCACAGCTAATCCCGTTCGACCAGATTGCCCATCACTTTTCCCCAGGGCGATTTTTAAGCACCACATTGCACTCAGTGGGTAAGCCCACAGAAGAGACTTTCTCCATTGTTTTTTTGCCAGGAGACAGCATTTTGTTCCCCGTGACAACCTCTCGCTCAGCGCAATGCTGTGAGTCACCAAACACCTCTTTGGCACAACTGAGCCAGCGCCCGGGGTCTGTGCCCCCGAGCTCTCCCGGAACCTCGAGGTCCGGGCTGTGTCCTCAAGCCCGCACCTTGCGGGAGGAAGGAGGGAAGGTCTGACCAAAGCAAGCAAACAACAGAGAGATTCTCCTCTCACGTTTGCACCGATACAAAGGATTAGCAGCATGGCTCGAAGAAGTGATGACAGAGATCAGAGTACTGTCTCCAGCTCTGGAGACATCGAGTTAGTCCAAGCACTTGGCTTGGAGCTGCTCCTGGTGCCACTGCGGCGCTCGCTTCCCCCCCCCCTCCCAGTTTAGCTGTTTGCATTTAAAGCCTGACACTGTAAATCCAAAGTCTCAGCGCTTCTATTCGCCTGTCCCACGCCACTGGAGAGGCTACGCAGACGAGAAAAACTTCAGCTGAGCTCCTCAGCCCTGGATCCGACTGCAAAAGCTGTCGAGCTATGGCAGAGTACGCAGCAGCTGCACACCGGGGAAAGCTCCTCACAGTTGAAGGCCATATCTTCCCACCCTTCACCCACCTGCTGGCGTGGAATAGGGATTTATGGCAGGGTCTAGAGGCTGTTTCTTTCACCACTAGCAGATTAGAGAGGCTTAAAGACACGTAGTTACAGCACCCTGATCCGAGGGGTCCCTCCCTGCTGCTGTGCGAACCCACTTCAGGAAGGGCATCGCAGCCCTTACCCGTGGGACGAGCTGGGGACACGGACCAGGAGGCTGCTCGCCATTTAGCACCAAGACAGTGAATTTTCATCATTCCAGTCATTACACCAAGGAAATATTTGTTCCTGCCACTGGAAGGGAGCTACAAGATAACCCAAACCAAACACCTTGCCCGCACCTAGGGAACCCCTTCGGGGTGCTGACCTGCTGCTGGCCCCGACTCCCGGGGAGAGCATCCTCCAGCGCTGGGGCTCACCGACAGCTTCCTGCTCCAGGAGCCAGGGTCCTTCCTCAGCCTCCGTGCTGCAGACTGCTCCCTCAGCAAACTCAACTGCCTCCAGGTGGGGAACTTAAAAATTATTGCCAATTAGCAACAGCTGTTTGGATCCTTGACTTAAGGAGACCTTACCTTGCAGCTCCTCCAGAGGAAAACCACCTGCCATGTTAATCCAGTTGTGGTAAAAAAAATCATTATATGTAGATAAACACCAGGTTTCTCAGCACTGCCATGAAGCCAGCCTTGCGCTCTGCAGCCCGGGGACACAGCCAGCCCTCCCGGGGTCCTGGCCGAGCCCCCCTGCGAGTCACCTCTGATTGCCCTGCATGGTTGCAGCAAGCCCGGGCTGAGCAGAGGAAATCTGCGTTCCTGTCGTTATTATACAGAAGTTTGCTGATTTAATAAATCTCATTAGGCAGGCGTTTGACAGAGGTGAAAGCCAGGGAGGACAAACCTTGAGCCTGGCTCTCCTAAGAAAACGGCACGTGTGTGGTGCGTTTCGGAGCCCAGCTAAAACCCCCATGGAGATCCTGCCAACCCCAGCTCAGATACCCCAGACCGAGACCCAAAGCACACGTGGGGGGGGGGTTCCAAACATATTTGGGTGTTCTCTCTCATTTGGGTCACTAGCCCTGTGGCTGCTGAGGCGTCTCACAGCAGATCTTGAGGTGCAGCTCTGCAGCAGTGAGGACAATCTGCTTTAGCTGAGCTGCCCGTGCAAGGCCAAGGCTGGAGGAGTCTTGGCTTTGGGGAAGCACCTTTGTGTGTTTCTGCTCTGCTGGCGGTGGTGCTCCTGGCACAGCACGGACCTCTCCTACTAAGTGGAGAACAGGGCAAGAAACAAGGAGGAGATGTGAGGGACCACGAGCTCAGCAGGATGAGGGGTCTGAGCTGTGGCCGCATGGGATGGAGGAAGTCGGGGGGCCGGGAGCGCAGGCGGGGAGGGGCCCACAGCAGCAGAACCTTGAGGCAGAAGACGCCAGGCTGGGTCTCATGCCTCTGCCCAGCTCTCCCCTTGTTTTTCCAAAAGCACAGGGTGAAAAAACCAATTTTTTAAAAAGCACTAACCTTCTGGTGCCAAGCTGGGGGAGCCTCCCACACCGCACGCAGGCAAACAAAGCCGCTGTGTCCACCCAGAGCCGGGCACGGGCAGCCGGCCCTGGCTGCTCCACCGGCTCCCACCCAGCAGGTCCGCGGGTCCCTGGCAAGCTCCGGCCGTCCCAGCCCGACTCTGGGCACCGAGACTCGTCCCGGCAGCGAAACCCGCTCAGCCTTGGATGCGCGACGCAGCGCGGGGACGGCTGGGGCTGAGCCAAAGCAGGTGGGAGCAGGCGTGTGCGTGCGCGGGGGTGTTTCTCCAGCTCCAACCCAACGCCGCTCAAACTGACAGCAGGGTAAGCTCGCGTTTCGTCTTCTGCAGCGGGTATCTGCGCCGGGAAAGGCGGCTCCGTGTGCTTTCTGTCTTGTCAGAAGAGCTGGCTTGGGAAGGAACAGTTGCTGGGGATGGTTCATGCACATCTTGTACGTTGTGCTGACAACAGCTCTTGACAACTCCTACCATCAGTTGCAAATCTCCCAACGCTTCGTGTTTGCTTCAAGGCCCGGCTCCAGAATTCATTCGA